>Ga0209395_1000592_pt1 | contig 52603 bp, 48 predicted proteins | sample GOMGulsemesocosm_3_FD_184635 | JGI IMG/M metagenome (GOLD analysis project Ga0209395, IMG submission 184635) | Methane-oxidizing microbial communities from mesocosms in the Gulf of Mexico - GOM9D Gulf of Mexico (SPAdes) (version 2) | ecosystem: Environmental > Aquatic > Marine > Cold seeps... | reverse complement strand
GCGACCTCCTCGTCCCAAACGAGGCGCGATGACCGGGCTACGCTACACCCCGAAAATATTTCGGATTGCAAAGATACTATTATATTTCTATATTGTAAAGCCAATTGATCTTAAATGTCTCAAATTATGAAAAATAGTACTCGCTTAGTATTTGTCCTAGTTGTTAGTTGTTTTATAGTGAGTTTTTATAGTCCTCAGCTAGAGCAGACTAAACCATATGAGTTAATAGTTTCTGATTTGAGTATTCCTTGGGGTTTTACTTTTTTACCTGATAATTCAATACTAATAACTGAAAAAGAAGGAAAACTTATTCATTTTAAAAACGGAAAAAAGACTACAATAACAGGATTACCAAAGATTAAAGTGCAAGGTCAAGGTGGTTTAATGGATATTGAATTGCACCCAAATTACAATAAGAATGGATGGGTATATTTTACATATTCCTCAGGGAACAGTAAAGGAGCCAACACTACCTTGATGAGAGCCAGGATTAATAATGATAGATTAATCAATCAAGAAGTATTGTATAAAGCCACACCCAATACGAGAAGAGGACAGCATTTTGGTGCTCGTATTGCTTTTGATAAAAATGGATTCCTTTTTTTTAGTATTGGAGATAGAGGGAATAGGGATGTAAATCCGCAGGATATTACAAGGGATGGGGGCAAAATTTATCGATTACACGATGATGGAAGTATTCCGAAAGACAATCCTTTTGTAACAAATAATGGCGTTAAAAAAGCGATTTATTCATATGGGCATCGCAACCCACAAGGAATGGAAATCAATCCGTTCACTGGAGCTATTTGGATACATGAACACGGGCCAAGAGGAGGAGATGAAATTAACATTATAAAAAAAGGAAAAAATTATGGCTGGCCAAAAGCTAGTTTCGGAATTAATTATAGTGGTTCTACATTTACAGATAAAACATCCATTGCGGGGATGGAAGATCCTTTACATCAATGGACACCATCAATAGCGCCAAGCGGAATGGCCTTTGTGAATTCAGATAAGTACCCAAGTATGAAAGGAAACCTATTGGTTGGTTCTTTAAAGTTTAGATATGTTTCTAATTGCACATTAAAAAACGGGAAAGTAGTAAAAGAAGAAAAATTGCTTGATGGGTTGGGAAGAGTTAGGTCTATCGAACAAGCAAATGATGGTTTTATCTATGTAGGAATAGAACAATTTGGAATTGTAAAAATCAATCCATAAACAGATTCACTTACTTTACAAGATTTCAATTGATTTTAATTATATGACTATTATAATTTATCATGTGAAAAAAGTCGAAAAATAAATATAAAAAAATATATTTGCCTTCATAAAAATAGAAACAATGGCAGAAAAAATTAAATGTTTGATTATCGGTTCTGGTCCAGCAGGATATACAGCAGCAATTTATGCAGCAAGAGCAGATATGAAACCAGTAATGTATACAGGTTTGCAAATGGGAGGTCAGTTAACGACCACTACAGAAGTAGATAACTTTCCTGGCTATCCTGATGGAACTGATGGAACTGCAATGATGACCGATTTGCAAAAACAAGCTGAACGTTTTGGAACAGAAGTTCGTTTTGGAATGGTTACTAAAGTAGATTTTAGTAAAGAAGAAGGAGGTATACATAAAGTTATTGTTGATGAATCGATTGAGATTGAAGCGGAAACTGTAATTATTTCTACTGGAGCAACTGCTAAATATTTAGGAATAGAAAGTGAACAACGATTAATAGGAGGTGGAGTTTCTGCTTGTGCTACTTGTGATGGATTCTTTTATAAAGGACAAGATGTAGTTGTTGTTGGAGCTGGTGATACTGCCGCAGAAGAGGCTACCTATTTGGCAAATATTTGTAGTAAAGTTACATTGTTAGTTCGTAAAGACTATATGAGAGCTTCGAAAGCAATGCAACATAGAGTTGAGAAAACTGCAAATATTGAAGTGTTGTTTAACACAGAAATTGATGAAGTAATTGGAGAGAATGTTGTTGATGGTGTTAGAGCTGTAAACAATCTGACAGGAGAGAAAACAGATATTTCGGTAACAGGAGTTTTCATTGCTATTGGACACAAACCAAATACTGGAATTTTTAAAGGTGTTTTAGAAATGGATGATACGGGTTATTTAATTACAGAAGGAAAATCTACTAAAACAAATTTACCAGGTGTTTTTGCGGCTGGAGATGTACAAGATAAAGAATATAGACAGGCTGTTACAGCAGCGGGTACTGGTTGTATGGCTGCTTTAGATGCTGAGCGTTATATTGGTGCTTTAGAATAATTGATTATACATATAGTATATAAAAAAGAGATTGCTTTTGCAATCTCTTTTTTATTGTGTAACGTTTTTATAAAGTGGTAGTATATCTCTTTGAAACCAACCTATTAAAAAAGAAATAATTAATTTGTAACGTTTTTATAAAAGACAAGTTAATCATTATAGAAAATCAACTAACAAGAACAAAATTTGGATACATTATCAGATAATGCAATTATGCTGAAAGTAAAAATGGGAGAAACCTTTCGACTAGGCTTGTTGTACGAGCGTTATAAAAAGAGATTATTCGGTTTTTTCTTTCAAATGAATAGAGATGCAAGTTTAAGTGAAGATTTGGTACAGAATGTTTTTATCAGAATCTTAAAATACAAACACACCTATACAGAAGACAGTAAGTTTGTAACTTGGATATTTCAGATCGCAAGGAACACCAATTATGATACTTATAGAAAGGATAAGAAAAATAGACATCAAAATATTGATGAAATAGAATACAGTGCCACAACATCAGAAACTATTGAATCAGAAATAACAAAAGATGAGAATGCATCTACGTTACAATTGGCATTAAACCAATTATCCACAGAGAAAAAAGAACTATTAATGCTAAGTAAATTTAGAGAATTAAAATATAGAGAAGTAGGTGAAATTATTGGCTGTAGCGAAGGTGCGGCAAGAACTAAAGTACACCGAGCTTTAAACGAGTTAAAAGAAGTTTTTTTAACACTTGAAAAAAGATAATTATGGAGCGTAAACAATTTGAGGAGTTAATTACAGATTATATTACTGGTAATTGTTCTGTACAACAAACACAAGAGTTTGAACTTTTTTTAAAGAATAATCCAGCATCAAAGCAAGAAGTTGAAGAAATGAGTTTATTCTTACATGGCATTGATGAAGAAGTTGAAACAACCTCTGCGATGGACATGAAGTTTTATGCCATGTTAAATACAGCAGAAAAAAAGAATAACAAAGAATCTTTAATAGATAAGTTAGTAAGGATATTTCAGGCTAAGTTTACAAAACAACTTGCATATACACTTGCTATTTTAACTGTTGGGTTTTTTGTAGGAAATACCTTTAACTTTAATAAGGGTTCAAGTATTGAATCGTTGAATGTAGCTCAAAGTGAAACCGAAAATGTACGTTCTCAATTGGTATTGACGTTGTTAGAACAGCCATCCGCAAATAAAAGATTACAGGCAGTAAATGAGGTAAGTAAATTGAGTTCTGTAACAAAGACTATTACCAACGCATTGTTCTCAACATTAAATAGTGATACCAATGTCAATGTTCGTTTATCTGCAATCGAGGCATTATCAAACTATACAAAGATACCTGAAGTAAGAGAAGGGTTAATCGCTTCAATCATACATCAAAAATCTCCTATGGTTCAAATTGCTTTGGCAGATTTAATGGTGAAATTACAAGAGAAGAAAGCGGTAAAATCATTTAAGAGGTTGATAGATGAGAAAGGTGTCAATGCAAGTGCGAAGCAAAAAATGCAAGAAACTATACAACAAATTATTTAATACCATGTTGGTTAATTCTGATCAAATTAAGCAATACAATATGATGTAATTGGCAAGTCCTAGGTCGCTTTTTACTAAGAAGAAACAAGTCATTCATCAAAAAAAAACAAAAAATGAAATTTTTAAAATCAATAATTATGAGCATTGTGTGTTGCTGTTCAATAACAGTATCTGCGCAAAAAAGTACAGAATCCATCAAAAAAGAAGTGCAATTTCATTCAACATCGAAAGACAATACTTTTTATGTAGACAATATGCATGGAGCAGTTGAGGTTGAAGGCTATAATGGGAAAACAATTGTAATTGAAGTAATTAAAACAATTACTGGGAAAACTTCTGAAATAGTCGCTCAAGGGAAAAAAGAAATCAATTTAAAAGTAGAAAAAAGAGGGAATAAAATCTATGCATATTCAGATTCGCCCTATACTCGTTTTGATTTAGAAACAGGGTCATATAGTCATAGAGAAAATTGGAATAGCAGACGGAGTAGAAGGAAATATACCTACTCGTTGGATTTTAAAATTAAAGTGCCTCAGCAGGTAAGTATTGATGTAAGCACTGTAAATGATGGTGATATTTATGTGCAAAATATGCATGGAGACTATTTGTCGGCCAATAATGTAAATGGGGCAATTACCTTAAAAAATGTGTCAGGAACAACAGATGTAAATGCATTGAATAGGGATATTAATATTGTGTATACAAAGAACCCTACCAAAGAAAGTTGGTACAGATCTTTAAATGGAGATATCAATATTAAATTTAAAGGCAGTTTAAACGCAAATGTGAGTCATAAAACAATGAACGGTGGTTTTTATACCAGTTATGCAGTGTCTAATCTAGCCCCTAAAATTGTAAAAGAACAAATAAGAAAAAGTAAAGGAGTAAAGTATAGAATACGGTCAAAAGGGCAGTTTAAAATTGGGAACGGAGGCGTACAATTAAATTTTGATCAATTAAACGGAGATACAATCGTAAAAAACTAATAAGATGAAATTCAGAACAATAAAATCAATCACAGTAGCAATCCTATTTTTAATGGTTGCAAATAGTTCAGCACAAGAAAAAATAGCAGTTCCATTAAGTAGCCCAAATAATTCTGGTGTTTTGGAAATGGGGATAGTAAGTGGTGCAATTACAGTTACAGGGTATCATGGCAAGGAAGTAGTTGTTGTTGGAACAAGAAGAGTTGGGAAAAAAAGAAAAAATAAGCAAAACAAATATGGTTTAAAGAAAATTTCCAATAATTCAATGGAGTTTTCTGTAGAAGAGTATGAGAATATAGTAAGGGTAGAAACAACTCCAATGGGAACCATTGATTTTGAAATAAAAGTGCCTGTGAATTTTTCGTTGAAAGTGTCAACAGTAAATAGAGGATTTATTCAAATTTCTAATATTAAAGGAGCGGTAGAGGTAAGCAACGTGAATGGTAAAATTACATTAAAAGATATTACTGGTTCAGTGAGTGCGGACACTGTAAATGGTGATATTGTAGCTAATTTATTAAAAGTGACCCCAAACACAGCAATGGCATTTAGTAGTTTAAACGGAATATTGGATGTAACTTTTCCAAAGTCCATGAAGGCAGATTTTAAATTAAAATCAGATAGAGGAGAAATATTTACGGATTTTGATTTACAATCCAAGCCTCAAAAAGCAAAAGTAACCAAAGGGAGAGCATCTAAAGGCGGTGTTTACAAAGTAAAAGTAGAAAATTGGATTACAGGTTCAATCAATGGGGGTGGTCCAGAAATTTCTTTTAAAACATTTAATGGAGATATTATTTTAAGATCAAAATAGAACCATAGGCTTATAAAATTAAAAAGACCGTTATCGATAAAATGATAACGGTCTTTAACAAACAACTAAATTCTAAAACTTATAAAAGTTTGAGAAGCTTATTAAAGGTCAGTTTTTATAGTTCTGTGCAGTTCCCCCAAACATGTTACAGCGTAATGAACTGACCTTAATTTTTTAGAAACAATATTTATTTTCTGCTTTTACTTTTTCTGCAATGGTGTTTCTTAAATCAATAACATTCGGGTAATTCGCATATTTTGTGAATCGTTTTAAGCCCATTAACATCATACGTTGTTCATCACCTTCAGCAAAAGAAATAATTCCTTCTTTGGCATTTTTAATGATGATGTCTACAGCGTTGTATAAGTATAATTGTGACATGGCAATTTGTTCTTTTTGAGAATCTTCTCCAAAACGTTTGGCGTTTTTTTCAGTTCTTAAAATGGCAGATTCTGCCATGTATACTTCAATTAGAATATTAGAAGCAGCGTTTAATAATTGTTGGTGTTCTTCTAATTCTGGACCGAATTTTTGAAGAGCGCCTCCTGCAACCATTAAGAATACTTTTTTAAGCTTTGCGACCATTTCTTTTTCTTCAGCAAACAACTCAGAATAATCAGGTGTGTCAAAAGAAGGAATTCCTAATAATTCTTCTCCAACTGCTGTTGCTGGGCCTAAAAGGTCTACATGCCCTTTCATGGCTTTTTTTACTAACATTCCAACAGCTAACATTCTATTAATTTCGTTAGTTCCTTCATAGATCCGTGCAATACGGGCATCTCTCCATGCAGATTCCATTGGTGTTTCTTCAGAGAACCCCATGCCGCCAAAAATCTGAATTCCTTCATCAGCGCAATTTTGCACATCTTCAGAAACCGCAACTTTTAATATAGAACATTCAATAGCATATTCTTCAACACCTTTTAATTCAGCTTCTTGATGTGTGTTACCTGCTGCTTCACGCATAGCAATACGATCTTCAATATTTTTTGCTGCGCGATAAGATGCAGATTCTCCAACATAAGTATTGGTTGTCATTTCTGCTAATTTTGATTTGATTGCACCAAATTCTGAAATTGGAGTTTTAAATTGTTTACGTTCGTTTGCGTAATTCACGGCAATGCTGGTAACTCTACGTTGAGAATCTAAACATGCGGCCGCTAGTTTAATACGACCAACATTTAAGGCATTCATGGCAATCTTAAATCCTTGACCACGTCCTGCTAGCATATTTTCTACAGGAACAACTGTGTCACTATAAAACACTTGACGTGTTGAAGAAGCTCTAATACCTAATTTGTGTTCTTCTTCACCTAGGGTAATTCCATTTGGATTTTCAGCATCGTATTCAACAATGAATCCAGTAATATTTTTATCATCTTCTATACGAGCAAAAACAATCATCACACTACAGAATCCTGCATTTGAGATCCACATTTTTTGTCCGTTAATTTTATAGCTTTTTCCGTCTTCTGATAGCGTAGCTGTTGTTTTTCCTGAATTGGCATCAGAGCCTGCACCTGGTTCAGTTAAACAATAGGATCCAAACCATTCTCCAGAGGCCAATTTAGGAACGTATTTTTGTTTTTGTTCTTCTGTTCCATATAAGGTAATAGGCATGGTTCCAATACCTGTGTGTGCACCAAAAGCAGTACTAAAAGATCCGGTTCCGCTCGAAATGTAATCACACGTTAACATGGTAGAAACAAATCCCATACCCATTCCGCCATAAGCTTCAGGAACCGAAACGCCCAGAAAACCAAGCTCTCCAGCTTTGCGCATTACTTCTTCAGTCAATGCGTAGTCTTTTGCTTCGAATCTGTTTTTATGTGGAATGATCTCACGATCGTTAAATTCCATCACAGCTTCCTTCATCATGGTTTGCTCTTCTGTAAAATCTTCTGGAGTAAACACATCTTCACAATTGGTTTCTTTAACGAGGAATTGTCCTCCTCTTAGGATTTCTTTTGTTTCTTTACTCATTATATTTATTCTTTAGATCTTAGACAGCATACCGCTATTGTCTAGATGTGGTTTTTATTTAATTTATAATATACGTCTAGATTCTAGACTCACTTAATCTGGTTTCTATTTCAAAAACTCAAAAATCCCTGCAGCTCCTTGACCAGTTCCAACACACATAGTTACCATACCATATTTTCCTGTCATGTTTCTTTTGCGCATTTCATCAAATAATTGAACTGATAATTTTGCTCCTGTACATCCTAAAGGATGACCTAAAGCAATTGCACCACCGTTAACGTTTACGATGTCTTGATTTAAATTTAACTCACGCATTACTGCAAGAGATTGTGATGCAAAAGCTTCGTTCAATTCAATTAACTCAATATCTTTTTGCTGTAGTCCAGCTTGTTTTAATACTTTCGGAATGGCAGCAACTGGGCCTATTCCCATAATTCTAGGTTCAACACCAGCAGCGGCATAGTTTACCATACGAGCAATTGGTTCTAGATTTAATTCTTTTACCATTTCTTCACTCATGATCAATACAAATGCAGCGCCATCACTCATCTGAGATGAGTTCCCAGCAGTTACGCTTCCACCTTGAGCAAATACGGCTCTCAATTTTGCCAATGCGGCTTGACTTGTTCCCGCTCTCGGACCTTCATCTTTTGTTACAGTATATGACTTTGCCGCTTTTTTTCCATTAGCGTCAATGTACGTTTGGTCTACTTTTATTGGAACAATTTGATCTTGAAAACGGTTTTCAGCTTGTGCTTTTAATGCTTTCATATGAGAATTAAAAGCGAATTCATCTTGATCTTCTCTAGAGACTTTGAATTGATTTGCTACAGCTTCTGCTGTATTTCCCATTCCCCAATAATATTCTTCGTTACCTGCATTTACAACGTCATAATTCAATTCTGGTTTAAACCCTGTCATTGGAACTGCACTCATGCTTTCTGCACCACCCGCAATAATACAATCTGCCATACCGGCTTGAATTTTTGCAGTTGCCATTCCAATAGTTTCTATTCCTGATGAACAAAAACGGTTTACCGTAACTCCAGGAACATCAACAATGTCTAATCCCATTAAAGAGATTAATCGCCCCATATTTAATCCTTGAGAACCTTCTGGCATTGCATTACCAACAATTACATCATCTATACGCGTCTTGTCAAAGTTTGGCAATTCATCCATCATATATTTGATGGTTTCTGCAGCCAACTCATCTGTTCTTTTAAAACGGAATACTCCTTTTGGCGCTTTTCCAACTGCTGTTCTATATGCTTTTACTATATATGCTTGTTTGTTCATAGTTCTATATGTTGTTTGAGAACGAGAGCCAAGAATCTAGATATCTAGATATTAGACTTTTTATTCTTTTAAATTATCTATAAATGATCCTAACATTTTTTGAATTTGTAAAACCTTATTTTCAAGCTCATCAAATTTATTTTTATCTAAATATTTTTCATTGTAAGAAACAATCAATTGTGTTTCCCATTCGAAAGTTGATCCTAAGCTTGTTTCTAAATATTGTTTAAAATGTCTATTTGTACTTTTGCTTGATCCTTCAGCTATGTTGGAAGGGATAGAAACTGCACATCTATTCATTTGACTTATTAAATTGAACTTTTCGAAATCAGGAAACATTTTTGTCAACTTATAACTGTCACTAACAAGATCAATACTGTCTTGCCAAATTTTCAGTTTCTTAAAGTTATGTCTACCCATTTTGTCTAGTCTCTAGTTTCTTTTAATCTAATTCCTAAGCGGTTTACCAGTTTTTAACATGTGTTGAATACGCTCCAATGTTTTTCTTTCTGTACACAGACTTAAGAACGCTTCACGCTCAATATCTAATAAGTATTGTTCTGAAACTTTAGTTGGTTCAGATAAATCTCCGCCAGCCATTACATAGGCTAATTTGTTAGCGATTTTCTGATCGTGTTCTGAAATATATTTACTAGCCTCCATAGAATCTGTTCCTACTAAGAACATTCCCAATGCTTGTTTACCAAGTACCAATACATCTTTTCGTTTTACGGGTTGTGTATAACCTGCTTCTGCTAGTATCACTGCATGTTTCTTTGCTTCTGCTAATTGGCGTTCTTTATTAACAACAACCAGATCTTTTCCTTTTTGAAGAATTCCTAAGTCGAATGCTTCATAAGCAGAGGTTGCTACTTTTGCCATACCAATAGTTAAGAAATGCTCTTGCAAAACATTTAATTGCACATCTCCTTTGTGAAATAAATCGGATGCTCTTAAGGTCATCTCTTTAGATCCACCACCACCAGGAATTACTCCAACGCCAAATTCTACCAAACCTATATAGGTTTCTGCTGCTGCTACAACTTTATCAGCATGCATCGATAATTCACATCCGCCACCAAGTGCCATTCCGTGCGGGGCTGCAATGGTTGGGATTGATGAATAACGCATGCGCATCATGGTATCTTGAAAATATTTGATAGCCATATTCAGTTCATCATATTCTTGCTCAACAGCCATCATAAAAATCATTCCAATGTTTGCTCCTACAGAAAAGTTTGGTGCTTGATTTCCAATCACTAATCCTTGGAAATCTTTTTCAGCTAAATCAACAGCTTTGTTGATTCCGGCTAAAACATCACCACCAATGGTATTCATTTTAGATTGGAATTCGCAATTGATAATTCCATTTCCTAAGTCTTCGATAACAACTCCAGAGTTTTTCCAAACTTCCTTTGATTTACGAATGTTATCTAATATGATAAACGAGTCTTGACCCGGTTTTTTTGCTTGTTTCTTTGTAGGGATGTCATAATAAAAGGTAGCACCTTCTTTTACAGTATAGAAAGAAGTAGAACCATTTGCTAACATTTTAGTTACCCAAGCAGCAGGAGTTTTCCCTTCAGCTTTCATGATTTCAATTCCGTTTTCTACCCCAATAGCATCCCAAATTTCAAAGGGCCCATTTTCCCAACCAAATCCAGCTTTCATAGCATCATCAATGCGATATACTTCATCAGAAATTTCTGGAATCCGATTTGAAACGTATTCGAACATTGCAGCGAAATTCTTTCTATAGAATTCACCAGCTTTGTCTTTTCCTCCAACCAATACTTTAAAACGATCAATTGGTTTGTCTATGGTTTTTGTCAGCTCTAAGGTTGCAAATTTTGCTCTTTTTTTAGAACGATATTCTAAGGTGTCTAAATCTAAGGTTAGAATTTCTTTTCTACCTTCTGCATTCACTGTTTTTTTATAGAATCCTTGTTTTGTTTTGCTTCCTAGCCATTTATTCTCCATCATGGTATTGATGAAATCGGGTAGTTTAAACAATTCATGAGCTTCATCCTCAGGACAATTCTCATAAATTCCATTCGCAACATGCACCAAGGTATCTAAGCCAACAACATCAACAGTTCTGAACGTTGCAGATTTAGGACGACCAATAACTGGCCCAGTTAATTTATCAACTTCTTCTACCGTTAAGCCTAATTCTTTTACTTGATGAAATAAGGATTGAATTCCGAAAATTCCAATTCTATTCCCAATAAAAGCAGGTGTGTCTTTTGCTAAAACAGAAGTCTTCCCTAAAAACCTAGAGCCGTACTCCATTAAAAAGTCTGTAACCTCTTGTTTACAACTTGGACCAGGAACCACTTCGAATAATTTTAAATATCTCGGTGGATTGAAAAAATGTGTTACTGCAAAATGTTGTTGAAAATCTTCACTTCTTCCTTCATTCATAAATTGAATTGGAATTCCAGAAGTATTCGAAGAAATGATGGTTCCAGGAGTTCTGTACTTTTCAATCTTCTCAAAAACTTGCTGTTTAATGTCTAAACGCTCAACAACCACTTCCATAATCCAATCTACATTTTTTATCAAATGCAAATCATCATCAATATTACCTGTAGTAATTCTATTAGCAAATTTTTGAGAATAGATAGGTGAAGGTTTCGATTTTAAAGAGGCTGTTAGTGCATCATTTACCAAGCGGTTACGAACAATAGTGTCATCTAAAGTGAATCCTTTGGCTTTTTCTTTGTCGTTTAATTCTCTTGGAACAATATCCAATAAAAGTACTTCGACACCAATATTTGCAAAGTGACATGCAATACCGCTTCCCATAATTCCAGAACCGATAATCGCTACTTTTTTAATTCTTCTTTTCATTGGTTTCGTTTATAAAGCTGAGTTTAGATTTATTTATAAATCTTTTTGTCTGCTATTAGTTTATTTATAGTGTTGGTTACTTTAAAAAAGCATTCTAGCTCTTCTAAAGTTATGTTTTCTCTAATTATGGCATTGAATTGAATAACCGATTCTTTAGAGATTTCTCTCATTTCCTTTCCATAATCAGTTAGCTTTATCAATACTCCACGTCCGTCATCAGGATTTTTCTCTCTGCTAATCGCTCCTTTATCTTCTATTGATTTTAAGATTCGAGAAAGACTTGTAGGTTCCATTCCCATTAAAGGACCTAAGGCTGTTGATGGTGTTCCGTTGTCATAATCAATGTTTAATAATACAAAGGCAGTTGCCATTGTGCTATTGTGTTTTGCAGCTTGTTCATTGTACAGTTTTGCAACTGCTTGCCATGTCGCTCTTAATTGATGATCTATCGATTTGTCTTTGTCCATTGTGTCAAAGATACTAAAATATATTATGCATGCATAGTATATTGCAAAAAATTATGCATGCATAGTATATTTAATTTAATAAAGGGTGTAACTTAAGGGGAAATGAAGGTACTAATAGGTGGTCATAAAGCAATACGGGTTTATATATTAGAATAATGCTTAATTTTGTTTTTTGGAGAAATTAGATCTCGAATATAAAATATCAATTGAAATTGAATGAATAACTTATTAGAAATTAAAAATGTAGTAAAAACCTATGGTGATTTTACGGCATTAAATGATGTGTCCTTAACGATTCCGAAAGGAAGTGTATTTGGTTTGTTAGGACCAAATGGGGCAGGAAAAACGTCTTTAATTAGAATCATTAACCAAATAATATTACCTGATAGCGGAACAATTTTGCTAGATGGCAAGCCGTTGGTGCCAAACGATGTTGAGCATATAGGATATTTACCAGAAGAAAGAGGATTGTATAAAAGCATGAAGGTTGGTGAGCAAGCATTGTACTTAGCACAATTAAAAGGCTTGAGTAAAAGTGAAGCAAAAAAACGATTAAAATACTGGTTTGATAAATTTGATATTGGAGCTTGGTGGGATAAAAAAATAGAAGAGCTATCTAAAGGGATGGCGCAAAAAGTGCAATTTATTGTAACGGTTTTACACCGACCGAAATTATTAATTTTTGACGAGCCTTTTTCTGGTTTTGATCCGATTAATGCACAATTGATTGCAAAAGAAATTTTACAATTGCGTGATGAGGGTGCTACTATTATTTTTTCGACCCACAGGATGGAATCAGTAGAAGAAATGTGCGATTATATTGCTTTAATTAATAAATCAAACAAAATTATTGATGGAAAGCTTGATGACATTAAACGTCAATACAGAAGTAATACTTTTCAGATAGGATTAAAAACAACTAATACTTCAGAAATAGAAGCTCTTTTAAAAGATAAGTTTGATGTATCATCTACAAATTTTAGAATGCTAAATGAGGGCTTGACATTGAATGTGAAAATCCCGAATGAAGATTCACCAAACGAGTTACTTTCTTTATTGACAAATTATGGAGATGTACAGCACTTTTTAGAAATAGTGCCAAATGCCAATGAAATATTTATTCAAGCAGTAAACAAAAATAGCTAAGTTATGGGAAAGTTAAAATTAATTATAAAAAGAGAGTTCTTAGCGAAAGTTAAAAATAAGTCATTTATAGTAATGACCTTTTTAAGTCCATTATTAATGGTGGGGATTGGGTTTTTAGTCTTTTTCTTGAGTAAGAAAAACGATGAAAAAGTGAAGCATATTGTATATGTAGATGAGTTTAAGTTGTTTGCAAAAGAGGATTTTAAAGACACTAAAACGGTTCTATATTCAGATTATACAGATTTGGGAATTGAAGAAACGAAAAATAAAGTAGAAGAAGGTGATTATTACGGGGTGCTATATATTCCCAAAAATGATAGCTTAGAATCTCTTGCAGAGTCAATTGAGTTTTATTCAAAAGAGTCGCCAAGTATGTCCGTTATTGGGAATCTAGAAAATAGAGTTGAGTTAAAACTCCGCAATTTAAAATTAGATGATTTTGGTATTGATATAGAAAAAATTAAAGCTTCAAAGATCTCAACAGACATAAAAATGTACAATTTTTCAGGCGAGGAATCTTCAAAATTAATCAATGGATTAAAAATTGGAGTAGGGGCTATTTCGGGGTATATGTTAATGATGTTTGTAATGATTTACGGAACCTCTGTTATGAGAAGCGTTATTGAAGAAAAAACAAGTAGAATTATAGAAATAATAGTTTCTTCGGTAAAACCTTTTCAGTTAATGATGGGTAAAATTATTGGAAATGCTTCTGCCGGATTGTTACAATTCTTTATTTGGGGAATTATCTTATTTATTTTGAGTATTGTTTCATCATCTGTATTTGGAGTAGGTATGACAGAAATACAAACTGCAAAGCTATCACCAGAACAAGTAGAGGCCATGAAGCAAGCCTCAGATAGCGGTGTAATGGAAAAACTAATGCAAGAATTTTTTAGACTGCCTTTGGTAACCATTTTTATGCTGTTTGTCTTTTATTTTTTAGGAGGATTCTTTTTGTATAGTTCGTTATTTGCTGCAGTTGGTGCCGCTGTAGATAATGAAACCGATACACAGCAATTTATGTTGCCAATTATGCTGCCTTTAATTTTGGGTGTTTATATTGGTTTCGCTACGGTTATTAATGATCCTCATGGACCAATTTCCACCATATTTTCAATGATTCCGTTTACCTCTCCTATTGTAATGTTAATGCGAGTTCCGTTTGGAGTACCCTGGTATGAAATTGCAATTTCTATGGCATTATTATTGGTTACCTTTGTGTTTATGGTTTGGTTTGCAGCGAAAATTTACCGAGTAGGAATTTTAATGTACGGTAAAAAACCAACCTACAAAGATTTGTGGAAATGGATAAAATATAAAGGATAACAAGTGGCCTGAAAGTATGGAGAAGATTAAAGAGATTTTAAATTATACATTTTCTTTTGGAGAAAAGATACAGATAAGTGTTTTGGCAGTTATGGTGTTGATTTTTACACTAATTCTTACTGCGTTTATTCTAAAACTATTAAGAAAGGTTATCACCAGAAAATTACCAGTTAATGACAAAGCTAAATTTATTTCTGTTTTTAATTATTTAAAATGGTTGGCCTATGTTGTTATTTTTCTAGTAACATTGAATACTTCGGGAGTTAATGTTACTGCCGTTTTTGCAGCTTCTGCAGCCTTGTTAATTGGTGTTGGTTTAGCGTTGCAGACCTTGTTTCAAGATATTATTTCGGGGATATTTATTCTGGTTGATCAAACTGTACATGCAGGAGATATTATTGAGTTAGAAGGGAAAGTTGGAAGGGTAGAGGAGATTAATTTACGAACCACAAGGGCGGTAACAATAGATAATAAAGTAATGATTATACCAAATCATCTATACCTAACAAACACCTTGTACAATTGGACCGCAAACGGGGAAGAGACGAGAGAGTCTGTAGAAATTGGAGTGGCATATGGAAGTGATGTACAATTGGTAAAAAAAATATTGCTAGAAGCGGCTAATAGTCATTCATCAGTTTTGAAAAGCAAAAAAACACAGGTGTTTTTTTCTGATTTTGGAGAGAGTGCATTAAATTTTAGAGTGGCTTTTTCATTGAATAATAGTTTTGAAGTACAACTAATTCAAAGTGAAATACGCTTTGAGATTGATCGGTTATTTAGAGAACATAAAATTAGTATTCCATTTCCGCAAAGAGATATACATATCATAGATAAATAGAAAGAAAAAAGATGTCAAAAATATTAATAATAGAGGACGAAGCAGCAATTAGGAGAGTTTTGAATAAAATTATTTCTGAAGAGAATGAAGCTTATAATGTAGAAGAGGCTGTTGACGGGTTACAGGGGATAGAAATGATAATGAACAATGATTATGATTTGGTTTTCTGTGATATAAAAATGCCTAAAATGGATGGTGTTGAGGTGCTAGAAAAGGCAAAGAAAATAAAACCGGAAACGCCAATTGTAATGATTTCGGGTCATGGAGATTTAGAAACGGCAGTAAATACCATGCGTTTGGGGGCATTTGATTATATTTCTAAACCGCCAGATTTAAATCGTTTGCTAAATACCGTTAGAAATGCATTGGATAGAAAAGAATTGGTTGTTGAGAACAAACGCTTAAAAAAGAAAGTAAGTAAGAGCTATCAAATGGTTGGTGATAGTAAAGCGATTACTCACATCAAAGAAATTATTGAAAAAGTAGCACCAACCGATGCAAGAGTTCTAATTACCGGGCCTAATGGAACAGGGAAAGAATTGGTAGCGCATTGGTTGCACGAAAAATCGGATCGTTGTAAAGCCCCAATGATTGAAGTGAATTGTGCAGCAATTCCATCTGAGCTAATAGAGAGTGAATTGTTTGGGCATGTAAAAGGGTCTTTTACAGGGGCTAATAAAGATAGGGCAGGGAAATTTGAAGCGGCAAATGGTGGAACTATTTTCTTAGACGAAATTGGAGATATGAGTTTGTCTGCGCAAGCAAAGGTATTGCGAGCTTTACAAGAGAGTAAAATTTCTAGGGTAGGTTCTGATAAAGATATTAAAGTAAATGTGCGTATCGTTGCTGCAACCAACAAGGATTTGAAAAAGGAGATTTTAGAAGGTCGTTTTAGAGAAGATTTATACCATAGATTGGCGGTGATTTTAATAAATGTTCCTGCACTGAATGACCGTAGAGAAGACATTCCGCTGTTGGTCAATTTCTTTTCACAAAAAATTGCAGAAGAACAAGGTGGTGCAAAAAAGGCATTTTCTAATGATGCGATACAATTATTACAAGAATATGATTGGACAGGTAATATTCGTGAACTACGAAATGTTGTAGAGCGATTAATTATTTTAGGAGAAAATGAAGTTTCTAAAAATGATGTAAAATTATTCGCGAGTAAATAAGTAGTACTGGTTTAGTTCTAGAAATAAAAAAGGTGATCATAATAAATGATCACCTTTTTCTATTTAGTTAACTTCTAAATTAGTTGTCGATAGTTCTATTGAGTATGTAGAACTTATTTTTGAAACTATTTTAAATCAAAACGATCTAAGTTCATCACTTTCGTCCAGGCAGCAATAAAATCATTTATAAACTTATCTTTAGCATCATCAGATCCGTAAACTTCAGTAATTGCTCGTAACTCGGAATTTGAGCCAAAAATAAGATCGACCCTAGTTCCTGAAAATTTCATCGCACTAGTTTTACGATCTCTACCAATAAATTGGTTGTCACTTGATGTTGCTGCTTTCCATGTAATTGATAAGTCAAGAACATTTGTGAAGAAATCATTTGTAAGTACACCTCGATTGTCTGTAAAGACTCCATGGTTTGAACCGTCATAATTTGCCCCCAAAACTCTTAGCCCTCCAACCAAAACAGTCATCTCTGGTATTGAAAGTGTTAATAGGTTCGCACGGTCAACTAATAGTTCTTCACCTGCTACATTTAAGCCACTTTTTAAGAAATTTCTAAAACCATCAGCTCTTGGTTCTAAATAGCCAAATGATACTATATCTGTTTGTTCTGGAGAAGCATCTCCTCTACCAGATGTAAATGGCACTGTTATGTTATGACCAGCATTTTTTGCAGCGAGTTCAATACCTACAGAGCCACCTAATACTATTAAATCAGCAATTGAAACGATTCCGTTAAAATTATTTTGAATACTTTCATAAATAGCCAACACCTTCGCTAACTCAACTGGGTTATTAACTTCCCAATCTTTTTGAGGGGTTAATCGTATACGTCCTCCATTTGCTCCACCGCGCTTATCAGAACCTCTAAACGTAGCTGCCGACGCCCAGGCAGTAGTTACCAGCTGTGGAACAGATAATCCGGAAACTATTATGTTCGATTTTAAAGTAGTTACTTCTGCCTCTGAAAGATTTTTTCCTGTAGGAATAGGGTCTTGCCAGATTAATTCTTCTTTAGGAACTTCAGGTCCTAAGTACAAAGAAACCGGTCCCATATCACGATGTGTTAATTTGTACCATGCTCTTGCAAATGCTTCTTCAAAAGCTTTGTGATCCGTATGAAAACGCTTCGAAATTTCTAAATATGCTGGGTCTATTTTTAAAGCGATATCTGCAGTAGTCATCATCAGTGCTTGTCTTCCATTTGCATCACCCGCTTTTGGAGCCATCTTAGCATTAGATGCAGCTGTAGGTGTCCATTGATGCGCACCTGCAGGGCTTTTTGTTAATTCCCAATCGTAGTTTAGTAAAACATCAAAGTAATCATGATCCCATTTTGTTGGGTTTGGTGTCCAAGCTCCTTCAATACCACTTGTAATAGCATCATCTAAAACACCAGTGCCAAAGCTGTTTTTCCAGCCTGTACTCATTTCTTCAATAGCAGCACCTGCTGGTTCAACTCCAACATAGGTGTCTGGATTAGCAGCTCCGTGTGCTTTTCCAAATGTATGACCACCTGCAATTAACGCAACAGTTTCTTCATCATTCATAGCCATACGACCAAATGTTTCTCTAATATCAAAACCAGAATTTACTGGATCTGGGTTTCCATTTGGTCCTTCAGGATTAACATAAATAAGCCCCATATGAACAGCCCCTAAATCACTTTCAAGAGCGCCATCAGCATAGCGTTCATCATTTCCTAACCATTCAGATTCACTTCCCCAATAAATATCTTGTTCTGGCTCCCAAACATCTTCGCGACCTCCTGCAAAACCAAAAGTTTTAAATCCCATGGACTCTAACGCACAATTACCAGCAAGAATCATTAAATCGGCCCAAGAAATTTTAGTGCCGTATTTCTTTTTTATAGGCCATAGTAATAAACGCGCCTTATCTAAGTTGCCATTATCTGGCCAACTATTTAACGGTGCAAAACGTTGTGTACCAGATCCTGCACCACCACGACCATCACCAACACGGTATGTGCCTGCGCTATGCCAAGCCATTCGTATCATAAAACCACCATAATGACCATAATCTGCAGGCCACCAATCTTGAGAGTCTGTCATTAAGGCGATAACATCCTTTTTAAGTTCAGGATAATTGATGCTGTTAAATGCAGATGTATAATCAAAACCGGTACCCATTGGATCAGATTTTGTGGCGTTTTGTCTAAGAATATTCAATTTCAATTCATTCGGCCACCAGTCTCGGTTTCTTGTTCCTCCACCGGCTGTTTCCTGTTGTATTCCTCCCATAAAAGGACATTTTTCTGAGGTTCCTGATGATGTGTGCTGATTTAAGTCTTTCATAATTAATTGTTTAATGGGTTGTGTAGACCAAATTTACAATAAATTACTCGATAACTTTTATCTATACTTTTTATTTAGGTATAAGGTATTCTTATAGGTGTGTTTGGTTATGATAGTGGTGTGATTTGTGGTAACTGTCTTATTTATTAGTGGTGTATTCGGGTGTTTAGACTTTAATTGAAGGTGATTTTAATAAACATCAATAAAACCTATAGTAGAATAAAAAATAAAATTGTTTTTAATCTTTAAAAGCTTCTATAAAAAAATATCTTTGCGGCTGTAAAAAAATATTAATCAAAAAAGATATAGAATGGCTACAGCAGTAGGAAAACAATTCCCAAATTTAAACGTAGATGCAATGGATGCTAAAGCAAGTACTTTTAAAGTAAATGTTTTAGAAGAAGCAATCAATAACAAGAAAAAAGTATTGTTATTCTGGTACCCAAAAGATTTTACTTTTGTTTGTCCAACAGAATTACATGCTTTTCAAGCTGCTTTAGGTGAGTTTGAAAAAAGAAATACGATTGTAATTGGAGCTTCTTGCGATACACCAGAAGTACATTCGGCTTGGTTAAATACACCAAAAAAACAAGGTGGAATTCAAGGGATTACATATCCTTTAATTGCTGATAGTAATAGAAACTTATCTTCTATTTTAGGTATTTTAGATATTACAGCAGAAGAGTTTGATGAAGCTACACAAACAATTCAAGTTGAAGGAGATAATGTAACCTACAGAGCTACGTATTTATTGGATGAAGACGGATTGGTTTTTCATGAAGGAATTAACCACATGCCAATTGGTAGAAATGTAAACGAATATTTACGTTTAATTGATGCCTATTCACATTTACAAGAAAACGGTGAAGTTTGTCCTGCAAACTGGCAAGAAGGAGATGTTGCAATGAAAGCTGATGCTTCTAGCACTGCTGAGTATTTAGCTGTTCACTAGGAAGCTAAATATCAATTCATAAATAAAAATCCCGAGTTATAAACTCGGGATTTTTTTGTCTTATTTAAAAAGAAATTTTATAACTCAAATTCGGAATTAACAATGCTTCTTTATAGAGGTCTACCTGCTGTTTTTTAATATTGTATCGATGCCCTAAAAATTCTTCGTAATTGGTTGCGTTGATAATTTTTAAAGATAATTTTTGAGTGGTTTTCTTTTTGTTCCACTGATAATTTACTGTGATGTGTGAAACAAAGCTGTTCTCTGCTTGTTCGGTAAATGGTGTGGTTTGATTGTACACAACATCTTGAGTTAAATTAGAATTTACTGTATCAATCAAAGAGTACCGGTCGCCACCTTGTAAACTAAATCTTAAATTAACATTTAGTAAGTTCTGATTTCTTTTACCAAGGGTGTATTCTTTTCCAATTAAAAAATTGACCAAATAGTTTCTGTTATATCTTGTATTGTACCAAGTATTAGTATTCGTTTTGTATTCAGAGTTGAATACAGAAGCTGTAAATAAATAATACAATCCGTTGTTAATGTATTTTTCTAAAGTCAAATCGATTCCGTAATTTTTTCCTTTACCTCCATTTGTATAGGTGGCGTTTTCAAACCAATCCTTTTCTACATTTAATAAAGAAGTTGTCGTGTTTTTAATATATGGTATATCATATAAATATTGAAAATAAGGCTCCACTTTTAGATGTAGCTTATCGCTAATATTCCAATCGTAACTAAGCACAAAATGCTGTGCTTTTGTAAAATCTAATTCTTTATTAGGTGTGCTATTTGTTAACGGGTCTTTTACAAAATACGTATGGAGTTGCTCAATTCTACTGTGCAATCCATACCCAAAACTGAACTTGTTTTTTTGATTTAATTGATACGATACTCCTAGTCTAGGTTCGATAGTGTATGCATTGTTTAAAGTAAATAGTTGCGCATTTACACCAGCATTTAATGTGATTTTATTAAAGTTAAATGTAGAGTTTGTAAAGCCAGAAAGTAAGGTGCTAAAACCCTTTTTAGAGACTGCGGTTTCTAATTGCGCAGCGTTTTGAGCTTCTTTTAAAAGCAAGTCATAATGCATACCAACAGCACTAAAACCAGTTCTGTTTGTATGTGTCTTACTAAATTTTTTGTTTACAATCGTTTTGAATGTGATGTTGTAATTTGTGTTCTTTATTTCATTTTCTGGATTGACTGTTAAATTGTAATCTAGCTGATCCGTTTTAAATTGTAAACCACTAGCAGAAATGGCCAATGTAGAATTTATATAGGCATTGTTTTTAAAGAAGTAGCGATGGGTAATTCCAGCGGCCCCCATAAATTGTGTTGCTTTTTCATTTTGACTGTCTTTTTTATATTCCCAAAGAGCTTGGTCTTTTTTAGCTGTAGTTCCAGAATTGTCAATCAATCCTAATCCCCAAAAAGAAAAACTACCTGCTTTTTCGGTGTAGAAGTTGAATTTGAAAGCTAGATCTTGGTAGTTTGTTCCTTGTGCATCTTCAGGTAAAAGAGAAGAGAGTAATCCTAAAGTAGAATATCTGTAGTTTACTAAATAGGAAGAATTTTTGTTTTTATTTAATGGGCCTTCTGAGGCAAAATCTATTCCGATCAAACCAACCTCTGCGCTATGTTCGTGTTTCGAATTATTTCCTTTTCGCATTTTCATATCAAAAACACCAGAAATAGCATTGTTATATTCTGAAGGAAATGCCCCTGTGAAAAAGTCTGAGTTGGCAAGTAAATTACTACTTAATGCAGTTAATCCACCACCACCAAATGTTCCTAAATCGGCAAAGTGATTTGGATTAGGAATTTCGACTCCTTCCATTTTCCACTGAATAAACTTAGGAGCATTTCCTCTAATAATTATCGCATTGTTGCTAATGTTACTCGCTACACCCGCAAATGAGGATGCCAATCTTGCTGGGTCGTCAAAACCACCGGCATATCTATTGGCCTCTTCTACACTTAACAGTCGAGCACTTACCAATGCCGTTTTATTTAAGGGCCTTTCTTTGTGTACTTTTGGGGTAATAACCACTTCATCTAATTGCGCTGTCATTTCTTTCAGGGTAATCGAAAGTCGTACTTCTTTGGCAGATGTGACCAACACATTTGTAATAATTATAGGTTCATAACCAATACTGGAAACTTGAATATTGTGTCTTCCTACAGGAATTGTAGTAAAGGTAAACTTTCCATTTAAATCACTATTGGTTCCTAATAAAGGTTTTGTGTTTAATACCACAATACTAGCAGACGGAATTGGGGTTCGTGTGGTTTCATCTACAATTATTCCACTTAAAATCTGTGTTGATTTTTGAGAATATAGATATGATGATATGCTACATAAAATAATAAGGAAAGAGGTTCTAAGTTTCATTTGTGAATGTTTTTATTCATTCACAAAGGTATTTTTAGAGCGCTGATTCTGAAATACTGAATTATCAGTATTTTTACTTATGCCAATCTCAACTTAGTTGCATATTCAACCGCTTCAAATGAATTATTTGCGCCTAATTTCTTTAAGATATTTTGGCGATGTGTATTTACTGTATGCACACTTATAGATAGATTGTTAGAGATTTCTTTACTTAGTAATCCTTCTTTTACATAGCCTAATATTTCCTTTTCTCTTTTAGATAATTCAACTGTATCCGAAGGGTTTTTCGCTAACTTTAATTGCTTTGTTTCTCCGGTTTTTACATTTACCAATTGACTTGTAATTCCATCAATAGTATCTTGATTAGGGGAAATATCCAGAACACTTAAAGCCAACCATAAATTTCCTTGAGTGTCTAATTCTAAAACTTGCTGCTGCTCTATTACTTTGATGTATTTATCTTGGGCATTTAAAATCCGATATTCGTTTTGAAGTTTGAAATTTTTGCGTTCAGAAGCCGGTAATGAAAAGTAGTACTTTATCAAAGAAAGTCCGTTTTTTAGTAAGCTTAAAAAGTCTTCTGGGTGAATTCTAGAATCGTAATAGTCAGTTCCTATTTCTTCAATTTTTTCTAAATCATATCCAAACAAATTATGCATATTGTTCGAGTTATAGATGTGTTCTTTTTTATGGAAGTCGAAGACAGAAATTCCACTATTTTTTATAGCGGCCATTTGATCTAAAAACGGAATCTGTTTTTCGAAAATAGTATAATCTAATTGTGCAACATCAAATATTTGCTGACTTATTACCTGAAAATATTCTTGACCAATTTGTTCTAATTCTGACATTATATTACTTGAAGTTTGATGACGTAAAAATAACTAATAAAGTATAGAACTAGGTTAAGGTCACTTTATTTTATAAAATCATTAATTCTTTTTGTAAGCAAAAAAGAGCACCCATAGAATGAAGAAAATTTGTAGTGGAATTCGAAACCAGAGATAATTTAAACCGTTGCCATTTTGATCTCCTGTTTGATAATTTAAACTATTCGAAGCCGCTTTAATGTTAGCCGAGGTCAATAATAGCAAGAAAATTACAATCCCTATCGCAACATGTTTTTGATATTTTGGAATTAACAAACCAATGGCAAACAAGATTTCAATAATACCAGTTGCATATACAACAAGCATTTTGTTAGGGATAAATTCAGGAATCATTTTAGACATTCCGTTTGTGAAGATAAAATGCCCAAGAGCTGTAAATAATAACATAAAGGCAAAAGCGATTCTTCCAGAAAGAAAGAGGTTGTTTTTACCAAAAAATAGTTTAGAAATAAGGACGGATAAGCAAAAGCTTATGAATAATACAAGTAGTGGTTTCATCTATTTAGTTTTATGTAAAATTCTAACTAATAGAAAGGAAAAACAATGAACCTATGTTAAGAAATTTGACTGCGTATTCTGCTCAATGCTTGTGGTGTAATGCCAATGTACGAAGCAATATATTTTAAAGGAATTTCTTTAATCAATTGAGGTCTTTCTGAAAATAATTTTTCATAACGTTCTTTGGCACCTAACTCTAATAAAGATAGCTCTCTGGAAGATTTAATTAAAAATAAACGCTCTGCATTTTTTCTGCCTATTTCATTTCCGATTTTTGTGTTGGCATAAATGTCATTCAAGTCGGTAAAATGTATGCGCCATAAAATAGTTTCTGTTAAAGCTTCAATTTGATATGTACAAGGTGATTGTGTTAAAAAAGAATCGTACCCAGAAATAAATTGATGTTGAAAAACAAAACCAAAAGTAAGATCGTTCTCTATTTTTGGAATGTACATTCTTACTGTACCTTTTTCCACAAATGAAAGAAAATTCTCTGTCTGTCCTTTTTTTAGAATTAGTTCTTTTTTTTGAAAAGTAACGGGTTGTAGTTTTGAAGAAAAATAATCCCAATCACTATTGCTCATAGGAGAAAAATTCTCTAAATGTTTTCGTAATTGTTGCATTTAGTTTTCCTTGTTTTTCTCTTCGTTAGCCTTTTTGATAATCGCTTTTAAGCGCTCTTTATTGGCTATTTTATCTTGCTTCACTTTATTAATTTTTCGAATCATTAATTTTGTGTGCTTGGCTTTGTTTAGCGTATTTTTTGCTTTTCCTTTTTTAGGCATTTTTTGCTGTTAGATTTATGATTTACTTATGCGTCAAGAGTACGTTGAAGTAAATTTCAGTGTTATCGAAAGGTAGTTAAAAACAAGAACAGAAGCAACTAAATATATCAGTTCTTAATTGTCTTAAATATCTGATCTGAAAAACATTACACATTCGTGTTAACGGCTTTCGGGGTTGTTGTAAATACAATAGTGTACCCCAATGCAAAAACTGTATAGATAATGGTTAAAGGGATTAATACTTCTTTAGACGCTTTTAAATTGAAAGCTACTTTTAGTAATGTAATTGCACCAATAGCAAAATGCATCAGGTTACCAATAACTAGCGGTTTGTTGTAAATACCACCAATAATAGAGTCTTTTGCCATCCAATTCATCATTCCAAAACCTAAATATAAAGCCCCAAGTAGTTGCATTAATAGCGCAGAAGTTTGACTTGTTTTAAGATGCAAGATCGTTAAAACTTCTGCTGGTAAAAAAGACAAGCCTATTCCGATAATTCCTAAAAGTATGGCACTCGCTGTTAAAAGTATTTTCGTGTTCAATTTGTGTTTGTTTATAGTTCAATAAATTAGTAGTGGAATTTAATTTTTGTTACCTAAAAAAATGTTAAACTGAACATCAAAGTGTGTTTGAGTTTTCTACCTTTTATAAAAGACCTTTACTTCTTAAAGCTACATGTAACTTTGTGAGATTCGTATCTTGTTTTAGTAGTGCTTTTTCTTTTTCTGAAAAAGGAATTTGATAAGATTTAGCCTTGTATCCTCTTTTAGTAAAATTTTTATGTTGGAATTGTTTAATTAAAAAGTTAGAAAAATAGGATGTTTCATGTTTTGGAGCTGTCAATGAGAAGCATTTATAAGCGATTTCTTTAAAAGTTATTTTTCCTTTAATATGTGTAACTTTGTTCTGTTTGTATCCATACCTGTAATAGTTTGGACTTAATGTAGCTTTAGTTGGCGTAAAGATAACATTGATTTTATAAGAAGATGTGTTAATTGCTTTTCCACTTATAACACCTGAATAATCAAATGAATATTCTTTATTGGTTGGTGTCATTTTTAAGTTTAGAAAATTATTCTCGTACACTCTTTTTAAAGACCCGTTGGAAACCTCTCGCAAACAGTAATCTATTTTCTCAGTTACTTTTGGTGCTAATGCAGCATTGATATAACTTTTAAATGAGACCTTTTTAGCCATGATTTTTGTTACTATATTTTCAATAAGCACATCAATATTTGTAGGCTCTTTTAAATTTGATTTCTCTTCTAGGCTTACAAAAATAGCGGTGAGTTCTTCTTCATAATCTATATTGTTCGTTTTGCTGTATGAAACAACATTTCTAAAGGATTTTTTTCTTTCGATATATCCTTCTTCAAAATAGACTTTAGCTAAACCATACGCTTGTTTGTAGTTGTTTAACTGATAATGAGACATTATTTTTAAATACTCTAGATCTCTATTGGTCTTTCCTTTTAAATTTTTTTCTGCCAGTTCTAAACTGCTTAAGGCATTTTTATAATTTCCTTCTGTATAATTTTGTATTGCATTAGAATAATAGCTTGATGCTCTTATTACCTCGAGATACGTTTGTGCGTAGAAATTTGATGTTAGAAAAAGAGTAAAAAGGACTAATAGTATTTTTCTCATTTAGGTGGTTTTTATAGTTGATTAAGTGTTGAAACTTAATTTCAAAGTTATAAAAACAAAGTCAAAGTAGAGAATAATTGGAAACTAAATCAATTCTCTAAAGCTGTCAATTCGATCAAGAGCTATTGGGTGAATCACTTCATTTTCTACCCAAGTATGAATATCTCCTAAATACATCATTCCTAAATAATTGGCGCTTTCTTTAAATGGCATCGAAAATCCCTCTTTTAAATCGTCATAATTATTGTTGCTAATCATGGCCATCTTTTTTCCACGCAATTGTCTGCCTAATTCTTTTTTATGATGGAGTAGGTCTGAAAGTCTATCGAAGAATGCTTTTAAAATTCCGCTCATATTGTACCAATACACAGGAGTTGCAAAAACAATGGTGTCGTATTTTGCGATGATTTCTTCCATCATTGGAATGAAATCGTCATTTTCATTTGCGAAGTCATATTCAAAATGACCAATATTTTTGGATTTTAAATCAATAACATCAAAGGTGTTGTGTGTATTGAGCTCTTTAACAATTGTATTGGTGTCTCCATTGCTTCTTGCACTTGCTTGGATAATTACGGTTGTATTCATGTATTTAAATTTTGATTGTAAAAGTGTAAATAAATTGTAATGGTAAAGAGAAAAACCTATCAAAAAAAATGATAAGTCTACAGTTAAAATTGATGAAAAATTAATCAGATTTATATATCTTTAACCTACTATTGATTTTAAGGAAAGAAAGTTAGAAAAGATGAAATTAAATTTAGAAAAGCCTATTGTATTTTTCGATTTAGAAACTACAGGTATAAATATAGGGACAGATAGAATTGTTGAGATTTCAATTTTAAAAGTGTTTCCAAATGGAAATAAAGAAAGTAAAACCTGGTTGGTAAACCCAGAAATGGAAATTCCAAAAGATTCGTCAGATATTCATGGAATTACAAACGAACAAGTGGTTGCTGAACCAACATTTAAAGAATTGGCATCGCAGGTGAGTGCGCTAATTGCAGGTTGTGATTTGGCAGGATTTAATTCCAACCGTTTTGATATTCCATTATTAGCAGAAGAATTAATGCGTGCTGGAATAGATTTTGATATGAATGATAGAAAGGCCATTGATGTACAAGTAATATTTCATAAAAAAGAACAACGTACACTAAGTGCTGGATATCAGTTTTACTGTGGGAAAGAATTGGAAGGAGCCCATGGTGCAGAAGCAGATACCAATGCGACCTATGAGATTTTGTTAGCGCAAATAGAGAAATATGAAGATATTGGAACTACTGTTGATGTATTGAGTGAATTCTCTACGCATGGAAAAAGAGCTGATTTTGCGGGTTTCATTTTAGTAAATGAAGAAGATCAAGAAGTGTTCTCTTTTGGGAAGTATAAAAATAGAACGGTAGAAGAGGTGTTTAAAGAAAACCCGGGGTATCATAATTGGATTCAGAATGCAGATTTTCCGTTGTTTACAAAAAAGGTATTACGTGAAATTAAAGAACGCATGTCTGCACCGAAAAAGACAATGACTGATGCAGAAAAGTTAAATGCATTACAGCAAAAATTTAATTTAAGATAGCTGTCCGCTCGAGTGCAATCGAGAGCTAATTGTGGTTAAAACATGAAAAGACATATATTTCTTTTGCTACTTGTAACGACACAGGTTTGTAGCCAGCAAGTTTCATTTAAAGGAAGGTTGTTAGATGCAAAGACGAAAAAACCGGTGGTGTATGCAAATATTAGTTTTTTAGAAACAACCAAAGGAATTTCATCTACCGAAAATGGCTCTTTTCAAATGTATATTGATCAAAAAAACATGAAAGGAAAGGTTCACATTTCTTGTTTAAGTTATAAGGATACTGTTGTTAATGCATTAGAAATAAACAATATGGTGTTGTTATTGCAACCGAAGCAAAATGTGCTTGATGAGGTTGTATTAACGAAAAGAGTAAATCGGTTTTTTTTACAGGATAAAGTAAAAAAGAAAGTACATGGAGTGCATAGTGTCGGTATGCGAATGATGGCAAAGTATTTTCCGAATGATAATAAGAATAGCTATTGTAATTATCTTTCTAATGTGACCATTTATTTTTCTAAAAGACACAATAAAAAAGCGAAGTTTAGAGTTCGTGTTTTTAATAGAGATGCTAAAACTGGATTGCCAAAAGAAGATATGTTGCATGTGAATTTGCCAATTACCATAAAAGAAAAGCAATTAGAAGTTACTGTGGATTTATCTTCATATGATATAGAAATGCCTAAGAACGGTTTGTTTATTGCTTTCGAGAAATTATTTATACCATTTAATGAATATGGCAAAAAGCAAACTGCATCAGAAAACGATGTGTTTTACGCACCTGTTATTGGGTTTACACAATACAAACATAAAAAACCAAAAGAGAGAACATATTATTATATCAAAGGATTCTGGAGTAAGTCTGCTTTCAATCAAGTAAGAGGATTTAAAAAAGATGCACCAGCTATTTCTTTAACTTTAACAAATTAGAAATACACATTTAAACATCAGAAATTATGTTTACAGAATATAAAAATTTACCCAATAATTCAAGAGTTTGGATTTACCAAGCCGATAGAATATTTACCACGCAAGAAATAGCAATTATATCTGCTAAGGCAGTAGATTTTATTGAGCAATGGACACGTCACGGAGATAATTTGAAAGGATCGTTTACCATTAAGTACAGTCAGTTTTTAGTGATTGCTGTAGACGAAAGTTTTAACAACGTTTCAGGATGTTCTATAGATGCATCTGTCCGTTTTGTTCAGCAATTAGAAAGTGAGCTTCAAATTGACTTGATGAACAAAATGAATGTCTCTTTTAAAGATGGTGATAACATCAATATTGTAAAACTTTCAGAATTTCAACAGTTTGCAAAAGAACAAAAAATTACTAAGGAGACCATTGTTTTTAATAATATGGTGCAAACAAAACAAGAGGTAGAAACCAACTGGGAAGTACCCGCAAGTAGAAGCTGGCATAATCGTTTTTTAGTATCGTAATATGAGAAATATTTTTATTGTTATTTTAGTTTTATGTGTTGGTATTGCCAATGGGCAACATAAAAATCCATTAGTGACTTCTGACGCTAAGGCGCAAAAAAAATGGGTAAACAACATCCTTAAAAAGATGACTGTCGAAGAAAAGATTGGTCAATTGTTTATGGTGCAAGCCTATTCTAATTTAGATGAGACCCATGAAAAAGTCATTACCGATATGATACAAAAACATCATGTAGGGAATTTGATTTTTATGCAAGGGACTCCAGAAAAACAGGCAGTGCTAAATAACAAGTATCAAGCGCTTTCTAAAATCCCGTTACTTATTGGTTTTGATGGCGAATGGGGGTTGGATATGCGCTTGAAAAATGCTTTTCGTTATCCTTGGAATATGACGTTGGGAGCCGTTACAAACAATAATTTAATAGAAGATTTTGGTGCTCGTGTTGGAGAACACTGTAAACGTTTGGGAATTCATATCAATTTTGCACCCGTTGTAGATATCAATATTAATCCGAAAAATCCAATTATCGGAAATCGTTCTTTTGGAGAAAATAAAGACAATGTTACCAACAAAGCAATTGCTTTTACAAAAGGAATGCAAGGTGTTGGAGTGTTGGCAAATGCTAAGCATTTTCCTGGTCATGGAGATACTGCTTCAGATTCTCACCATACCTTACCTGTTGTAGATTTTGATATGAAAAGATTAGATACCTTAGAATTGTATCCATATAAAAAACTCTTTAAAGAAAATTTGGCTAGTGTAATGACTGCACATATGAGCATTCCAAAAATAGAGCCAAATAAAAAATTACCATCGTCGTTGTCAAAAAGAATTGTTACTGATTTGTTGATTGATAAAATGGGTTTTAAAGGATTGATTATTACTGATGGACTCAACATGAAAGGTGCGGCGAACTACTCAACTTCATCCGAAATTGATTTGGCTGCAATCATAGCAGGAAATGATCTATTGTTAATTCCGCAAGATGTACCGGCAACAGTAAAATTGTTTAAAAAAGCAATTAAAGAAAAGAAGTTATCTATAAAAAGATTGAATCATTCGGTACGAAAAATATTGATGGCAAAATATTGGGCAGGGTTGCATACGTACACTCCGGTTTCTCTGGTAAATTTGCATGAAGATTTAAATTCGAAAACGGATGTGTTGTTGCATAGAGAATTGGTTGAGAAATCAATTACTGTTGTAAAAAATAAGAATGACATTATTCCGATTCAAAACTTAGAAAAACAAAAAATAGCTTATGTGAAATTTGGAGAAGATGATAGTACGGCATTTGTTACCATGCTAAAGAATTATGCCAAAATTGATGTGATTTCTGGCGCAAATTCTTCCGATTTGTTGTCTAAGTTGAAACCATATAATTTGGTAGTTATTGGGTATCATACTTCTAATGCGCATCCATGGAAAGGCTTTAAGTTTAAAGAGAATGATATTGCTACAATTCAGAAAATAGCCAAAGATAAAAAAGTGATTTTAGATGTTTTTTCAAGTCCATATAGCTTGTTGGATTTTGAATCGTTCGAGAATATTGAAGGATTAGTTGTTTCATTTCAGAACAGTAAAATAGGGCAAGAAATTTCTGCTCAAGTACTATTTGGAGCCCTAAAAGCAACTGGGAAATTACCAGTAAGTATCAATAAAAAGTTTAAAGAAGGTTTTGGACTAATAACAGCTACCTTAAGTAGATTGCAATATGGCGTGCCGGAAGAAGTGAAAATGTCATCAATTAAATTGTCTGAAATTGATGTAATTGCAGAAGAGGTGATGAAAAAAAAAATGGCGCCCGGAATGCAAATATTGGTTGCGAGATCTGGGAAAGTAATCTACCAAAAGAGCTTTGGGTATCATACAAATGATACCTTAAAAAAAGTTAAAAACTACGATTTGTATGATGTTGCTTCAATGACAAAAATTTTGGCAACTTTACCAATGGTTATGAAAGCAGAAGGTGAAGGGAAGTTTAGAATTGCAACCAAATTAAAGCATTTATTACCTGAGTTAAGAAATTCCAATAAAGATACGGTAACCTTAAAGGAAATATTGTCTCATAATGGACGATTAAAAGCTTGGATTCCATTTTATAAAGGAACTCAAGATAGTATCACTGGAAAAAACCTTTCTACTTTTTATCAAACAACAAAAACTAAGAAATTCGGAATCAAAGTTGCTAAAAACCTATACTTGCAAACTACCTATAAAGATTCTATTTTTTATTATATTAAAACTGCTGACCAACGTGAAAAAGAAGGGTATAAATACAGTGATTTAGGGTATTATATTTTAAAAAAAACATTGGAAAAAAAGTATAAAAAAACATTAAACCGATTAACACAAGATTATTTTTACACATCGCTTGGGGCCAATAGAACTAGTTATTTGCCATTAGAGAAATTCACAAAAAGCGAAATTGTTCCGACAGAGAATGATGAATATTTCAGAAATCAACGTTTGCATGGTTATGTACACGATATGGGAGCTGCAATGTTAGGTGGCGTTGGTGGTCATGCAGGGTTGTTTTCGAATGCAAATGATGTTGCTAAGATTATGCAAATGTATTTGCAAAAAGGATTTTATGGTGGAAAGCGGTTTTTGAAAAGCAGTACTGTAGCCAAGTTTAACAAACGGTATTATGCTGATAAAAAAATACGCCGTGGTTTAGGCTTTGACAAACCTCAATTAAATCCAGATATTGAAGCAACATGTGGATGTGTTTCTGATGAAAGTTTTGGTCATAGTGGTTTTACAGGGACCTTTACTTGGGCCGATCCTAAAAGTAGCATTGTATATGTTTTTTTGTCAAATAGGGTGTATCCAACGATGGACAATAACGGATTAATTAGAGAAAATATCAGAACAAAGATTCAACAAATAATTCAAGACGCTATTCTGTTGGAGTAGTCGAAAACTTGCAATAAAGTAATGCAATAAGGAGTGTTGCAAAGAAGTAGATACCAGCTATTATGGGCCCGTAAAAATGATTTACAATGGCGGTTTGTAGCAAGTAGAAAACAGGGAAAACACATATTCCGATTCCGAATCTAAACGTATCAATAAATTCGATTTCATCAATTTTTTTTGAGAAAAGCTTCCAGGAGATCCATGGAAGTAAGCTATTTATGATAAATGGAACTTTAACTAATTTTCCATAATTAAATCCAGATGTATGAGCGTTCACATTTCCAGATTGTATCATATGATTTGTAGAAGTTACATGTGTGAAGTCAATATTATTGTTATTAAGTTGTTGTAGTACCCTATTGTAATTATCATCAAAAGGAATGTGAACAGAAATCTTTTTTAATTGATCTAAAACGGCCTCTTTTACAGCCTTAACAGATTTGTTTACTTCTTTTGGGTTGTATAATTCGTTTGCTAAAATGGGGTTGCCATAATGGATCGCTACTTTACACGGAAACTGACTGGAGTTTTGGTAGGTTACACCTACAGGAATAATGTGTATTTTTAAGTTTGGATATTTATTCAAAGCACCAAATAAAATCCGTGTAAACCCTTTACTAATTGGTCTAATTGTTCTTCTTCTATCATGACTTCCTTCTGGGAAAATCATTAAAGCTCGTTGCTTATTTAAGATGTCATAACAATCATTAAATACTTCGGTGTTTTTTGAAAGCTCTTTAACCCCATCTCTAATTCTATAAATGGGCATTAAGTTTAGCGTTGCTAAAAGCTTCTTTACAATTGGCTTTTTAAAAATTGCAGCTCTCACTAAGTAATGCGTAATTCTTGGCGTATTTGTGGTGACTATTAAAGGGTCTAAAAGTCCGTTTGGATGATTTACCGCAAAAAGGACAGCTCCTTTTTTAGGGATGTTTTCTTTCCCTACAATGTTGATTTTTTTAGTGTAAAAAAACAACCCTGTTTGTATGTATAGTTTAAAAAAGGCGTACCAGATTTTTTTCAAATTCTATCAATTAAAATCCTTGAGCAATTTTTTTAAGTTCAGGAATATCTTTTAAAGATATGTTTTTTCCTTTTAATGTGATAACACCCTCTTTTTTAAATTCAGATAATAAACGAATTGCAGACTCCGTGGCCGTTCCTATGATGTTTGCAATGTCTTCTCTAGATAAATGAATATTTAAAATATTGTCTAAATCGTGTCCAAATTTTTCTTCTAAATTGATTAACATTTCTGCCAAACGTTGTTTTACCGTTTTCTGCGCCATGTCAACAATTACATTGTCGGCTCCTTTTAATGAATTTGCTAGGTCTTTTAAAACATTCATAGAAAAATCAGAATTTCTCTCTAAATCCCTAATAATCTCTTCTCTTGGGATAAAACAAACTTCCATATCGTTTATGGCAGTTGCTTTTAAGTTGGCAACTTCATCATTAATCAAACTTCTTTCTCCTAAAATATCACCTTTGTGTACCAAATGAATAATTTGATCTCTACCATTAGAACTCATTTTAGAAACTTTACATATTCCGTCACTAATACAAAACACACCATTAATATGATCGCCTTCTTCAAAAAGAACCTCTCCTTTTTTGATAATTCGAGAAGTTTTACAAGCAGAAATTCGTACTAGTTCTTCTTTGTTTAAAGATTTTAAGGAGTTTAATTGTCTAACAATACATTGTTCACATTTACTCATTCAGCTATTTATTTTGGGAATATCAAATATACTTAAAAACTGATAATTATCATATTATAAAGAAAAGAATCAACAGAACTTTGCGGTAGGCATTTAGAGTAAATAATTATGAACGATTTAGTATGTTACCATTGTGGTAATGTTTGTGATAGTAAGTCAATTACTATAGAAGAGAAATTCTTTTGTTGTAATGGTTGTAAAACTGTTTTTGAAATATTTTCTGATAACGATTTAATCTGTTATTACGATTTAGACCAAAACCCAGGTGGAATCCCCGAAGAAATTCAAGGGAAGTACGATTTTTTAGACAATCAAAAGATTGTGAAAAAGTTGTTGGAGTTTGATGATAATGACAAACAAGTAGTTTCATTATACATTCCTCACATACATTGTAGTTCTTGTATTTGGGTGCTAGAGAACTTACATAAACTTCAAAAAAATGTAATCGCATCTCAGGTTAATTTTCCGAAAAAAATAATTCGAGTTACTTATGATTCTTCCATAGCAAGTTTGAAAGAGTTGGTATTGTTATTAAGTACCATTGGATATGAACCTTATATCAGTTTAGAAGATTACGAAGTAGGAAAAAAGAAAATTGATAGAAGCTTATTATATCAACTAGCAATTGCTGGTTTTGCATTTGGGAATGTGATGTTTTTATCCTTTCCGGAGTATTTTGAAGTAAACGAATTTTGGTTAGAACAATACAAACACCTCTTTAGATGGCTAATGTTTTCTTTTTCTTTACCAGTCGTTTTATATTCAGCTAAAGGGTATTTTGTTTCTGCATATAAAGGCATTCGATCTAGGGTTTTAAATATAGATATTCCTATAGCGTTGGGTATTGCTGTGCTGTTTATTAGGAGTAGCGTGGAAATAATCTTTGATTTAGGAACTGGTTTTTTTGACAGTTTAACAGGATTGGTTTTCTTTTTGTTGATTGGTAAGTTTTTTCAACAAAAAACCTATAGCTTTTTATCCTTTGAACGTGACTTTAAGTCCTATTTTCCAATCGCGGTGACTAAAATTAATGCAGATACATCAGAAGAGAACACCCAGATATATGATGTTATAAAAGGAGATCGGTTAGTAATTAGAAACCAAGAATTAATTCCGGTTGATGGCGTCTTAATTTCTGGCACTGCCAATATAGATTATAGTTTTGTGACAGGTGAATCGATAGCGGTTGAGAAAGTCTCAGGAGATAAGATATTTGCTGGAGGAAAGCAGATAAACGGAATTATAGAAATGGAAGTATTAAAATCTGTTTCACAAAGTTATTTAACACAGCTTTGGAGTAATGATGTTTTTAAGGAAGTAAATGCCTCAAAATTTAAAACGCTAACAGATACAATAAGTAAACGATTTACCATTTTTGTATTGTCTATTGCGGTGATTTCAACAGTATTTTGGTTATATGTAGATGCAAACAAAGCATTGAATGTGTTTACAGCAGTATTAATTATAGCCTGTCCTTGTGCAATAGCATTGGCTGCGCCATTTACCTTGGGGAATTTATTACGAATCTTAGGGAAGAAAAAATTCTACTTAAAAAATGCCTCAATAATTGAGAAAATGGCAGCAATTGATACCATTGTTTTTGATAAAACAGGAACTTTAACATCTACAAAGAATAACAAGATCACTTATATAGGAAGAGAGTTGAAGGTTGAAGAAGAGGTATTGATTCTAAATGCAGTACGCGTGTCAAATCATCCGTTAAGTAGAATGTTATATGATTCCTCAAAAGTAGTAAAGCATATTAATTTAGATGAATATAAAGAGTTTTTAGGGGAAGGGATTCAAGCGACCTTTAATAGTCTAACTATTAAAATTGGCTCTCCCAGTTTTGTGGCGTATACTTCAGAAAATGCTCTTTATGAGACTGCAATTCATATCTGTGTAAATGAGGTGTATTATGGAAAATATGTGTTTAAAAATGCATATCGAAAATACATGAAACGCTTGTTTTTTGAATTGAAAAACAATTTTAACTTGTCTGTTTTATCAGGGGATAATGAAGGCGAAAAAGAATACTTAGCAGCACATTTACCACAGGGCGTAAACTATTTTTTTAATCAGAAGCCAGAAGATAAATTGGTCTATATCGAATCGCTTCAAAAAGAAGGGAAAAAGGTGATGATGGTTGGAGATGGTTTAAATGATGCTGGAGCTTTAGCGCAAAGTGATGTGGGGGTTTCGTTGTCCGAAAACATAAACGTATTCTCACCTGCTTGTGATGCTATTTTAGATGCTACCAAATTTAAAAATATTGCAACCTATATACAGCTTTCAAAAAAGGCAATCAAAATTATAAAATACAGTTTTGTGCTCTCATTATGTTACAACGCTATTGGGTTGTTTTTTGCTGTTACCGGGCGGTTAGAACCTGTTATTGCGGCAATTTTAATGCCATTGAGTTCAATAACAATTGTTGTTTTTACAACAATAATGACCAACCTGATAGGGAAGAAATTAAAAAACTAAAATTATGAGTGTACACATAGATGCAAAAAAAGAGGATATAGCAGAATCTATTCTATTGCCAGGAGACCCACTAAGAGCAAAATGGATTGCAGATACTTTTTTAGAAAATGTAATTTGTTACAATAAAATTAGAGGAATGTTAGGTTTTACAGGAACTTATAAAGGGAAAAGAGTTTCTGTTCAAGGCACGGGAATGGGGATTCCGTCTGCTTTGATTTATGCAAACGAATTGATTACACAATATGGCGTTAAAAATTTAATCCGTGTTGGATCTGCAGGTTCTTATCAAAAAGAAGTCAAAATAAGAGACATTGTTTTTGCCATGGCGGGTTCTACAACATCTGGAATTAATGCGCAACGTTTTCATGGAGCAGGTTATGCTCCAACTGCAAGTTTCGAGTTATTTAACAAGGCAGTTATTGCCGCTAAAGAAATGAATATTCCAATCAAAGCAGGAAATGTGTTAAGCTCAGACGAATTTTATACAGACAATTATGAAGGCTATAAACATTGGGCAGAATTTGGAGTTTTGTGTGTAGAAATGGAAACAGCAGGCTTGTACACAATAGCGGCAAAACACAAAGTACACGCATTAACAATTCTAACCATATCAGATAGCTTGGTAACCAAAGAAAGAACATCTTCAGAAGAAAGAGAAGGTACTTTCAAAGAAATGGTTTTAATCGCTTTAGATACAATTTAACATGACATCATTAGTTCAAAAATACAACATTCCGGGTCCTAGATATACAAGTTATCCAACAGTTCCATATTGGAATAAAGAAGGGATTTCTAAAGAAAACTGGATCAGTAGCTTTCAGAAATCATTCAAAGAATCAAATCAATCAGAAGGAATTAGTTTATACATTCATCTTCCTTTTTGTGAGAGTTTGTGCACTTTTTGTGCCTGTCATAAACACATTACAAAACGTCACGAAGTAGAAGAAGATTATATAGATACCGTTTTAAAAGAATGGAAATTGTATGCAAATTTGCTGGGTAAAAAACCAACGATTAAGGAAATACATCTAGGAGGAGGAACTCCTACTTTTTTCTCAAGTGATCAACTTAAAAAATTAATAAATGGTTTGTTTGTGTATGCAGACAGACATAAAAAGTATGAATTTAGTTTAGAAGGGCACCCGAACAACACCACCAAAAAGCAATTACAAACATTGTTCAATTTAGGTTTTACAAGAATTAGTTTTGGAGTACAGGACTACGACCCAATTGTTCAAAAGGCAATTCATAGAATTCAACCTTTCGAAAATGTAGAAAAAGTAACCAGACTATCTCGAGAAATAGGGTATACATCTGTAAGTCACGATTTAATTTTTGGACTGCCATTTCAAACCAAGGAAAATGTTATTGAAACGATCAAAAAGACAAAACAACTTAGTCCAGATAGAATTTCATTTTATAGTTATGCACATGTTCCTTGGGTAAAAGGAGTGGGGCAAAGAGGTTTTAATGAAGATGATTTACCGCAAGATGAAAAGAAAAGAGAATTGTACGAAATTGGAAAGAAATTATTTTCTGAAATGGGCTATGTAGAAATTGGAATGGATCATTTTGCATTAAAAACCGATTCGTTGTATACGGCAACTAAAGAAAAAACATTACACCGAAATTTTATGGGCTATACCGCTAATAAAACGCAATTAATGATTGGGCTAGGAATGTCTTCAATTTCAGATTCTTGGTATGGGTTTGCACAAAATGTAAAAACGGTAAAAGAGTATCAAAAGATGGTGAACCAAGGTGAATTGCCAATTTTTAGAGGACACTTATTATCCGAAGAAGATTTAATTGTTCGGAAACACATATTAAACATCATGTGTCACTTCAAAACAAGTTGGGATACTAACGAGAAACAAATTATTGATTTGCAAAAACAAACGGAGTTATTAATGGAAATGGCCCAAGATGGTTTAGTACATATACATGAAGATTCAATTGACGTTCCTGACCATGCAAGACCTTATGTACGCAACATATGTATGGCTTTTGATATGCATTTGCAAAAAAGCAAACCAGAAACCAGCTTATTTTCAATGACCATTTAAAAAGTTTTTTAGAAAAGATTGAAACATGACAAATGTCATGTTTTTAGTAAAGCTTCCAACGTAATTTTGTAGCTCAAATCAGGCAGATATGAGCGTTATATATTTACTACTTACACTAAGCATTTTAGTGGCAATCATTTTTTTTATAGCATTTATTTTTTCGGTAAAGAAAGGGCAGTACGATGATACGTACACGCCATCGGTACGCATGTTGTTTGATGACGAAATCGTAAAAGAGAAAAATTAACAAATTAGATACTTAATACAAATAGATTATGGAAATGCAACAATTTTATTACGATAACAAAATCGTAAAGAAGTTTATCTACGCAACCTTACTTTGGGGGATTGTGGGGTTCTCTGTAGGTTTACTTCTTGCGTTTATGTTTTTGTTTCCCAATTTAACCGATGATATTTCATGGTTGAGTTTTGGGCGTTTAAGACCATTACACACGAATGCAGTAATTTTTGCTTTTGTAGGAAATGCAATTTATGCCGGAATTTATTATTCATTACAACGATTACTAAAGGCAAGAATGGCAAGCGATTTTTTAAGTAATTTTAATTTCTGGGGATGGCAATTGATTATTGTTGCCGCAGCAATTACATTGCCTTTAGGATACTCAACGTCTAAAGAATACGCAGAGTTAGAATGGCCAATTGATATTGCTATTGCCTTAGTATGGGTTGCCTTTGGGGTGAACATGATTTGGACCATCTTACAAAGAAGACAACGGCATTTATATGTTGCTATTTGGTTTTATTTAGGAACTTTTGTAACCGTTACAGTACTGCATATTTTTAATAGTTTGGCATTACCTGTTGGAGCTTTAAAAAGTTATTCAGTATATGCTGGAGTACAAGACGCGCTAGTGCAATGGTGGTATGGACATAATGCTGTAGCATTTTTCTTAACAACACCATTTTTAGGACTGATGTATTATTTTGTGCCTAAAGCAGCAAACAGACCTGTGTATTCGTATCGACTATCAATTGTACATTTCTGGTCGTTAATTTTTATTTATATCTGGGCAGGGCCACACCACTTACTATATACTTCTTTACCAGATTGGGCTCAAAATTTGGGAGTCGCATTTTCGGTAATGTTATTAGCGCCATCTTGGGGAGGAATGATCAACGGATTATTAACGCTTCGTGGAGCTTGGGATAAAGTAAGAACAGATCCAGTTTTAAAATTCTTTGTAGTTGCAATTACTGGGTATGGTATGGCAACTTTTGAAGGACCTTTGTTATCCTTGAAAAATGTAAATGCAATTGCACATTATAGTGACTGGATTATTGCACACGTGCATGTTGGAGCAATGGCATGGAACGGGTTTTTTACTTTTGGTATGATTTACTGGATGGTGCCCAGAATGTTTAAGACAAAAATTTATTCTGTAGCCTTAGCAAATGCGCATTTTTGGATCGGAACTTTAGGTATTATTTTGTACACGTTACCAATGTATGTAGCAGGTTTTGTACAGGCATCAATGTGGAAACAATTCAACCCGGATGGAACACTTGCATACGGAAACTTCTTAGAAACAGTAAATGAAATAGTGCCGATGTATTGGATGCGTGCAATTGGAGGTAGTATGTTTATTGTTGGCGCATTTATCATGCTGTATAATATGGTCAGAACCATAAAGTCTGGTAGCGATGTTACCGATGATTTGGCAGAAGCACCAGCATTGCAAAAAGTATCTAAATATAGAACAAAAGGAGAAGGATGGCATACTTGGTTAGAGCGTAAGCCTATTAAATTAACCATTTATGCAACTATTGTTATTTTAATAGGTGGTGTTGTGCAGATTGTACCAACACTATTGGTAAAATCAAACATTCCAACTATTAGTAATGTAAAACCATATTCTCCTTTAGAGTTAGAGGGAAGGGATATTTATATTAGGGAAGGTTGTGTTGGATGTCACTCTCAAATGATTAGACCTTTTAGAAGTGAAGTAGAGCGGTACGGAGAATATTCAAAAGCAGGAGAGTTTGTGTATGATCATCCATTCTTATGGGGATCAAAACGTACAGGACCAGATTTGCAGAGAATTGGAGCTAAATATTCTGATAGCTGGCATTTAAATCACATGTATGATCCTCAAAGTACATCTCCAGGTTCAATTATGCCAGGGTACAAATGGTTAGTTAGAGATCAACTAGATAAATCATCGACAGTTGCAAAGATGAAAGCAATGGTAACGTTAGGGGTTCCGTATACTGAAGAGGGAATTGCCAATGCACAACAACATATGACAGCCCAAGGAACACAAATTGAAAAAAACTTATATGCCGATCCTGATTTTGTGAAAAATTACGAAGCAGATAAGAAATATGCGCAAGAAAATGGTGAACCATTTATAGAAATGAGAAACAGAGAAATCGTTGCTTTAATTGCCTATTTGCAAAGACTTGGTACAGATATTAAGGTAAAAGATATTCAGGCAGCTTTATTAACTAATAAAAAATAAGAAACCATGTTTAGATTTGTGAAAAATTATATGGAGAACATCACTGGAATAGAAATTTACCCACTGATTTCATTACTCATCTTTTTTACTTTTTTTGTGGTTCTTTTTTGGTGGGTGTTCACCTCTAAAAAAGAGTACATAAAAACAGTAAGTCAAATCCCTTTAGATAATTAATAAAACGGAATCAAAATGAAAAAATATATCATAGCAATCGTATCAGTGTTCTTCATTTTTACAATGCCGTTTATCTTTGCAGAGATAACCGAAAGTTACGAAGAACCATATAATTTTCTGGAAAGCCCATTGCCCCTAACGGTGCTACTTACATTCTTATCTGTATTGATAATGTTGGTTTGGCTGCTGGTTGTCGCTTTGAAAAAAGTGCAAGACTTAGAAGATGAAAAAAAAGGGATCAGCCGAGGAAATGCTAAAAACAATTTTACTGTTTGGGCAAAAGAAATTATTCAAAAATGGACCCATGCAAAAGCCGTGGAAGAAGAGAAGGAAATTATTTTAGACCATAATTACGATGGAATAAAAGAGCTAGACAATTCATTACCGCCATGGTGGGTGTATATGTTCTATGCAACGATTGTTTTTGCAGTTGTATACCTAGTTCGTTTTGAAGTAATGGACGGAGACAATCAAATAACTGAATACAATAAGGCGGTTGCAGAAGCAAAAGCATCTTTAGAGAAGTACAAGGAAACAGCTACCGATATTATTGATCTAAGTACAGTCACTTTATTAACAGATCAAAAAGACTTGAATAGAGGGAAGGCTATTTTCAAATTGAATTGTGTTGCATGTCACCTTGCAGATGGTGGGGGGGCTATTGGGCCAAACTTAACGGATGAATATTGGATTTTAGGTGGCGGAATTAAAAACGTCTTCAAAACGGTTTCTGAAGGAGGTAGAGCTGGTAAAGGAATGGTGGCTTGGAATAAAACGCTAAAACCTGTAGATATTGCAAAAGTATCTAGTTATATATTGTCATTACAAGGAACTAGGCCTGCCAATCCTAAGAAAGCAGAAGGAGATATTTGGAAAGAAGAATAGTATAAAAAGAAAGATTTTTAAAAGTAAAATGGAAACACTCAAGGGCGAACAATTTCGAGATAGTATTGGTACCATCAATGAAGAAGGGAAACGTTCTTGGGTGTATCCTAAAAAACCAAGTGGACGGTTTTATAAGTATAGAAGCTGGGTAAGTTATTTTTTGCTAATCGCGTTATTGTCTGCGCCCTTTGTTAAAATCAATGGAAACCAGTTTTTATTATTCAATGTTTTAGAACGAAAATTTAATATTTTTGGTTTTCCTTTTTGGCCGCAAGATTTTCACTTATTAGTAATGTCAATGATCATCGGAGTGGTTTTTGTGATTCTATTTACTGTAGTTTTTGGGCGTATTTTTTGTGGATGGATTTGCCCACAAACTATTTTTTTGGAAATGGTTTTTAGAAAAATAGAATATTGGATTGATGGAGATAGAGGGAAACAAATTCGTCTAGAAAAACAAGCTTGGAATGCAGAAAAAATAAAAAAGAGACTGCTAAAGTGGTTCCTGTTTTTTATCATTTCATTTATCATCGCTAATGTTTTTTTAGCGTATTTAATAGGAAGTGACGAGGTGATAAATTATGTTACAGGTTCGCCTTTTGATAATTTAAATACCCTAACATCTCTATTGATATTCACAGGTGTATTCTATTTTATATTTGTTTGGTTTAGAGAGCAAGTGTGTATTATTGCTTGTCCATATGGTCGATTACAAGGCGTTTTATTAGATAATAAAACCATTAATGTAGCCTACGATTTTGTACGTGGAGAAAAAGAGGGGGGGAGAGCAAAATTTAAGAAAAATGAAGATAGACTTGCTTCTGGAAAAGGGGATTGTATTGATTGTTTTCAGTGTGTGCATGTTTGCCCAACTGGCATTGATATTAGAAATGGTACGCAATTAGAATGTGTAAATTGTACGGCTTGTATTGATGAATGTGATAATATGATGGACACCGTTGGATTGCCAAAAGGCTTGATTCGTTTTGCAAGCGAAGATAATATTGAGAAAAAAGAACCTTTTAAATTTTCACCAAGAATGAAAGGGTATTCTGCCGTTTTAAGTATTCTAATTGGACTTTTAATAGGGATGTTGTTTTTAAGAAATGATGTAGAAGCAACGGTTTTAAGATTGCCTGGGCAGTTATATGAACATAAAGCAGGAGATATGATTAGTAATGTCTTTACTTTTAAAGTAATTAATAAAACAACGAAAGAGATAGAAAATGTGAGTTATAAGTTGCTGTCTCATAAAGGAACCATTGATTTGGTTACGCATACAGATTTTGTGGTTCCCAAACAAGGGTTGGCAGAAGGAACATTATTTATAGAAATACATAGTTCGTTGCTTAAAAAGGATAAAATTAAACTAGAAATTGGCGTGTATAGCAATGGAGAATTGATAGAAACTACTACGACAAATTTTCTAGGCCCTAGAAGTTATAGATAACATTGTAAAACGACATTAGATGAAAATTAAATTAAATTGGGGATTCGGAATTGTGTTAGCATTTATAGGCTTCATAAGTTTTATCATGTATTTTGTAATTACAATGAGTATTAATAATAATTACAAACACGATTTAGTGGCTAGTGATTATTACAAGAGAGAATTAAATTTTCAAAAAAATATTGACGCCACTAAAAATGCCAAAAAACTAAAAGAAAATATTAAAATTGAACGTGTAAAAGGAGGCTTGAAAATTATTTTCCCGGCTCAATTTGAAGCGAAAGCAATCAAAGGAAAAGTGTTCCTATACAGACCATCTAATAAACAATTGGATTTTGAAATGCCTATAGTAATTTCAGATTCATCTTATTTGCTCATGCCTGACAAACGTTTATTGGATGGTCGATGGAACATTATCGTTGCATGGACCTATGCGAAACAAAGCTACTTATTTAAAAAAGAAATTTTCTATTAAATGTTATTTACAGCAATACTGTTTGGACTTTTGGGGAGTTTTCATTGTATAGGCATGTGTGGTCCCATTGCTTTTATGTTGCCTGTGGATAGAACAAATCAAACAAAAAGAGTTTTACAAGTTTCTATATATCATTTGGGCAGGCTAATTACATACGGGATTTTAGGGGGGCTTTTTGGATTGCTTGGAAAAGGCTTTAATCTCTTCGGGTTTCAACAGTACTTGTCTGTAATTATAGGTGTGCTAATGATATTGATAATTGTTTTGCCAAGTAAAACAGTTACTAAATTTAGCATTTCAAAACCTGTTTATGCACTATTATCTGGAGTAAAAAACAGATTGGGAAAAGAGCTAAAAAAGAAAAGAATGGATACTTTTTTTACGATTGGATTTTTAAATGGGTTTTTACCTTGCGGGTTGGTGTATATGGCAGTGTTTGCGTCAATTGCTACTGGTAATGCAATAAGTGGTAGCTTATACATGATGCTTTTTGGATTGGGTACAACTCCGTTAATGACGGCTTTTGTGTACTTAGGGAATTTTACAACAGGTTTGGTTCGGAAAAGAATTCAACAGTTTATTCCAGTTGCTGTTGTAGTGATAGCCATATTATTTATTTTACGTGGAATGGGATTGGGAATCCCGTATGTTTCTCCAATTCATATTCACGAATTGGTTGATGGAGGTAAGATGTGTCATTAGGAGGTTTGGAAGTTGCAAAGTTGTTGCCTAAAAAAGTTTGTTTGGTATTGGATACATTATTTTTTTAAATTCCACTAACCACTAACCACTAACCACTAACCACTAACCACTAACCACTAACCACTAACTTCTCTTCTTTCTTCCCCAATACGCAGCTAAGGCCATGCCGGAGAAGACATCCCAGATGCCCCAAAAGGCAGCTAATAATGCCATGCCACCGAGTCCTTCAAAGAACCCAAAGATTAATAACAAGCCTAAGCCACCATTCTGAATTCCGGTTTCCATAGCGATTGTTTTGGTGTCTGCTTTGTTCAGTCCAAATGCTTTTGCAGTGTAAAATCCAAGAATGAATGCGAAGATGTTGTGGAAGATAACTAAGAATACTACTAAATGAATGTAATCTGTAAATATGTCTAGGTTTTGAGAAAAAGCGATAAAGATCAGGGCAATAAAGACCAACATTGATAAAGGTTTTAATACTTTTTCAATCTTAGAAGCCATGGTAGAATGGTAATGCTTTATAGTCATCCCTGCAATTAATGGAATTCCGAGTATTAATAAGACCAGTTTAAACAAATCATATGGGTTCAACTCTACAGTTTGTAAAATAATATTTGTTGGTTGGTACAAACTTCCCCAAAAATGCAAATTAAACGGTGTCATAAAGATGCAGATCAAGGTTGCAAAAGCGGTTAAACTTACAGATAACGCTGCATTTCCTCCGGCCATCTTGCTAAAGAAATTAGAGACATTTCCTCCAGGACAAGCGGCAATCATCATCATTCCTAACGCAAAACTAGGATGAGGTTTGATGATTAAAATGGCTAAAAATGTAGCTGCTGGCAATAAAAAAAATTGCGATAAAACGCCGACAAAGACAATTTTAGGGTTTTTAAATAAGCGTTTAAAATCATCAATGGTAATTCCCAATGCAACACCAAACATAATAATTCCAATAGCGATATTTAAGACCCATAACCCGCTAGAATCAAAGTTGATTTTGATGTCATCTATGTTTGTGATTTGATCAGTTTTTAAAAGCATATTCTATAATGTTTGATCCCATTTTTAATGCTTTTTCTCGCACTTCTTTAGGGTTGTTGTGTACAATGGTATCTTCCCAACCATCACTTAAATCAGATTCGTAATCGTAAAAACAAAGCAATCTGCCTTTGTAAAATAACCCAAAACCTTGTGGTCGTTTTTTATCATGTTCGTGAATTTTAGGCAATCCATTTTTAAATGAAAAAGTCTGATGGTAGATTGGGTGGTTTTTCGGGATTTCTTGGAATTTTAAATTAGGGAAAACCTTTTTTATTTCCCTTCGTATAAACTTGTTTAGTCCATAATTATCTGAAATGTGAAGAAAACCACCAGAAACTAAATAGTTTCGTAAATTTTTAGCTTCATCTTCAGAGAAATAAACATTTCCATGTCCGGTTAAAAAAACAATAGGGAACTTAAAAATATCGGAGTCACCAACTGTTATGGTAGTTGGGTTTTTGTTGATGTTGGTGTTTGCGTTTTTGTTAGTGAATTCAATTAAGTTGGGCAACGCTGTAGGGTTCGAATACCAATCTCCGCCGCCATTGTATTTTAAAACAGCAATTTCTTGCCCATTTATGGTAATTGAAAAAATAAAGAAAATGAATAGTAATAATCGCTTCATCAAGGGAATTATAATTGAATTTGAAGCAAGATAGTAAAATATTGATGAACTAAATTGCATAAAAAAAAACACCATACTAGCATAAATATGGTGTTCCTGTACGGACTCACTCTTTATATTCTGAAATTTATAACTTCAGTAATATTCTAAACTTTTTTAAAAAGTACTGCAATCAATTTCATAAGATAAATTTATGGTATCTAATAACGAAGTTCGTATGATTACTTCTTTACTATGAAAATTACCGTTTGAGTACCCTGTAGAGTAATAAAAATGCAATTTAATATCAGAATTGGGTTTTGATTTTAGGTATACAATAGAGTCTACATCTCTTTTATAAAAATCTGCTGTTGCTCCGATTGATCCAGAGTTATTTCCTACAACAGAATTACTTATTCTTAAATGCGGGTGCTCATTATTTCTAACTTTTACATTTAATTTTAAAATTGTGGGATACCAAGCATTGATGTTTTGAATATTTTTCTCCCCTTCTTTTATTGCGTCATTACCAATGAATTCTGTATAATAAGGGGCTCCATAATATTGTGCTTCATATCCGTATCTTTCTCCTCTTATATAATCAAAAACTATTTCATAATTTCCATTAGAATCTGTTCTAACAGAATCTATAAATTCTGAATGTAGAGCGTATTGTACAACACTCCATCCGTCCCAGTACCGGTTTAATACAATTTTAAAATTTTCGATATTTAATCCTCTTTCAATATCAGAAACATGGCCTTTTATAATTGTTCTTGTTTTTATATTGCTAGTTTCTTTGTCATAACTGTTAGTGCAGTTATAGCCAATTAATATAAATAAGATAATTGCTGTTCTTTTCATAATCAACTGTTTTAAATTAGTGAAATCGTACTAATTTCTTTGTTTTGAAATTTCAAAAAAGGAAGGAGAAATCTCACTTTAATAGTCTTTTAATTTTTTTTATGAAAAAATTATTTACTCTTAATTACTCCTGTTTTACCTGTTAAAAATCCTATTCTTAAATTAAAACCAAATAATTTATTATTGCTTCCTGCCATATTTCCAAGATTTAATTGGTTATACTCATCAGTATTAGAATCTTTCCCAAAATAGTAATAGTATCCAAATGAATAATCAATTGTAAATCGTCTTTGAAGTACCAATTGTTTGCCGTAATTAATTCCAAAATAGAAAATACGATGGCTTAGTGCGTGTATTGTCTGATTTGAATTATAAGAATAATAATAACCACTTGTGTTTTTTCCAGTACTAAAACCTATAGTAGGTGCAATATACACACCATGTAGAATGTGCTTTGGTCTGTAAGATTCTTTATTAAAAAGGGATGCTGTTTTTAAACGATACGAAATACCTAGACCAGCACCACTTCTTTTTATTTCCCCTTCAGGCACTATTCCAATCCCGTAAATTTTGGCTTCAATCATTAATGATTGCCCGATTTTTATGTTTTTTTCATAGGCTATAGCAAGAGTGTTACCTGCAATAGCAGAAAAGTTGATCATTATATTATTTATTTTGTCGTCAGAAAAATACAAAGGATTTTTTTCTGGATTTTTGACATTTAAATATTTTCCATATTGAAATTTTACTTTAGAAATTAGTACTTTGTCTATGGTAAATAGTACTCCATTTACATCGTTGTAATCTACATATATGATTGTGTTCTTAGTAACTTCTTTTATAATTGCCATTATTTTTTCTCCATTTTTTTTTGTAATAATATCTTGAGCAGACATTTTTGTAAAAGAAAAAAGAAAAGCTATTACTATGATGAGTTTTGTTTTCATAATCAAATGTTTTAAGTTTCAACCAACTTAAAACCCAATTACATAACAAGAGTCCGAAAATCTCTGGTTATAGAGAATTTCGGACTCATTTATATGATTTCGGACTTATTTATAGATTTCGGGACTGTGATTTTTGATATTTAGAAGGTGTTTTTCCGGTAATTCTTTTAAAGGTATAGTAGAAAGTAGATCTAGAATTGAAGCCAGATTCTAATCCAATTGCAGTAATTGTATAGTTGTTATAGTCAGCATCGGTTAATAATTGTTTCGCCAATTCAACTCTAAATTCGTTAATGTATTCGTTAAAGCTCTTGTTGGCACATGAATTAATGCGAGCAGATAATTTACTTGGGCTTATGTTAAGTTCTTTTGCCAAAGACTCTAAGTTTAATTTGGGTTCTGTAAATTTTTGATGTTGATTAATAAAAGTATTTATTTTGATAAATAGAGTATTATCGACAGCAGTTATTTCGTTGGTTAAATTTTCCCGTTCTGGTAAAGCAGAAATTTTTGTTTGTAGTGTTTTACGAATTTTTTTTCGTTGCTTTAGAAGACGCAACTGTAAAATTGCCTGAAAACCAATCCAATAAATTAAAACGGTAGTTAATACGCGTAATGGATAATACGAGTAAATAAACTCTTTAAAATTTAAGGCGACAGTAATTGCCAAGGCTACAATCCAAAAAACATAGGTTAATAAGCCCAATTTAAAGAAAGTGTAAATCCATTTTAAGTTGTCAAAAGATAAAATTTTGGTAAACAGTTGTTCTTTTTTAGATAGAATTTGAAAAGAATACACGAAAATAGTTAAGGAAACTAGTAGACTGAAAATTTCTTCAAAGGAGGTGTATTTTTCAAAAAGGAACGCAATGTCACCTGTTTCTTGATCACTAAAAAAGGATACAAAACCTATTCGAATACTAATAATTAATACAAAAACAGGAAGTATAATTTTTAAGAGGTTCTTGCTTCGTTTTTCAATTTCTAAATAATGAATTAAAAACATGTAAAAGAACGGAGCAATTAAAAAATGCCAAGGCACATGTACATAGTCTAAAAAGAAATATTCAACAAAGAAGTCTTTTGCTAAAATCCAAGATTGAATGTTGTTTAAAGAAATGGTTAACACCAACAAATTGATGAAAATCATGCTTTTTTCTCTTCCGTTTTTTGAACAGAGAATTATACTACTAAAAAGAAAACCATGAATGGCACTAATCAATAGAAATAGATTAAAAACAGATTCATGCGTAAAATTCATAGATAGCAATTTATGAATAATAAAGGTACTAAATTATTGATTAACTCAATTCATTAATCAATGCTACAGTCTGTGTCGCAACCACACCAGCGGTTTCTGTTCGTAATCTGCTATCTCCTAAAGTAACTGGAGTAAATTTATGTGCTATTGCTTTTTCAATTTCTGCAGGAGAAAAATCACCTTCAGGACCAATAAGAATAAGAATGTTTGTATTGGGTTTAATTGTTTTTGCAAACGCTTTTTTGTCTAGTTTTTCACAATGCGCAATAAACAGTTCACCTTCAAAATCTTGCTTAATAAAATCAGTAAATTTTATTGGAGTATTCAGTTTTGGTAACACAAATTTCAACGATTGTTTCATGGCAGATTGTATAATTTTTTCCAATCTTTCTGTTTTTAAAACTGTTCTTTCTGAGTTTGAACAAATAATAGGCGTTATTTTATCAATACCAATTTCTGTAGCTTTTTCTAGAAACCATTCTAATCTATCGTTGTTTTTAGTAGGTGCAATGGCAATGTGCAACTTATAATTCCAAGGTTTTTGTTTGGCCTCAGTATTCACAATTTCAACCAAACATCTTTTGTCATTAGCCAACAATATTTGTACCGTAAACAATTCATTTTCACCATTAGTAATGTGTAAAAGATCTCCTTCTTTTTTTCGCAATGCTTTTACAATATGTCTACTCTCGGTTTTATCAAAAGTAAACTGAGAATCTGTAGAGGTGATGTCTTTGTTGTAGAATAATTGCATTTTTTTTTGAGTTTCGAAGGGAGAAATTTAAATGTTGCTTACTATATCTCTTTCCTATACGTTCTACGTCTTTTATGAGTAACAGGGTTAAAATTTTTCCAGATTTTATGGATGGCTTCATTTTCTTCCAGCTCAGGAGTTCTAACCATGCTCTTTACACCTTTAAGATTGCAAACTTTAGTATATTCATCAAAAATAATGGCAGTTACTCCTTTGTTTTTATAGCTGTCTTCAACGCCAATTAAGTAGGAAGTTACGGCTTCTGGATTCTTTCTTGCTTTTAATAAATGAAAAATCCCGAAGGGAAATAACTTTCCATTTGCTTTTTGTAATGCTTTAGAAAATGAGGGCATAATAATAGCAAAAGCCACTAGTTTATTATGCTCATCAACTACAAATTTGATAAATTCTGGGTTGATAAAACCGATGTATCTTTTTTTAAAATAAGCTATTTGTGCATTAGAAATTGGAACAAAAGAGGATAATTTTGAATAGGTTTTGCTAAACAAGTCAAACATTTCATCAACATAAGGCATGATGTCTTTTGTTTTGGTGAAATTTAGAGGTGTAAGCTTATATCTGTGTTTTACAACATTGGATATTCTCTCATAATAGGCCGCATCAATATTGCTGATTAAAAATTTATTTTCTAAATATTCTTTCTCTTTCGTAAATCCTAATTGCTCTAAATGATCTTTATAATAAGGTTGAGAATACCAAGTAATCATGGTTCCAATATGATCAAAACCCTCCGTAAGAACGCCTACCTTGTCAAGGTTAGAAAACCCAACAGGGCCTTCAATATATTCTAGGTTATTTTGAAACCCAATTTCCTTAACTTTCTCTAAAAGAATTCTACTAACTTCAATATCATCAATTACATCATACCAGCCAAAGCGCATTTTTTGGATGCCTTGTTTATCAGTTTCGTATTTGTTAATGATTGCAGCTACACGTCCTACTATTTTTTCATTTTTTAGTGCAACGAAGAAACGAGCCTCGGCATGCTCAAACGCAGGATTCTCTTTCTTGTCAAGCGTATCTAGCTCGTCTTTAATAATTGGTGGAACCCAATATTGGTTCCCTTTATATAGGGAAAAAGGAAAAGTAACAAACGACTTTAATTCCTTTCTTGTGAAAATTTCTTTAATGGTAATCATGCGGTAAATATACAAAACGTACACGTACTAATTGTCGTTTTTAGAATCGTCTTTCTTTTTAGTATCGTTCTTCTTTTTAGTGTTTTTTTTCTTCTTTTTCTTTCCTTTCAAGAAACTGAAAAAGCCACCTTTTTTCTTTTTACTATTTTTCTTTATTGCTTTTTGAGTGGTAGATTGTATTCTTTTTCTAGCTGGTCTTTTACGTTTAAATGTATTTTTCTTTAGAGTTTCTTTTTCTTTTTTCTTCTTTTTAAAGTTAAAGAAGTCCGTTATTTTTCCAAAGACCCTTCCGAAGATGTTTTTCTCTTTAGAGCTTGTCGGCTCTAGTGGTATAATTTCATTCCCGTTTTTATCAACTTCTTTAAAAGGGACTATATGTCTATCTAAGCGAAAAGAAAAACCGATGCTCATGTAATGTTCTGTAGTTTTTCCATTAAAATTAAGCCGGGTAGAAGCATCTATTTGAAAATGTCTGCTCGATAGATACGCTATTCCTGCACCAAAATCAGTATTGGTTTGGTATTTATTAGAACTTCCTTTGTGTTCTAGAAAAGTAGACCAATCCTTATTTAAAGAATAAGTTCCTGTTAAAATATAAGAGATTTCAGCATAGTCACTTCCAATATAATCATAAAAAATATTGGTAACAACATTAAACTTTTTACTCAGGTTGTTTTGTAATAAAACGCCAACTTTAGGAGACATACCTTCTAATTTATAAATATCACCGACAAAATTTGTGTTTAGTCCTATATATACAGCAACAGATGGAATGGCTCTTTTCCAATCAAATGCATGACGTCTTTTCCAGCTTCTTATCTCTTTGGATTTGTCTTCATACTCTTTTTCATATACCAAGTACTTAGCCCCAAAGCTAAAATTACTTAGGCCTTTGGTGAAATAATGAGAGGTGAAAACGTTTTTAAATGCCACTTTATCATTTTGAAAAGAAAGATTGGTGTTAAACTCTAATTTTTCTTTAAAAAAAGAAGTTCTAAAAACTAAATTAGTACCAAATGATCTAGGGATTGTAAAAGTTCTAACAATTTTTGACGAACTAAAAAATAATCCAGTTTCTAATTGGTAAATACCCTTCCCAACACTATAGGGACTTTCAGAAAACCCAGGCCTGTTAGAGTTGATAACGTTGGTATATTGAGCATTTAGTAGATAACTGCTACATAAAAAAAAGAAAAGAAGAATCTTTCTACTCATATTCATTTTTGGGGTAATTTATTAGCAAGATTCTTTGTGTTTTGCCAATAGACACAAACATACAGCAAAAATACCACACGTCATATTCAAGAAAATGCTTTTTTAAGCTTTTACTAAAGTTTTTTGTATATTCTTAACGTTAAAGTTGATTTCAAATTGTTACTTTTGATTTT
>Ga0209395_1000587_pt1 | contig 52918 bp, 54 predicted proteins | sample GOMGulsemesocosm_3_FD_184635 | JGI IMG/M metagenome (GOLD analysis project Ga0209395, IMG submission 184635) | Methane-oxidizing microbial communities from mesocosms in the Gulf of Mexico - GOM9D Gulf of Mexico (SPAdes) (version 2) | ecosystem: Environmental > Aquatic > Marine > Cold seeps... | reverse complement strand
AAACGGTGGCATCTACTGGCACATTCGCTTGGATAACAAGTCCATCAAATAGCCGTATTGATCAGGTCAATGTGGGCCGTGAATATTGTCGTATTAACCTTAAAACCAATGCTATGGGATTAGCTCAGCACCCTATGAGTCAGGTATTACAAGAGTATGAGGATATGTTGCCACTGCAAGCATCTTTTAAAAGCGCCTTTAATATTAAAGAAAGTGACACGGTGCAGATGTTATTCAGATTGGGAACAGCAGAGGTTACGCCCCATGGACCACGTCGATTAGTGAGCGATATGATCCAAGCATAAGGAATAAAAAAAGCCTTCCTTGGCTAAATGCACTTACCTTTTAGTCCATTAAATAAAAGTCCCATTAGAAAACTAATGGTAATACTATTGCTCTGGGAGTCTAAAAGACTTACATCTGATTGAAGTCTTTTAGAATTTTTTCGTAGGTACCATCTGCCTGAATGGAAACAAAACCCGCGTTAAAAGCATCACGTAGCTGAGTGGCATTAGGTATGTTTTTAGATATCATGATGTGCAGCTCATTTTCTTCTATCGGCGGCTGTATCATCTCTAATTTGGCGGCGTCCATCCCCATATCTGACGCCACTTGTTTAGCAACCGCATAACTCTCTACATAAAGGTCTATGACACCTTGATCTAGGGCAGTGAGCCCATCACTTACGGCATTAAAACCTGTTAGGCTTTTGAATGGATATGCATCGAAGCTTTTAGCCACCACAGTCTGATCAAGCTTGCCCAACTTGTATTGGTCAAGTGTGTCGAACGAAGTGTAGAAATTTAATTCATGACCCGTCTTTTTAAACACCCCGGTTAATACAGAATAAATAGGTAGGGAGTAATAGTAATACTGGGCTCTTTCTTCTGAAAAATAAGCACCCACGACAACGTCTTTTTCACCCACTTTCACTTGCTCTAATGCGTCTTTCCAGCTGGTAAATTCGAGTGAACTATCATAACCCGACGCTTTCAAGGAGGCGCTTACAATGGCAGATATAAAACCACCTTGATCTAACGACTCAGCATAAAAAGGCGCCCAATTTGTGGTCGTCATAGAGACTGTTTGTGCCTGAATGGTGCTGGATAATGCGAAGCACGACATCACTGAAACAAAGGGCAATACCTTCAAACCTGACGTTATTATTCGCAAACCTTGCTTAAGGGAATTAATCTGAAAAGTACTAATATTCATAACTTATACCTTTTCCATGGGAGACAGATATAAGTTTAAAGAGATTGAATGATGTATTTAGTCTATTTAATGAGCAAATGTGAAGGATTTGCTTATATTATTGGTCAATTATAAATATTTTTTATCTTAAACTCTGCTTCCTCATCCCAGTCAGCTTAATAAAACCCAATACTAACACCTGTACATCAATTCGTGATGGGGAGGAATTAAACCCCTCCTTCATTAACACCGATAGAAAGCATAAGTGCCATAAACGTGATTGCGGGCACTTTTTTCATAACTCAGTCGAAACCATGACCTTGTTATATTGACGAGAAAGTAGAAATTGATGTCTACTTAAGTTTAGGGTGTCGCAAAACAGTATATTATTCAGACACTTCTAATAATTGATAACACAGGTAAGTTACGGTTAAACAAGGATGAAACCAGTAGAATTAATATTTTCAGCCTAAATAACGTATTAACAATAATAATTAATAAGGTTGCTCAATGTCAGTAGAAACTATTTATAAAGTTATTCTTCACCCTTTTATTTCTGAGTCGATAAAAAGTTTAAGTGCCATGACAAATTTGACCGGTACCGCGGGCGAAGCATTCATGGATAAAGTGGACGACTTTCGCTTTAAAGGATACGCCGTGTGCTCTGAAGTGACAGGCAGTTTCAACGGTGTGATCATGATGCACCATTACCCTGAAACCGCCGTCGCTATTGGTAATTCAGTGTGTGAAACCATGTTTGAAGAAAAGTACGATTTTGCTGAAATTAATGAAGAGTTAGCAAATGCCCTAGCGGAATGGGGCAATACCATTGTCGGACGTTCAACAGATTTACACAGTAGGCATCATTTAGATTACAACTTTTCGAGCCCTTATTTTGTTCATCATGTTAATGATATGGAAAAATATCTAAAGGATGTAAAAGAAGTGGTTACCGTTCCTATTACGGTAGAAGGTGTTGGCCGCTATTACTTTAACTTACTCGTTCGAGATGTTTCATACCACACAGAAACCGAATCAAGAGAAGAAAGTACCGGTATCCCTAACCTGAGAACAAAACAGTTACCGCTTGCTCATAAAATTCTACTGGTCGACGACAGTGCTATGATTCGTAAAGCATTAAGACGCTATTTAGGCAAATTGGGCTATAACAATGTAATCGAAGCGGATGATGGGTCTACGGCGATTGAAGCATTAAAAAATGAGTCACCAGATTTTATGTTCATGGATGTTGTTATGAATAATATCAATGGGGATGTGGCCCTAAAAGAGATTCGCAAAATGGATTGCAATGTCCCTATCGTAATGCTGTCTTCTGTGACGGATAAAACCTTAGTTGATGACTGCCAGCAAGCCGGTATTTCTGGTTTTATCTTTAAACCCATTCAAGCGAATAACGGTGCAGAGATTATTAAGGACTATTTAAAAATTTAACACCTAAAAATCACCTTTGTGAACAGGCCACCAATCTATATGGGTGGCCTGTATCAATGCTCTGTTCAAATTATGAGTCTATTACTGACTCATAATAATGGCTTGTCACACCCAGCTCTGTAACGCTCTTCACTTTATTAAAACCTAATCTAACGAGTATTTTATTCGACGCAACATTTTCATCAACTGCATCGGCCAAAATCCGAGTGAGGCCCAATTCCTTTTGCGCATAGTCCATCATGGCAGTAGCCGCCTCAAAAGCTAACCCCTTGCCCCAATACCCAGGTAGAAGTCGATAACCTAAGTCAGTCCCATTCAATTTCTTCTCAAATTTCACACCACAAAAACCAATCACTTTTTTATCGGATTTATGTATCAAGGCATAACGACCGTATCCATATTGCGCATAGTCCGCCATCCAAACGTCTTTAATAATAGTGGCAGCATCATCTCTGTTTTTAACTCGACCTGCATCACCTGTATATTTAGACACGTCAGAATTCGCGGCAAATTCATACACTGCATCAAGATCATCGGGCGTAAATTCACGCATTTGTAAGCGAGCGGTCTCTATTAAGATCATTTAACGAACATCCTTTTTATATCTAATATCACGTTTTGTGTATTATTAAGTATGAATCATGCTAAACGAAAAAAACCGCTTTTTAAAAGCGGCTTTTAGAAAAAGGAAGGCTAAACCGAATCAACAAATATCTCGGATCCGACTAATTTTGTCATGGGCAAAGGTAAATTCAGAACGACTATTGAGCTTCAATGTATCCCCTTGTTTATAATCGGCTTCATTCATATAAAGGTCGGTGGCGAGTGTCGCTTCATAATCCACATTAATGCAGATACTATCGGCGTCTTCTTCTAATTCCAAAATGGTTTGTTTTCGATAACTGAAAACAAGCGCTGCCTTACCGGTTAATTCACTAAAGGCAGGAATACCTTTAGAGGCTGATTCAAGTTTTCCCTTTCGTACATTCTCAATCTCTACTTCATCCGATAAAGTATTTACCATACCTTCCAGATCAAAGCAGTTATAAGCTTGTAAATAACGAACAATTAAATCCCGCTTCATTTCATTTTGCATAACAGCTTCCTTGTTTTCTGGGTCAATAACCACTAAGCGTAGACAGAAAATTCACCATACGCTAATACTCTAGTAGGAATTAGACTAAAAAGAGAAACAAGGCTGACATTTATGTATATGTTTGACCCAGGCTGGCAGAGTCAAGCCATTGCATAAACTCACCCACCCCTTGCTCACCCTCTTTTGGCGCCCAGCTGGCAAAGTCAGACTCTTGCGCCGGTGTGAAAGGTCCGGGTTTCACTTCTAGAATAATAACCTCATCCGTTTCGGGATAAATACTGTGCCAAGTATTTTCAGGAAACTCAGTCCCCATCATGGTGTTTTGAGGGCTCAAGCTTAGCTTTTCAATGATTTCTCCCGCTTGATTAAAGATGACCAAGGCTAAACTGCCTTTTAGCACCAATAACAATTCCCACTTACTCTTTTGTCCATGAAAATGAGGTCTCACATAGGTGCCTTTTTTTAGGGCGATACACATACGCTGTACTGGGTCCTCATGCTCTGTGTGCAAACAATGATGGCTACGTTTGCGATCACTCAACTCAGCCTTTGTTAAAAGATCTGTAAACAGGTCATCATCCAAGGTCTTCATCTTCTTCCTTATCATATATTGTGTTATTTCAGTTTGCGTATGTTAATCAATAGACAAAAAAAATCCCAGCCGAAGCCAGGATTTTTTTATAACAGAATCGAGTTATAAACGAACGCTTTCTATAATACGCTCGACAATCTCTTCCACTTTAGTTTCCAAGATTTCAGAATCTGCATGGGTTTCATCATCTGTTAACAAGGTAATACCCGTTGCACGAATCAAATCGGCTTCCGCTTGGCTTACACCCGCTTTGGCAATAGCAACGATACCTTGGCGTAACAATGTACGCTCTAGGGTTTTAGCTTGAGCAAAGGCGTCTTTAGACAAGGCAATAACCGCAGGCTTTTGACCTAAACGCGCAGCACGATCTTCTGCTGTGACGTCTGAATCTTCATCAATATCCGCAACCTTTTCTTCTACCATGCCCGCACCAACGGTCACATTAGAAAGACGGTCGATAATGATCAAAGCACCGGTAAGACGACTGTTTTGGTATTCATCAAAGGCAACAGGCGCATCAAATTGAATAACACAATCACCAATGCCGTTAAGCTCAAGTGACTCAATCATGCTGTGTTCTAGGGTATTAACATCCACTTTGTGGTTAAAGTGATGCACTTTACCCGGAACCGTTTGCGTTCCTAATTTGAAGTCGTAAAGCTTACCAGGCACCAGTGGGTGATCTGCCATCCATACAATAGACGCTCTAAGGGTACTTGCCATTAATGGCTCGTTACCCACATGCGCTAGCATGTCACCACGACTAATGTCGATTTCGTCTTCAAGGGTAATGGTTACCGCTTCACCCGCACGCGCTGTCTCTAGGTTACCGTCATAGGTAACGATAGATTCAACCTTACTGGTTTTGCCTGATGGCAAAGCAATAATGTCGTCGCCCGGTTTCACAGAACCTGCCGCAATCGTACCGGCAAAACCACGGAAATCTAGATTTGGTCGGTTGACATATTGCACAGGAAGGCGGAAATGATTGCTTTTAACATCACGATCAATTTGCACGCTTTCAAGTATATTCATCAAGGCGCCACCTGTGTACCAAGGTGTGCTGCTTGATTCATTTACCACGTTATCACCACGAAGGGCTGAAAGCGGTACAAAACGGATATCGTCACTGGCACGATTTCCAAGTTGCTCTGTAAAGCTTAGGTATTCCGCTTTAATTTCATTAAATCTGTCTTCAGAGAAATCGACCAAGTCCATTTTATTAACCGCAACCACTAGGTGTTTAATGCCTAATAGTGCCGCGATATAACTGTGGCGACGTGTCTGAGTTTGAACACCGTAACGTGCATCAATCAAGATGATAGCAAGGTCACAGGTAGATGCACCCGTTGCCATGTTACGTGTGTACTGTTCATGCCCTGGTGTATCGGCAATGATGAACTTACGTTTTTCTGTAGAGAAATAACGGTAAGCAACATCAATGGTAATGCCTTGCTCACGTTCAGCCTGCAAGCCATCTACCAATAAAGCTAAATCAATCTCTTCACCTTGTGTACCTGACTTTTTACTGTCACGTTTAACGGCTTCTAGATGATCTTCAAAAATGAGTTTTGAGTCATGCAATAAACGACCGATAAGGGTACTTTTACCATCATCAACGTTACCGCAAGTTAACAAACGCAGCATGTCTTTTTCTTCGTGCTGCTTTAAATAACCAAGTATGTCTTGGCTGATCAATTCTGACTGGTGCGACATTATCTAACTCCTAGAAATAACCTTGTTTTTTCTTCTCTTCCATTGACCCTGAAGAGTCATGGTCGATTACTCGGCCTTGGCGCTCTGAACTTTTTGTCAGAAGCATTTCCTGAATAATTTCAGGTAATGTTGCCGCTTCAGAATCCACAGCACCGGTCAATGGGTAACAACCCAGAGTACGGAAACGTACGGATTTCATTTCAGGCACTTCACCCTCTTTTAATGGCATACGTTCATCATCAACCATGATCATGGTGCCATCACGTTCAACCACTGGACGCGGTTTAGCGAAATAAAGAGGAACAATTGGAATACTTTCTAGGTAGATATATTGCCAGATGTCTAATTCGGTCCAGTTAGATAATGGGAAAACACGGATGCTCTCGCCTTTATTTACTTTACCGTTATAGATATTCCATAATTCAGGACGTTGGTTTTTAGGGTCCCAACGGTGCTGTTTATCACGGAAAGAATAAACACGTTCTTTTGCTCGTGACTTCTCTTCGTCACGACGCGCACCACCAAATGCAGCATCAAAGCCGTATTTGTCGAGTGCTTGTTTCAAACCTTGAGTTTTCATCACATCAGTATGCTTAGCACTACCGTGTGTGAATGGGCCTACGCCCTGATCAATTCCGTCTTGGTTTTGATGAATCAAGAGCTCAAGACCTAGCTTGGCAACCATTTCATCACGGAAACTGATCATTTCCTTAAATTTCCAACCTGTATCCACGTGCATCAATGGAAAAGGGGGTTTACCCGGATAAAAGGCTTTCATAGCCAAATGCAGCATAACAGCGGAGTCTTTACCGACTGAATACAACATTACTGGGTTATCAAATTCAGCAGCCACCTCACGAATGATATGGATACTTTCAGCTTCAAGCTGCTTTAAATGAGTGAGTCTTGCCTCGTTCATAATTTCCTATCTCAGTTGTGTCCGACTTTTAAACCCTTCAAATCTTTAACAGGTCAAATTCGTTAAAAGTGAATGGATTCGGCATTTGTTAGTTAGTATACAGGCGGAAGATTTTCAAAAAAAGTTATAAGCAGGTGTTTTTATAGAATATTTGTATATATAGATAGTTAAAATGAACCTCATAAGCTTGACCTATGAAGTTCATTGTTAACAAAATAAATACTTATGGTTTTATGCGTTTAATCGACAAAAAACGCTAGTTAGGTAAATTTCTCATGACCAGACCATATTCAATGTCTGCCGGCTCATATTCACAAGGGATACTCACTACATGACCTGACCCTGGTGCTACCGAGACGGTTTCACCTTTTTTATTTATCATGGCATTAATTTGAATCGTTCTAGCACCCTTAGGGGTGATCAGCTCGATACTGTCACCCACTTTAAAGCGGTTTTTAACATCGAGTGTCAACAAACCATTGTTCCAGCTCATCATTTCTGCCACGAACTGTTGTTTAGTCGACTGCGAGTTACCATGTTGATAATTTTGATATTGATCATGAACATGACGACGATAAAAGCCTTCGGTATAACCACGATTGGCAAGGCCCTCTAATCGGTCCATCAAACTCATATCAAATGCACGACCATGGGTCGCATCATCAATGGCTTGGCGATATAGCTGAGCAGTGCGTGCCGCATAAAAATGCGATTTAGTACGACCTTCGATTTTTAGTGAGTGCACACCCAATTCAATCAATTTTTCCACATGTTGAATTGCTCTTAGATCACGACTGTTCATGATGTAAGTCCCATGCTCATCTTCAAAGGCTGGCATGTACTCCCCTTCTCGACCTTGCTCACGCAATAAAACCACATCGTCATAAGGCTTACCCTCACCTAACGTAGTTTTAAAGTCGCCGTTTGAATCTAGGGACAAATCATCAAAGCCTGTCGGATCAAACATTTGCGCTTCTTTTTGCGCCTGTGCTACAAGGTGGCTGCCATCGGCCGGCACTATATCCCCTGATAACTCTTCTTTGGCATCTTTTACATCATATTGCCAGCGACAAGAGTTGGTACAGGACCCTTGATTGGGGTCACGACGATTAAAGTATCCCGATAATAAACAACGTCCAGAATAAGCAATACACAATGAACCATGCACAAAGGTCTCAATTTCCATATCAGGCACCTTGGCACGTATCTCTGCAATTTCATCCAATGACAGTTCACGTGAAAGAATGACCCGCTTAAGGCCGTAGTCATGCCAGAACTTAACGGTTGCCCAGTTAACGGCATTGGCTTGTACCGAAAGATGCAATTCTTGATCAGGCCATTTCTCTTTAACCAGCATCATCATGCCAGGGTCTGACATAATCAAGGCATCAGGACCCATTTCAATGACAGGTTCGATATCTCTTAAGTAGGTTTTGATTTTTGAATTGTGCGGCGCTATGTTGCTGGCAACATACAGCTTCTTACCTTGAGCATGGGCCTCTTCAATGCCGGTCGCTAGGTTTGCCATATCAAAGTCATTGTTTCTCACTCTGAGACTGTACCTTGGTTGTCCGGCATAAACTGCATCTGCACCATAGGCAAATGCATATCGCATATTTTTAAGGGTACCAGCGGGGGATAATAATTCTGTCATAAGAGATTCACATTGATTTCAAATGGCCGCATTTTAATCTAGTGATTGAGAGGGAAAAGTAAAATCAAAAAAAAGGCCGATTTAGTCGGCCTTTTTATGATGTGAATCAATTATTCAAAATAATTAATTTCACATTGTGGTTAATTTTTATAGAAATTTAAGGTGTTTCGTTAAGTTGTTGCTCCAACATAATTTGATTAACCTGAGTATCGATACGATTCAATTTGCTATTTACTTGTATTCTAAAGGCGTCAATAGCATTAATTGCTTCTTGATGGTCATCCAGTTTGGCTTGTAAATTCACTGGCATTTCGGGTTTTGCCTTACGAATCGTCTCTACTTTTTGATCTAGCTGAGTAATACTTTTCTCAATTTTAACCAAGGTATCGGATAAAGATTTAACGTTATTACCCACACTCTTATTATTGGTTTGCATTGTCTTAATAGTATTTAACAACTTATCAATTTGGATGTTTTGCTGTTCCACTTTACCGATTAAACGCGCCGTTTCATCACTCATACTAGACAGGGCACGAGCGGTTCCATCTTGCTCTTCTCGCATAGCATCAATTTCAAATGCGCGAGTTTGATTATCTTGCTCAACCCGGTTCACATTGCCTAATAATGTGTGATAACTCGCTTCAATATCATTCACGGCTTCCCCTTGAACAGCCACCAATTTTCCTTGAGTTGCGAGGGATTCACGTAAATTCGATTGTTTTTTCTCGATATTGGCGACTTTACTGCTATTCGCTTTAATTGTCTTACGGTTAGTATCGTATGAAACGCCCCATAGTTTACGAATTTCACTATTATGATTCTTTAACGTTTCTTCAACCGTCAACTCTTGTTCATTAGCAGACACATCCGCAGCTAATAGTTGATGATCCAAGTTAGTTAGTTGAGTATTGGTTGCATCTAATTCAGATTTTAACCTTTGGTTATCTTGCCACACCCAGAAGCCTGCACCACAGGCGGCGCCAATAAATAAAAATAGCAGGAGATATACGCCAAATAAGCTAGGCTTTTTATACTGAACGGGGGGTTGCGCAGCACCCTCATTTAAAGGCCTAGGTTTGGTTGAAGTTGGGGTGAGTCGTCTTTTCGTGGTTTGCTTGTTTGAACGACGGTCACTTACTTCATCTTGGTCCAAGGTAAGGCTTGGAATGTCTACATTATCATCTTGTCTTGGCATTGAAATCTTACTGAGCCCTTGTTTTGAATGAAAAAAAGGATAACCACACAAACTGAAGGAATATTATCTTCAATTCTTCGGTGCTATTATATATGCACCAATAACTGCTTGATAACAAGCATTTTTCAATATGAAATCGCAGGAGAAAAGAAATGGCGTTTGAATTACCAGCTCTACCATTCGCAAAAGATGCTCTAGAGCCTCACATGTCAGCAGAAACTTTAGACTTCCACCACGGCAAACACCACAACACTTACATCGTTAAGTTAAATGGTCTTGTTCCTGGTTCTGAGTTTGAAGGCAAAACCTTAGAAGAAATCATCGCATCCGCGCCAGCTGGTCCTGTATTTAACAATGCAGCTCAAATCTGGAACCACACTTTCTTCTGGAACAGCCTAAGCCCACAGGGTGGCGGTCAACCTGCAGGCGCACTTGCTGATGCAATCAATGCTAAATGGGGCTCTTTTGAAGCGTTCCAAGCAGCATTCAATGATAAAGCAGTTAACAACTTCGGCTCAAGCTGGACTTGGTTAGTAAAAACAGCTGAAGGTGAACTTGAGATTGTTAATACTAGCAATGCAGGCACACCATCTACTGATGGTTACACAGCTCTTTTGACTGTTGACCTTTGGGAACATGCTTACTATATCGATTACCGTAACGTTCGTCCTGATTACCTTAAAGGTTTCTGGGCGCTAGCTAACTGGGACTTCGCTGCAGCTAACTTTGCTGCTTAGACCCTGTTAGCTTTTGCTTTAAAACTTGTGTTGATTATTTGTGGAAATAATTAACGCAATTTAAAGCAAAAGAAACTAAAAAACGCGATTCAAACTCAGTCTGAATCGCGTTTTTTTTATTGCTAAAACTACAGATTACATTCCCTTTTCTGCTTTAACGGTTAACTTAGTTTGGATAAACACAGAATGAGGCACATATAAAAGCTCGCAAATTTGACGAATCCGATAATCTTCATACCTGTCTAACACCCCATCCGCATAGGCGACACGCCACATAGAAAGAACCAGCGTTTCTTTTGCCTCTGTTCCTGCGTGTTCATTAATGGCATGGGTAAATTGGAATAAATCATTTGCGTTTTCAACTGAGGCTTTCATTTCTTGATACATAAGGTCAACTTGCTCGAGGCTAGTTTCCTTTTCAATCAAGCTTAAAACAAGTTTGTGTTCAGCCTCGTCTATTATTTCATCTGCTAACATGACTTCAATTAACAGCGCGGCAACCGCCTGCTGATAAGAAATCACCTCAACGGGGTTTTCTGATTGTTGAAATTGTTCAATGATTTTTTTAAATACTGCTAACATGGTTATGCCTACGTTGGACGCTCAATTTAAATACGCCAGATTCAAGTCAATTAAACGGTTGGGGAATTGTCGGTAATCCGGATAAGGACACAAAATTAAATTTGAGTGCACCCGTAACAAGCCTTTTTCATCTAACGCTTTTAATGCCCTATCATTGACTAAACCTGATTGCATTTTCCCACCGCAAACAAAATAGGTTTTGCTGTCATCAAAGGATTTAGGTAGTTGAAATAATATGCATTCCGATGTTTGCAGTAGTTGAGTATCTCGATAGTCTCGCCAATCTGACGCAGAGCTAGACAGTTTTGCCATAATGGTGAGAATTTTACGCCAATGATTTCCATCTTGCGCGATAATATCTGTGACTAAAGGCTGAGCCAAATGCCCATTACTGTCTATTAGATACTCACCTTTAGGTGGTGTTGGCAGTATAAATACTTTATTCGCTTGCGCTAGAGAGCAACCAATACTTAACACAATAACCTCGATTTCCATTATTTCAAATTATCATACGCCAAGAAAAGGGAGATATATGATAAGGCCACCTCAGCATTTATAATTTACACAAAATATCCTTGATTCAATTGGCAAAACCTCAAGCTTAAACTTGACAGAAGATGGCATAGAGAAAATAATATAACAATTAATTATAACCTTATATCGGAATAGAATATGGAAACTATCAATACAGGCCTGATCGGGGGCGCCCTTATCGGACTTGCCGCATTACTTTATCTTGTATTATACGGACGCGTGCTCGGCGTTAGCGGGCTGATTAATCAAGTTTTTTTCAATACCAGTAATGATTCTGCTTCAAATAAAAATAGAATCTGGTTCATCCTGATCGGCACTTTAATCGGAGGCAGCCTATACGCTGTTTTCTTTGAGCCTCAGTTTAGTATGCCGACAAATCGATCTCCCCTGTTAATTATCATTGCAGGTTTACTGGTTGGCTTCGGCACTCGCATGGGTAATGGTTGCACTAGTGGTCATGGCGTATGTGGGATATCTAGAGGGTCTGTACGCTCAATCGTAGCCACTCTCACATTTATGCTAAGCGCCATCATCACGGTATATATTAGCACGCGTATTTTTGCATTAGGAGCCTAATATGAACGCTCAAATCATGACTAAATCACCCACTGTCAATCTTGTATTACACCTCGTTATCGGCATTTTATTTGGTGCAGGTTTGGCCATTTCAGAAATGGCAAACCCCAATGCCGTATTAAGCTTTTTAGATGTCAGTGCCATCTTTACCTCCGATTCCCCCTTTCGTGATAACGGCCAATGGAACCCTGGGCTAATTTTTGTCATGCTTGCGGCTATCTGTGTTGGTTTTATTGCTTATGGGATTAAACACAGGATGAGCAAGCCTGCATTCGCCTCCCTATGGCGTCTCCCGAATAAAGTTGCTATAGACAGGCACTTGATCATAGGTGCGAGCTTATTTGGTATTGGCTGGGGGTTAGCAGGCTATTGTCCTGGTCCTGCTGTGACAGCCTTGGTCAACAACCCTGCTGAAGGCATTTATTTTATTGGGGCTATGTTAGCGGGTAGTTACCTCTTTCAATTAAGCCCTCTCTCCAAATAGCCTTTGTTGCCATAGTAAATGTTGACCCTATGACATTGTTTATTTCATAGGGTCGGCCTTCTGCTTACTTTCACATCATAAATTCTGCTAGCATCGTCGTTTTGCCTTGACTCCATTAAGGTCATTTTTCATTAACGCTATAGGGAACTAAGTAAATGAAACTCGATGCTATTCATATTTACCCGGTAAAATCCATCGCCAATATTTCACTCGATTCTAGCCAAGTAAGATACAGCGGTTTATTCGATGATCGCAGATACATGTTAGTACTCGCCAATGGTAATTTTATCACTGCAAGAACCTTCCCTATTCTGACTCAGGTAAAACCTCATTATGAGGCTGGCCGGCTGACGCTGACTTACCAAGAGAATCAAATTAGTTTGCATTGCGAGCAGTTCTCTCAAGAGTATAAGAAGGTTAAAATTTGGGGCACATACGTTGACGCTCAAGTGTGTGGTGAGGTTTATAACACTTGGTTTAGCCAATTGGTTGGGAAAGACGTTGAACTTGTCTATTTTGGTGATAAATCACAGCGCGTCATCGACTCAGGTCCAGAACAACCCATTGCTTTCGCTGAGGGTTACCCATTTTTAATTGCTTCGAAGGCGTCGCTAGCGGCGTTGCAAAAAATCTGCCCAGAAAAAGTGAACCTAACTCAGTTTAGAGCAAATCTTATCATTGATGACTGTGAAGCATTTGCTGAAGATACTTGGCAAAGGTTTAAAATTGGTGATGTCATCTTTGAATCAGTCAAACCTTGTATACGTTGTACTCTTACAACAATAGTCCCAGAAACGGGCGAATTTAATCCCCAAGGCGAACCCTTTAAAACACTTAAAGACTTTCGTTTTTTAAATCAGAAAGGCAAAGATAAGGGCCCTACTTTCGGTATGAACCTGATTGCGTTGAATGAGGGAGAGATTAAAATCGGCGATACTTTAGAAGTATTATCTTATCGAGAAGCAGAGGTTTACTAGACTATTACAGTGAGTGGACGGGAAATGTGCCGTTAAAAGATTTTAAGTGTTGTTAGCCCAAGACTAACAACACTTAAAATAAACCTTTTAAAACAACATCTTAATATAAATTAAGATCTTATATTAAGAGAGTTCCATATCATTTTCCTGCTGGCTAAACATTTTTTGTAATGTCTGCATCAACATCATGACTCTATCATCAGCAATAGAGTAATAAATCGTTTGTGAATCTCTTCGGGTTGCTACTAGGTTATCTTTACGAAGAACAGCAAGATGCTGAGATAAAGCTGACTGACTCAAACTGACACTTTTATTAAGAGCCCCTACAGATAATTCGCCGGATTGTAAGGTGCATAAAATCATTAACCTATGCTCATTACTAATCGCTTTTAAAAGGCTGGCAGCCTGACCTGTATGCGCTAAGAGTTCAGGGAAAGAAATATTAGTCGCTAACATAAACACTCTCTAATCCGTTACTTTTTGTTATTGATATGTTACACGCCAGTTTTCTGATTAGATAGGTGTCTTTACATTCTCTTTACACTAGGCGTAAAAAAACCCATCTAATTTCATTTATTTAACAAGATCAATTAGATGGGTTAATTCAAATTTTAAGTAACGAAATTGATAAACTTATTTTGCCATCACTTTCAGATCAAAATCAGTCCATATTGGCGCATGGTCAGACGGTTTTTCCATCGCCCTTAAATCATAGTTGACATCTGCGTCTTGCAACAAAGCTAACAACGCCTTGGTTGCCATAATAACATCGATACGTAAGCCTCGTTTAGGCTCATCAGCAAAGCCTTTTGAACGATAATCAAACCAAGAATATCGATCGCTCTTCTCTGGGTTTAATTGACGATAGGTATCCGTTAACCCCCAACCTTCAAGCGTAGCGTACCACTCACGCTCAATTGGTTGAAAACTACATTTGCCGCTTTTCAACCAACGTTTAGCATTTTGAGGGCCAATGCCGATATCAAGGTCGGTTGGAGAAATATTAATATCGCCCATCACAATAACGTGTTCATCCCCTACGTTATTCGCTAAATAATCCATCAAATCGGCATAGAACTTTTGTTTGGCAGGAAATTTAGTCTCATGCTCAACATTTTCACCTTGAGGAAAATAACCATTAATGACTTTTAATGGCCCCTTATCCGTATTGAATGTGGCAATAATCATGCGTCTTTGTGAATCGTCTTCATCATTTGGAAAACCATATTCAACGCTGACCGCTTCTTCTTTTGAAAAAATGGCCACCCCATAGTGAGACTTCTGCCCATAATAATAAGCATGGTAACCAACACTTTGGGGAATCTCATGAGGAAACATCTCATCATGAACCTTAATTTCTTGCAGACCAATGATGTCGGGGGACTGACTCTTTACCAATTCTTCTATTTGGTGTGGGCGAGCTCTTAACCCATTGATGTTAAAAGAAACAATTTTCATAATTAATCCTAATTTTTAATTCCAATAATGATACCCAGCTTGAGTGACGAGTAACAGCTAAGTTTGGCACTATCACCTAATTATTCAGTCCCATTAACAACAAAATCTATTGCGCTTATAGTCGCATTCTTTTGGCATAAACTAAGCCCCACTGATAGAATCTTACCCATACTTATTTTCAGCCTTTTCATGGAGTTAACATTATGTCTTATCAGTATGACTTATTTGTCATAGGTGCCGGGTCTGGTGGCGTTAGAGCCAGCCGTATTGCGGCCAGCAAGGGTTATAAAGTGGCTGTCGCTGAAGCCAGCGCGCTCGGTGGTACCTGTGTCAATATTGGCTGTGTTCCTAAAAAACTCTTTGTTTACGGGTCTGAATACGGTCATGGGTTTAGTGAAGCAGAAGGCTTTGGTTGGTCTAAACAAGATGTTAAGTTTGATTGGCCGACATTAAGAGATAATAAAACCAAAGAAATCGAGCGTTTAAACGGCATTTATCAAAACATGTTAAACAATGCCGGGGTTGAAATTATTAATGGTTTTGCCAAATTCATTGATGCCCACACGGTTGAGGTAAATGGTAAAACCTATAGCGCTGAGAAAATCTTAGTGGCAGTGGGAGCCAAACCTTATATCCCTGCTATCGAAGGGGCAGATCTTGCGGTGAGCTCCAATGATATGTTCTATCTTGACACCTTGCCTAAAAAAGCGCTGGTGGTTGGCGGTGGTTATATTGCAGTCGAATTTGCCGGCATTCTAAATGGTTTAGGGGTCGATACTAGCCTAGCCTATCGTGGTGAACAGGTTTTACGTGGATTTGACCAGGATGTACGAGATTTTGCCAGCAATGAGTATGTTAAATCAGGTGTAGACCTTCGTTTAAATACTGACATTCAAAGCATGCGTCTTGCCGATACCGATCAAATTAATGGTGCACGCATTGTGACCTTTAAAGACGGTCATGAAGAAAACTTTGACCTTATTTTATACGCTACGGGTCGTGTGCCCTACACTGATGGCTTGAACCTAGAAGCCGCAGGTATTGAACTTGAGAAAGGCGCCATTAAGGTTAATCAAAACTTTGAAACATCCGCCAAAAGTGTGTTTGCTCTGGGTGATGTTATTAACCGTGTTCAACTTACACCTGTTGCTATCGGAGAAGCCATGGCGTTAATCCAATTTTGGTTTGAAGGCACCAGCCAAGATTATGATTACGACAACATACCAACCGCGGTTTTTAGCCAGCCTCCGATAGGGACTGTGGGGTTAAGTGAACAAGAAGCACAAGCACGTGGTTTAGACTTTAGAGTGTACCAAGGTGAATTTAGAGCCATGAAACATACTCTAAGTGGTTCGACTTCTCGCTGCTTAACCAAGATGCTTGTCAATAATGAGAATGACAAGGTGATTGGATGCCATATGGTGGGTGAATATGCCGGCGAAATCATTCAAGGTTTAGGTATCGCGATTAAAGCGGGTGCCACAAAAGCAGATTTTGACGCTACTGTTGGTGTACATCCATCAACCGCAGAAGAATTTGTTACCTTCTCTGAAGGCTCATTAAAAAAACGATAAGCCCGACGTTTGAAATACGCTAGGCTAGCTTGATGAGAGCGGCCTAGCGTTTCTGACATGGGACATTTGTCACTAGTATCCTATTATTTTCTAGGCTAACCTTAGCCCACTTCAGATTGCTAAAAGCCCCTTCGACCCAGCTTTCAGTAAAATACATAACACTATGCCAAGTTATGGCAGCGAGTGATTCTCGTCAATATTAAGGACAATATAAGCTCGACCCCTATGCCTTTGATGTTTGTATTTCAATATAAGTATGGCCACACGCTCACAGTCACACCCAACAGATACTCTATTCAAGTTAGAGCGTATAAAGCGCTTTCCGACAATTATTTGGCTTATTTTAGGGGGCACATTTCTCGCCCGATCCAGCTATTTTATGGCTTGGCCATTTTTAATCGTCATATTATTTGAGAACTACCAAGCAAGCGAAGCTCAGATAGGGCTCATTTTCGCCGTGTCCGCCGCAGTCTCCTCCATATTTGGTCTTTACGTTGGTTTTTTATCTGACAAATTAGGTCGTAAAGTTATCATGCTCACAGGTTGTATGCTTGCTGGCTTGACCTATTATGGCATTGGTGCAGCATTTGAACTCTGGCAAATGGCAAGTTTAATGGTCATTGCAGGTTTAATGAGACCGACCATAGAAGCACCAGGCAAAGCGGTAATCAGTGATAATCTGTCGGATGAAAAAGACAGAGAACTGGCGCTTAACATGCGTTACTTTATCCTTAATGCTGGCGGGGCAATTGGCCCCTTGATTGGCATCAGCCTCGCATTAGATCACCCGCAGACATTATTCTATGTGACAGGTATCACCTATTTTATCTACGCCCTATTACTGACATTCGGGTTTCATTTTAGTAAAACCTATATCGCGCCGTCACACGAAGGCGTCATTCGCTTTCGAAAGGTATTTTCTGTTATTTCAAAAGACAAACTCTTCATGGGCTTATTGCTTGCCAACATTCTTCTCATGTTTGTCTATTCTCATATTGAATCGTCCATTCCCCAAGTTTTAGCCCGTAGTGGTATTGAGAATGCAGTGAAATGGATTGGCCTACTGGTGATCGTTAATACCTGTACCGTGATTCTGTTACAGTTTCCGTTACTCGCCTTGTTAGAGTCGAAAAATGTTTTTTTTAGAACTCGATTAGGCGTTGTGTTAATGGGGGTTGCTCAGGTGATTTTTATATTCACCCCAGAAGATTATGCCTATGGTTGGATACTTGGCACCTTGTTTTTAAGCATAGGTGAAGTGATTGCTTTTCCGACATTAAGTGTTCAGATTGACCGCTTAGCACCCGCACACCTTAAAGGAAGCTACTTTGGTGCGGCCTCACTTTATTCTGCGGGTTTTGCTATTGGTCCATTGGTGGGGGGCTGGTTATTAAGCCATGATGCAAAAGTCGGTCTGTTCTCGGTTTGTCTATTAAGTGTTTTAGCCATCATTGTTATTTATTATCGATCTCAACACTATGCCCAGAACAGAAAAAACCACTGACACCCTGCTTATAAAGTCTGCTTTAAAGGCAGACTTTATAAGCTTGAAAGATCACTCGTTAGGCCTGGCCATACCAATGTAACTTGCGAATCGTGGAATATTGTTTTTCGTCAATCCATGATACTTAAAACGTACCCTACTGCCTATTTTAGGTGGCTCTTTACGGTCTTTATCACTCAAACCTGACCCTATTTTAAAACGAACTTCTGACTTTAATGCGGTGGAATACCAAACGACTTCCAATGAACCTGTCATATCTTGGTATTTACCCTTACCCGGCACATAAGCCCGTACTGTCGCTTTAGCCTCCTGATAAGGTTTCAACTTAAGTACGTTATCACTGCGACCTGATGCGAATCGAGCTTGTTTTCTGTGTAAAATCAGCCCTTCTGAACCTATTGCAGCCAGCTTTTTCAGCAGGCTACTTAGCGCGTCGTTATCTGCCAGTTGGACCTGTTTGATTGACTGAATAAAAGGCACATTTAGTTGCTTAATTAACTGGGTATAAGCCGCCGCTCTTTCGATAAAGGGCTGCTGGTAATTAGGCATATCAAATACCTTATATTGGATTTTTTTCCAGGCAGCTGTATTTGCTTTTTGACTCAATACCGTCGAGGCAATGAATTCAAAATCTTGTCGTTTTGACCATAACTCACCATCTAACCACACATCCGGCAAGCCCTTAATAAACCAGTCTGGTGCATATATTTTATTACCATTTTTTGTGACTAATTCACCCGCTTTCCAAATAGCCCGAACGCCATCATATTTCTCACTAACAAGGTATTCAGATACCTGAACATTAGATTGATACACACTAACTAATTGCACGGGTAATATTTCAGCGTTTAAAGGAAAAACCATAGATATGAAAATAATCAGCGCGCACAATGGCCTAAATAAAACCATGCTTGCCAATTTGGGGAAGCGGCGATTAGATTGGATAACGCCTTGATAGTGAGTGATATACGGCATAAGGACTCCTTGTCATTCGTTGCCATTTAGATAAAGTAGATCTGCTTTCCTAGCGGATAAAGGCAGTTTACACGAGTCCCCTAGTGAGCATTAGTTCAACTTTTATCAAAGGCTATTTTTCTCATTCATAAAAAGGATTTACCTATGGGGTTAGTGTCACACTTTAAATACCTTATTGGCTTGAGCAGCTTAATTCCCTTATTGCCCTTAATTGTATTTCAAGGTAAACAGGTTAAAGCCAATACCCTACGCCTTCCCTGTGCAAAAGGTAATACGTATGCAAGCCATAGCTTGGCGGATGTTAGCCTCTTACATTTAGGTGAAAGTACGGTCGCAGGTGTGGGTGTAAAAACACTTGATCAAGGACTCACTCAGGCCATCGTCAAGCAGTTACAACACGCGTCATCGTTAACGATTGATTGGCACATTCAAGCCAAAAATGGCGCAAGCCTTCATCAACTAAACAAATTAGACATTAGTATTCAAAACCCTGACCTGCTAGTCATTACCATTGGCGTGAATGACACAACAGGACTGACAAGTCGAGCAGATTGGCGTAAGCAACTTAACCTTTGTGTACAACGCTTTGCAGGCCCCGACACTCACGTTTTTTTTACGAAAGTGCCTAATATGGCGCACTTTCCCGCTTTACCCGCTCCTTTATCTTGGTTTTTAGGCTGTCGTTCTCAAATATTGGATCATGAACTGAAAACTTTATGCCGCCATTCAAATTGGCACCATATTAAAACAAGTCTTCCTATTGAAGAAAAATGGATGGCAAAAGACGGCTACCATCCTAATAAGGTGGGTTATCAAATTTGGGGAAAGCAAATCGGACAGGCGATATTAAAAACATTAGGTATTCCAGACAGCTAAGGCGAATTAAACGCTCAATTTAAAAGCGATAAATCGATGCTAACAATATGTTTAATAAGGGTTTTTAATCCGTGGAAAACAAGGTCATTGATTTTCAGGTGTATTGATCATGATGCCAGCGTCATATATTAACTTTGATAGCGTTTCCCTGAGGCGCTTAAGCTCCCCAGACGCAATCATTTCTTTTATCGTCAAATCTAAGAGTGGCACCAAGGCTTGATGTTTTATATGTAAATAATGATACAGGGCGTCTTTTTCTATCGCCGGTTTTAATGCTCTAATGTTACTTAGACCAAGCACATTAATATGATAGAGACCATTGATCTGACCGGTTACCGCGATATCAATACGAGAAGAGCCCAACATACGTAAGAGTTGATCACTGCTCGTCACATTTTCGACTGTCTCCATCCTGCCTTTTAAGCCTAACTCAGCAAAGCGCATGCCTTGCACTGCACCCACACGATATGGCTTCAATGACGCCCAACCTTTTACTTTAAAATCAATTCCGCTTTGAGTATTTACAAATGCCGTTGGTGCAACATATGAAAATGCAGTCGGGACTCGAATCAAGGTAGGAAAGGCATTGGCTAGACTAAATATTCTGTGAGTTTCACCATCAATTTGCCCCTTACTTGATAATCTCAAAGACAGAGCCGAGGTATATTTTTCAAAACGAACTTCAATGCCCGCCTTTTCATATATGCGTTTTAACAGCTCTTTTCCTAAAAATGAATTCGGTGTGCCATGTAAATACGACACCACCACAGGCTCTGCCTGCACCCAAGAGATACTAAAAAATAATAAGATGACTAGGATGAAAGGCTGAATCAAAAACTAACTCCAAATAATATAATATCGCGGCTACGATAGGCTTATCTCCTCCCTCTATTATAGAAGGTAAAACGCCCTTTCCCGTAATCTTGAGATAACGCTTTCCAATCTCAATCAATGACATGAACTGGGCAATGATATATAGGTTTAACCCTCAACATTTATATCCGTCATAATCTCATCCATTTTTCCAATAATATATTTGCCAATGGGAAACGCTGATGTAGCCGCAGGAGACGGGGCATTACACACATGTAAAGAGCGTTTTGATTGCACAAATAAAAAGTCATGGACCAGGCTACCATCTTTCATCACCGCCTGAGCCCTAATTCCAGCGGGATAGGCCTCTAAGTCTTGCACTTCTATCTGCCCACAATACTTTTGCACCTCTTTCAAATAACCCTGCTTAAACCAGGAGTTTCGGGTTTCTTTCATACCCGTTTGCCAATGTTTCGCCAACAAACGCCAAAAGCCAATAAATAACACCATTTGCAGAGTGTCTTTTAGACTGAAATTGAGTTTGCCATACCCCTCTCGCTTCCAACCTTGAACTGCATTAGGTCCCACCGTCACAGAGCCATCAATCATTCTAGTCAAATGCACCCCTAAAAAAGGTAAATCAGGGTCAGGAACAGGGTAAATGAGATGATTGACAATCTGATTATGTTTTTCATTAAGACGATAGTATTCGCCTCGAAAGGGAATAATTTGAAAGTCCGTTTTGATGTTCAACATTTTACTGGTTCTATCCGCCATCAATCCGCTACAAGCCACTAAGAATCGGCTCGAGAGTCGTGTTTTACCCGATTCACGTTTAATCTCGACCATTACCTCAGCAGTCGATTCTTGAAGGCTAATGACTTCACTGGAGGTCAAGACTGTCCCGCCTAGCTGAGTAAAGAGTTGTGCCAGTTTTTCACATATTTGTTGATAGTTTACAATGCCCGTTTCCCTAACCAAGATGGCAGCCAACCCCTTCACATTGGGTTCTTGCTGTTTTAATTCATTCTGATCCAACCATTGAATAGGGATTTTATTGTCATAACAACGTGTTTCCAATGCTTTTAAGCGCGTTAGTTCAAGTGCATTAGTGGCTATTAAGAGCTTGCCACATTCGTCAAAATCTATCTTATATTTTGCACAAAAAGCCTTAGTGGCCACAGCCCCTTCTTTGCAAAATTTTGCCTTTAAACTGCCAGGTTGATAATACACACCTGCATGAATCACACCGCTATTATGCCCTGTTTGATGCAAACCAAATTCAGCTTCTTTTTCAATTAATACAATTTTTTTCGCAGGGTAAGTTTGCTGTAATTGCCATGCGGTTGACAGCCCTACTATGCCGCCTCCAACAATACAAATATCGTAGCTTTCTTTAGGGTTTTGTTGATTCATAATGCGGACTCAATAAGTATTTAAGCGAGAATGGACTCAGTATATTGCCTGCTTAAGCAGAACTAAACGCGTTCTTTTATATAATCTAAAAAAGCCCTCACCTTAGGGGTAATGCCTCGTCGACTAGGCACCAAGGTATGTAAGGGCACGCTCGGCCCCTGCCATTTTGAAAGCACTTGTACCAGAGCCCCTTGCGCTACATAGGACTGTGCCATGTAATCTGGTAATTGCGCTATGCCAAAACCATCAAGGATCAGTTGCCTAATCACACAAAAATCATCACTTTCAAAGCTAGGTTTAAAAGTATGGGTATATTGCGTCTCTTTGTTCTCAAAAAGCCATTGGGGTGAGTTATTTAAGCTGTTCATATGCAAAAGATTAAAATCAGATAAATTACTAAGATCCCCTTCAAGTTGAGGTTTTCCTGATAAGTATTCAGGCGCAGCATAATAATTTAAATGTCGACGGCATAAGGCACTGGCTACGAGATTTGAATCAGCTAAATCACCCACTCGTATTAAGATATCGAAATTCTCTTCAATGGCATCCACCCGCCGATTTATCAAACGAAAATCCAACGAGATATCCGGATAAGCCTGCATAAAACCAGACATTAAAGGTGCAATCAGATTTTGTCCAACAGAGACAGAGGCACTTACTCTTAATACACCCCTTGGTGTTTGCGTTAAGGTTTCAAGCGAATGTTTGGCTGACTCCAGTTCTTCTTTGATACGCAGACAATGTTGATAATACATTTGTCCGACTTCAGTTAACGTATGTTTTCGCGTCGTTCTTTGTAACAGGGTTACGCCAAGAGATTCTTCTAATCGCGTCAGAGTACGGCTGATATTAGATTTCGGTTTGTTAAGTGATTCCCCCGCAGCCGTAAACCCGCCTTTAGAGACGACTTCAGCAAACACCATCATGTCATTAATATTCATACGCTGAGCCTAGTGATTAAAAGGATAGAGGGATTGATTGACTATCATAACAAAGTGATTTTTAAACGTCCTATTTATGGGTCATACATCTCAAAAACGTAAAATTAATGATCTGCTAAGATAAATAGAGCTTCCTTTATATCGGATTTTTTCCAATGAAAGTCACTACACTTCGCTTTTTAACTAACTTATTATTGATTTTGTTAAGTTTTAACAGCACTTTAAAAGCCAATACACTGACTGTGTATACGGATGAATTCCCGCCTTTTAATTACATCCAAGATGGCAAAATCATTGGTGCTTCGACCGAAGTTGTACGAGCCATAATGGAAATATCAGAACAAGATTATATTATCAAAAGCTACCCTTGGGCTCGCTCATACCGCATCATCCAAACAAGTAAAAACGCCCTAATCTACTCAATTAGCCGACGACAAAAGAGAGAAGGATTATTCAAATGGATTGGTGTCATTACACCCGCGAACCATTCTATTTTCGCCTTAAAAAACCGCACTGACATTATTATTGATTCATTAGACGATATGAAACCTTATATCATAGGCACCTCGTTTGACGACGCTAGAGAATCCTACTTAGCCAATAAAGGCTTTGATGTGTCAACCTTTGAACGTGTGGGTGGAAACACCCCTTACGCCCAGCTTTATTTACAATTAAAACGAGGAAGGATAGATCTTTGGCCTATGCCCAATGCGGTAATGAATTATTTGGTACGTGATATGAAGGAAGATCCAAATAAGGTCATTAAAAAGGTTTACACACTTGATGAGATATCCCAAGAAGGTTATTACATTGCCGCTAGTCTCACCACATCAGATGCCATTGTTCAGCGTCTTAGAAGAGCCTTAACCGAATTTAAACAGACCAAGGCTTATACAGACATCATTGAAAAATGGGGACTTTAAATTTTAAGTTATCTAAAAGCCCGGATTATCCTTTAAAAAATCGAGTTCTTGGTCCGTCGACACTCGCCCTAATATTTTATTTCTATGGGGATAGCGGTTAAATCTTTTTATGATATTTACATGCTTCTGCTCAAAACTTATCAGGCCATTGTTGCTGGACAAGGCAAAATAAGGAGCCGCTTGCTGATGTACCAAAAGCGATTCACTGTGCATAAAAGGCATCATTAAAAAATCAAACTCATCTCCCTTTAAAGCAATATGATCTTTTCGCCTAATCGCTTCTTGAGCCAGGGCCAACGCCAGACAATCAAATTGAAACGACTTTTGACTATCCCTAAACATATTTCGAGAAAATTGATCTAATACAATAATTTCAGCAAGCGCGCCCTTTGGCTCTTCTCGCCAATGGCTTAATTCACCCAATACCGCTTTATGGTGCAAGCCAGCAAAACGTTTCGATATCGCGTCATCTAACAATAGGTCTTTCATAAACCATTGCTTTTGCGATAATTCGTCAAACCAAAAGTCTAATATGTCTTGGCATTCCATCAAGTTAGCTCCCTCTTCAATTTAAGTCACAGTATAAAACGTCTTATTAAATTTACGCCAGTCAGGATTAGGGGCAAAACAACCCAAACCTATGAAACATAATTTTCATATTACGAAGATTGGATATTATCTATTCAATCAATTTTAATGTAGCATGCCATAAAAATACTAAACGCCTCTTTTAAAGCGGAATACGTAAGTGAAAAATCTTAGCTTAATGTAATAGACAACGACCTCTCACCTTGTAATGAGCATTACTATGACCAGCCAATTTAAACGTTACTCTTTCGCTTTTTTGCGTGGTTTAAGCCAAATAATGCTGCAAGAAAACGCAGCGACTGGCTTACTTTTTCTGATTGCCATCGCATTAGGTTCCCTTAGTTTATTATTAGGCACAGCGATTGGCGCTATAGTCGGCATCCTAGTTGCAAGACTCCTAAAGATTGAAGATGAAAAAATAAACCAAGGTTTATTTGGTTATAATTCAGCCCTTGTGGGTATGGCCATCTTTTACTTTTATGATATCAATATGGCTTCTATTCTGTTGATACTCTTTGGCAGTATTTTATCCTCACATATGCTTAATGGTCTTTTTAAGCTCGACCTCAAAATACCTGCTTACACGGCTCCCTTTGTGATTTCCACTTGGTTAATGCTACTTCTGGCGCCCCACCTTGGTTTAACCTTGACCGTCATTAGCCCAGTAACAATACAAGATACCAGCCTACTTAGTTATGTTGGTGCGGTAGGTCAGGTCATGTTCCAAGAGAGCACCCTGGTGAGCCTTTTGTTTATCATAGCATTGGCCTTTCATTCCATCCGCGCGTCGATATGGGCAATACTCGCATCAGGGTTCGCAGTAGTGTGCGCCATGAGCTTTGGTTTTCCAGATGAGCTAATCAAACTAGGCCTGTTTGGTTATAATGCGGTTTTAGTGGCCATCGTTTTATCCGCCAAATTTGGCTTAAACCTTATCCCAACTCTCCTTGGTATCATAATCAGTGTGGTCCTCACTCGTGGCTTTCAATTGATTGAGGTGCCAGCATTAACCGCTCCTTTTGTGCTCGCATGCTGGTTAATCAATGGTGGGCATCTTATTTGGAGTCAAAAAGGCTTTAGCGCAGTGACGAAATAACATCCTAATAAAGGGTTAAGAATTTTTCGTTCGCCCTTTATCAATACAAGAATCGATTAGACGTCTGGGCTTATCTGGGTGGTGCTCGACACTAGCCGATGTCATTTGATAGCTCACCACTGATTGTCATTCTAATCCCACTTACTAATCCCGCTTGTCGCTATTCCAAAAAATCAACGAGCGACAAAATTGTTTGCTTATCATGCGCAGTTTCACAGGCATAAAAAAGCCAGTATCTAAAAATGATACTGGCTTTTTTAATCACTCAAAAACTAAATCTCGTTTTTACGTCACTCAGTTAAGATTCTCTTTTTTCTCTTAATAAGCGCTGGCGTTCTTTATCCGCTAGCTTTTCTTGGCGGTGTTTAAGCACGGCCTCAGAAACCTCTGCACCAATATGCTCTTCGCCACGTTCTTTAGCCAGTTGCACTTGACGTTCACGCTCAGAGAAGCGCTTACGTTGAGCATCTGTATACTTATCAACACAGTGATGGCAACTAACACCTTGTTCAAAGTGCTCACTTTGTTTTTCCTCTTCAGTAATCGGCATACGACACGCGTGACACTGATCGTAGTCACCTTTTTCAAGGTCATGATTCACTGATACTCGGTTATCAAATACGAAGCAGTCTCCTTCCCAAAGAGTCTCATCTTTTGGCACCTCTTCAAGATACTTTAAGATGCCGCCTTCTAGGTGATAAACTTCCTCAAAACCTTGTTCTTTCATATAGGCCGTGGATTTTTCACAGCGAATGCCGCCCGTACAAAACATAGCCACTTTCTTTTGTTTAGTGGGGTCCATATTTTTTTCGACATAATCCGGGAATTCACGAAATGTGTCTGTTTTTGGATTGACCGCATTTTTAAAAGTACCAATTTGTACTTCGTAATCATTACGAGTATCAACCAAAACAACATCAGGGTCAGAAATTAAAGCGTTCCAATCCTGTGGTTTAACATAGGTGCCTACCACTTCTTTAGGATCAATCCCTTGAATCCCCATGGTCACAATTTCTTTTTTAAGTTTTACCTTAGTACGGTAAAACGGCATCGCCTCATCATAGGATTCTTTAGAAACAATATTGTCTAAGCCTGGTTGCTGAGCTAACCATAACAACATGGCGTCAATACCTGCACGACTCCCTGCAACTGTGCCATTAATACCTTCTTGGGCTAACAATAAGGTGCCACGAATCTCGTTCTGGTTTAAACATGCCAATAACGGATCTTTTAATTCGATATAATTATGTAAAGTCACAAACTTATAAAGGGCGCAAACAACGACTTTTTCAGCACTTGTTTGTTTTGTGGTGGGGTTTGAGGTATTGCAGGTAGACATATATCACTCCAATGCGGCCTGGAACGTAAAACCAGAGCAGTTAAATTTAAGGCGCGCATTATAATGATATTTGTTAGGTAAATCGAGTTTCTAAAGCTAACTCGTTTAAAAACTCGGTTTTTATTACTTAGTTTCGTGTTTCACAGCATTTCTCATTGGCAGCCAAATGCGGCACAAAATTACAAGGTTCGTGGCGTGAATCTAGCTGTTCACGCAGAATGCCACTCCACGCTAACTCACAGGCCCCTGTTGAACCTGGCATAGCAACCACCAAGGTATTATTTGCAAGGCCAGCTAATGCGCGAGATTGTACGGTTGAGGTACCAATATCAGCATATGAAAGGTGTCTAAATAACTCGCCAAAACCATCAATCGTTTTATCCAAGAGTGGTGTTATTGCTTCTGGCGTAGAGTCTCTGCTGGTAAAACCAGTACCACCTGTGACCAATACTACATTAACTTCTGGTGCACTTATCCAAGCAGATAGATAAGCGCGTATTTCATAGATATCGTCTTTGCAGATGATTTTATCTTCGTAATGGTGACCGGCTTCCTGCAGTGCTTCAACTAGGTGCTTGCCTGAGGTATCCGTCTGTCTGGTTCGGGTATCAGATACGGTTAAAACCGCAATACGTAATGGGGTAAATTCGGTACTTACATGGCTTCCCATGGTGTCTCCATAGCCTTTACTAAGGCAAAGTTCGGTCTAACAAGTGTGACGTTTTAATAAGGGGTTTAAGCGCTGCACTTTAACGGATAAAAGCGATGTTCAATCAGTTAAATACGACCCAAAGGTATGTCTTAGTACCTTTGGGTCGTTTATTTACGATAAGTTAATGACTAAAGTCTTCTACACCTTTCATATCAGGTAATGTGTGCGCAATACCCTTGTGGCAATCAATACAGGTTTTTTCGCCACTTGCTAAAGCACCAGAGTGTTGGAACGCAGCTCGCTTGCTTTGTCGAGTAAAGTCCATTGAGTCAAATTCATGGCAATTTCGACATTCCAAGGAGTTGTTCGCTTTTAAACGAGACCACTCATGCTCTGCCAATTCCCGCCGTTTAGCTTCAAATTTTTCACGTGTATTAATGGTGCCAAAAATCATGCCCCACACTTCTTTGGATGCTTGCATTTTACGGGCAATTTTATCACTCCAAGCATGAGGAACATGACAATCAGAACAAATTGCACGCACACCAGACCGATTACTGTAGTGAATCGTGCTTTGTAGCTCCATATACACGTTATCTTCCATTTCATGACAACTAATACAAAACTCTTCAGTATTAGTGAGCTCCATTGCGGTATTAAATCCCCCCCAGAAGATTACCCCAGCAATAAAGCCTGAGATAACTAAAAAACCAAGAGAAAGATGAACAGCAGGACGAGCCAGTATCTCCCAACCTAACTTAACTAATGCGATTATTTTTTTCATGCTCGACCTACTTATTTGCGTCTTGTTTTATCAAGTCATTTACATCAATAAAAACATTTTCAACGAGTAGTTTTGATTCAGTTTGAGTTACATGACACTGGGTACAAAAGTAACGTCTAGGAGACATGCCACCTAAATACTCACCATCGCGGTTGAGATAGTGACTCACGCCAACAGGTGTTGCTTGGTAGTCACTTGCTTTATCCCTCGCATGACAGTCCATACACTTATTGAAGTTTTTATCTATCTGATACTTGCTGATATTATGCGGAATCGTAGGCGGTTGCTGAGGGTAATCTCGCGTACGCTTTAGATCCTTGTTTTCAACCTTTGGAATAACTGGCGGCGTTGTCTCTTCATTCAAAGAGATATCATCACGCATGGTTGCAATTTGTGTTTCTGCTTGAACAGGAGTAAAGCTTGATAGCACCAACAGCATCATACTAAGAAGTAAAGTCAGCCATTTTTTTGTAAATATGTTAAACATCAGAACGCTCCTTAACTTAGGCTTTAATGATTTTGACAGCACATTTTTTATAATCTGTTTGTTTAGAAATAGGATCGGTAGCATCCAAACAAACCTTATTGATCAGCTGTGTTGCGTCAAAGAAAGGCACAAACACTAAACCAACTGGTGGTTTGTTGCGTCCACGTGTTTCGACACGTGTTTTAATCTCACCACGACGTGATACCACTCGCACTTCATCACCCCGACGTAATCCTCGTTTTTTAGCGTCTTCTGGGTGCATAAAACACATCGCATCGGGAAACGCTTTATACAATTCAGGCACTCGTTGTGTCATAGATCCCGTATGCCAATGCTCAATCACACGACCTGTGCTTAACCACATATCATATTCAGCATCTGGACTTTCAGCAGGTGGCTCATATGGCAGTGCAAAAATCACAGCGCGGTTATCAGGCTTACCGTAGAATTGATAACCTGTCCCTGCTTTTACATAAGGATCCGAACCTTCAATAAAGCGCCATTTAGTTTCTTTACCATTCACTACAGGCCAGCGCAGACCACGCTCTTTGTGGTATCTGTCATAATCTGCTAAATCATGTCCATGGCCTCGACCAAAGGTTGCATACTCTTCGAATAAACCTTTTTGAACATAAAAACCAAAGTCTTTAGATTCAAAATTCTCATAATCAGGACTGATTTGAGACAAAGGAAACTTATCGACATTGCCGTTTTGGTACAAAACTTCAAACAAGGTTTTACCTTTATAAGAAGGGTTTTGAGCCAACACCTTGGCAGGCCACACTTCATCTGTGGTAAAGCGCTTTGAAAATTCCATCAACTGCCAAAGATCAGAGCGAGCTTCACCTGGGGCATTTACTAGCTGATACCAAGCTTGAGTACGGCGCTCTGCGTTACCATAAGCCCCTTCTTTTTCAACCCACATAGCAGTCGGTAAAATCAAATCCGACGCTTCAGCCGTCACGGTTGGGTATGGGTCAGAGCAAACGATGAAGTTATCTGGATTACGATAACCTGGTAACATCTCTTCATTAATATTGGGGCCGGCTTGCATGTTGTTGTTTACTTGCAACCAGTACACATTAATTTTCCCGTCTTTTAAATCACGGCTTTGCTGTACCGCATGGGAGCCAGGCTTACCATTTAGAATGCCTTTAGGTAGCTTCCAAATCTCTTCTGAGATAGCACGATGTTTAGGGTTTTTTACCACCATATCGGCAGGTAAACGGTGTGAGAAGGTACCCACCTCACGTGCGGTACCACAGGCTGATGGTTGGCCTGTCAAAGAGAATGGGCCATTACCAGGCTGAGAGATTTTGCCCGTTAATAAGTGAATATTATAAAGCAGGTTATTGGTCCAAACGCCACGTGTATGCTGGTTAGCACCCATGGTCCATAGGGACATTACCTTGGTTTTTGGGTCAGCGTATAATTTGGCAATTTTTTCAATATTTGCAGCAGGGACACCTGACATTTTTTCTGCGTATTCAAACGTATATGACTTAACAAATTTTGCAAAGGCATCAAAATCGATAGGGCTTGAAGCGCCTGCATTTTTGGCATTCTTGGCTTTTTTCTCAAGCTCATGTGTCGGTCTCAGGCCATAACCTATGTCTGTCACCCCTTCTCTGAAGTTGACATATTTATTAATGAAGTCCTGATTGACACTGCCACTTTCAATAATATAGTTAGCAATCGCATTTAATAAGACCATGTCTGTTTGAGGGGTAAAAACAGCAGGAATATCCGCTAAATCAAATGATCTGTGTTTATAGGTAGAAAGTACCGCCACCCTAACATGAGGATGGCTTAATCGACGATCAGCAATACGCGTCCATAAAATAGGATGCATTTCTGCCATATTAGAGCCCCAAAGCACAAAGGCATCTGAGTTCTCAAAATCGTCATAACAGCCCATTGGCTCATCTATGCCAAAGGTACGCATAAAACCACCAACAGCAGAGGCCATACAGTGACGAGCATTTGGATCGATATTGTTAGACAGGAAACCGGCCTTCATCAGTTTGACAGCCGCATAACCTTCATGAACCGTCCATTGCCCTGACCCAAACATGCCTATCGCATCTGGTCCTTTCGCTTTTAAGGTCGTTTTCCATTTGTCCGCCATGATATCGAAGGCCTCATCCCAAGACACGGGCGTAAACTCACCTTCTTTATGATAAACACCGTGCTTTTTACGTAACAGCGGCTGAGTTAATCTGTCTTTACCGTATAAAATTTTTGATAAGAAGTAGCCTTTAACACAAGACAAACCTTTATTCACTTCGGCTTTTACATCTCCATGGGTGGCAACAACTTTGCCATTTTTAGTCGCGACACTAATACCACACCCAGTCCCACAAAAACGACAAGGTGCTTTTGACCAGGTCAGTTCATTGGCAGCACTTGAGGTAATAATATTGCTCGCACTAGCAGGTAAACTAATACCAGCCACTGAAGCGGCAACGGTGGCGGCTTGGGCTTTGATAACATCACGGCGGGTTAATTTCATTGTTACTCTCCAACTCTTACGGGTTCGCAAATTGGCGAACATCTGTTGATCTTTAAATACTAAAGTCTTGTGAACGTTAGGGTTTAATGCTGATTAGCATTGGTTTGCTCATCATTTTCACAAAATTGAACATGTTCTTTTGAGGCGATCAGCTGTGCAGCACTTTCTTCTTCCACCTCATCACCCAATTCGTTTTTAGGCATTACTTGGTGATAAACCATGGATACATCGACGACACCGTCTAACGCAGTAACTTGCTCTATCCTATCCAGAATGACCCCTTGATGCGGTGCTTCTGTGACCACAACAAATTTGCCATTGCCATCGGTTCCATGAAGTTCCAAGTGTTCAAAGCTTTCTATTGCTTGTTCGATTACTTGCTGCCTTTCAGGGCGGCAGTAAACGATAAAACTGCTAATATGACTGTCGTTTTGTTTCATCGTTAAAGTCCTAAACTATTGGGAGATGCCAATGCAGACATCTTGAACGAGCTAGAGGGGCAGATTGAGACACAGGCTCCACAACCTGTGCAGTCTTCTAGCGATAATTCTGGTACCGGTATGGATGTCAGCCACTTCATTGAAATTGACTGACTATCACAGACCTCTTGACAACTTTGACAAGAAACCTTTTGTTTACTGAGACAAGAGTCATCAATTTTCAGGTCAAAATAGAATGCTTTTAAGCCCTGAGTTTTGATTAATGCAGGAGACGTCTTTTGCTTCTCAGCTGTCATCACTGATTGGGTAAATTGCATTTCACAGGCATTCACACACGCCTCACAAAAAGTACATTCCCCCTTATTAAAATCCACTTCAGGGTAGCCCCCATCGGCTAGCTTAATGATGTTCTCTTCACAGACGTCAACACACTGACTGCACTGTGTGCACTGCTCAATGAAGTTGTCATCATCTAGAGACCAAGGCGGCCTTAGGGGTAAATATTTATGTTCAACCGTTTGATCTGGTTGTGAAAAAGGCCTTAAGAACAAGGCTCTTCTAGAATGATTAATGGCCATACTTAATTTCCCGATTAGCTCCCTGGCGGTCCATTAAGAATTTGCAGAAACCAAATCACAAAACCATAAGCGGCAATGCCACCAATCGTCAGTAAGGGTATTAAAATGAAGGTAAGGAATAGCGAAGTACTAAGCTCTGCCATTTTAGTGCGAGGTGTTGAGGTAATCTGCTTGTTAGACATTTAAGTCCTCCTATAGCGGGATAGATCTATAGGGGGAAATTACGCCATCTGAAACGGCTTATCTACGGCCATTTCACATGAATCTGACATGTGTCAGATATAAGTAATTTTTATTAAACATCTGTTTTAAAGACGTTAAAAACTGATGCAGGTCAATGTTATTTTAAGCCAGTGACAAAACTGAATTATTCACTATAAAAGATAATTTTTGTTATTAAAAACGACCTTTTTTGCCACGGGTTCGATGAATCAAAAAATAAGATTAGCGGGTGGGGTCTATCACTCCGGACAAAGAAGCATTAATACGGAACCAGCCAGCAATACTATGCCTTTGTCTATTAGCAGCAATAACTTGATGAGGAAAATCCTCACTAAGAAAAAAAGCGATACGCCCTTTAACGGGAAGGAAACGACCAATTTCAGAGTCGTTTTCCCGCTCATCATAGAGGACAAACTCACCGCCATCTTTCGCGGTCCAATTGTCATTGAGATACAGGACACTGGATAAAATTCGATTACTTTTACCCTTAAACGCATCTAAGTGCTTTTCATAAAACCCGCCCTCTTGGTAACGTGCATAGTGGGATTCATAATCAAATAACCCCATCATAAGCTGACGATTTAGAACCTGTTTTATAGCACTCATCGCGGCTAAATAATCAACGCCTGCCTGATGGGACTCTTCAATCCAGCAGATATAGTCTCGTCTGGCATTTTGTTCTTTTTGAAAATCTTGCTTGCGCCCCACTCCCGCTACTTTCATCTGACTTGAGTCGAGAGTCTCTACTTCATTCTGTAAACGTGAAATAAGATCAGCACTCAACAAATTATCTTGAATGCTATAACCTTGAAGTCGTATGTCGTCCACCAATTGAGCCAATGCATCGGCTTGGATAAATTTTGTTGTCTCGATATCAAATTGCATATAAATCCCAAAAATACATTAGGTTAGACGTTAGTGAAGGCGCATAATACGCGAAACATTTAATCTTGTAGAGGCTCAAATATTGATTTAGATTTGGGCTTGACTCTATTTTTCTAAGATTATTAAGCCCCTGCAAAATTACCTATTTAAGTAAAAGACCTATATCAATGCCAGAGCACATTAACCCGCAAAATACAGCATACACTCTCAGGGACTATCAACAGGATGCCGTTGATGCGACCCTGCGTCATTTTCGAAAAACAAGCGATGCCGCTGTCATTGTTTTACCCACGGGGGCGGGTAAAAGCTTGGTCATTGCTGAGTTAGCCAATCTGGCAAAAGGTCGCGTACTGTGTCTTACCCATGTCAAAGAGTTAGTTCAGCAAAACCATGCAAAGTTTTGCCTTACAGGTAAATCGGCTGGCATCTATTCCGCCGGATTAAATCAAAAAACACTTACCCAGCAGGTCACGTTTGCCAGTGTACAATCGGTACTGCCTAACCTTGATGACTTCACCTTGCCCATTAGTCTTTTGGTGATTGATGAATGTCATAGGGTGGCCATGGATAAAGAAAGCCAGTATCAAAAAATACTCAGCCATTTAAGCCTGATCAATCCAACTATCAAAACGCTAGGCTTAACCGCTACCCCATTTCGTTTAGGTTTTGGCTGGATTTATCAAAACCACTATCACGGTTTTAATCGCACTCAAAAAGACACAGCGTTTAAACAGTGTATTTATGAATTGCCTTTGCGCTATATGATCAAACATGGCTTTCTCACGCCCCCTAAGGTACATGATGCCACTATCGCTAATTATGACTTTAGCGCGTTAGAGTCAAACCAATTCGGCAATGCCAGTGAAAAAGACTTAAACCACCTTATCGGACAATACCCCAGAGTTACTCAGGCCATTTTAGAGCAAATCATCGAGCTCGCAAAAAGGTGTGTGGGTGTCATGATATTTGCCGCAACGGTAAAACACGCTCATGAAATAATGGGGTACCTTGATACAGAATCTGCCGCCATGATCACAGGTGCCACCAGCCATAAAGAAAGGGATCAAATCATTTATGATTTCAAACAAAAAAAGTATCGTTTTCTGGTTAATGTCTCTGTTTTAACCACGGGCTTTGATGCTCCTCATGTGGATATGATTGCCATTTTAAGACCCACCCAATCAATCAGCTTGTACCAGCAAATTGTGGGCCGAGGTTTACGATTAGATGAGAATAAGGAAACCTGCCTGATTCTCGATTATGCGGGCAATGGTTATGATTTATTCACCCCAGAAGTGGGTGAGAAAAAGCCAAACAGTAACAGTGAAGCTGTGATGGTGGAATGCCCGCAATGTGGGTTCCATAACACCTTTTGGGGCAAGAATGACGAACAAGGCCAACTGATAGAGCATTATGGTAGACGTTGCCATGGACTTGCTGAAACACTGGATGGTGAAGAAGCCTGCGATTATCGCTTTAAGTTCAAGAACTGTCCCCAATGTGATGCCGAAAATGACATTGCCGCCAGGGTTTGCCAAACCTGTCAAAAAGACATTATTGATCCTGATGAGCTACTTAAAAAAGCCTTGAATTTAAAAGATGCTAAGGTCATTCGATGTGCGGGAATACAGGTTGAAATAGACGAAAAAGCCAACAAATTGCTGGTACGTTATTATGATGAAGATGCCAATGAGCTAACCGAGAATTTTAACCTTGCGAATATTTCAAGACGTAAGGTTTTTCAGCAAGAGTTTGTAAAACGAATTGCATCAGGTGTGACACAAGTAACCATTAATCATGCCAAAGAAGTAGCCGATTTTTTACCTTATTTACCTCACCCTGATTTTGTTATTGCCCGTAAATCTCAACATTATTGGAAAGTCACTCAACGACTGTTTGACTATCAAGGCGCATACCGTAAAGCGAACCAGCTTACCCATAACGAAGATTAACAACAGGAACGCAACATTTAATTAAGATGGCCCTTATTCTCCTTGAAAGCGCTCTTCTGCTGTCTGATACATATGCTCAAAGGGCCGATTAAGTTGCAACACCCTCGTTAACCACGCATTTTTAGAGTCAGCTTGACTTGCAAGCATATCGAGCAACACCTGTTGAAAATTTGCAATCATATTCTCTGCAAAAATACGCGAAGACGCTTCATCCACTCCGACCTCTGAAAATCGATGCATGACACCTTGGGTAAGTACCTGTAATTGTGCTTGGAAAAAGCCTTTTTGTAACAAACTCTGCCCTAATACCAGTAAAGTAAATTCACGATACTCGAGATAAAAATCGAATAAATTGTGGGCATAATGATAAAGAAAGTCACCAGGGTTTGATTTAGGCACAGAGGCAAGTTCATTGGCGGATAGATGTAAAGAAGCATCCATTTCATCAAAGAAAATCTCTTTGATTAAACTCATCTTATCGGGGAAATGGGCAAAAAAAGTACCCACAGCTACCTCGGCTTCAGCACTAATTGCCCGCGTGTTCGTGGCCTCTATGCCATTCGTTAAAAAGGAGGCCTTGGCCGTTTTTTTAAGTTTTGATCGTGTGTTTGCTTTTTGTTTTTGCCGTAATGAGGGCTCTTTTGTCATTAATGACATCTGCTAACCTAAATAGAATTTAATGCCACTTATATTAAAGGATTTAATCACAAAAGCCATTAAGCTGCTGAGAAAACAACGCAGATTATGGCCCGATCAGTAAAACTACAAGGCTAAGCCTCACCATTGCAAGCGCAAATTATGCCGTACATAACGCCTAAGTAAGGCCCATTAAGTGGCATTAATTTATAAAACTGTTAACCACCACAATTTTAGGCCGGTTATCGGTATAAATCATACCGTAGCCCTCTCGTATAAAGTCAGCTATTTGTTCTTGTCTACGTTCTATATGTTTAGCGATAATGCTAATCGCTTTGTCGGCATTCCTTTCCAATAATGCCGCAATAAAATCTAAGTGATCCGTATGATTATCGGTGGGACGATTGGCAATATTTACCCAGCGAATAAAGTAAATACGTTGGTTAATTTGGCGCAATGTTGACAGAAGTTCTTGGTTTCCAGACAGGCTCACTAACCTTTCATGTATTTCCTGATCAAGTGAGATTAATGTTTCTTTACTGACATCTTTTGAAATACTGGAGTAGTCTTTGGCAATTTTCTGAACGGCTAATAAATCATCGTCAGAGGCACGCTTTACGGTTAAATATGCAGCCTGTTCTTCTATTATTTTACGAAACTCATATAAGTTAGACACTTCTTTTTCATTCAGCATATGGCAAAAGAATCCTTTATTTCTTTCCCAACGCATCAATTTTTCTGACACTAGTTTCTGCATTGCTTCACGTAAAGGCGTACGGCTCACCCCTAACTGTTTAGCCAATTGAACTTCGTTTATACGCTCTCCGGGCTTGAAATCAAACGATATAGCCATATCACGAATGACGCTATAAACATCTGATTTAGAGGTCAATTGACTTGTTTCCATTATATTCTCAATAGTTGTTCAAACAGTTTTTGTACAAAAACAAAATGTGATTTACATGCTATCAAAATGTGCAGCCGCATAAAGTTATGATGCTATTTCATTCTAAATTAAATCAGTTTTGCCAATGCTTGACTGCGGCTCTTTGCCGCCTGTATTGCATCACACATTAGACGCTGCAATGCATCATCATGCATTAAAACATTTAAAGCGGCTTGCGTCGTTCCTTTTGGACTGGTGACATCAATTCGTAATTGCGTGGGGTTGCTATCTTCTGACTCAACTAAATAAGAGGCACCTAAAACCGTATGGATAGCGAGCTCTTTTGCTAGTTCAGACGGTAATCCACTGTCTTTTGCAGCAGCTATAAAGCATTCCATAAAGTAAAAAAGATAAGCGGGGCCACTTCCGCTAATAGCCGTAACGGCATCCATTTGAGCTTCATTTTCTATCCAGTAAAAGTGCCCTAATGAAGAGAACAAGCCCTGACAATAGGTTTTGATAGCTTGCTCAATATTCGGTTCGGCATAGGCCACCAAAACACCTTTTTGAATCAATGCGGGTGTATTTGGCATAATACGAATAATATTTGAAAGTTTCGGCATTATTTTATGTAATGATTGAGTCGTAATACCCGCGGCTATAGAGATGAGGCTTGTTGATTGATTCATCCAAGCGTCATAGGTGGGTAAAAAGCGCTCTATTTGCTGTGGTTTTAACGCCACCATGACAAAGTCAAACATTAGCTTGGGTAAGCTATCAGGGGATTGATAAAGCTTAACGCCATAATCCTGCTGAAGCCCTATTAGAAGTGATTCATTGGGATCAACAATGTGTATGCTTTTGCCATCAACGCCATTTTTAAGCCAGCCCTGGACAATGGCCGTACCCATTTTTCCGCACCCTACTACCAAGATGTTACAATTGTCTGAATTTATTGTTTTTAACGGGATCATGATTTTCTCCTCAAGATAAAAAAACGAAGTGGTCTTTCGACCACTTCCAAAGGGTGCAAACTATTTATCTTTATACTGGGCAAATGACTTTTTATTTTGCTCATTCACATAGTCAGCAGAAACCACAGGGGCATACTTAACAAAATCACCTTCTGTTAAGCCCATATCTTTAGGGTCAATGAGGGTATCGGGGGTGGGATCAAAAAATATAGCAATGGAGTGACGCTCATTACCCGATTTGTTAATGACCCTATGTAAATTTGAACTGAACCTATCATTCGACCAACGATGCAGCAGGTCACCGACATTGCAGACCAAGGTGCCAGGAATTGGCGCGGCGGTTATCCATTCATTTTCCTTGTTTAATACCTCTAAACCGCCATTCATATCCTGTAACAATAAGGTCAAGACACCATAGTCAGTATGTGGCGCCGAACCATAGCGCTCTTCTTTTTCATCTTGATCCGTTGATACTGGGTAATATACTAACTGCCCTCTTGCCATAGGCGTTTCATATCGCTTAGCAAAAAAGTCTTCTTGCAAACCCAGCGCCAAGGAAATTGCCGCTAATATTTTATGGCCGACATCACATGCTTGATCATAATAAGGTAACAGTGTTTTTTTCAGCTCAGGGGATTGTTTATCAGGCCATACATTATCTGCAATAAGAGGCAGTTCATGTCTTTTTTGATTTAATGCATCCGTCCAGCGCTCAGGTCCCCAAAAAAATATCTCTTTTAGGTCATGCGTTTTTGCCCCTTTTAATGTTGCCATACCAGGTCCTAACCAACCGCGTTGACTGGTATTAACCGGCGCTTCATTCTTAACCTCCGCTGCTTTATCAAAAAAATCTCTCATCCCCTTTGATGCAGTATCAATAATCTCTTTGGGGATGCCATGATTTGAAACATAAAAAAAACCTTTATGAGTAACCGCATCCAGGATTTGAAGCGCCACCTCTTCAATGCCTTCACCCGACAAGTACCGAGATATATCAATAACAGGAATATCATTTGTAGAAACACGTTTAACAACGCCGTATTCAGTATTTTTAATGGTTTCTTCTTGTTTGATAACGCTTGCTGATTCTTTATTTAATACCGTCATAATTTCTCTCATGAATAGCTCAAGTTAGTAAGTTCAATTAACTCATTACTTAATGTTTGCTGATATTTATGTATGCTTGCCCTTTTTCAAGGCAAACGAGCCCCTAAATAGCGTTAATAAAAACGCTTCATTTCCCTGTAACAGGAGTCAACGACAGGCTCAGTGTGTTAGGTTTTTCTTATCAGTTAAGGTTTTGCATTGGCTTTCATCTTGAATTTTTCGCACAGTGTGGGAAAGAAAATCACGCCCCCTAGAATCGCTGTGACAGCAATGACTCGGATAGATAAATCAAGGGCCGAGTTAAGCGCTAAGAAAGCACCAATGAGGGGTAATACAATCCTTAATGTGAGGTGTAAGTGCGACCCTAGGTAACCTGCAATCGCCCCCGCTACCATGGTTAAGCCACCAATGATGACGAACAAGTTGCCGATAATGCTGTACCACTCACCTTCCATTCTCATTTCAGGCACAAAAAGGTAACTCAAACCGACAAAGTATCCCGCTATCGCCATACGTGAGGCTTGCAGTCCCGTTTCTAATGGATTGCATTTGGCGATAGAGGCTGCGGCATAGGAGGCAATTGAGACCGGCGGTGTTGCATCCGCTAAAATAGCAAAATAGAACACAAACATGTGTGCCGCTAAGACAGGTACACCAAAGTCATTGATTAACATAGGTGTGCCGATTGCGGCCGTTATCACATAGGCTGCTGTGGTTGGTACGCCCATCCCCATCACTAATACAACGAACATGAGAATGATCGCCGCCATCCACAAATTACCGCCGGATACATCGGAGATAATACTACCGATTGAAACCACCAAACCTGTTTTAGTCAGAACGGCCACTATCATGCCAGCGCCGGCACAGGCGATTGCAATCGGTGCAGTATTCGCCCCCGCTTTGTACAAGGTGTCTAATAAAGAGCGAACAGAGAATCGCGTGCTCTTCTTAAAAGAAGTAATAACGAGAGTGGAAACGATGGAATACAAGGCCGATGTATGAGGTGAATAGTGCATCAAAAGCATGATGACTAGCACCGCAATTGGCACAAGTAAGTGAATGTCTTTTAGAATGTCTTTTAGCTTAGGGAGTTCATCTTGAGTCATGCCCTTGAGATTATTTTTCTTAGCTTCCAAATGAACCGAGATAAAAATTAAAGAGAAAAAACAAAGCGAACCTAAGGTAGCAGCAACTATGATGTCTGAATAAGGTGTATTAGTCATTTCAGACATAATAAAGGCACCCGCCCCCATTATCGGAGGAGCACTTTGGCCTCCCACACTGGCCGCCGTTTCAATACCAGACGCCACTTGAGGTCGATAGCCAATACGCTTCATCATGGGAATCGTAAATGACCCCGTGGTGAATACATTGGATGATGCCGAGCCACTCATGGTGCCAAAGAAAGCCGATGTCACAACAGCAACTTTAGCAGGTCCACCTGAATACTTACCTGCCAATAGCTCCCCGCCATTGGTAAATAGTCGCCCTACACCGCTGCTTTCCATGAAAGCACCAAATGCGATAAAAATAGCGACCATGGTGGCGGCAATACCAGTAATGGAGCCAAACATACCTTGGCCCGTAGCAAGGTAAAGTGTTTCAATAATTTCGCCATAACCGATCGGCCTATAGTGTAAAACGCCAGGCATGTAATCGGTTACAAACAAATAAAAGATACAGACACTTACTAACCCTGCCAGCACCGGAGACACTGCTCGTCGAATACCCTCGAGTATGACGATCGTCGCTATGGTTCCCATAATCATTTCAATGAATAAGGTGTCATCCACTCCTTCTAATCGAAAATTGATTCGATCCGCTTCCATCCATGAATAGGCAAAGGGTATGAGCGCCAATATAAAAAATAAAACACTAGATATATTGGGAGAGTATCGCTCCATTACTAGGCTTCTTTTGCCTGGAAATAAAAGAAAGATCAATGACACCATGAGCAGTAAATGAATAGATCTTTGTGTTCTTGGTTCTAAATAACCAATAAAAGCCGTGTATAAATGAAATACGGCACCGATAACAGCCCAAATAAATACAAACTGCATTAATAAACGCTGCTTTAATGGTGATGATGCTCCAAGTGAAACCATCATTTTTCCTCTTAATATTCAGAAAAGGTGTTACTAGGACAGCATAGGTGTCCTAGTAACAAGTTATTTAAATTACATATAACCTTGTTCAGAATAGTATTTGATAGCACCTGGATGAATAGGCGCTGGCGCACTGGTCATCGCTGTTTTACAGTCAAAAACGGACATGCTGTTATGTATAGTAGAAAGGCTGTTTTGATCTTCACAAATAGACTTGGTGATTTGATAAACCGTCTCATCAGACACCTTGCTACTTACCATAAGTGTGGTAGACATCTTAATGGTCGTTGCGTCTTGTGAGACATTTGAATAGGTGCCTGATGGGATACGAGCATCAAGAAAGCCATAGTTGCTGTATAACTTTGATAATTGCTCAATGCTAAAATCAACAAAACCAACAGGTCTTGACTGATTCATTTCAATCACCACAGATCCTGGTAATCCTAAGTTCCCAAAAACGTAATCTACTTGACCATCTTTATACTGAGAACTTAGCTCGGAAAAACTGCCGTGATTGATTTTAAAACCTTGTTTATCACGCAAGGTATCATAATCCGTATTATTGGCTTCTAGAATCCAACGAAAAGCCTGCTCTCCAGAAGAGCCTCGCTGAATGACGCCAATTTTAACGTCTTCACCAGACAGGACCTCTTCAATGGTTTTGTACTTTGCATCTTCAGCACGAATAAAGTGGGTATAAACATCAGAGAAACTCATTCCTATGGTACGAAGGTCCCCATGTTTTTTACCATCAAATAAAACAGTGCCTGTATAAGCTTGAAAGGTAAAAGTATCTAATCCCCAACCTAATTGACTGCGGCCACGATTGACCTTAGTGGGATTAGCTGTACCTCCACCTGGAACAACCTTGATATTAAACTCAGGATTTTCTTTCTTAATAATATTCGCTAATCCTGATGACATACTGTACCAGCCACCACCAAGTTGCCCTGAAGTCCATTCAATCGTTTCAGAAAGTGCCAAGCCTGAGAAGCACAAGCAAGATGACATTGCGATTACTTTAGATAGGTTTTTCATACGTTCTCTCTTTTTTTATTGTATTAATATGATCTGTGTCAATTGGTATTCACAACTGTATACAGTTGTGAATACTGATGCAAGCAACCGTTTATATCCTTAAAATTTAGCCTTGTTTGGGATAAAGCGTACTAAGAGACATTATTGAAATTTATGGAAAACATTTAGTTTGTTGATTTATAACGAGAAATTCAGTGCTAATTCAAAATTAGTTTTAATCTTTATGTGTTTTTTTGAGGAGGGAAATATGCCTAATCTAATATCAGGTAAAACATGATAAGTATTTGATTTTATAGGGATTTAAATTTTTATTAAAAATTTGTGAAAAATATCATCGATAATCAATGCATACACAGCACCACAAATGCGACTGAGGTTAGTGCTTAATGGCGGCGAATGAATAGACGAGTGGCTTGAAATAGGGAATGGTAAACACTGGGTGTGATTGGAGAGTCACAGCGTTTTCTAGGGAAGACTATCGAAATATCAAATACTGTAACTAATATGAGTTTTCAGACATGTCCTAAATTGAAACACGCTATTCAATAATTTTATGAATTCATAGCACGAAAGAGCCCAACTCAATCTAGATTAAGTCGGGCTCTTTATCATCTTACTGGATAGACTTAAGTGGCGTCACTTAATGCCGCTAAATTTTCAGACAAGTCTTCGATAAAGTCTTCAACCCTACAAGCATTTTTGCCAAAGTCAAAGTTACCAATACGTGACGATGACCTCATATCCACCCGAGTTTGCCCTTCAACCAAACGAACCCTGATCACAATATCATCCATAAACCAAAATATGGGTGTTGTCGACGTAGCTTCAATAACACCGGCTGAAGGATACAAAGAGACGACTTGCCAGCCCTGCTGTTTAACCAAATCAACCACTTTTCTAAATACTAAGCTAGGAGATTGTTGGGTAAGCAATGGTTTTATTTCTGGGTATGCACGCTTTTGAACGGCTGCAAACTCTTTCGGATAACGAATATCATTATCATCAGCATGACGAAAGGTGCTCATGGTGATATAGGCAGGCGGTGTCATGGTATCTGTCGTAATGTCATTGATTCTGGGCAAATCCATTTTCGGAACATAAAAAGACAACCAGATTCCTGAGTATAAACCCGAAAAAAGAATACAAGCACTCAAAAAACAACGACGCTCATTGTTGCTAATTCTATGACATCGCCAAAAAGCAAAAATCGAAAAGAAGAATAAAAAGATGCTTGCCAATACTGTTTTCTTAATAAGTATAAAGCCAACCAAGGGCTCGACTAAACCGACTCTAACGCCAGCAATAGACACAAAGGCCATAGAACCGGCTAAAATGATCAATCCGTATAATGTAATGGGTATAAAACGTTGCATAAATAGCTCTAATACTTTTCTTTAAAAACACAATAGCGTGGTGTGGGAGGAGAAAATAGAGGGGGTAAAGCGATTCAAGCTTGATTCCTTTTTATTTGCATATTTATCATTATTAGGTCGTTTTAGTTACAATCTTTTGCCACAAATCGTCATTTATTCATTGCTCACATGTATTTTATTAATATCAATCATAACAAATAATCATCAAGATAGAGCTTCAACCATTGTTGCGGAAAACTAACATAGGCTTGTTTTATGGGTACTGGCTGATCTTCTCTCAGCCGTGCGACAAGAGCATAACCTGATAAACGTAGATGTAATAACTTATAAGTCCCCATATTATCACAACGTTCAACCTCGCATAATAAAGCGTCATCATAAGGATTATCCCAAACATGTACAAATTCAGGACGAATTCCAACTTTTAAACTTTCATACTCTCTTTCTAGCAACTGAGTTAATACCACCTTTTCCAAAGGTAAATGACAGTGTCCGATGGAGATCCCCATTGAATTAAGCTTAACGGGGAAGATATTCATGCCAGGACTGCCAATAAAATGACCGACAAAGGTATGTGCTGGGTTCTCAAATAACGCCTTTGGTGTACCAAACTGCACGATTCGCCCCTCATACATGACCGCAATTTTATCGGCGAAGGTGGACGCTTCAAGCTGGTCATGGGTGACATAAATCATGGTGATATTAAATTTCCCATGGATCTGTTTTAACTTACGACGTAACGTCCATTTTAGCTGAGGGTCAATCACAGTAAGTGGTTCATCAAATAAAATAGCAGAGACGTCGTCACGGACTAGGCCTCGTCCCATTGAGACCTTCTGCTTTTCATCCGCGCTGAGGTTTTTAGCTCTTTTGCTTAAGACGTCATGAAGTTCTAGCAATTCAGCGGTCTCATTAACCTTGGATCGTACCTTAGATTCATGTATGCCCGCGTTTCGCAATGGGAAAGCGAGATTATCGAAAACGGACATGGTGTCGTATACGACCGGAAACTGAAAAACCTGCGCTATATTCCTTTCTTCAGGAGGCACAAGGTTAACCAATTCATCATTAAAGACCACATCGCCCTGTGAGGGTTGCAACAGACCCGATATGATATTTAGCAGGGTAGACTTGCCACAGCCTGAAGGGCCAAGTAAGGCATAAGCCCCACCGTCTTCCCAGACATGATCTAGGGCGTGGATAACAAAATCTTCAATATTTGAATCTTTAAAATGAGACGATTGATAACTATGGGCAATATTCTTTAATTCAATTTTTGCCATACGATATATATTCCTTAATAAGGTCTCAGTACCAATTTAAATAGACTATCAATCATTCTTAATATAACAAAACCATTGATCCAATGTGCGAAAACAGATAACTGAATGCTCTTTCTATTTTACCTTCTACAATTAAGCCAATACCTTAAACGCTAGACTATAAGCCAGCTGCACGCCTAAATTGAGACAGAAAAAACGACTTAACCAGACTAGATTTAGCAACAATTCATAAACTAACGCAAATATGAATAACAAAAAATGAACAAAACATGCCTCTTGTCTCCCATTAAAAGTGTTCACATCTTGTATAATTGTTCATTTTTGAACAGTTGACACTGAACACTGACAAAAGAGACACTGTTCACACTCATTCGGTGAATGAAATTTGTAACCTTATAATAATATCCTGCTATTAACGCTTAAGGCAGAACAAAATGGCCACTGTAAAACCCGATTCACACCAGAAGATCATTGATAATTCCTGGGATAGGTGTCGTAAATATGGTTTAACTCACAGCAGTGAAATCAATATCAATCGGCCCCAGGCTGATGTTATATCAGATATTGTCGAAGCTAATAACTACCTTGTTCATACAACACATACCGAAGTGTTACCCTACTATGAACACATATTGTCAAATACTGAATGCCTCATCATGTTGGCAGACCAATCAGGCCGTGTGCTCGATTCGTGGGGTGACCAACGTTTTATGAACTCTGAGCGTAAAGCCATGTTTGAACAGGGCGTAGCGTGGCAAGAAAGATCCCTTGGTACCAATGCCATTGGGACCGCATTAGCAACAGGTCAACCAGTACAAATTGAAAGAGACGAGCACTTTTTGAAAGGCAATCGTTTTATGGTGGGTTCTGCCGCTCCCATTTACGATGTTAATAGGGAGCTTGTGGGTGTCATTGATGTTTCAAGTGATGCCTATTTACCACAAGCACATACGCTTGGCATGGTAAAAATGATGACTCAATCCGTTGAGAATCGTTTAATTATTTCTATGTTTAAAGACGAAGCCTTCACCCTGACCTTTAATACCAATTTGGATATTTTAGATAGCCAATGGTCTGGACTCATCGTCTTTAATGAAGAAGGCTCTATCATCTCTGCAAATCGACGCGCTGAACTGCTTCTGGCACAAGATCTTGCTTTGATAAACATTGAAAGTATTCTCAACATCAGTCTAAGAGATTTAAAAAATCACCCGGAAGAGCTGCCTCTAGACATGGTCGCATGCAATAAATTTAGAATTTATGGCATGTTAAAGCGCCCTACTCAACCAAAACCACGTGAGCTTGATTTTAGAAAACAACTAAAACCAACAAAACAAAGTTTTACCTTAGACAATATTAATTTGGGCGATAGCAAACTTAAACGTGCAATAGACCAAGCAAGTCGTGTGGTTGAAAAAGATATTCCTATTTTAATCCATGGCGAAACCGGCGTTGGCAAAGAAGTGTTTGTTAAGGCATTACATAATTCGAGTAGCCGAGCAAAAATGCCATTAGTTGCCTTAAACTGTGCCGCGATTCCTGCAGACCTTGTCGAATCAGAACTATTTGGTTATGAAAAAGGGGCCTTTACGGGCGCTAATAATAAGGGTTCTATTGGGTTAATCCGTAAAGCTCATAAGGGAACCTTATTTTTAGATGAGCTTGGTGATATGCCTCATAATGTACAAGCTCGCTTATTACGGGTTTTACAAGAAAGGCAAGTTACCCCCCTAGGCAGCACAGAAAACTACTCTGTCGATGTCCGTTTGATTTCAGCAACCCACAAAAGCCTCAAACAAAGCGTGGCTCTGGGTGAGTTTCGACAAGATCTATATTATCGAATTTCAGGCCTTAATATTTCCTTGCCGGCCCTGAGAGAAAGAGAAGACAAGCACTTGTTATTTCAGCAGGTACTCAACCATTATTCTGAAGAAGATGTACCGCCCTTACTCTCTGCGGATGTGACTAAGCTATTTAGTCGATATTCATGGCCTGGAAACATCAGACAACTTGTCAGTGTTTTACAAATTTCTGAAATCATGTCAGATGGTCAGAGTATTCAGTTATTAGATTTGCCCGATGACTTTATCGATGAAGTAGAAGAAGATCAGGATCAAATTGACAATAATGTAACCGACACCCAGCCCATTGATAAACAGGATAATTGGTTAGCCGTGTTTGAAGCTAATGATAAGAATGTCTCTCGCACCGCCAAGGCGTTAAACATTAGTCGAAACACTCTATACAAAAAACTCCGGGAACTGGACTTAAAGTAAACTTACGTCATAATAGCCCGCTTTATCGACACGACAGACAAAAACAGGCAATGGCAGACTCTCAATCTCACCAATTTAATTTTCATCAAGTGGATCTGTTAAGGCAGCATTGTACGTCTATTTCGACCAGGCCTTTCCTGGCAAGAGGCGCAAAGCTAACACGCTGCCAACACTGCTTAATGTCTCAACCCGCCTGCTTTTGCCATGCCCGAAAACCATTAGCGCTTGAGATTGACCTGGTGCTCTTGTATCACAGGGATGAAATCCACAAACCGACTAATAGTGGCCGTTTAATTGCCGACCTATTTCCCGCTCAAACTCATGCCTTTTTGTGGTCAAGAAAGGACCCAGACCCAAAGTTGCTCAGCTTGCTTGAGGATAAAAACAGGCGGGTTCTGCTTCTCTTTCCAGATAAGGATAAGAAAAACCCAGTCTATGACCTAGTGCAAGAGCACAACTCAACCTTAGATAAAAAAATCACCTTGGTATTACTCGATGCAACCTGGAAACAGGCCAGTAAGATGTTCCACTTAAGTCAGTGGCTAAGACAACTCCCTTGTATCAGTATTAATATGGCGAAACAAAAGGCATTTTTAGTCAGGCATGCCAAACATGACATGCAATTTGCGACAGCTGAAGTGAGTGCTATGGCACTTAACGCACTGGGATATAACGATCAGGCTCATCAATTAATGCAGTACAATGCAACCTTTAACCTACATTGCTTGAAGAGCCGAAAAAGAGCGGGCAAAGAAGTATCGTCTAACACCAACTCTCTACTTGGTTAAAAGAGTACAGCTGCCATCACTGAAAAATTGAACCGCCTGCTTTTTTTTACGACCAAGTAGAATGGGACCATTATCGAAAAACAAAAAGTTTTTCCAATTACGCTTAAATACTCCAAAATTAGTCTCAATAACATGGTCTTGGTGATAGCAAAAATAGACCAAGGTATCATCTTGCCAATTTTCAAAATGCGATAACACCGCATCCGGTAAAGGCGCTTCTTCAGATTCCCATTTTACCTGCCAATTTAAATTAAGCCCTATTGCCCCCGGATCTTGACACCAATCCTTTTGATTAAGATGGTCAGGGTGAATACGCTCTTGGCTAATATAATCACGCCACACTTGATTTGCCCTAAGATCGTTAAAGGGTTTAATTTGAATGAGATCTTCAGGTTGGATAAAAGGGTCTGATCGTTTAAAGATCCAAGCTTTAGCAAAGCTATCAAGAGGTTGGTAAGGCATTTAACGTTTAGTTTCCTAACAATTTAGAGGGAGAATTTTTACAAATTCTCAGCATCGATAATATTGGGCATAAGATACAGTAAATACTAAACCATTAACATATTGAAGACGGTATTTTATGTATAGTTACTACCTAGTGATAGATGAAAAAAACTAATCTATTTGGTGAAAAAGCATCGTTTGTTGAAAATAATTAAGCTCACTATAATGCTGCTTATCGGAATTAACCTCACTTGGAGTGAAACGAAATGAACAACATATCAAGCACAGAAATTTATGACTCAGCTACATTTACCCTATTCGCTAACTTAAAAGAGTATGCGGTTAAAATTAAGAATGCGATTACCAGTACTGAAAAACTGAGCGATCTAACCATGCGTAATCCAGTTAACCTTGACTCAAAAATACAATTAGTCAATAAAATTAATAAATTAGAGTTTATGTCTGATTCACAGAAGTAGGTTACTCTAGTTGCTCTTTATATAAGGGGGCAAAAAGATGCAATTTAAAGCCATTATTTTTGATTGCGATGGCGTCATTGTTGATACAGAGACGATTTCAAATAACATCATTCAATCAAAGCTTGCACAACTTGGCCTCATACTGAGTGATCAAAAAGTCCAAACGCTCTTTACCGGCTTCACCACAAAGCAAAATTTAATAACGGCAAGTGATTTACTGAATAAAGAATTACCCGCCAATTTTGAATTCGAGCTAAAATCCGCTTATTTAGAAGAAATGAAGCAGAACCTTGAGGTTATTCAAGGTGTACCTGAGCTGATTTATAATCTAAGCCCTGCACTCGCTATGGCAACCAATGCCCAACGAGCTGATATGGAGTTTAAGCTGACAAAGCTGGGTCTGACTGACGTCTTTAAACATCGTTTTTGTGTTGATGACGTGAACCATCCCAAGCCTGCTCCCGACTTGTACCAACTCGCATCCCAATCGCTTAATATTCACCCTAAAGACTGCCTTGTCATTGAAGATTCATTAGCAGGCATTAAAGCCGGTCACGATGCTGGTATGACAGTATTCGCGTATAGCCAAAAGATGGATGCGAATAGCCAACTCAAAGCAGGTGCAAGCCAATGCTTTAACTCCCTGTCTGAGTTACAACATCACTTGAACCAGTTGAATCTATATCGTTAACCTATTTACCCAGATCTTTTTGTAATTGCTTCAAAAGGCTTTTTGGAAGGTCTTTAAATGTTAAGGATTGAGTTGCTTCGTTAAACGAAATACTTTCACCCAATAAATCACTATCAAAACTTAAGGTAATGGTCTTGTTACTACCTGAGTAACGCGTTAGCTTTTTAAGCGCCGCTTTCTCTACAAAAATTTCTTTTTCTAAGTTAAAGCTTTCTGATGAAGCTAGGTCTAAAAACTTTTTCGCTTGCTCGGCAGAAAATTGACTCTCAATTTCATCTGCAATTTGCTTCAGGGCTATGGGTTCTTTATCTTCTACTTTTTCTAAGCAGCGGTCGGCAACCACACGTTTTAGTTCCACAGCTGCTTTTTGAGGCACATTCATCTCTTGGCAAAACGCCGATGTCAAATCAACTAACTTTCGTGTTTCAGTTGCTGCAGCTGCCGGTTCATTACAGCCAATAAATGCCGTAAAATAATCACTTTCATGCCTAGGCGCTCGTCCAAATCGAAACGCGATATAGCGTGCTTCATCTTGCGCTTTCCAAGCGGTTAAGTTGATACGCATAGCCATATGCAACTTATCCATTTCAATTTGATTAATCTGCTCTAAACTAAGGTCGGCATTAAGTACAACCCCTTCTTTACGCTTTAATAGCACGATTAATAAAAAGCTAGTGTCCTGCACCTGATAGTGGTGGAACCATAAAAGACCACCTTCAACATCTTCAACCGTTTCTAAATGTCTGACATACTCAGCAGCGCACGCTTTGGTAAAAGCAACAAAGTCGCTAAAGCCTGATTCATTAAAGTGCTGATTTATTAAACCGGGTAATTTTGACCCTTCATCACTCCCCTCTGGATTACTAAAGCGACCCGTATTCATACCAGAGCGATTGAATAAATCATTAATTTTTTGTGATAAGGCCATGGCCTGATCATCAACAACCATCTCCTCAGGACGTGCAATAAGGAGCGTTTTATCGGATGAACTGTTTTTTTGAATTTCATGAACAATGAGGTTGGAAATAGACACTAATAGCCTCTTAAAGTATTCTGTTTTATTAGCCTTGTATTTTGCTGCATTCATGCCAATCTATCTAGTTAAATAAATTAAACTGTTGGTAATTATTCAACTAGTTAGTTAAACGTTATAAATTCCAAACCTTTTGCGGAGCTTTTCTCTTTATCATGGTAAATACCAAGCCGACTAAAAAGGAAACCAGACAAGAAATTGCTGATCAAATTGAAGAATTTTTAAAATCTCAAGGTGAGATCAAGCAAGCAGACATGGGCGAATCAGGCCTAGTTGATGGTAAGTACAATACTAGCCATATTGGCTTTGGTGAGCCTCGACAAGAAAGAACCCCTCTTACGCATGTCGTTGCAGAAATGCAAAAACGAAAAACGGGCACGACATCAGCACAGCCCGTCGTAAAGCGCCGTAAAAAGGTCATTGTTTATGATGATTTTGGAGATGCGATACGCTGGTACTGGGAAGAAAGCTAATTTCTCATTAAATTATGACAGGCCAAATTGATACAAGGACGCTCTATTCATGAGTATTAAATATTTACACGCAATGATAAGAACAGCAAAACCAGAAGCAAGCCATGAGTTCTACACCAAGGGCTTGGGTCTTATTAAAACTCGCCAGCACGATAGCGAGAAAGGTCAGTTTTCATTAATCTATTATGCCACCGAAATGGGCGCCCCCGAAGTTGAACTTACCCATAATTGGGACAACAGAGACTATGACAATGGTGATAGTTTTGGTCATCTTGCCTTTAGTGTTAGCGACATTTATGAAACCTGCCATACCCTTAGAGAGCTAGGTGTTACTATTCTACGTCCACCTAGAGATGGACACATGGCCTTTATAAAAGATCCAAATGGTATTTCCATTGAATTATTGCAGGCAGGAGATTCTCTAGCACCAGCAGAACCTTGGTCATCTATGCAAAATACAGGTTCTTGGTAAAACTACCGTAAAATTAGTTTATTAGTGACTATCACCCTTTTATAGTCGACTGATGTCACTGATTAACAAAATCAAAGGCATAATCGGGTGGTTTTACACTTTGTAAACCCACCAGCCTGTCTAGTAAACCCCAGTGGCTGAGGCTCTCCGCTTAATTGGCGATTCACAGCCTATTTTTCGTACAAAGCTTAATAAAAACAGTCAAAACTTACAGAAAGCAGGTATTAGAAACATTCTTTAACACTCATGGCGATTGTTAATTACAATCTCAATACAGGTAACACAAAGCTAACAAATGCCATTTTATTCTTCATAATTGCTACATATTAAAGGTAAAAGATATTTATAGAATGCTTTAAACTGACTTTATAGTAATTTTAATTACACTTACGCATTCATATATACAAAGAGATTTTATGAAAAAACACCTTCTATTCATTCTGACGCTAATTATCTGTTCTCAGGTAAATGCGGGCTCCCTATATGGGGACAAGGTACGTACACGCCTTGCAGATACGGATAAAGATGGTGTTATCGATGTAAGAGATAGATGCAAAAATACGCTTTACGGTGCAAAAGTGAATAACTATGGCTGTAGTGAAGTCAGCACAAAGCTTCTGTCAGTTGAACTTAAAGTACTTTTTGACACAGGTAAATATGTCGTTAAACCTGCTTTCTATGGTGAACTCCAAAAACTAGCAAACTTTTTGAAAGAGAACCCAGCTAGCTCAGTCGTGATAGAGGGCCATACAGATAATGTCGGCTCGGCAAAAAGTAATCAGCGACTATCACAGCATAGAGCCTCAGCTATTGCCGATGTCATCACAAGTAAGTTTAGAATTTCTAAAAACAGGGTCGACGCAAAAGGCTTTGGCGAAGACAGCCCTATTGCAACAAATACAACAAATCAAGGCCGTGAGTCCAATCGTAGAGTCGTTGCCGAAGTCTTCTCGAGACAAACTGCGTCACTAAAACGTTGGACGATTTACAGCATAGACGAAGAAAACAAAACAGCCTTAACAAAACGTTAAACGTTATATTACGTTATATCTCTCAGTTTAATCATACTACGAATCCCTATAAACACGCTTTCAAGCTCATCAAGGACGACCTTCTGGACCTTCTGATTTTACT
>Ga0209395_1000584_pt1 | contig 53113 bp, 48 predicted proteins | sample GOMGulsemesocosm_3_FD_184635 | JGI IMG/M metagenome (GOLD analysis project Ga0209395, IMG submission 184635) | Methane-oxidizing microbial communities from mesocosms in the Gulf of Mexico - GOM9D Gulf of Mexico (SPAdes) (version 2) | ecosystem: Environmental > Aquatic > Marine > Cold seeps... | reverse complement strand
CTGATAAATTAGTTTAATAGGCAGCTCGATTTGGTGCATTGCCCAGGTAGCTCAGTCGGTAGAGCAGAGGACTGAAAATCCTCGTGTCGACGGTTCGATTCCGCCCCTGGGCACCATCATCGATTTAAACTTTATCTTAAGTTTAAAGTAGTAGAAAATATAGTGCCCAGGTAGCTCAGTCGGTAGAGCAGAGGACTGAAAATCCTCGTGTCGACGGTTCGATTCCGCCCCTGGGCACCATTATTATCAAGGCTTCCAGCCTAATATCACACTCTCCACATTAAAGTTTCTGGTCGACCTCTGGTCAATAGTCCCTGTGTCTGGTTTTTTACCATTAATATTTTTCAATGAACGCCAGCAACACAATAGATCCTCATCACTTATCTTCTTTGTTTCTCGTTAAAAGTCCCACGACCACTTTTTCTTTCTAGCTTAAGTTAAAACCAATCCGTTATCCTTCCATCTGAGTCAAATAAACCAAATGTAGTTTCTGTTCTTGCCTGTGGAAGAGCGTCTGCTATTAAAGATGGATACGACAGATAATGAAGATTTTAGTTTTTGCTGACTTGCTGATTTGTTTCGTTACTTCAGTCTATTCTTAACCAACATATTTCACACTGATGCAGGGATGTATCAAGATGCATTAGAAAATACCAGCTCACCATACCTAAGCAATAACCTTACCCACTCACAGAGGTAACTCGCCTATTCATTTAACCAACATACCAACTGATACAACCGAAGGAGCTGTAAAGCTTTCCCTTAACCCGGAGAATGGACAGGGTGTTAGCCTTAGCATTGATCAAACCTTATTTCATCTTTTGCAAAATTTATTATTGAATATCTCTTAATTTTTCTTAGTGGCGATTAGAATTCAAAACTGACTACACTTCACCTAATATCAAGATCACTAACTCCTCTCAAATTGATAAGAAGATTTTTCGCTAGCTTTATAATTGGATTTAGTTACCCTCATATAGAAACTAATCTTTGTACTGGTCAACCGAAACAGGACACTTTTCTTTGAGAGTTTTCAAAATTAGCGGGAGTCATACCACCATTGGCAGTATGCAACCGATCTAAGTTGTAATATTTGATGTACTTTGCTACATCTTGCTTCATGAATTCACGCGTTGGCTGATAGACTTTGAAAATCCAGTCGTGCTTTAAACTACCAAAAAATCGTTCAACAACCGCATTGTCATAACACGTCCCAACATCTCCCATTGATGAACGTATACCATACTCAGCTAATATTTGACGGAACGGCCTACTGGTGTATTGTGAACCTCTATCGCTATGAAAAACCAGACCTTTGTCAGGTTGGCGAATATTGACTGCTTTTATCAATGCTTTAGTAATCAAGCCTACTGTCATACGTTTATCTATATGCCATCCAACGATTCGGCGTGAATATAAATCCATGACAATTGCTAAATACATCCAGCCTTCAGCGGTCCGTAAATAAGTAATATCACCTGCCCATACATCATTGGCAGCCAAAGGGTTAAAATTCTGGTTTAACAGATTGTCAGCTACGGCATCACTCTGTTTTCGTTTAGTTGTCACTTTATAGGCGACACGTTGCTTGACGACTAGGTTTAAGCGTTTCATCAATGAGCCTGTTTTGTAACGACCTATTTGAAACCCTTCTGTGCGAAGTTTCTTCATTAATTCTCGGCTGCCTAAGCTTTCTCTACTCGCAGAAAACAATGCTTTCGTTCTACGGTACAAGTGCAACTCATCCACTGTAATTAGTGTTGCTGGCCGCTTACGCCAGGCATAATAAGCTGATGGACTAACTTTCATATGCAACACAACTGATTAACAAAGCGGCCTTCTGATTGCTGCTGAATAAAGCGATATTTCACTTCATTTCTTTCGCAAAGAAGGCGCTGGCCTTTTTTAATATCTCTTTCTCCATACGTAATAGCTTATTTTCTTTACGTAAGCGCTTTAATTCTTCACGCTCATCTTCAGCCAAGACTTTTCCTTGCTGTTGATCTTCAATCTGTTGTTTCCAGCGATACAGTAGATTAGCATTAATGCCTAAGGATTTAGCAGCTTCAGGTACTGAGTAACCTTGTTCTGTAACTAAATTAACTGCTTCTTCCTTAAATTCTTTTGTATAACTTTTATAACTGCGTTTTTGCCCCATTTCTACACCTCATTGATAGATTCTCATTATCTCTCAATAAAGTGTCCTGTTTCATTAGACCAGAACATTCCTTTAGCATTTTCGTCACTTCCTATAGCATCTAAAACTTGCTTGTCTTGAACACTCTTTAATTGATTATTTATCATATTCTGTTCTTTAAAGTTAATAATAATTATCATGTTAAATGACACCTCATGAACCTCTCACCTAACTTTATTTAATCTTTTAATAATATTGGCAAACCTCCCTCATAGTCCCTGCTATTTCTTGCCTTAAAGACTTAGGCTCCAATACTTCAATCCTTACCCCTTCAGCTAACACCCACCACCTTAATTGCCATGTGTTTGGAATCAGTGTGCTAATTTCTCTGAATCCCGTATCATTTGGTTCTGTTATTTTTTGCGTTTCAGTAAGCGGGGTTTCTTCCAGCATTTTTGCTAAGTGATCACAAACTCTTGCTTTAAATTTAATCGAATCACATGATCCAAAATGGCCTTGATTATTTGCATAGTCATTAATATCAAAGCTTTCTTTTTGTCGCATGTCTTGCTTTAACCTCTCTACTGACTTAATCCTATGTAGTGCATAGAGGTATGTATCTTCATAGTCATTTGCCATAGCAGCCAGGTAGGTGACAGGCCCCCGCTGAATGATTCCTAATGGATGCAGTCGATAAGTTTTTTCTTTATTATCTGTCTTGTTATTTTGTTCTTGTGGCGTTGTTGCTTGATAGACAACTTGTATTTGTTTTTCAATTAACAGTGCCTCATGTACAACTGTTAATACTTCTTTTTTTACTTTAGGTGGAATTAGCGGCTGTGCAGGTTGGATAACACTTATTTTATCGGGCCAGTGGGTAACATGACTTGTTTTGTGCAATTCTAGTGTCTGGTGTGCTTTGGAAAAAATTTGATTCAATGATTCTGTTAGTAATACAGGAAGGGATTGCCCTAGATATCGTTCCACCATGACCAGTGAGAGCGCTTCAGGTAAAGTGATTCCTGTTGTGGGTTCTACATCTTTTCCAGCCCAACGATACCCATAAGCTAATCCATTAACAGGGCCTTCATCAGCTTTACTATTGTCGTTAATTTCAAGTTGTGGATGATTTGGCAATAACGCTTTAAGGTCTCGACGAATGCTATATGTTTTTACTACATATCCCTGTCCTTTAAGGTCTTTTACAATTTCGGCATTGGTAATCCAGCATTGAGAGGGTCCACTAAGCCTTCTAATTGTTTCTAGAACCAGGTTACGTCTTTGTCCAATCGCTTGTGCTTCTTGCTTTGCCATTGTGTGTCCGTTGCTGTCTTCCATTGCAAATGCTATTACTAATTAAGTGTAGTCTATTTTTTCAACCATGACATAAGCTGTTAGGGTCTAGTTATATATTTACTATTAACGCAATCACTTTGACTGCATATTTAATGATGTTGATATAGGAGAACTTTATGCTTAATTTGGCATTTGAAATAGGCTTTGATCACTACCGCTATAAACTTCCCTTGGAGATCCATCGATTTCAAGATTTTTATCGAGAAGATATTCGTCATGGGTATGAGGCTGCAAAATGTCAGCAGGTTTCCAGAAAGTTTCCTGATATGTATGAAAAGAAATTATTGTGCATTCGTGACCGCGCTCTAATTAAAGATCTAGAGGTGACTATTACTGAGGATGATTTATGTCGAGAATATGAGAAAACCAAAGGTCTTTGCCCTGTAACAGGCTTGCCCTTTTATTTTCCTGAATTTGACGGAGCTAACTGGTCTGTTGACCGAGTTGATAATACTAGAGGGTATTGTCCTGATAATATCGTGATTGTTTCAGCACTTGTTAATGAAGCTAAAAGTGACTTAGATTTATCAGCGTTAATTAAAAAATCTTTAGCGGGTAAGCCTACAAAAACCCCTCTATCCATACAAGGGTTCTTCAAACTGACTCAATTTTATTTCAAAAGGATGCATTTATTAACACCCCTGAATTTTTGCCAGTTACTAACAAATACTCAATCTCTTTTTGACCAATTAGTTTTTCTTCAGCTTTTTAATAACAAAAATCATAATTCAAAGTTATTTTTGAAACAGCTAGAAAAATATATAAGTAAAAAAACAATCCAAAAGGCTGAAAAACTTGCAAGTAAGCGTGTACATCATCGGGCTGATATTGATGTTGAGGTTTTATATGATAGCCCTAAGCTGTATAGCTCTGTTCAATCCTTTATTAAAGTTATTAATCAGCACAGTAAAGAATTTGATCCTTTGTTGATGAACTGCCTATTTGCATAGTAGAAATAAGCAACTGAAAGTTCCTTTTCCTCATTCGAAAAGAACTAACGACAAGCCTTTCTATCTCTAAAAATTACTAAATTCTGGAGTTTTACAATGTCTATCACCCCATTAAATATAAATAAACAAAAGAAAAATCACTGTCTGTGTCTTAGTTTGTCGCACAATAAAATTAAACTGAATGTCATTTTTTCATTAAACGGTTAATACGATGGTTTTATTCTGGAGTTCCTGCAAAGAACAATTAAAACAAGATTTATCTGATAATGATTTTAAGCTATGGGTAGTTCCTCTAATCCATACAGGAAATCAAAATACTTTAACTTTACACTGCCAAAATACTCGATCTCTATCATGGATACGCAATAATATACTAACGAAGATTGAGTCTATTCTTCAGTCGTTATCAGAGCATCATTTAACTATTAAGGTGCAATTAAAATGTCTACCTCCCTCTGAATCTCTTACTAAAAATAATTTTTTTATTGCAACAAAACCTAATCAAGATTTTACCTTTGAAACTTTTGTTCAAGCGCCTTCAAACGAAGAAGCTATATTCCAAGCGAAGAACGTGGCTAACTCGGAAACTGAAACTAATTTACTCTTTATCCAAGGAACGGAAGGATTAGGAAAAACACACTTACTTCACTCGATTACTAATCAGTATTTAACCAACAATCCAACACATAAAGTCATGTGTCTTCATACAGAGTCTTTTGTGCAGAATTTGGTTAATTCTTTACAATACAAAACTTTGTCAGAATTTCAAGATCATTATCGTTCCGCTGATTTATTATTAATTGATGATATCCAATTTATTGCGGGTAAACAACTGTCTCAAGAAAAATTAACTTTCACATTTCAAGCTTTGCTTGAAAACAATAAACGTATAGTAGTAACTAGTCCCTGCTCGCCGAACAAATTAACAGAATTGAGTATTGCTTTAAGCTCTTTATTTTATCAAGGTACGATAGTTAAGTTAACACAGCCTGATATTGAAATGCTTATGACTATTACCCTTAAGAAATTCAGACAGGTAAATATTGAACCAGACCCACAAATTGTTCTTTATTTTGCTCAACATTTTTCATCAAATATACGAGAGCTAGAAGGTGTTATAAGACGAGTCATTAGTTTAGCTCAATATACCAATCAACTTATTACTTTAAACTTGGTTAAAGAGACTATTGCTGAGTTCATCCATTGACCCTATACCTGTTCAACTAAGGAAAGCATTTGAGCTATTGATTATGAAGAGTTGTCTGTAGGGGATATTACTGATGAGATAGTACATACCTATTTAGAACATTACCGTAAATCACTACATGATGGTAATGGAAAATTCTATTATAAAATTTAATAATCGAATTCAACTACACTTATTTACTATACTTTTATTTAAAGCGCTTAGATTTACCATGAACATAATACTGAAACAGCCAACACTTGAACTGGAAAATATTAAACACTGATTAATAAACTATGAGCGAATACCGAAGAATTGCAGAAGAAATACTAGTAACTCTTGAAGATTTAAAGCATCAAGGGGGAATCCATGTTGACCAAATACCTCACATATTTTCCAATATTGTGGGGCAAGGTGAAATTAACTGCTATCCCAGTTCGACTAAAATTCAATGTTGCCAATTATCCCTATTTTTATCACTATCGCTGCCATCCTATATAAAGGGGAGAGGACATATTAGCTGCCGGAAAGCCATGGAGAATATTGTTCAACACATGCAAGGTACTTGTTACCAAAAAACACGCAAAGCAATTTTTATAACCGACAATTGGAATGCCATAGCTTTTGAAGAATGGCGAGCTAATTTAGAACATATAAGAGGTAGCTGTCATATTGAAATTTATTTATTGTCTGGAAGAACTGTTTCTGAAATTAATATATAACCAGTGGTAGTAAATACAGAGATCAACATGGATAAAATAGACACATTTCTACGAGAATTTAATCAATATAAATCCATCCAGAAAGCTCAGCGAACACGTGGGTTAAACGACTTTAATATTTTCACTACTTTACTGAATAAATCTGATGAAGTAAGACTCCATTCTAGGTTTCTACAATTTCTTTTGAATCCAACAGCAGATCATTACCAAGGTAGCTTATTTTTAGACATATTTCTTGCAGAGTGTAATTTACAGAGGTTCTTTGACTCCACAGAAGCCTGTACTGTACATAAGGAATATCGATGTATTGTCCTTTATATTACTGATGGCTCCAAGCATATTATCATTGAAAACAAAATTTATGCTGGTGATCAAGATAAACAAATTCAACGTTATATAGAGACCATTAAAGAAGAAAACAAGGAAGATGCCTTTTCAGATAAATTAGTCGTTATTTACCTATCTTTAGATCGAAAAATACCATCAAAAAGTAGCTTAGGAAACTTTAGTGTTAAGAATGGTTTTATCACTAGAAATGATGAACGTTATCCATTCCAAGCTCTTACTTACAACACCCATATTTTAAACTGGATAGAAAGCTCTCAAACTCAAGTTTCAAATATCACTAATTTATCAGTAGGGTTAAGTCAATATAAAGATGTCATTCTAAAGTTGTACCGAAAATACGAGGATAAGGTTATGAATTTGCATGAATACATTGCGCAAAGTAAAAACTCAGAAGAATTATATGCAACACTAAAGAATATTAGCAATGAATACCAAGCATTAAGAACAAACATGATGTCTCAGTTTTTTCACCTAGCTAGAAAAAAACTTGAAAGTAAACTGGAATCAGAGGATGGCTGGGAGGTTGTCTTATCAGATAAGAAAAACGCATTAACTTCTGGTAAACAGTATGGGTTTCCTCTCAGAATTCAACAAAAAAATAACCCCAAAGTTTTATTTGGCTTTGAATTTAATAAGAATGATTTTAAAGACCCTTGCTGGGGAATTGTTAGGCAATCTGACAATATAGACTTTACCAATCTACAAATTGAGGTCAAAGAAGAATTAGCAACCGTAGCCAACTCGTTAAACAAAAATTCAGCATGGTGGTTAAAGTGGGGATATTACTTTAAGGGTGACCTTTTTGACAAAATTATTGAAAAAAACAAAATAGATAATGATGCAACTGCTGTTGATTCCTTTGTACTTGAGTTTATAACTGTTTTTAAAAGTTGCAAGACTACAATTGAAAAATGCAATACAGTCTTGGCCTCTCAAGTTGAGGTTTCAGATTCTACGCATAGCACCATGTAAATACCCAACATACAAAACCGTCAGTTAGTTATTTTTGGTTAGCATTATAACCTGAGGAATTACATGACTTTTTACCTGCTGAAGCACAATTTGTTTTCACTCATTAGAAGTAAAAGTAGGTGTTTTAAAAGTTGAGTTTTATTATCTATGTTTGGGTTGACTAGCTATTATCAGCCAAAAGCAGGCAGCAAAACTAAACACCAGAAAATCCATTGGTGAATTTTAAAGGTATAACCTATAAACTAAATAATTTCTGCACGCTGATTAACATCACATATAATGTAAGTTATTTATTATTACACGAATTCAGACTCCAACAAATATTAGCAATGATGTATTCAGAACAAGTAATGCAATTACTTACCTTGGGTGAGCCAGAGGAGACTTTGCTCAACTATTCAAGCCTTGGATTTGATTCATCTCATGAAGATGAGTTAATTCACATGGCAATAGACCCTGATTTATTAAATAGTGATGAAAATAGTCCTGAATTTTGGTCAACAGTTCATGCATGGAATGCACTTGGACAATTAAAGGTTACAGAGGCAATTCCTCCCCTACTTGATCTTCGCGAAAAATATCCATTCGATTTATTATTTGATCAAGAACTTCCTAAAGCCATCGCTATGATGGGAGAGGTGGCTATTCCTGAGCTCAAAAATTATCTTTTTAATGAAAATAGGGATGAGATTACGCGTTCATACGCATTGTCGTGTTTGGAAAAAATCGGAATAGTTTATCGTCAGGAATGCTTAAGTGTTATTACCGAATTACTACAAAAACCGAAAAAAAGTAGTAGGTCATTAATCGGGCTTGCTATTTGTGTATTAATTAAACTTAAAGCAACCGAAACTATCGATGTTATCCAAGATGTATTCAATCGTGATTGTGTTGATATCACAGTTCCTGGTGACCTGGAAGATGTTGAAATTGCATTGGGGCTGAGATTTAAACGAGATACGCCGAAACCAAATTATAGTGTTCTTTCACCTGAAATAACTCAGGCAATTAGTAAACTACATGAGCTTGATGAATCAGAAAGAACACAATCAGCACCCAAAGTAGGCCGTAATGATCCTTGTCCATGTGGGAGTGGTAAAAAATATAAGAAATGTTGTTTGCATTAATTTTTTACGTAAGAGCTTAGTAATTAGTTACAGTTAATCAAATATAAATAGTGAAAAACTTGTATCCCTAGAGCTTTCGGTCTCTACCCGTTATTTCACAACCAACTCTCTTAACCTACAGCACATTTATTAATTTTTCTATAAGGACTTTCTATATGGCACCAGAAATTAAGTATATTTTCCTCTGGTCTCTACCTTGTCTAATAGCGATTTTTTTGCTCTTTCACTGAACAAAATTAATCTTTTTATTTCAGTTTAGCTTTGGAATTACTATGGGTTAAATAGTATTAACTCTTTCATCAAGTATTTCCAAGGCTAAAAGGTCGCCTCCCATTTACCCTTGATTATCCCTAGTCAAAAGGGGAATATGAATTAAAAAACACTTGGTTCGTAGGACTGAAAATCCTCGTGTCGACGGTTCGATTCCGCCCCTGGGCACCATTATTATCAAGGCTTCCAGCCTAATATAAAATCTCAAAACTATCTTTTCTGGTCAATCTCTGGTCGAAAGTCCCTCGGTCGGTTTAATTGCAAAAAATTCTCATACAATTCAATACCCCCTACTTTTCCAAGCTTTCCATATTTTTCTGTGCATTTTTCAGTTAAAGACTCACTACTATCAGTTTGTATAAGAAAAATATTCCTAATACTTCACCAACTACCACCCAACTAAAGCCAAATCTCTATTGAAAAGAATTACGACAGATAAAGAGAAATTAGCTTCAAACTATTCTTTTACAAGCAAGAGCCTGACTACAACAGAAAAATCCAACCAGAAAAAGACTAAATCTTCTTTTTAGGTATACACCCTATTTATTTTGCTGCCTCAAAAAGGAGCCACTTTGATTTTCTTCTGAATATAGCGTTATTATCTATAAAAGAAATATCAGCATTAAATTACAAGTTGAGTCAAAATAAAAACTGCATTTATTTTCGATATATGAACAATATTTGCATTTTAACTAAAAAACGAGGGTACTTAACAACGGCAATTAAGTCGTTAAATCTGATATTCAATCAATTAAAAGCCCCTAATAGACCTTTATAAGACACAATAGAAAAATAATTTTATTTTCTGGGGTATTACTTTTCCAGAGAACCACTACAACTAGCAAACATCACAGCTAGAAGACATGTTGATCGTATCGCCAGTGTTATAAACAGCAGACTATTAAAAATGCTACCTCCGATGAGATAGCATTAGTTCCGAAAACTACATTAAGCGCTGGCAGAGTTGGTGCTCTACAGGATTAAGTACAATCATGCAGAAGCAGCAGCTTGAACTTTATTCTTACGAGAGAAGCCCATTAAACCTAGAAGGGCTGACCCCATAAGCCAGATAGCAGGTGGAACAGGAACGGCGGATACATCCGTCCATTGTACGTATACCATATTCGAAGCATCATCGATTGTCCGTAAACTGCCTATAGACGACACTTTATCGGAAAAATCAACTGACTGTTTCGCATTAGTCACCGAGTACACACTTACGTTAGATAGTCCGTTATATCCACCACCGAATACTGATGTGTATATACATGCTGTACTCTCACAACCTACTGTTGTGCTTGGTGTGTAATCGAACGTAGTTCCACTGAATTCGCCTCCCTCCTTAATCAGATCATATAACGCTGTACTGGCTAGTTGCGCGAAATCTTCGGTGACCATTAAATTACCACTAAAATCATCCACAAATGTCGCGTTATAAAATACTCCATCGACTAAAACATTATTGATACCCGTGTATTCGGAAGGCACCTCTGGGTCATAATTGAGAGTCGAGGAGAAAGCAACATGAGAATGGAAACTAATAATACAAAAAAGGGAAAACTTGACTAATACACTCATAGGAAATTTTAATACAATTGAAAAAAAGTTGATTGTGTATGCAATAAGCAACATACGAAGCTACCACAGGAGCTCTATCGGGACATCTAGTGATGTATTATATTATATAGATAATAGCGTAATTACCACATAGCCTAAGCATATAATACGAACGTCAAATGCAAGCAATAACTTACCAAAATAACAATATGAACATCTAGTAAAAAGACCCTATTATTTTCACCCTACTGAATTGCTTATTGTCGAATATCGAATTACCTGAAAACGATAGCAAATAATTGAGATCCGTATATATTAAAATAAAATGGAATCCGATCTCTACCCGTTCTGTCAACATCACTGTTAATTCGTACTCGCTAACAAATAAATTTCCTCAAAGGGTTTCCCCCATAATAATAGAAAACCCGTGTATTTAGCTCTGGTCTCTACCTGGTCTAATACAGATTTTTTTTGCTCTAGATATTAGGTTAAATTGGTTTTATCATTTGGGTTTAAGCTTGATATACCTCGGCTTTAATCATGCAATTGTTTCCAGAAGGAATTTCCAAGGCTAAAAACCTGCTTTATGTTTACCCCTGGATATTCCTTTCTAAAAGGGCATCAGTTGTGCGATTAGCTTACATATATATCTTTCTCCCGTAAAAGCCTGACCTTCAAACATATATTAATAATTTGATTACTATTCAGAGGAGAATCAAATGCAATTATTTAATATATGGCCTGACGTGGAGCAATTGGAACTGCCAACCAATGTCAAAGTCGCCCTTATTCAACACTTAATAGAACCTTTCCAAGATGAAGCCACTGCTAAAACATACTGGCTAGAATACCGACCAACATTAATTATTTTAGAGGACCAGGACGCCTCAGAATCTATTGCTAAATCAGATAGTGATCTGCAACATAAAATCGCAATGGCACAAGCTAATCCAGAATACATTGAAGAAATTGCTGAAAACCATGTAATCAAACTGGCAATCTTGAATGATGCTGGTGAGGGTGTTTATTGCCTACAGAAAATTTGATTTCCAACCTAATACCTTTGACATGCCAATCAGATGATTGGCTATTATCGATCCTAACCTGCCAATCAAAAAATTACTTTTATAGAGAATAGCCATGAAATAACTTGCTGTTTCCATGTCTAGACTACGAATTAAAATGTAACTTTTTCAGTGAAATAAAGATGGAATTAGAAGAGTAAAAGCAAGTTGGCTGCCTCCATAGCTCTATAGTAGGCCCTATTGATCTTTGCTAACATTTACAGTTTAAGAAGCTCAGGTTGTTCGGTTGATATTAGAATCCTTGTCAGCACCGCAACCATTTTCGCCACACCAAAATTGATCACCACAACCAGTCATTGCCAAAAGAACCACACTAATTAAAAAAACTCTCATAATCTTCATCCCCCTCAGGATTTAAGTATTTTTTGAACGGTCAGATGCCGGCCGACGATGAACTACTTTCTACGCCAGCCGACCAGTCTTAACAGGCAGAGACCTCCCGCGAACAAGGGAAGCGCAGCTGGAATAGGAACAATAGATGGTGAGATCCTTCCACTGCTGAAAAGCTGATCTTTAAAACCGTTGCCACAGCATTCGAAGGAGCTTGTACTCAGATCAATCAACGAGGATTGAGTGGGTGAAAGGGATTGTACGAATTTGAGGCTAATGTCTAATCCGTAATCATGGAAGTTGCCATCTAATGAAATTTCAATTTGGTTGTTTTCGATCGTTAGAACCATTCCATATTGTTCAAGTAGAGTGTCAGTAGCACTGGGTTGCCACGGAATTTCCAGCGCAGTAAATACCCCATCACCACCCTCGAAGTCACCGATCGTATAGGTCCAATCAAATGAGCCAGTCATCTGCGTACCATCAACCAAAAAGATATCGTCCAAAGTGTAACTTACTATCGCGGCCTGAGCAGAACCCATTGACATGACTAACGCCAACCACGAGAATAATACAACCCAAACAATCTTGAGCTTAGCTATCTCAAATGTTTTTTTCATAAGTGATATTCTCTTTTTCTACTCAAAAACTTCATCTCAGTAGAATACGAAATAAATTATTTGTCAAGAAAAAAGTCAGCTATATTTGCATTCAGAGTGTTTGGATTAAATTCTGACGACTGACTGTAATTGTTAAGGATTATCAGGTATCTGCACCCGTGCAGGTGTCAGATAATCGTCGAGGGATGAACTTCAGAATCTATTGCTAAATTAGATAGCAAACGGCAACATAAAATTGCAATGGTACAATCCAATCCTGAGTACACAGAAGAAATTGCTGAAAACCATGTAATCAAACTGGCAATCTTGAATGATGCTGGTGAGGGTGTTTATTGCCTACAAAGGAAATAGGTTAGCACCTGCAATTGATATACCCTTCAGCTGATTTAAAATCAATTTTCACAATGATAAATCACCTATAATGCAACTAACTTTAATACATAAAAAAATTACTTGAGTTAGTTCATGAAGCAATTTCTTATAAGATCAATATTGATAGCATCAGCTTGTCTGAGCCCTTATTCTCATGCTGATGACGTATTTATTGTTAAAACTACTTTTTGTCCAATGAGTTGTAACCCTGAAACTGATCAGCTAGAAGGTTACTTAGTAGAAATTGCCAAAGCTGCCTTCAAGGGAACTAATCACAACTTGATTTTTAAAGAGGTCGATACTTGGTCTAGAGCTTTGGTAATGATCAAAGAGGCTCAGGTTGATGGCATGATTCCTTCACTCAGTACCGTTGCTGAAGTTGAGGGGACAATTCTTATGCCAGAGGAATTTATAAGTAACACATCCGATATTTGTATGATTAAAAAAGGAAACCCTTGGCGATTTAAAGAGGTTAAGTCTTTAGATTCAATTGGAATGCTGGGGGTGATTTCAGGTGGTGACTATGGAGAAGAAATTAATCTGTGGATGAAAAACAATCCTAAAAAATTGACTTGGCTTGGAAGTGATCATGTTTATGAAAGAGCGTTAAAAATGATCAAGTTAGGGCGAATTGATGTTTTTCCAGAATCAAAAGAAGTGCTTTACTACACCAGACATCAACTCGGATTTGATAATGATCTCGCGGAGGCTGGAGAAACATTCAAATACGCTTCTTTTATTGGTTTTGGAAAGCATTCAAAGAAGGCTGTAGAATATAATAAAATTATTACTGACTATGTTCGTAAGATTAGACATAGTGGAGAATTAGATAAACTATTTATTAAGTATGGCTTACCTGCTGTAATAACTAACCCTGATTAAGAGCATTAAGAAAAGATACTTTATTATTAGCACTTTGAGAGATTTTTTTTTATAAATGGCTTTGATTTGAGAAATAAATTATAGATGCATAAAAAAATAGAAGCTATCGAAAAACCCATTTCAATAAAATTATTAAACATAATTTTTGGTATCTATTTCTGTTTCACAATAGTTATTACCTTAATACAAGTTTACATTGAATTGAATGATTCGAAACAGATTATTATTACTGAATTACAATCTGTGGAGAAGTCTAACAAGCAGTCCTTGGAACAGGCTTTATGGGTACTGGATAATAAACAAGTTGCCAGTATTGCTGATGGATTAATTCAATTGCAATTTGTTACTGGCCTGTCTATTAAAGATGATAAAAGCAATATTGTTCTTTCAAGGGGAATAGTTAGTAATAATCATTTGTTTTCACATCGGTTCAAAATAAGTCATTCTCACATAGTTGATAGCTCGAAGTTAAAGGCTATTCATCTTGCTGACGTTGAGCTTTTTTCAGATAACAGCATTGTATTTGAACGTACTAAAACAAGAGCTATTTCGATTATCGTCTCTGCTATTGTTAAAACAATAATCTTATGGATAATCATTTTCGGGGTTTTAAAAAAATATCTATTCAAACCGCTTAGTAAATTTGTTGATGGTATTGAAAAGATAGCGTTAGCCACATTAAATGAAAAGGCTATATCAATTGGCGTTAAAGAAAGTAATGAGCTTAAAGTGATTGAAAAATCATTTAATTCTATGCTGCTGGATATTCAGTCACAGAGACTGCAACTTATCAGACATGATGAAAAATTACTAGAGGCGAGTCGTCAGTATAGTGAGGCGCTAGAACGTACAGTTGAAGATAGAACAAAAGAACTTCTCATTAGCAATGAAAAATTAATGACCTTAGCCAATACAGATACCTTAACATCCCTTAATAACAGACGTTATTTTTTTGAGATAGGAAACAAATTATTGGCAATGGCACGTAGACAAAAGAAGCCATTAGTTGTTTTTATGTGTGACATTGATTTTTTCAAAAAAATTAATGATAAATATGGTCACGCTGTAGGAGATGATGTTCTCGTGTCTTTTGCAGAGACCGTTTCTCCCTTACTGAGAGAAGGTGATGTTTTTGCAAGAATAGGTGGTGAAGAGTTTGCTTTAATCTGCTTCGATTCAGAGCTTGATAATTCAGTTACTCTAGCTGAACGTATTAGACAAACGGTTGCCGAGATCAAACTTCAGTTAGTTTGTGAAACTATTCAATTCACAATCAGTGTCGGTATAGCATCTTATCAAACAGAGAATGAAAGCCTTGATGATATACTTCAGAAAGCCGATGCCAAGCTTTACCAAGCCAAAGAAAGTGGGCGTAATAACGTTTGTGTCTAATAAAAGCGCTGACCCTATAAATAATTCTGTGTAACTGCCAAGGTTTTAAATATAGTCTTTTAAGCGGTCTTCAAATTCAATCATAAACCGATCCACTACCTAATTCCTTTTACATTAAACATCACCCCTAACCAATCCCCCCGCTCACGTTACCTCTAAATTCTGCCTACTACCGTTCTGAACTCAAGTTAAAACCTAACTGTTTTCATCCACTATGAGCAAAATATATTAAATACCACTTCTACTGTTGTTCGTGAAAACCCTCACTGTAATTAATATGGCCATTAACTAACTACAGGTTAAAAATTGTAGGGCGGACTTCAGTCCGCAATGACTCTCATAAACTGCCTATATGTCCACAAATTCCCGTATTGGGAATGTTTATTATTACCATAAAAATATCTTTTTTGCTAAATTAGAGCTATGGGAGCGGATCTTTATGCTTGCACCCTAAAAAAACAGATTTATAGGTGATTTTAAAAATCAAAAGCGGGCCCCTTTTTTCTTCTCTTCCCTTTTGTATTAGTAAGCAATAAAGGAAAGCAATATGCTATTATTCCCCGCTTATTTCTAAATCTTGTGAAGACCAATATAATTTACTCATTCCACTATCATGCTTCAATCTAAATGATCACCTTTTGTAGTCACATTGAAAATCAAGCGGGTTAAGCCCATGATTCACGCTTGAGAGGTTTTTTTGAGTATGTATTGCAAAAAATGGAAAGCATTAGAATCCCTATAAAGAGCAAACAAACTCTAACTTTAATTCATAGTATTATCGTTAGTTCCCATTATAAATCCGCATTAAACTGACTCCTTAGTCACTTTCTATCATTACTGAACCTCAAAATGAATAAAAAAATTGAATTATTAGCGCCCGGTGGCGATGTTGAAGCCATTAAAGCAGCCATTATTGCGGGTGCTAATGCCGTGTATTGTGGGTTAGTTAATTTCAATGCTCGCAACAGAGCCTCTAATTTGTCTTTTGACGATTTACCGGGGATTTTACGCTTAGCTCACCAGTATGATTGTGAGGTATTTTTAACCCTAAACGTGGTTATTTTAGAGCAAGAAATTGCAGGCTTAATCAAGGTTCTAAATAAACTTGTTAACACTAAAATTGATGGCATTATCGTGCAAGATTTGGGCATTTTCAATTTAGTTAAAAAACACTTCCCTACGCTAAGTGTTCACGCTTCAACACAGTTAACAACACATAACGAAGGGCAAATAAAGTTTCTTGCAAAAATTGGTGCAACACGAGCCAACTTGTCACGAGAACTTAATATTGATGAAATAAAATCATTAACCGCCGTTGCCCATCATTATGATCTGTTAACCGAAGTGTTTGTACACGGCGCCTTATGCGTTGCTTTTTCTGGTCAGTGCTATTCTAGCTCAGTGAGCGTGGGTAACTCTGGTAACCGTGGCAGTTGCAGCCAAGCCTGTCGCGATGAATATGAAATCACTGAAACAGGCAACCAGTACCCGCTTAACCTAAAAGATAATTCCGCCTATTTTGACCTTCCCGCACTGGTTGATGCAGGGGTTGATTCTCTAAAAGTTGAAGGGCGAATCAAAAATGCACACTATGTCTATACCGTCATTGACACATGGCGTAAACAGATCGACACATTTGAAAAATTGGGGCAATTACAAAATGACGATGCTAACTTACACCGTGTTTTTAACCGTAGCTTTACTAACTCTTTTTTAAAGGGTGATCTCACCAAGGACATGTTTATCGACAGCCCACGTGATTACAGCCTTAAACATGCGGTAAAAGAAAGTCAGGTTGTTTTAGTGGAAGATATCAAGCAAGTTAAGAAAAATCATTACCAGCAAAAAAATAATCTGGGTGACGAACTTGCTGAAAAAATCAAAGACCTTAGCACTGCCAAACAAAGCATTTCCTTGTCTTTTACGGGCAAATTGAACGAGCCATTAAGGTTAACCATCATCATAGGTGATAACGATAAAACGCATATTTTAGAAACAGAATCCACGCTAAGCGCTGCCCAAAAACTGCCTCTTAACCTTGCTGTTTTAGAAAGAAGTTTCAAAAACTTTGCTTTCAATCATTTTGATATTAGCGATTTTAATTGCACGGGCTTGGGTGATAACTTAATCATTCCGTTTAAGGAAATAAGCACACTTAAAAACCAAGCGACTTTATTGCTCACTCATTCTACCAAAATAATTCCTCACGTCACTATTCCCGAATTAGTTAAACACAAAAAACGTTTCGATAAGCCGAGTCTGTCACTATTAATAGCCGACATAAAAGATTTAACTTTATGTGATTTGACCCAGGCAGATGTGTATTTCAAATTGCCTGAAAGCCTAAAAAAAGGCTGCAATAAATACATCGATATTTTATTGAATAATCCACGTTTAATTCCGTGGTTTCCTGCGGTTTTAATTGGCAAAGATTATGACGAATCGGTACGGATTTTAGAACAGGTTCGCCCTAAACGAATCGTCAGTAATAATACTGGCATTGCATACAAAGCGTTTGAAATGGGCATTGAGTGGATTGCAGGCCCCTTTTTAAATACCACCAATTCCTATGCCTTATTAACCCTGCAAGAAGAATTAAATTGTGCGGGCGCTTTTATTTCAAACGAAATTAACCGCATACAAATCAAAAAAATTGCACGGCCTAACAACTTCAAATTAATATACAGTATTTATCACCCTATTTTACTGATGACCAGCAGGCAATGTTTCTTCCAACGTACCGTCGGTTGTAATAAACCCAGTATTGAAGATGGCTGTATGCTGAAGTGCGAAAAATCCACCACTATCACTAATACTCATGGCGTTTCTTTTGCCATTGATAAACAAAAAGGGGGCTACCCTAGCCTCTACAATAATGAGCAGTTTTTAAATGTAGACATAGTGAATGATCTTGGTGATTTATTTGATGAATTTTTCATTGATCTCACTGATATTGGTTCAGGATCTAAAGCTGAGCCAGACAAAGCAGAGTTAATCACTCAATTTGAAAGCATGCTAAGCGGTGATGAGAAAGCAGAGAAAAATCTTCAGCAAATGGTAGAGCTATCGACTAGCAATCAATATAGAAAGGGGCTGTAAATAGCCCATGGCTTATATACAACTAGCACACGCTTTATGACTCATCCCATCCTGTATTCCTTGCAAAACTGTCCCTATGCAATGCGCGCTAGACTTGCCATTTTAATGTCGCAACAAACGGTATTTATTCGCGCTATTGTGATGAAAAACAAACCGGCTGAGATGTTGGCACTTTCCCCAAAAGGCACAGTGCCTGTTTTAGTGTTAAGCACTGATTCTGGCACTCAGGTTATCGATGAAAGCCTAGATATAATGTTATGGGCGCTTAATTTGAGTGACCCTGACAATTTACTTTATGCAGAAGATGCAAAAGCATTGCCTGAAATGTTGGCAATCATTAATGAAAATGACCAACACTTTAAACCCAACTTAGAATGCTACAAACGTGCCAGACGTTTTCATGGAGATAATGAAGAAGCGTGCCGCCTACAATGTGAACCTTTTATCCAGGCATTAGAACAGCGCTTGTTACAACACCCCTTTTTAATGGGTTCTACACCCAGCTTGCTTGATTTTGCATTATTACCTTTTGTGCGGCAGTACTCTAGAGTCAATAAACAACACTTTCAACAGGGTGCTTATAGTCATTTGAACAACTGGTTAAAACAGCATTTACAAAGCCGGTTATTTGCCAAAGCTATGTTTAAATATCCGTTATGGTTAGAGACAGATGAAGAAAACAGACTGGGTAAGCCAGCTTCTTTACAAACTTAGGCCACCTCAAAAAGAAGGTAATGACATTATACCAATCCCAATATATTGACACCTGAACTGAGTAATCGTCATTCCTGCAGGTTCTTAGCAGGAATCTATGTGCGTGCATGGATTCCCGATTAAAGATTTCGGGAATGACGGTTATTAGCGTGATTATTTATTTGGATTCGTATTTACCCTTTGCGTAGATGGGGTCAGCTCTAACATTACAACATTATTGGGGTTCATATTTCTTCACCGCCCGACTCCCCCTCTAGCCATGTGTTTATTAATAGTACAAATGCTAGAATTCAGCGTCAGGACTATGCTGGACGATGATTTGTTTTCAGCAAGATGAGCTATGTATTAGAATAATAAAGGCAAATGTCAGGTTTTACTTTATTCGCTTTTTTTATTCTTTGATTAACGTGCAAAATGCAAGACCAGACCTCGTCATTCCTTGAACCACTTCGTTATAGATAGGCTTATTCATGTACTTTTCAAATGGTAGCGTACGAGATACACAGCCAGCCATATAGATGGAAACAAAAGTAGTAACCCAACACCTGTAAGTGTTGAAATTACTGCTAAAGGAGCACATATTATGGTAAATATAATCAGAAGATAAAGCGGTATTCTATGGTCGAGAACCCAGTATATAGCCATGTAAATCAAGGCTAACCAAGGGAAAAATAAAACAAATATATTAGTAAAGTCTTCGAAATGAAACAAACCAAAAGTTAGATAAAAGTATGGTGTCGTATAAATAAATACAAAAGCTACAACTAAGGCCCTTATTTTCCAAAAGCCAAATGGCGTTGTACTCATTGCCTGCAATTCTGGTTCTTCAATCATGTAAATTCCATATGATGAGGGCGGCCGCATTTATACATAACCATGAGTTAAGCAGCTCGGCCGCTTGAACGACAAGTTATGAAAACTATAAAGCTGTCACTTGTTTAATTTTCCACGATGCTTTTTCCATTTCACAGTAATGAGTGAGGTAAAACATCAGAATTACCTTTCACACTCAGGTTTAAATTATCTTGATTATAAAACCTCTTCAAAAGGATTAATTATTTTAAGAGGAAGAGCATTAAAGTCATTTACATTGCGCGTTGAAATTGTTAAGTCATAATGACTGGCTGTTGCTGCAATTAAACTATCCATTACCGCCAAGGTTTCTCCCTGTCTTTCCATTGATGCTGATAATTGCGCCCACCGCTCTAAAACATCATTGTTAATTGGTAAAATTCGTTGTGAAAAACTTAATTCGAGCCTATCCAGCCAGTTATGTAATTTTAATGCTCTTTCTGGCTGGGACGATTTTATTTTATAAATACCTTTTTTAATTTCAGCAATGCTAATAGCACTTAAAAACAAATCTGTTTCTTATTGTTGATTAAACCAGTTTCTAACATGATCATTAGGTTTTCTTTTAACAAATTCTGAAATAACGCATGTATCAATTAGATAATTCATAAATCTAGCGTTCTTCCTATATCTTTATCGCGTTTAAATAAACTATCTATTTCTTCATCAGCCATATCAAGTTCACAGCATAGCTTATCGAAGGGTGTATTTTGATTTTGATGAGTTTGTAAATATTCAGATAGGATGTTATCAATTGCTTTTTGTGCATTTTGGTAATGTCCTATTTTCATGATTTTAGTAACCAACACATCATCTAATTCTATCGTTGTCATAATAACTCCTTTAATTATAAAGCCAAAAAACAGACTTTGTAGGTTCTCATTATCTATTAATGAGAACCCTAAATTATATTCTGTTCGAGATAAGCTAAATGGTCTGTAGTATAACTGCCTAGACAAGCCATTCTACAGGAACTAATTTTTTTCCATTCCGCCACTCTTCAACTATGCACTCTTGAAAATTTTTATTACTAAAATTAGCATGATCAGTAACAATTACTTGTAAGTCAGGAAATAGGCTTTTTGTAATACTAAGTATGAATTCAAACATTTTTTCATCTGCCTTTTCATCTTCACTTTGAATAAAATTACCATTTCCCTCCTGATAGTTCTTAGGGTAATGAATTTGTGTCGGTTGATCAAAAATAATAAAGTTAGCAACGGGTTTTTTTTTATCAAAAAAATGCTTATGTAAAGCAAAATGTATAAAAAGGTGACAGGCTAACCAGTTTTCACCACTTCCCATATGTTGCAATGATTCACTTTTTTCATCAGTATCGGCAAAAAGTGTTAATTTTTTAATATCAAATCTTAGATTTGATTTTTGATACTCCCAATCTAGAAGGTCATTCCACGATGTCATTAGAATATTGATTTTATTCAATATTGCATTTAGTTTTTCTTCTTTTTTATCTTTACTTACAAGGCCTTCTAGTTTTTCAATCTCAAGCTCAATAGCTTCAATCTGAACGCTCAGTGTTGAATCCTTATCGGACTCTTCTATGCTTTCAAGAAATAGACTGATTCTTCCAATGGTTCTACCTTTATTAATATTTATGTTTTTATATTTTTCAGCTTGCTTGTTCTCTTTATAAATATTATTAATAAGTCTTGCAATACTAGTTATTTCTTCTTGATAGTTATCTGGTTTTACTTTCTTTCTGCTATTTCAAGCTGGCTGACCCTAATACTGCTACCAGTGGTGTTAAATATAACTATATCAATTAGTTACATATTCACCTCTCGGCTTTGTCATTAATGAGTAGCCCTTCGGTCTGCGCTTTATAAGTCTTGGCTGATTAGGTCTATTTCGTTGTCCAATTTGCGTTTGAGCCATGGCTATTAATAAAGAGGGGATTAATTTTCGTAAAGCGATCTCCGTTAATGTGAGGCACAAACTTGCTGTGTTACGCATCAGCTGAACCGCAGCCATAAAGCTAAGGTGTCTAGGCTCTTTATCATTAAGACAAGCAGCTCTGGCAATGTTTGCTCGTATAAGATTGTAGGCTAAGAGGTGTACTGCAATTTCTTTTTTCACCATCTCAGCTGACTGACAACGTAACATATCCATTCCCAGATGTGTTTTTATTGATCTAAAGTCCACTTCAATTTTCCAGCGTTGCAAATAAAGTTCGGCTAAAGATTTTCTGGAATACACTGAAGCATCTAAAAGTGTTGAAACATAAACGGTACCTTTGACAGAAAACTCACGAATCAAAAGCTCCTCTGGTAGCTCTGACCATGCCTCATCTGATATCCAGACAGTTTTTTTCTTCGGTTTTTTGATGTGAATAATATGATCCTTTCTTCCAAGGCGCTTTCCTCGACGAAAATCACTTTTTACAGTACTGCGTTGCCTAAAAACCAGAGGTGTTCCCTGCCTCATTAGTAGAGCAAAATTAGCATAAGACGTGTAATAGCGATCAGCAAGAAGCAAATCATATTTATTGAGGGATTGAATCAATTGAGAAAATAATGATGTTTCGCCAGATCCTTTGCCTTGGTATGGGCCAAGCGCATAGTTAACACAACTTCCTGTTGCTAATGATAGCAAGCCGACTAAGCGTACAATTGGAAATCCTAACCCCTGTTTTTGTACACTTTGCTGAGGGTAGCTATTCTGGTTATTATTTGTATCAGGCATAAGTAACGTTGTCCCGTCAACCAACATAACTCGATACCCATTCCATAACCATTTTTTTGAAGCCTGCTCATGTAATATTTGGCCAGAGGATTTAACGGCCTCTTCTAAATGAGATAGTTTCAGTCGTAATCTTGCTTTACAGTAAGGCCCTGTATTCATAGAGTTAGCATTGTAATCAAGCCCAATTCTCTCTATTAAAATATGTGCAACAGCTTCTTTACAAGCCCCGGTTGAACTGATTACCTGAAAAAGAAAAGCTCTTAGTGTTATTAAGGGAGTAAAAACAGTACTTCGAATATCTCCTGATTTGTGAATGGCCTCAATTAAACTATCAGATAATAACCCTTTAAAAGGAAGGTCAGTGCACTGAAAAAAGGTGTTTTTGAAAGATCGAATTTGTAAACGAAGACTTAATCGACTAGAATTTTTCATGAGTTAAGCTTTTCTCTTACTTATTGGGTTTATTGTTTTGTAGGAAATTCAATTATATCCAATAAAAGATTAAAGCTTAACGCTATCTTATACTTAAGTCCTTATTATTCAAATGCTTGATGATTCACTGGTAGCGGTATTACTGGCTGACCCCATGATCTTAATTCCATATGATGAGGGCGGCCGCATTTATACATGACCATGAATTAACCAGCTCGTTTCACATCCGAAACTTAGCAAACGATGAGCTTATTTTCCGCAACAAACTATGCATAAAAAGAACCTGGCTGATTGAATGCCAAGTTATAAAAACTTGGCAAAGTATCGTGTTCGAGGTCCACGCTAGGATTTAATTTTACTCTGCCCCCAGTATTTCATTCATCCATTAACGTAAGTAACGGGCTTATCCAACAAATGGTTCAGATGGTGGCTTCACGCTGCGCGCGAATCAGCATCTAACCTAATTCGTTAGATTGTATACACTTGCAGTTCCATTTTAATTGCTTTAGCTAACCCAGTAAGATCGCCATATATCGTCTTTGCATCTATTCCTACCTTCCTTAGTAAGGCATAAACATTCTCATATATGGAATGACAAACAATAAATTTATACATTCTACATTCGTTATAAATGCTAGACGCTATAATTGATTCCACTGTTTTTTCTCTATTACCAGATATTAAAAATGTACCGAACTGCCTATCCATTCTTGCGTTTTGCTCCAAAGGTTCAGTGACCCACAAAATATCATATGCAAACCGATCTGCTACTTCAGCAAAAATTTTATCCTGTTGCCCCTGAATAGATATTCTAGTTTCACAAAATTTAGAATCTTTTTCTTTTATATAAGCTAAAGAGCAATCCATTACAGAAGTATAGTCAATTGCGTAAATTGAGAAATTTTCTTCAGCTAAGGGATTAAATGATTCTAAAGCAAAATATAACGCAACATAAGGACTTTCTGTAAAATCAATAAGTCTAGTGGGAACGCCATAATGTTGCATGACTGATAACCAAGATAGTTTTGACTTTGGTGTATGTTCTGCTTGATTATAAATATGATATTTAGAGCAAAAAGTATTATATGAGTGGTCTTCAAATTTTCTAGCATTTTCAGAACTCCATTTACTTCCTATTACTCGCTCTAAAGTAGACTCTAACTTCCATTTTGCATTGGCTTGCCCTCTAAAAACAAAGCAATTAGGCAACTCATTTAAATGACGAATTAAATCTTCTGAACTATTAATATATACTTCTTCAATCATCTCCTTACCTTATAGTAAGCTTCTTGAATTTCTTTGAGAATATCTGGTTTAAGAGTTTCTATGTCTACTGGAACTCTTATTGCATCACCTTTAAGTGTAATTGTAATTATCTTTTTATTATGGGATGGCTGTATTTTTGCTGATGCTGTATTCCCTGTAGAAGCCGTTGATTTAGCAACAGCCTCTATACTTTCTTCATTTAACTGCTCCCCAAAAACTTCTACAGCCCCACTTTCACCGCTTACAGCTTGGCAGTATACAGAAAGAGGTTTCTGAAATAATTCATCTGCATCAATAGGGTTTGGGCCTGTAAACGATGCTTTAAAATGCTTAATCGAATACGCAGAACGGAGCTTTTGTATAAACCCTTCTGGGTCTGGAATAAAATCTACTCTTACCTCGACACCATATTCACTTACTATTTTTGTATTATCTAAAAGCTTAGTGATTTTTCTTGCTATTGCCCCCACATCGGAGGCAACTTTAGATTTTTTAGCAATACCTATAAGCCCAATAGAGCTATCAAAAATTACATTTGTATATGGCCCTGAATCGTCTACTGAATCAATAAAATCACCGGTTTCAATATCAAACCTTTCTACTGTTGTTTTAGTAGTGCGCCCTACCGCAAAAGCCCCTGATACATCGTTAAAATAATCAATATTCCCTATATGCCAGACATTATCTTTTTTTAAAATAATTTCAGGCTTCTCATTAAGTGCTTTTATAAATAAAAGTGAAGAAGAGATATTTACATTAAATAAATCTACTTGAGAAGGCTTAATAAATTTCACTCTATACAAGTAGTATTCAATAATTGGCACTATATTTGATTCCTTTTTTGATTAAATCTAACAAGTTATTATCTCAGCGCTTCTTATCATAACAGCTAACAGCTAACGCCTAGATTGATGCAATAAACACTATAAAAATCAGTAACACTAAACGAGTTAACATGCATTAATTCAAGATAAATAGGTCTGAATAAGATTCAGCATGTTTAAGTGTAGACCAAGATCACACTTTTCCTAATTCTTTAAATGCCCGCTTATGGCTGCATACAGTCATCAAATAAACTAAAGCCGTTAGGCTTTTGAGTGAATTAATCCACACTATTATTGGCTTAGGTACAATGACTACTAATGCATATATGTTGCCAATTTTTGCCTTTATCATCTTGCTGAGTAACTCAACGCCCGTTCCTAATGCTCGCATAGCCATCACTAACCATGATTTATTCAAGCATCCTTCGCTAATATCAATAAAGCTCCCGATACTCATCACGAGTATTAGGCGAAACTACAACTAAGCGACTAAAGCCTCACTGTATTAGTTAGGTCTATTGCTACTTGTCATTGCTAATCCATCGATCAATCTTTGCCATCAGGTCTACGTTATAGGGATAATTTCTTCGTATTGGATATCAACTGAGTCTATGTAAAGTTCACCTGAAAATGCAGCATCAATAATGCCCTTTATATCTATAGCTTCCTGAGGGGGCTTGGTAGCTAAGATAAACCCAATGAGCTTCAATTGAAAAATCAATTGTTTCTTGCCGGCCCTCTACGCTTTACCATGCTCTCTACATTCCACCGATCTGGTAAATAAGAGCTTCCTTAATTAGCCACTACGCCAAATTGATAAGAGCAACCAAATCCCACCCATAAACGCACCAACAAACCCCATTAAACCAAAAAATGAAGAGGGTCCGCCTTCAACGGTTGAAACAATCGAGCTTCCAACAATTAAAGCAGAAGTTACCAAACTAATGGATAGTCGATTAATTGTACGATCCAGCTCTTTGCCCAACCATTCGGGCTTATTAACATCAATCTTTACCGCTAATGCTCCATGACGTATTGACTCCATTAATTGATGCAAGTCTCTTGGAAGGTCTGTTAGTAATGCTGTCAGCTCTAATAAATTATCCTTCCCCTTTTTAAGCAATGCATCAGGACTATAACGAGCTAAAAAAATACGTTTTAATAATGGCGTTGCCGACTCAACTAAATTAAACTCAGGATCCAATTGACGACCTAAACCCTCTAACGTGATAAAGGCTTTGAGTAACAAGGTTAAATCAGGGGGTAAATTGAGCTGGTGATCCCGTAACAAGGTTGTTAGATTATTAAGTAAGTCAGTAATATTCAGTTCTTTTAAAGGAATATCGTGGTATTGATCAATAAAATCATCAATATCAAGGGTAAAACTCTCCCTATTATGTAGGCTGGCATTATCACTCCACTGTAATAATACTTTAACAACCCGATGAGAGTCTTTATCAACCAACCCTCTTAACAAATTTAACACTTGTTCTCGCCTGTCTTCAGATAGACGACCTACCATGCCAAAATCAATAAAGGCGATTCGGTTATTATCTAAATAAAAACAATTGCCTGGGTGCGGGTCTGCATGAAAAAATCCATTTTCCAATATCATTTTTAAAACAGTTTCAGCGCCACGTTTAGCGAGTAGTTTTCTATCCAACCCTGCTTTTTCAATGGCGGCAATATCATAGCCAGGTATTCCATCAATAAACTGTTGGACATTAATACGTTCGCTAGTCCATTGCCAGTATACTTTTGGAATTACAATATTGGGGTCATCACTAAAATATGTCATCATGCGTTCTGCATTGCGACATTCAGCAGCCAGATCCAGCTCACGGCGCATAGACCGGGTAAATTGATGCACAATTTCTTTAGGTCGATAACGTTGCAACGGTTTAATTTCTTGTTCTGCTATTTCTGCCAATTGACTTAGTAAACGCAAATCAGCCTCAATAACTGAACGAATACCAGGGCGACGGATTTTAACCACAACAGGACTACCATCTTGTAACTTAGCCTTATAGACTTGACTGATGGAGGCTGCTGCCAGCGGTTGTTGAAGATTAAACTCAGCAAAGATTTCTTCTGGCTTCCCTCCCAAATCTTCTTCAATTTGAGCAACTAACTGTTGATAAGGAACTGTTTTAACTTGATCTTGAAGTTTTTTAAATTCAGACAACCATTCAGGTGAAAATAAATCTGCCCGTGTGGCAAGAATTTGTCCTAGCTTAACAAAGGTTGGCCCCATATCTTCAAGGGCTCGGCGTACTCTTACGGGAGGCGTGATCTTTGTTAAATCATCAACTTCCTGCCACTTTAATACATGCCCAGCACTTTCTACAATACTTGCCACGCCCAAACGCCGAACAATATCCCCAAAACCATAACGAATCAGAATTGAGGATATTTCATGTATACGGCCAAAATCACGAGCCACTTTTAAGGTTTCTAATAACATATGTGTCAATTCAAGACTAAAGGCTGACTAAGGAGTAAGGATACAATGGTTAATCTTCTTTTGAGAAAATAAATTACTTATTTTAAGCTCTAGGCTCTCTGCAATGCCAGCAAATAGACTACGGGCAACATAAGCAACTGTCGCCCCGTTGATTCGGCCATCTTTGGAAAGGTCATGGTCTGAAAAATCCTACAAATTTCCGCTGGCTTCTTCGATAGCCCGTTTTATGCACCAGCTACGTGTGTTAAAGCATCATCAATTTCGATAGACATACCATTATTCAAAGCTGTCATCCAGGCAATGCGCTTGTGAGCAGGATTATAAACCACGTATCGTAACGAGATGATATTATTGATTTTTATTTGGAAATCTAATTTCAACCATTGCATCTTTAACAATTGCTTACGATGAATCATACCAGCTACTGGCCTCCCCTTTTTCGGGTATATAAACTGGAAAAAGATGTTCTGGTCTAATTGAACTTTATAGAACTAGATATCTTCAGGACTCTTTTTCTGGATTCTTCATCAATCAATGTATCATTTGTGTAATTCTCAAGAATTCCATTGATTTCTTTTAAATAAGGCATCAAAAGCTCTTTGTCTTTTGCTTTAATATCATAGTGATTTATCGTTCTTAGTAATTTTATCGACGCACTGTTTAAACTTTTATTTTGTCTTGGGGTTGGGTTGTCGTGAGGCGTTGCTAGCCCTAATTTATGGATGACTTCTTGTACCACATCACCTTCGTATTTAAAGACTGAAACCTTATTCTTACCAAACAATAACTGACATTCGGTGACAAAAGCTTGATAGTTTAAATGTTGAGAAAACCATTCAATATTTAACATTTCAGCAAAGGATAAATCTTTACCATAACACCGGTTACCTTCAACTTGTGGGTTGCGAATACATTGTTTGTAATAGCTTTCAATAAACTCGAGTGGTTCACGAAACCATACCCAGACTTCAACATCGAAAAGTTTACTCAACTCAGATAAAAACTCTTTTGATTCGTCAGGAAAATCCCACCAGCAATTATAAATACCTTCAGATGACAGGATAATGGTGTGGGTGTCTTTTTTAACTTGCGAGATAATATTCTTAAAGTTTTCCAGGAAGCTTTCCAAGTTTGTTGTGACTAAGTTCTTCTCAAACCATTGGTGTTTTGGTGCGTTGGGATTTTTTATTTTTTCAAGGTTATGCGGATAAAGAATCCCTTTTCCTCTGAGCTTGTATTGTTTTTTATCTAGATAGGTTTGTAAGCTAGTTGTACCCGTTTTGGGCGTACCAGCATGGATGATTAGCTTTAGCTTCTGTAGTTTAAGTTGCGCTACTGATTGCTCAAGTGGCTTTAATAGCTCGGCTAATTCATTAGCAAAATGAATATTTGATTTTTCCATTTCGGTATATAAAAATCTCTAAAAATAAGGGGAATCAAAAGGTTTCTTTATTCTAATCTAGAAATGCGCTTATCCACAAAAAGTTGACACTCTATGCCTTAGGTTTTGCTTAAAAATTGACGCGCCCCCATAAGCAAGTGGATATTTATTTTTTGCTTAATACTTTACATCTTCGAGTAACAGTACCGTATTTTTCACTAATGCCGCATTCACTAGTTTGTCCTGTGCAATGCCTTGTAGTACTTTGATCTGGAACATTAAAAGCAGTAAGTAGGTGTCCAAAATTATCTTAACATTTTATTTAAAACTGGCTATATTATTTAATTAAAAACCTTTAAAAGGTATACATAATAGTTTATAAGTTGTAATGGATCTTGCTCTTAAGCCCTCGCCCCAAGGGGGGAGAGGGCTTAAGAGCTAAAACTTACATTTTAAATTACGCTGTAGCTAATTAGTAAAATGTTAGAATATTTATGGTCACCTACTTACCTGACTCGTCATGGCACATTGGGACACTCAGTTTAAACTACACTCGATTATAATCGGCACTTTCTTACATTGCTTTCATTAAAATTGCCAGATAATTTTTAATAAAGGAGGACGCTACCTATTGAACCATCCGCATTAGCAATCCTTCAGCCATTTCAGAGACTAGCACTAAATGGATATGATTATCCTTAAAATGTAGGCAAAAGAGGATGAACAACATACAATGGCACATCCAAAATCATTCTGATTCTGGGCATAAATATAACTATAGGAATTAACATGAAAGAAATTACAGTTGATAGCAACCCAAGTGAAGCACTTTTAAAAAAACTAGGGGTTACTAACTGGCCAACATGGGAAAAAGAAGTCTCTTCATTCCCATGGGAATTTGTGACCACAGAAACAGCACTGATTGTAGAAGGTGAATGTGAAATGACACCTGAAGATGGCAGCGCTTCAACGACTTTCAAAGCAGGTGACTTAGTGGTATTTCCAGTAGGCTATAAAGGCACTTGGGAAGTAAAAAAAGCACTTAAAAAACGCTATAAACACAACGGCGGTAAATTTGTAAAATGTTTTTTTAACAATTTAACCATAATGTTAAACTCCATTAAATCCATTACGAAATAAAGTTTACTTCCATTATTTCCACAACAACGGCTTCTGATAGTTTGACAAGTTCGTATTCTGAAGATGAATAAATATCACCGTCTTTATTACCCAATGCTATGTCTACAATATCAGGCTTATCATCATGGATAAGGATAACAATCCTTTTATCTAGAGCAATACAATCAATGGTGATTGCATCCGCTTTCATGCCTTGATTACGTAAGGTTTTATCCATTATTCCCATTAATGTATTGATATTATCAAACTTGCTATAGAACACATCATTCGCCCTAGCGACAATCTCTGATAAATTTTGTAGTTTACTCTTCATTTTTAACTCTTAGTGATTAGGGCGACTAGATTGAAACCTAAGCATGAATTATACTTCACATGGCCACCGTTGCAGATTTCTAACGGCTGGCTTTGGCCGATAGCGGTGTTACTGAAACAGTTACAAAGTTTGCTATGCGCCTGTTTTAGCACCTCCTCAACTGCTCCTACGTTATTCTACCTTCTGCATCCATGCACCCTATGGTAATTTTAGAGCCATGATGACTACTCACAAAGTATGCTCAATAATTCTCTTGGTAAATAAGTCACAAATTGAAGGTGAACACTTCATATCTTAGTTTTTACCAAGTTTGTATCATGGACCCACGTTTTAAGAAAAACAAAACGCCTCTAAATAACCAAGGTACAAGATCATGAAAACTTTAACATCAGTAGCCGTATTAACTATCGCATCAGTGCTTTCATTTAACGCAATGGCTAAATCAACAGTCAATAAAAGCATTATCGTTAACAAGTCCATGAACAAAGGCAATGCAGCGATTGCCATCGGTAAAGACAATTCTGCAAACGTCGGTTCCGTAGCGCTTAAAGATTCTAGAGTAAACAAAAGCATTATCGTTAATAAATCACTTAATAAAGGCAATGCGGCAATAGCGATAGGACGTGATAACTCAGCTAACGTGGGTTCAATTGAAGCGAAGAATGCTCGAATCAACAAAAGTATTATTGTTAACAAATCAATGAACAAAGGTAACGCCGCTATTTCTATTGGTCGGGGTAATTCAGCAAGTGTGGGATCAGTTGCGATTAAAAACTCAAGAATCAATAAAAGTATTGTAGTTAACAAGTCTATGAATAAAGGCAATGCAGCAATCGCGATTGGCAAAGACAACAGCGCAAGTGTTGGATCAGTCACTTTTGAATAATCAAGGGGAGTCACTCAGGGAAAATAATAAACAAGGATGTTTGTTATTGAGAGCAACGACTGCATGGATGCAAGAGGTAGAGCAACGCAGGAGCCCTTGCCAAGGCGCTGAAATAGGCGCATAGCTAGCTCTATAACTGTTTCAGCAAGCCACTATCGGCATAAAACCAACCAATAGAAATCCACCGTCGTGACCGCGCGAAGTCTGAGTTGTGCTGATTTAAAACAGCCAAAATCAGCCTGTCAGAGTCATTATAAAAACCTTTATTTATGGTTCATACAGAACTCAATAAATGCTTCACTAGGCATCGGCTTAGCAATAAAATATCCTTGCGCTATATCACAACCTAAAATCTTTAACTTATCCCATATCTGTTGTGTTTCCACGCCTTCAGCGACAGTATGCATTTTAAATTCTTTGGCTAATAAAATACATATTCTGGCAATGGCAACCGCTTCCTCATCTTTCTCCATATCTCTGACAAAGTGCTGGTCTATTTTTAGTTCAGAAAAGGGGGATTGATACAGTTTTTTTAATGATGAGTCGCCAGTACCAAAATCATCAATAGAAAGTGAGAAGCCTTTCATTCGTAGCCGATTGAATATATCCAGAGCAGCTGATGTATCAGTCAGTATTTCAGACTCGGTTAATTCTAAAGTGAATGCTTCTGGTGCTATATTATGACTTTTTAAAAGCATTCCCAGTTTTTCAGGTAAGGCCAGATCATTAATGTTTTGTGCAGATAAATTTATTGATAAATTAGCATCAATTCCTGCTATCTTAAATTGTTGATAGGCTTTAATAGATTCTAAAATAACGACCTCAGTTACCGCTCCCATTAACTGATGTTGTTCAGCTAATGGGATAAATTGATCAGGAAAAACGAGGCCCCGAACGGGATGTTGCCAACGGACTAAAACTTCAGCGCCTGATAATGAGTTATCATTGAAACGGACTTGTGGTTGAAAATAAACCATGAGTTCATGCTTTTCTAATGCCTGTTTTAGCTCCTCAACTGAAATTTTATCCTCAGACTTAATGGATTTAATATCGGGTATTTGTTTTATCTTAGGGGGTAAGTTACATTGCTTATGCACTTGCGTTAGTACATCAATAAACACCTCCGTATCTATTGGCTTACTCAGTATCTTTGCTACTCGTAATTGTTTTGATTCTGCGAGTTGTTTTGCCGAATGTAGCACTCGTTCATCAAAGCCACTAATAAGAATAAAGGTGGGACTCAGGTTTTTGTCCACCAATTCCCGCATAACTTCAATGCCATCCTTTTCTGGCATATTCAAATCGAGTACTACAAGGTCATTATCTGTAATCGGAGCTAATAAAAACTGTATTCCTGATGTAAAGGCAGAGCTATTGAAACCAGCGACATCCGCCATTGCCTGCATAAGTTCTAGATAGTTCTTGTCATCATCAACAAGATAAATAATACTCTGAGTAGATATTGTTAATGGACCCACTTTTTGAATTGCTTTAGCGATATTGTCTTCATGCCCAGCAATATAGGATGATATTCGTTGATCAGTTCCTTCAATATGTTCAATAAACCAATCGCTTAGAAATATAACAAAATCAGCAGATGTTTTTTGTCCCGCTTTGACCAAAAAGGATTCGTGTTTAATTTGCTTAATCAGCTCTTTATGAATAGCAAAGTGGTTTTCACAATAAGGATAGGCTGAAGCGGCCATGATGGCTTCTTCACGCTTAAAGTGTGACTCTGTATAGTCTACGAGATCAGCGAGCAACCGATATAACTGGGCGCTATCCGAATCTTTTTGACTGAGTAAATAAGCCTCATTAAAAAGTTGAAACATCATTTTATGATCATTATCAATCTCACTGACACCAACACTTAATGCTTGAGACCAATGCCAACATTTATTTTTTTCTGAAATGCTTTTCATTACAGCCTCCCTTTTGGAAGGATATAGCCATCCAACAAAAGTCGAACATGTGATAATAGCTCACGACTATCGTAAGGTTTATATAATATATTATCCTTTAGCCTAGAGTCACTTAAAATACTGTCTCGATCACCACTAAAACCACTGGTCAATTGTATTTTGATCGTAGGGTAGTGTTCCAATACTTTTTGTGCCATTTGATAACCATCCATATTAGGCATAATAATATCACTGAATATAAGGTCAATAGGTTGGGTAGGTATCATATCAAGCGCTTCTTTACCATCACCAGCAGTTAAGACTTTATACCCTGCATCTAATAGAATTTGTCTGGCTAATTCCCGTAAAGCAGGTTCATCATCTACCACTAAAATTGTTTCCCCCCCTGATAACTCAGGTTCAATACTGGTCATATTTGTTATTTTAGCACTATCAGTCAGTTGCTTATAACGAGGAAAGTAAAGACTAAACAGTGTTCCTTCTCCTTCTTTGGAATTTACATTAATTGCACCACCAGCCCGTTCCATAAATCCAAAAACCTGACTTAACCCCAGACCATTTCCAGCATCTCCTTTGGTACTAAAAAAAGGATCAAATATTTTGTCTTTTACAACAGCATCAATTCCTGTTCCTGTATCGGCAATGGCCAGTATAATATAATCATTAGCCGCTAGATTAAGGTATTTTGCCTCCTTTTCTGCAAGATGAATATTGTGGGTGCTAATACTCAATCCCCCTCCTTCTGGCATTGCATACTTAGCATTAATAGCCATATTTAAAATAGCGTCTTCAAGTTCGCTAACATCCAGCCATACCAACCAGTCTTCATTATTTAAATCAAATTCCAGCTTAATAACAGCAGTCAGCGATTTAGCCAAAATATCCTGAAAACTCTGCAAAACCAGGTTCATATTACAGGATTCTGCATGACTACTTTCTGGACGAGAGAAATTGAGCATTTTTTTAGTCAATTTTTTGCCTCGTTCAGTCGCATGCACAATTTCACTGATAAACTTTTCTGCTCCGTCTACATCTTGGCATTTTCTTTTAAGTAAGCCCGTATAACCAGTAATGACCCCCAACATATTATTGTAATCATGGGCAATGCCTCCCACAATCTTACTTAACGCCTCCATTTTCTGACTACGAATCGCATGCTCTTCAGCCAATTTACGTCGACTAGCATCTCTACCTTCAGCTACGAGTAATGTAACCTTCCCTTTTTTATCGAAAATGGGATGTACGCTAAAGTCAATCCATAACAATCCATCTAAAGTTGCAATTTCAACCTCTCTGTTAATAGTTTCACCAGATGCTGCCCGCTTACAATCATTCTCAATCATTGATTGCATCATTTTACTATAAGAAAACCAAGGGCCATTCCATAGTTTAAACGAGGTTACATCGCTTTCAGCAAGCCCTAGTATCAATAATGGTGGCGTATTGATGAAACTAATGGCTCCATTAGGCGACAGTGTCGCTACCATGGTTAACATACTATTCAATACTTGTTGTAATTGATCCTTATTGTCTTGTTCCTGCTCTTTTAAACGCTCCTGTTCAGTAATATCCATAACCAAAGAGGAAATACCGATCACTTTTCCTTCCTCATTAACAAGAGGTGTGTTGTACCATTCACAGAGAATAGTGCGTCCATCTTTGGTTACATTTTCATTACGGTTTCGTCTTTCCCCTGTATTAGTCAACAAATCAGCCCATACTTTATCAACTGTTTCTCTGGCATTGTCAGGGAGTATATTTTTGGTAATATGTTGCCCCTGAATTTCAGACTTTCTAAAACCAAACATTTGTTCCGCAGCAGGGTTTAAATCAATAAACTCACAATCAGTATTCCACTCAATCATGCCCATTGGTGAATCTTGCCAGTGTAGTGATAAACGTTGTAGGCTTTGATTTAATTTTTCACGTATACGGTATTTTTCTGTCACATCATTAAACACTAAGACCATGCCTAAAATATTATTATCAGAATCACGTATGGGAGCAACAGAATCAGTAATTTGATATTCTGTTCCATCCCGACTAATCAAAGTCGTATGGTTACTAAGATAAACGGTTTCTCCAGTACTAATCACAATATCGACGGAATTTGGAATTAATTCACGAGTAGTTGCATCAATAATAGGAAAGATAGTTTTTAAGGGGAGTCCTTGTGCATCAGCTTGTGACCAACCGACAAGTGCTTCTGCAACGGGATTAATGCGTGTCAGATTACCATCAATATCAGTGGTAATAATACCATCGCCCATACTATTCATTATAGTATTAAGCGATTGTTCCTTTTTCTCAGCAGTTTGCCTAGCTTTATTGGTTTTTAGAATATTCTGAGTCAGTATGTGGTCATATCTAAATTGAATGAGAAAACCAATTAAGCTTAATAAGATAGTGGCAATGATTAATACAACTTGAATTATTTTGTATTGCTCAAAATCTTGTTTTATTTTCTCCTGTAGCAAGGTCCCTACATGATCTATTTGATTAATAAAGTCTTTAAACAATTGGTCATATTCTTGATCTATTTCTGATCCGATACCAGAGGCCTCTTTTGCCTTATATCTTGTTAGAGTGATTAGTTTGAATTCTTTTAATTGCCCAATCGTTGCAACAACTTCCACTTTAAGTCGCTCATCATCCAGAGGAATAAATGTACCCTCCTCATTCTGCCCCCCCTCAATCATTGCCTTTGCATACCAAAGAGCCCTGTCTATACGTTTAATAATGTCATCTAGGTTCTCATATCTGTCACCTGAAATTATTTCTTCAAACCAAAGGTGTGCCGTAGTGGCTTCAAGCTTGATTTCCATGGTCACCTCAACAAGGGGAGAAAACTTGTTGATCATCTGGGAGCTTGAATAAAAAGAATAGACCATGGCTGTAACAATGCTTATTGTCACGGTTACTATCAGAAAATAACGGCGGAGCCTAAATCGACGATGAGTAATAAGACTATCAGACACGGGTTTGCCCTAAAAAAGTACATGAGAGAAAAATACCTTGATATTAGCATGGTTTAAAATAAGCTAGCCACTAATTACAAGCAAGAGGATTTTCCCCTGTATTTTTATTGTTATTGACTGCTCAATATTCAATACAGACATATAGAGTAAAACATGAACAATATATTTTTAGAGGGTTTGTAGCTTGAATTTCTGGCTGACCGCAGTGAGTCGATGGACTAAACCGCTCCATAACTGCTGGTCAATGAACTTAAGCCGTTTGAACGATTTGGTAAGTTGCTATTCTCTCAGGTTAGGTTATTTCTTTTAAGGATTCTGAAAACTATATTCTGCTTTCCATCCTTTTCCTTGATTTTGCCCGTTGGTCACAAACCAGATAAGAACCTGATTGCGCCAAGTAGTCAACTCCGGAGGAATTTTAGGGCCACTAAAACCAGCCATTATTTTTTCATTGGTTTTGTCTCCATTGAAAAAATAGACCCAGTCCATTAATGCCTCGGTATCAAATTCAGAGAACTTAATATGAATGACCTTCCCTTTCGGAGCAGTAATAAGCCATTTACAACTGCTTTCCATCGAATAGTGTTCAGATCCACTCCCATCTTCCAATACGCCCTCCGCACTTAGTTTCCGTGTACCCTTGCAATATAAATTCCTATAGTCGATTGGTTCGACTTCGTATTCTACTAATCCATCAAAATTCATCCCAGAGGTTTCAGCTTCTAAAACAGCATAAACCTGCGTACCAGGAATATAAATACTTTCCGGAGGATTTGATAACGGATAGCTTTCAATAAATTTGCCATTAGATGAATCATTTGAATAAAACTTGATAACGCTATTACCCACATCACCTGACACCGCAACAGGCTTTAATCTAATCCCCTTAAATTGACCTTGAGGTTTAATCAACCACGATCTCGATTTTTCTGACGGTAGGTACAAGCGCAAATAACCTTGAGGATATTCAAGAGGGTTCTGATTTTGTGCATCTGTAGTTAATAGATCGCATTTAACAGCCTCTTTTATATTTAATAACCCTGCCCCCAGTTTTCCTGTATAAAGAGGATTCGTCATTTTTAAGGCCGCAGCAGAACTTTTAAGGCAGGCTTCAACTTGTTTATTCGAATAAGAAGGATGCTCCCATTTAATTAAAGCAGCCGCCGCCGCAACCATAGCAGTGGAAAAAGAAGTGCCCTCTCTCACCTCGTATCCTTTTTCTGATAAAGAACTAGCCCCATGTATACCAATACCAGGGGCCAATAAATCGACAAATTGACCGTAATTAGATTTTTTTATTTTCTCTTTTTGGGGGCTAGATGCTGCAACTGCAATCACTGTTGAATGAGCGGCTGGATATTGTTTTCGATCTTGTGGAAAGTTTCCAGCCGAGGCCACAATTACGATACCTTTTCTATTGGCTTCCTCAAGAATCTCAATTTCTGCACGAGAAATATGTGCCACACTCCATGAGCACAGAATAATATCTGCCCCCGTTTGAATCGCATATTTAATGCCCTTATACCCGTCTTTAAGAGACGTATTATTGGCCTCATCTGACAAACTTTTAACGGGCATTATTTTAATGATGCTTGAGGCTGAATCGCCAAAATAGGTACCCGCAATCCGAGTAATTATGCTCGCTAAATGTGTACCATGATAAAAGTCGTCTAGCCGATCCAGAGGTGGAAAAATTGTCTTGTTATTATCTGATACATCCCAGCCATGTACATCATCAATAAAACCATTACCATCGTCATCAATATGATTGCGTGGAATTTCTTTTGGGTTAGACCAGATAAAACTTTTCAATTCCTGGTGAGAAGTTCGAACGCCATCATCGACAATAGCAATGACGATCTCTTTTTTATTCGATGTAGCTGCGCGATTTTCAGGTATGTTTAAGTGATGGATATACCAGTTTTTATCCATCACAGTTTGAGCCTGTGCTAAGCCAGTAACAAAAAAACAGAGACAGAACCAAAAAACCATTTTTATCATACACTTCGGCATAAGTATAAGCAGTAAACTGACTTTAAAACAAAAAAAAGAAGCTTGGTGATTAAACACAAGCTTCTTTATGAGTTATGAATATATAAAAACTATTACAGTGGAGGTAGGTCAAATGTTTCCGTTCCGCCCCTCTCTCCAAGTCTGCGCGGTCTTAATCCAGGCCCAGAACCAGCATGAAGAGGAACTCTACCACGTAAATCTGGCAAGCCAAAAGTTGTCCGTCCATCACCTCCATAAGTAGTTCCTAAAATGGAGAATAATGCTGTGTTTGATGAAATAGGTAATAACTGCCCATCACAAAATGCCCATCCACGAGGTGCAAAATTACCGCCAAACATAATTATTTCTGCAATAAAAGGATCACTTGAGTTCCGGGATGGAAAAGTGCCTTGTAAAGCTATAATAAAATTAACAGTTTGAAAGGGTTGCATGTTATCAATCGGTTGCAGATCCTGTAATCTGGGAGGAGTTGCAACCCAGTTACTGCCATTCCATTCCAATAAATCACCCGTATTCAATCCCTCGGTTAACCCAATCTCCTCTGCGGTAGCTATAGTGCCACCTGTTCCCCCCGTTAAATTAGTGCTGTCAACTGTTAACAGGTCAATTGCTTCACTAGCTAGTTCCCCTATAAAGGTAATATGGTAAACACCATTGCCTTCTTTGCTGACTTTTACATCGCGGTTCGCATCTTCTAAAATAAATTCCAATTCAACAAGAGCCTGAAGTTCAAGTTCTACATTTAAAGCAGAATCATTAAAAATCAAGGCAACAGGAGTTACGTTTGATCCTAGTCCTAGCGTAAAATCACCAGCAGTTGCATCTATAACAAGCCTTTGAATACTATTCAATGCAATTGGTGCAGCCCCTTTGTATTGGACAATCCCGCCAGCATCGCCTTTTGTACCTGTGTCGCCCTTGTCTCCTTTTACACCTTGAATCCCTTGTTCTCCCTTATCGCCTTTTACACCTTGAATTCCCTGATCTCCCTGGTCACCTTTTATACCTTGAATTCCCTGCTCTCCCTTATCGCCTTTTATACCTTGAATCCCCTGCTCTCCCTGGTCGCCTTTTACACCTTGAATCCCCAGCTCTCCCTGGTCGCCTTTTATACCTTGAATCCCCTGCTCTCCCTGGTCGCCTTTTACACCTTGAATCCCCAGCTCTCCCTGGTCGCCTTTTATACCTTGAATCCCTTGATCTCCCTTATCACCTTTTACACCTTGAATTCCCTGATCTCCCTTATCACCTTTTATACCTTGAATTCCCTGCTCTCCCTTATCGCCTTTTATACCTTGAATCCCTTGATCTCCTTGAGGTCCTGGCAAAAGTTCAATCTCTTCAATAGCTGTTTGTAGCTCAGCCTGGGTTACATGTTTTTTATCCTCATTTTTTTTAGCAAAGGCATTACAAGACAACATTATTCCAATACTAAATATCAGAATTCTTACCGTCATTGTGGTTTGTTTATGTGCTTTCATTGGTTTCCCCCGCTCGTAACAAAAAGTGCTAGTTAACACTTTACTCTGAACTGGTATAGAGTTATACATTTATTCATCATCCCAAGAGTATTCCCAATGTAAAACTTGCTTCAGAACCTATATTGCTCACAACTGCTCTTGCTCCCATCGCAGCCAATAGTCCCCTCCGATAAGAATGACTCAGGAATTTACTGATTTTTTATAAACCTGTAGTTTATATATAGTCCGTTTAGTTGCTACTCTTTCCTATCTTCAGCCCATTCATCTGATAATGTTTCTTTAGCTAAGGGTTCATTATGATTATAAGCGGCTCGTGTGATTAAGTGAGCTCCAACAGGGGCTGTTGCAATAAAAAAAGCAATCGCCATTAAACAGCGTGTCACTACCCCCATATCATTACTATGCAATGCGGCACCTAATAAAAGCAGGGCCACCCCAAGTGTTGCTGCTTTTGAAGAGGCGTGTAAGCGCTGGTATAGATCAGGAAGCCTCAACACCCCAATAGCTGCAACCAACATAAAAAAAGCACCACTCAGCAAGCAAAAAGCAATCAGTAGATTATTCATCTTGTTACTCTCCCGGGTCTCTATCAATTAATACAGCAAAAGCGATGGTACCAATAAAAGCGGTTATCCCGACAACAACAGCCACATCCAGTAAAGCGTGTTCACCTGACCTGACCGCCTCGGAAGCCATCATCCCAACCACCAAAATAGCCATTAAATCGAGTGCCACCACCCGGTTTACCATAGTGGGACCTAAGACCAGGCGTAAAAATGTGATGGCGATAGCAACAGCCAGCATAATTTCAACAACAATAAAAACAATACTCATCATTCTAATTCTTTTATTCCACAAACGGCACGCACTCGGTTGCCCAAGTCATAATAGATTTCTCTTATGGCGGCATCTCTGTCTTCAGCATACATTAAATGGACATAAAGAATCTGGCGATCATGCTTTACTTCAAGCGCTAGGCTTCCTGGAGTTAGCGAAATAGCATTCGCAAGCAGAGTGATCGCAACATCATCCAAATCATCAATAGGAATACGGACAATCCGTGGTCTTGCATAAACCGTGGGGGTCAATATATCCCAAGCGATACGAAAGCTGGAAATAATCAGCTCTTTAATAATAAAGCCAATGAGCCGAACAACGGCTAAAAGCTGCGCTAAACTACCGCCCATTTTATTAAATGATAGGCTGATAGACAGTACCGCAATTCCTAAAAGTCCACCTAAAATAAGGTTCCCAAGAGTCACAGCGCCTTGAAGAAAGCACCAGGCAATGGCAATAAGCCAAACAGATCCAAAAAAACTCATATTATGTCCTCAGTACTGCCTGTATATAACCAGCAGGATTACTCAGTTGTTCACCTGCTCGTAGACAAATATCAAATAAAGGCCCGCCACCTAAACCTAGTAATAGTGCAAAAAGAGCCAATAAACTCACTGGTATTAACCGACTATTCGCTTTACTTGTGCTAAATTCCCAACTGGCATCGGGGTGATCTTTCCAAAACACCTCGGTCCAAATTTTTACCATGGAATAAAGCGTAAAAAGTCCTGTAAAAATAGCCGCAGCCATAACCCACCAGAGCTGAGCGTCTACGGTTGCCCATACCATGGAAAATTTAGCAATAAACCCACTTAAGGGAGGTAAACCTGCTAAAGAAAAAGCTGAAATTAAATAGATAATACCTAGCTGGGGCCACGCTCGCCACATACCCCCTATTTTGGATAAATTTTCTGAACCCACAGCATTTGAAGCAATCCCTCCGACTAAAAAAAGATTCCCTTTAGCAACAATATTATGGCCTATAAAATAGATGGCAGAAGCTAATGCCAAGGGCGTTTTAATCGCAATACCTATTACTATATATCCAATCTGGCTAATAATATGGAAAGAAAGAATTCGGCGAATATGCATCTGACTTGCCGCACCAAGAACCCCAATCAACATCGTCGCAACGCCCATAATAAGAAGCAATTTATGACCGAGCACTTCACCTGGCATTATTAAGGTATGTAATCGAATCAAAGCATACACGCCCACTTTGGTAAGCAGACCTGCAAACAGTGCAGAAACGGGGACTGAAGGCGTATGATAGCTTGCAGGCAACCAGAAAAAAAATGGGAACATCCCTGCTTTAACCGAAAAAGTGACTAAAAAAAGTAAGCCAGCCAATCTAATGGGTCCAGTATTATCATCCGCTATGGCTTGTTGAGAAATAACAGAAATATCAGCCATATTTAAGGTACCCGCTTTGGCATAAAGCAAGCCTAGCCCTCCTAAAAAGAAAGCAGATGAAAGTAAATTAAGTACCACATATTTAACCGCGCCTTCTGTTTGTTCAGCACGCCCCTCTAGCGTTAATAATGCAAAACTTGCCATTAACATGATCTCAAAAAACACATAGAGGTTGAAAATATCACCTGTTAGAAAAGCACCACTCACCCCCATCAACAAAAAATGTACCAGTGGATGAAAAGCAGGTGAAAAGTGATTCTGCGGACAACTCATGACTGTATAAAGGATGACCGAAAAACCCAGTAAACCAACAAACAAAATCATGATTGCAGCAAGAATATCGGCGACTAAGGTAATACCATAAGGGGCTTTCCAGCCACCGACCTGAAGGGTTACATATTCCAATTCAAGCACTTGCCACATAAGCACTATGCCAATTAAAAGCTGAAGAGCCATACCGAAGACAGAAATCCAGCGTTGAGCCATCATCTGTTGCCGGGTCAATATCCCCAAAGAAGCCGTGACCAAGGGTACAAGAAGAGGCAGAACCAATAAATTATTCACGATTTTTTTTATCTATTATTGGTTTAAGATCGATTAAATCAGCTTCATCCAAACTATCGGTATGAGTAATTTGGTCAATATCATCATGCCCCAAAACGGCGACACAGCGATAAGCAAGTGCCAACGAAAAACCAAATAACGCTAAACCAATAACAATTGCTGTCAAAATTAAGGCTTGTGGTAATGGGTCAACTGCGGTTGCTGGCAATATGTCCATTCCCGCCGGAATAATGGGAAGCGTTTTTCCATGTAATCCTGCGGCAACAAAAATCAGTAAATTGGTTGCATGCCCCAAAAGTGCTATGCCTAAAATAATTTGTAAAAGTCGTTTTTGCAATAGCAGAAAAACAGCTGAGGCGTAGCAAACACCAATCACTAAACTCATAATCACTTCCATTGCTACTCCCCCTTATTATTGACTACAGACTCTATCTCTAGCACAAAAGAACTAACCACGCCTAACACCACGATATAAACCCCTAAATCAAATATTAAAGGGGAACCTAGCTTCAGCGTTGAAAAACCCAAGGGAACCTTTATCCAGACTGAACTCATATAAGCTGCATTGAGTTGTAGCATTCCTGCCAATACGGCAACCATTAAGCCAACGGCTATGTAAGAAAGAGGGTGAAAGTAGAGTAATCTACGCCCAACCTCGGCACCATAGGCAATGGTCATAATAACCACTGCGCTAGCAGCAACCAAGCCTGCTGAAAAACCACCACCTGATTCATTATGCCCTCGTAATAATAGAAAAAATGAAACAATACCTAACAGTACAATTAACCAGCGCAGGGTCATATCCAGAATAGGGGAAGCATTCATCATATTCCTCTTTTGCTTTTTGTTTGTTTTAAGGACCCCATCAACACTCCCACACCCAGCGCGGCAATACCCAATACGGTTATTTCACCTAAAGTATCTAAAGCTCTAAAGTCAACCAGAATAACATTAACTACATTATTACCATGCCCTTGTGTTAAAGCATTCACTCCATACCAGTCACTCACACGCTGCCCATAATCTGTACTAAGCGCTACCAGCGTTAACACCATCATCGTTAACCCCGTTACAGCAGCAATGAGCAACCTCCCCGTCTGTACCTTGATAGGCTGGCCATCAAAATCGGGAAGATGGCGGAAAGTAACAACTAATAAAACGACTGAAAAAATTTCTACCAAAAACTGAGTCAATGCCAAATCTGGTGCATGAGAAACAATAAAAAACAAGGTCATTCCCATCCCTATTGAGCCTAATCCAGCAATAGCAGGTAATCGCTTTCGTGCAAAGGCGGTAGCCAGACTACTTGCCATGATTAAAAGCCCCGCTGATAATTCAGATAAGGTGATTTTTTGTACAAATGTAGGTCTCATCGGGGCATCACCATGCACCCAGGAATGCAGTATTAAAACGCAGGTCACAACAATAGTGGTTCCAAGGTAAGAGGTTAAAGAACCATTTTGAATAATGCGAGTCAGTGCTTTTCCAAAGCCAATCATGCCATTCCAGATTGCCTCATGAATAACTTGTCCACGGGGTAAAGTGGGCACACACCTTTTAAGTAGATGTCGTTGATAAAAAGCAATTAAACCTATTATTACCGCCAATACACTCATTGCCAGATAAATATTAAAACCATGCCATAAGGCTAATGTTTCAGCTTTAGCACCTAAAGAAACAACCGCTGGTGCAATCAAAAGTCGCTCTAAAGACGCTAAGTCAAAACCAAAAATCAATCCCATACTACTTATTAATAACATTGGAATTAACATGCTCCAGGGCGATTCATGCGCACGCTCTACGTACTGTTTATTCTTTCCAAAAGCAGGAATCAAAACCACACAGCAAGCGACTATAACGAAAGCTATGACCAGAATAAAAACCAAGCCTACTAGCCATAATGAATAAGTTAATCCGGCCTCCAATAGCATTTCTTTGGCAGAAAATCCTAGCATGGGAGGGAAGCCAATCATTGAAATAGCCGCAATAGCCGCGGCAAGCATTGTATAAGGCATTTTCTGAGCAAGCCCTCCCAGAGTATTTATATCTCGACTATGCACCGCATGATCAATAGAACCTGCAACTAAAAAAAGAGGGCCTTTATAACAGGCATGAGCAAGAAGAAAAATCAGCATGGCATTCAGTGCATAAGGTGTTCCAATACCAATTAAACACACCATTAATGCTAGAGCCCCCACAGTAGAGTGAGCCAATAGTACTTTCATATCGCTTGCTTTAGGCACTGACAGAATCACAATCACCATGGTGATTGAGGAAATAATGACCAAGGTAGGTGTCCAGGCCGGATGCTCTGAAAGGATAGGATGCATTCTGGCCAATAAAAAAACACCTGCTTTCACCATGGTTGCCGAATGCAAATAGGCGCTAATCGGTGTGGGTGCAGCCATAGCACCAGGTAACCAGAAAGAAAAAGGCCATTGGGCACTTTTAGTAAAAGCAGCCAAACAAATAAGAATAAAAATTGAAGTGGACCAGGCATGGCCATGCATCGGCGGTATTTCAGACAAGTTCCATACATCACTTGCAACCCCTAACAATACCACAGCAGCTAATAATGCCAAGCCACCTATCGATGTAACAAGCAATGCAGCTTTTGCTCCAGCCCTCGCAGCAGCATCTCGATGATTGGATCCAATCAGAATATAGCTGGAAATAGAGGTTAATTCCCAACTGACAAAAAGCAACACAAGGTTATCAGCTAATACGATACCTAACATGGCCATCATAAACAGTAAAAGCCAGCCAGTAATTATCCCTGTACGAGGATCTTCTCTCAGATATCCAGAAGCATATAAAAAAATACCCGCGCCAATTCCTGTAATAATCAATGCCATAAAAAGGCCAAAAGAATCCGCACGTAAGCTTACATTTAGACCCAACTGAGGAAGCCACTGAAAAATGAGTGTTTGCGGGGCCCCCATGGCTGCTTGGTCAAGCAATGAAATGATAACGCCAACCATGACAAGTACAAATAGACTAACCAACTTTAGCCAGTGACTTCCTAATATTCGAAAGCCCATAGGCGAGACAACCGATAAGAACAAAGGAATAATAAATAACAAAGCTATCGACATGATTCAGTTTAAAAAAATCCAGTATGAATATAAATAAAAGTATGACTATTCAGTCCTAATCATACCTGAAGACTACTCTAATCAACTTAATTAACAGAAATAAATATTTAAACATCATCATGTTAAAACAAGATAATCATAATCACAATGCTGATTTCTTGAGAGCTAACTGAGCTTATAAAAAATTTAAGCCATTGATTTAATTATAGATATAAAATTTTTATTCATCATTCATTTTACAGAAACAAAAACATCCAGTAGATCATACCAGCTGCTATAACGATACAAATGCCTAAAACATTCAGTCCAATTCTTATCGTATTATGGAAAAAAATGATCGGGTGTTTAAAAATAAAACGCATGCCTGCCCCATTACTATGTAGTTTTCAGTCAACAAAATCTTGAATTCATTGTAATTAGAAAACCTTACAAAAACCTTTCATCAAAACGCTGTTCACAACAACTGAAAATTAATTTGTCAGGATTGAACAGTTTCCCTGATTATCCATAAGCTTCCGCTTTATTTAATCATGTAGTTCAATCTCTTATCCCTCCCTTGCTGGGCATAGGTATCTACACCAGTTTTATGAAAGCAGCAGTAATCAGGGGTTTGTGCTCTTAAGCCCCCTCCCCAGGCGGGGAGAGAGTTGGGGCAACTGCATGAATGCAGGAGGTAGAGTAATGCAGGAGCAATTACCGAGAGGGGAGGCAAATAATTCTCTTCTTCAAATTTTTCTTTTGTTTTAAAAATAAAAGAGTAAGGAAAAAGAATCTATTTTGATCTCTCCTCACCCCACCCTCTCCAGCAAGAGAGGGCTTAAGAGCATGTGCAATCTACTGAGTAATTACAAAAAAACGTGTGTAGACAACTATGCCCTTTGGAGAGGGCTTAAAGCACCTTAATTGTATGATTAAAGACTGGCGGGAGCTTAGACCTAATCAGGAAAGTTTTTACAATAATGGAGGCGGGTATTGAAAGAAATTAACACTATTTACGTCAGTACTTTGAAAAACACCAGTAGTACTGGCTAGCGGTTGTGCAACCACCTCTCAACAGTCTGGCAATAAATTACATTGAAATTATAAAGGGTAGGAAGAGCATAAATATTGGAGGCTCTTTACATAAAAATAATAAATGGCTATGAACCAAACACAAGTTAGCTATTGTAGAGCGGACTTTAGTCCGCTATAAAGGTCGTCTGTAAAATGATAGCAGACTGAAGTCCGCTCTACAGTTTTCTATACTCTCATCTTGTTTTAACCTGCGTTTGAGTCATAGCCATGAAATAAAATTACTTGCCCATGAATAATTTTATGAGCGGTGTTTTCCACATCTATATTAGCTTTTTTACATCAAACTTTGATATCACAGCACTCGGCTTCTATCCTTTTCAGCAAGAAATTTCTTTTCCATTTATTACCTTCGCAGAAGGTATATAACATTAAAAATTTGCCAATTGTCAGGTTTTACTTTTTTCACTCTATTTTCTTGTTGCATACAAAACACAAGAGATGACCCCATATAAGAGCCAGTAACCACTATCGTTCTACGACCACCTTTCAATGTAGATTTAATTGCGATTAATTTTTAAAAATATCAGATAAAACCTGCATCAATACAATTTAATCAATCTGATTGAAATCGTTTATTACTTCATAAGACGCTTACTATTTTTCATTATACAAATCAGCAATTTTTGAATTAACCCCTTTCAATATTCGGATTAATTTTCTAATGGTATCTTGCTGTCTATCCTGTACCTGGGCTAAAGCATCTACTTTTTCTTCTGCATCAGATAACTGCTGCTCTAGTTTAATCACCTGTTGTTGCAATTCCTCATTATTTTCAGCAACACGTTGTAATTCACTTTGAATATTAGATTTTAAATGATCCGCTTTTTCTGCCAGCTTATCCATTTGTATCTGTATTTCTGATTCAAGTTCAGATGCTTCATTTTCTAATACATCAAGTGACTCCAGTTGAACATCCTTCTGATCAGCACTGAGCGTTTCAGTAAGCTCTTTTTCTTCAGTGAGCAACAAATCGCCCTCTGTTTCCTCAACAGCTGTTTCCATATCCTCGACATCTTTTTCCATTTGATCATCAAGCTCTGGCTCTATTTCATCTGAAAGGGTATTTGAATCCAACTCATTAGCTTCATTTAAGACTTCATCAAGCTTATCTTCAGGTTCTGCTTCAACTTGTGTCTCTATTACTTCCTGATCTTCTATTTCAACATCTGATTCAAGCTCGGCTGGTTCATCAACTAAATCAGCTACCTCTTGAGATTCAATCGCTTCATTTTCAGGTGCAATAGAGTCATTCATCATTTCTTCAGCTGCAAGGTCAAGGCTTGAATTGACCAGTTCTTCAATACCATCTACGTTGATATTTGTTTCTTCTTTAGCCATATACACCCCCAATTCAACATTATTTATCTAACCAATACATCGACCAACTATAATAAACCTTTAACAATAAGAGGTAAATCACCCAATAACACACGAGCATTTATTCTTAAAAAATCACAGAGACAACTCATCAATCCATTAGATTGACGAAGTTATTTCAATCTGAATAAAACTCAGTATAAACCTGCATATGAGTTAATTCATCAGGCAATACTTTAATTAAATTATCAGTTAAACTCAGGTTTCGTAAGCGAGTTAACTTAGCAAGCGATAAAGGTAGTTTTTCCAGTTGGTTATCTGACAACATCAAATTAATTAATTGACTTAAATTACCAATAGAGTCAGGAAGCTCAGTTAATTGGTTCTGCCATAAAGATAAGTCTGTTAACTCACTTAAATTCCCAATAACCTCCGGAAGATCAGTTATTTGATTACAGCCTAATGACAGCTCAGTTAACTGCGTTAAATCACCGATAAAATCCGGGATTTCTGTCAATTGGTTCCAGCTTAAATATAACTCAGTTAATTGACTTAAATGGGCAATAGAATCTGGAATCTCTTTAAATTGATTTTTCCATAACGATAATTCAGATAATTTATGTAAGCAAGCAATAGTCTCAGGAAGTGCTGTCAACTGATTTCTCCCTAACAATAATTCAGTCAATTGACTCAAATTCCCTATAGATTCAGGTAATTGTTTAAGTTGATTCCCCATTAAATACAGCTGTTTTAATTGTCCTAAATGACCAATCGATTCAGGAAGTTCTGTGAGCTGGTTTTTGTTAAGGTTTAACAAACTTAACTGATCTAGATAACCAATAGCATCTGGGATTTCTGTCAGTTGACAGCCTGCTAAAGGCAATTCCTTCATAGTCAATAGTTGACGTTTATCTCGTGGAATTAAGGCATGACTAATCTCATTTTTGTCAGCCCATTCAAATATTTCATTGACCCATTCATCATTATCAACCCGCAACTCTATCACCTTAAATGTCCTTCTTTTATAGATCTAGGCATAGACAGGTCTGTCTAATCTTTACCTAGCAATTAATTATGATTGCTCATTTTTTCAGTATAAATCAGAAATGCTTCAGCTCCAAAATAACAGCTAATACAGCATGACTTATATTTCAAAAGAAAATATAGGCAAAACTTTCAACCTGAAAATTAGTTTTCATTTAACCTAAAAAACTGCAATTTAATCTGAGTGCCTCCGTCAGCAGATTCCAGAAGGAATAGTTTCGCCTGATGCAAATCTGAAATTTCCTTGACGATAGCTAAGCCTAAGCCACAACCCTCCCCTGCACTCCCAGGAATACGATAAAAGCGTTCTAATATTTTCTCTCTTTCAGAGTCAGGAATTCCAGGCCCATTATCTTCCACACTTAGACAAAGCTCGGGTTGGTTTGTCAAACTGACAACAATATGCCCCTTCTTATTTCCATAAGTTATCGCATTATCCAGTAAATTAGTGAGTAATTCCGTTAATAAAACTCTATCTCCATTGACAAAACAAGAATTTTCAACAGCATCAAAACTTATTTCCATCTCTTTTGCTAATGCTTTTGGTATCCATTCAAGACATACTGCTCTGGTTAAATCGTACAAATCAACTTTTTCCATCCGATGTCGACCTTCGACAGGATCAGTACGAGCCAGGGAGAGTAGCTGGGTGATCATATGAGAAATCTTATCTGCACTATTTTGGATTTGTGATAAGGCAGGGGCCATGCTCAGTATATTTTCTTCTCTTTGCGCTCGCTCAGCCTGTAACTTTAACCCAGCTAATGGCGTACGTAGCTGGTGTGCTGCATTTGCTATAAATCGTTGCTGCGAATCAATCGCTACGGATAGTTTTTCGAATAAATGATTAATAGTATCTGTTAATGCTTTTACTTCGGAAAACACTTGTGTCTCAGGAATGGGACTTAAGTCACTTGGTGATCGCAATGAAATATCATTAGCCAGTTTATGCAGAGGTGTCAGGCCATGGTTTATCGCTTCAACAATAAGCAGGCTGATGAACAATGTTAATATTATTTGCGGAATTAAATCAGCCAGTAATATATCAACCATCATATCCTGCCGTTTGTTTACCGTCTCAGCAACATGAATAAAAACTTTTTTAGGAAAATTCCCGGAGACTTGTAATGAAACCATTCGAATGGCCTTGTTATCCAGTCTTGAATTTGAATAAACTGGCTGCCCTGTTTCTATAGCTAGTGATGATGAAGTAGGTAAAATCAAATCCCCCGCTATTAACTCCCCGTCATCACTAATAATTTTAAAAAACGTGGTATCAATATCATCCCATCTGAAAATTTCCAGAGCAGTCTCTGACAAATCAACAGAGACCTGATCATTAATCACTTTGACTTCCTGCACTAGTGAGCGAGCCGAGTCCAGCAACCAGCGATCATAAGTCTTTTCAACATAATGCAAGGTAACAAAATAAGACAATGCCGTTTCTAAAATTATGAAAATAATGACAGGAATAACAAGGCGATAAGCAATTGCTTTTTTTAGGCTAGTCACTTTACTCATCAATATTATTTTCCAATAAATAGCCTAAACCTCGAAAAGTTCTAATGCCAACACCATAGGGTTCAATCCGTTTTCTAATACGATGAATATAAACCTCAATGGCATTGTCTGCCAAAGCATCACCATGTAAAGATAAGTGTTTTGCAATTTTATCTTTACTAATCACTTTACCGCTCTGCATCATTAAGACTTCCAACACCGCCGATTCACGTGCTGATAATGACAGCGGCTCACCGTTGGCCTGAATTTGCTGGTTATTACTATCCAGCTGTAACGCCCCAAGCTCAATAATATGATCAAAACCGCCATAACAACGCCTGATTAAAGCATGTAACCGTGCTTCCAGTTCCCTCAGTTCAAATGGCTTGGTCATGTAATCATCTGCGCCTTGACTAATACCATCGATACGATCATTCATATCATCACGAGCCGTCAGGATCAAAATGGGCAGGGACTGTTTTTGGCTTCGTAACCTACGTAATAGCTGTAAACCATCCATATCAGGTAAACCCAAATCCAGAATAATCAAATCAAACCCCTGAGCGCTTAATAGATGTTCAGCATATGCACCTGTTTTTGCACCGGTTATACAGTAGCCACTGGTTGATAAGGTATGGGTAAGGCCATCAGCAAGTACTTCATCGTCTTCTATTAATAAAATATTCATTCAATTGAAAGGTTATTGAAAGTTTTGCTTTTTATAATAACAGCAACTTGATGCGCTACGACAACAACATGGATGTTTATCAATACTACCGCCATGGATCGGCTTTTTTAATTTTATACTGAGGATTTGGTTATGGGTGTTATATTTGGGATAATTAATATTTTAGTTGCCGTTTGGTTTTTTTCTTCAGCGGCCTCTGTAAAAAAACAAGCACTTATGTGGGCTGCTATTGGAGGCATTTCGTTTCTTGTCTTCAAGTTCTTAGGCTATTCAATGATCGGTTATCTTCAGGGAGCATTAGATCAAGCCCTTATTGGCGATTTGATCGACCAGGGATATACAGCCTCAGAAAGATCAGTGAGTGAATTATCAAGCGAAACATCTGATGAGCAATCAATGTTAGTCGGGATTTTTTATGAATTTTTTCCTTTGATGGTGGCTTTACTTGGTGTTTCTTTTATTAGGGCGAAACTAATATTAGGCATGGGCTATATCCCTTCCTTAAAACATAAAACGGGATTAAAATTTAAAACCCATGATACTCAAGGTGTTGCGCCAATTGAATCAGCAAGTCTTACAGGGACTTTATCTAGTTGGTGGCATAAAGTGAGAAAAAATTAATACATTCATCAATTGATGTAGAACTAAATTAACAACTTAGGGTCGTAAATTTGAATTTCACCTTATTTTAATACTTAATTTTAAAAAATTGCCGAGTCCCTTGACTCGGCTTTATCTTACTTAAAGGATCTTATGTCAATTCACAGTTACTTATTAAGCGGTAGTCATTTTAAAAAAGCAAAACAATTAACCTTTGATGCTCGACAAGAGAAAGGAGAGAAAGCAGATCAGTTATTCCAACAGGCTTACAATAATTTTTCAGCTATTTCAGAATCGTACTCAAACTATGCTGATGCACTTTATTACTGGGGGTTTGCTCTTTTACATCAAGCACAGATAAATTCTGCTGAAAAGGCAATAAAAACATTTGAAGATGCCATTAATAAATTTTCTTTTTGCAAAACTATTGCGCCTAATCATTTAGGTGCTGCGATAGATGGTGGTGTCGCACTATTAGGATTGGCGAAAGCTAAACAAATAGCTCTAGACCATGAACTCTACCGTAAAGCAAAAGAGTCATTTGGCGCTGCTGAAAAAATTCAGGCAGGTTCTGCCTCCTACAATTTAGCGTGTATTTATGCCTTACAAAATGAGGGAAACGCTTGCTTAAAAGCACTAGAAAATGCTCGAGATCACGGATTAGTCCCTGATGAACAAGATATTCTTAATGATGATGACCTGAAAAATGTTAAACAATTAGCTTGGTTTGCTGAATATATTAATTCTTTAACAACAGCTCCCGAAGAAGTCATTATTGAAGAAACTGAACAGGAAAGCAGTGAGCCAAGTGAAATAAAGGAAAAATAATTGATGTCTTTATACAAACTACAGGTTGATTGAAAAACAAGGATTTGTAGGGCGGACTTCAGTCCGCCCTACAATTTTTAACCTGTGGTTAGTTAAGGAAGCTCTGATTAAGTTGGTTAGAATTTGGCGCAGAAAAAACTGTCGCTATTTTTCACGAAGTGAGGCGTAATAGTCGTTCTATTGCGCCGATCTTCGTGGAAAATATCGGCCGTTTTAGCAAGCTAAAGCTAATTGGACTTGATCAGAGCTTCCTTAAGGAATCTCTGATTAAGTCCCCCTAAAAAATGAGATAATATGGCTTTAGAATAGATACATAGGGATCTGCCGTAATGAAACAGCTCAGCTTTGCCTCTCTCACATATCAACATAAAAAAATCAC
>Ga0209395_1000583_pt1 | contig 53143 bp, 53 predicted proteins | sample GOMGulsemesocosm_3_FD_184635 | JGI IMG/M metagenome (GOLD analysis project Ga0209395, IMG submission 184635) | Methane-oxidizing microbial communities from mesocosms in the Gulf of Mexico - GOM9D Gulf of Mexico (SPAdes) (version 2) | ecosystem: Environmental > Aquatic > Marine > Cold seeps... | reverse complement strand
GTTGTTATTGTAGGTTTCGATGGTAATCCCGGTAACCTAGAGTCTATTGCTGCAGGCGAGCAACGCGCAGACATTAAGCAAGATAACACCAGCATGGGCGCTAAGAGTGTGGCTAATCTAGTGGCTTTAATCAAAGGCGAGAAAGTCGCTGCATTTACCCCTATTGATGGCATCTTGATTACTGCTGAGAACGTTGCTCAATACCGATAAAAGCATCTTTATTGGTTAATCTTTGGTGGTCTGTTGTTGTGTTTTTAAACCGCAGACCGTCAAATGCTCCATTTAAGCTCTGCTTATCGTCTCTAAGCTAATAAGCAGAGCTCCCATCGTAAAAATCAATATTGTATTCAATCAATCGTCACTGATTTTTCTAACTTGCAGTGCTTTTTGTTAAAGTCTTGAAAGTATTCTATAAAAGAAATGTCTAAAACAGGGAAATATATATGGCCACGCTTGAAATACCCCCTCAAACCCCATTGGGATATGATTGCTTATCGCTGGGAGAGGTCATGCTCAGGTTAGATCCCGGTTTACAGAGAACGCGTCGTGCGGACAGCTTTAAGGTTTGGGAGGGCGGTGGTGAGTACAATGTTATACAGGGCTTGAGCAGTTGTTACGGACACAAAAGTGCAGTGCTAACAGCGTTAGTTGATAACGAAATCGGCCAGTTAATCGCCGGTATGATAAGGCGTTCAGGTGTTGATACCCAGTATATTCAGTGGTGTGATTTTGATGGAATAGGGGCAAGTGCTCGCAATGGTCTGTATTTTATGGAGCGCGGTTTTGGTGAGCGCGGTGCTAAAGCAGTGATGGATAGAGGCCATACGGCTATTTCACAAATGCGCGCGGATGATATTGACTGGAATGCCTTTTTTACACAAATTAAGCCGCGTTGGTTTCATACAGGTGGGGTAATGGCAGGTTTAAGCGAGCTATCCCCGCAAGTGGTTATTAAAGCGATGCAGGCAGCGCGAGAGGCAGGGGCGATTGTCTCTTACGATTTGAATTATCGTGAATCGTTATGGTGCAATCGTGGTGGGCGTGAAGCTGCTGCTAAATGTGACGCACAAATACTCCCTTTCGTAGATGTGCTGTTTGGGCTTGATAAGTTGGTGGCACCGGTGAGTGATATAGACACGCAAGTGTTTGCGCAATCGCTTGAGGCAATGCAGCAACGCTATCCCAATTTAAAACATTTAGTCTCTACCATGCGTATTGTGCATGATGCCAGTGTCAATGACTGGGGAGGTCTATCGCTGGTAGACGGTGTGATAGCTAAGGGTAAAGCACACTATAAATTGCCGATACTTGATCGAGTAGGCGGCGGTGATGCCTTTGCCGCCGGATATATTCACGCTCTGCTAACGGGTCAGTCCCAACAGCAGTGTATTGAACTAGCAGTGGCTCACGGTGCGCTAGTGATGAGCACCGTAGGAGATAATTCCATTTTAGATAAACGCGAAGTCTACGCTTTTGCGCAAGGGGGCGATGCCAGCGCAGCGCGTTAAAGGTCTATCATGGGCGTCAACTCTACTATAAAATGCACATTCCATTTTAGAGCAGGTTCAACATGACTGATAGCTATACTTATACGACGACTTTTAAGCTGAGCCGTGAACACTTAAGTGAGTGTTTTGATCAATCGGTGGTGGTAGATACCAGCATCATGGCTTACAAGAGAGCGATCATCTCTCTTATATTCGGTACCACTTTACTCGTGCTAAATTTAGTCAGTGATTACCTGGCTTTCTTTGTTATTGCGCTCGGTGTGTTAGAAGTGTTTAGTACTCACTATCGTAAAACTTGGTGGTTGTGGCGCCAGATGTTTGGCAAATCCTATAAATCAAAAGTGACGCTTTTAGTCGATGCTCAAGGCATTAAAATAAGTTCGACACATGTTAACAATAAGATTGAGTGGTCGAGCATTAGCGAGCTAGTAAAAACTGAATTGGGGTTGATAGTGCACTACCCCAAGGGCAACGACTACCTTTCACTCAGTACTCTTGATGATACAGCGCACAAGTATATATTGACGCAAGTAAACGCTGCGCAATAAAGCATTCTTTAGCCTCTTTCTTGTTTTTTGAATGAGGCTCTCTCTTTTTTTATCTATAAAGCTTCTAATGTAAAGCCCGCTAGCAAGATGGTTCCGCACCCGCTGCGGAGTGCTTTGTCTTAAACCAAATCATTGTTCTGAACCTAAAAGTCTCCTCTAAAGATTCTTTCCTATACCCCCCATAGAAAAAGTCATCGGCAATTGGTTGCCCATTTGGTTGATTTGAAAGTGTAATTTTTATAATTTAGTGCACCTTAGCCTGCGATGTTCGGATAACTAATAATGAAAATAAGCCATTGTATTGAGTGTGAAAAGCCTGTTGGATTTAATGCTATTAGATTATCAATTCAAGGCGTTAACTCTTGAAAAACCTTTGGCAAGAAACCAAAAATGGCGTTGATTGTAGCGGCGTTTATCAAGCCTTGAATACCGATATAGATGTCGACGTTGCCGTCGTTGGTGGTGGCTTTAGTGGCTTGTCTAGCGCTTATCACTTAGCTAAAAATGGTTTAACAGTAGCGGTATTAGAGGCGAGTGATATAGGAGAGGGAGCTTCTGGTCGCAATGTGGGTTTAACGAATGCCGGGCTTTGGATTATGCCTAAAAAAGCGCAGCAATTGTTAGGAACAAAGCAGGGAGAGCAACTAAATCAGTTATTAATTGATGCGCCAGGTTATGTGGCCGAATTAATTGATCGCAATAACCTAGATTGCGATTTTACCCCCAATGGTACGTTACATTTGGCGCACTCAAAAGCAGCGGTGAGTGTCCTACAGGAACGCCGTCGTCAATTACAGCAATATGGCGCTAACATCGATTTCATAGATCGCCAAGCCACTTTTGAAAAAACCCAAGCACAAGGGTATTACGGGGCGTTATTAGATCACAGGGCGGGTAAGCTACACCCCTTAAAATACTGCCAAGGGTTGGCGGGTATTGCCCAGCAAAAGGGTGCAAAAATTTATACGCATAGCGCCGTCACCGATATCGAAAAAGTGAATGATCGACTACTGCTCACTACGGCTGGCGGTAAAGTGACAGCGAGTAAAGTTGTGTTAGCGACTAACGCCTATGAAGAGCATATTGATTATTCGAAAGGGCTATTTACGCCGTTGTATTTCTGCCAACTTGCCAGTGCCCCATTAAGTGATGAACAACAAAAACACTGTTTAGCGGATGACAATGGTTGCTGGGACAGTGGGGCGGTGATGCGCTCTTTTCGCAAAGATAGCGAAAACAGGCTGCTTGTCGGTACCGTAGGCAACATACACTCGTGCGATGCAAAAGGCTTTAAATACTGGGCAAAGCATGTCGTGGCTAAAACTTTCGAGCAGTTAGGAGCACTTGAGTATCAATATGCCTGGTCGGGGAGAATCGCCAAAAGCCACAATAATATTCCGCAATTGAGCCAAATAGACAACAACATTATTCAAATAATGGGTTATAGCGGGCGCGGTATTGCAGGGGCAACGGTCGCAGGTAAAGAAATAGCAGAGTATTTAACCGATCAAAAAACTGCTGAGCAATTAGCACTTCCATTTAATCAAGCTAAACCCATTAGCTTTAATCAACTCAGAGCGTCTGTTTACGAATTAGGCAGTCAAATTTCACATTGTAGTGATCATTTAATAAGGTAGAAATATGAATATTAATGAAATTTTTAAAACATTAGACTTGCAAGAAGTCGATAATTCAAAGGGTGAACTCAGTGTTTATAGCCCAATTGATGGTGCTAAAGTTGCTCAAGTCGCCTGTGATTCAAGTGCACAGATAGATGAGAAAATAGCCAACGCCCAAACGGCGTTTAAGCAGTGGCGTACAGTGCCAGCACCACGCAGAGGCGAGTTGGTTCGCTTGTTGGGCAATATATTAAGAGAGAAGAAAGAAGCTTTAGGCGCATTAGTGAGTTTAGAGTGCGGTAAAATCTATCAAGAAGGTTTAGGTGAAGTTCAAGAGATGATTGATATCTGCGATTTCGCTGTTGGTCAAGCGCGCCAGTTATACGGTTTAACCATTGCCTCTGAACGTCCTAGCCACAAAATGCGTGAATACTGGCAGCCAATGGGACCCATTGGTGTTATCTCAGCCTTTAATTTTCCAGTGGCTGTATGGTCTTGGAATACAGCATTGGCGATAGTCTGCGGTAATAGTGTTATCTGGAAACCCTCAGAAAAGACGCCGCTAACAGCACTTGCTTGCCAAAAAATATTCGATCAAGCAGTGGCGCAATTCGGCGATGATGCGCCAGAGAATCTATCACAAGTCATTATTGGTGAGAAAGAAGTGGGCGAGCAATTGGTTGCCAGCACTAAAGTACCCGTAATCAGTGCAACGGGCAGCAGTGCTATGGGTAGAATTGTCGGTACTCAAGTAGCACAGCGTTTTGGTCGCTCTCTATTAGAGCTTGGTGGTAATAACGCCATTATTGTTGCGCCAAGTGCTGATCTATCTATTGCGTTCCAGGGGATTTTCTTTGGCTCAGTAGGTACTTGTGGCCAGCGTTGTACAACAACACGACGCATTTTTGTTCACGATGATGTATACGATGAGCTTATTGCCAAATTAAAGCACGCCTATGCTCAAGTCAGTATTGGCGATCCATTGGACGAATCTGTATTAATGGGGCCACTCATTGATAAAGATGCATTTAATAACATGCAAAATGCTCTGAAAAAAGCGGCTGAAAACGGCGGTCAAATCATTGGTGGTGAGCGCATCTTAGAAGATACATACCCAGATGCCTATTATATCAAACCTGCATTAGTTGAAATGACAGGAGATATGGATAATATACAAGAAGAAACCTTTGCGCCTATCTTATATGTCTTTAGATACACCGATTTAGAGGAAGCGATTGAGCGTCAAAATGACGTGCCTCAAGGCTTATCATCTGCTATTTTCACTACCAACGTACTTGAAGCGGAACGCTTTACCGCAGAAAATGGCAGTGATTGCGGTATAGCAAACGTTAATATTGGTACTTCAGGTGCTGAAATTGGCGGCGCTTTTGGCGGTGAAAAAGAGACCGGCGGTGGGCGAGAAAGTGGCTCGGATGCTTGGAAAGTTTATATGCGCCGCATGACATCAACATTAAATTATTCAAAAGAATTACCTTTGGCTCAGGGGATAAAATTTGATTTTTCTGATTTATAAAACTTAAATCAGTCATCAAAATAAGGGTTATGCTGGAATTTCTAGCATAGCCCTCCCAAGCGTCCATGGGGTTCTTTAAGAGAGACAAAACTTTGGACTTTAGAGCACTTCGCTATTTTATCGCCGTTTATGAAGAGCACAGTTTTAGTGCAGCAGCAAAACGTTGCTTTGTTGCTCAGCCCTCTATCTCTGGAGCTGTACAGCAATTAGAAGCTGAATTGGAATGTGCCTTATTTGTGCGCCATTCTAAAGGCATAACACCCACCATTGAAGGCACGGAGCTTTACCCTAAGGCTTGCCAAGTCATTAACGATATATCTGAAATTAAACACCAATTCAAACAGCCTTGTGAAACCCTCTCATTAAAATTAGCGCTGTCGCCTTTTTTGTCAGGTAAGCGTGTATCCGCATTAATTAAGAAACTCATACAAAGCCTGCCTAATTTAGATTTAACGCTGGTGGATATTAATGAGAGTTCAGATGCAAAAATCATCTCCAAAACTTTATTGGATAAAAATGAAGTTTTTCATAAACTCTGGGTTGATAGATATGTGCTAGCGACTCCACTAGATCATCCATTATCAGCTGATACTCAAGTGAAATTAGAACAACTCAATAATACCCAGTTTATCAGTAGAGCCCCCTGTGACATTATTGAATCCTGGCAGTATGCCATCGCTAAACGCGGCTTGAACATTCAGGTGAAAGCAAATGTCAAAACTGAAGAGTATGCGTTGGATCTCGTGGCGGCGGGTTTAGGAGTATCGATTGTACCTTTACATACTTTAGATGGTCGTAACGATTTGAGCTTTTGCGAAATCCAAGATTTAAAATTAGAACGTGTGGTAGGTCTTGCCTACACGAAAGACATGGCGGTGGCACCGAGTTTATTGACGGTAATCAGCAATATAGAGACACTAAATTAAGCGGTATTATGAGGCATCGCTAGGCAGGACTGCAGACTAGGAGAGATGTTTGTTACTGTGTTTAGTGGTTATGGCGAAAATTATAATAGCCTTATGATTGGACCAATTTAGCGCGTTGAATGTTTGATTATTAACCATTTTAAAAAATAGTTAAAATTAATTTCATTTAATCTTTGTTGAGGCTCAATTGACTAAAATCAGTTGTGAAAGTGTAGTCTGAAAGCAAATAGGAATAAGACAAACACCTGCAAAGCTATACCAGAGTTGCAGGTCAGACATTTGCTAGCGGTAGTGGAAAACAATGATCCGTGTAATCTCTAGCATGATTTTTATACACGAGAAAAGATGAGAGTTGTTTTAGGCAAAAAACTGTCGTTTTCTTGCTCAGTTCGCGTTTGATCTATGCCTGACAAATATGCCATGATAGCCCTAACTTAATGACCTGGGAATGAGAAAATGACATTTTTGAACAAGAGAAAATTATCGAACACTAAGAGTATTTTACTAGCTGCCGCACTGGGAGTGACATCTAGTCAAGTATTAGCAGAGTGCGGTAACGTCACTATTGCAGAAATGAACTGGGCAAGTGCTGAGTTTGCAGCAAACCTCGATAAAATTATCCTCAATGAAGGTTATGGCTGTAATGTTGAGCTCGTTCCAGGTGCGACCAATACAACGTTTGCTTCTATGGAAATCAAAGGTCAGCCTGATATAGCGCCTGAACTATGGGCTAACGCTGTCTCTATTAGATTGAAAGCGGCACAAGCTAAAGGCGATTTAACCATAGGCGTGCAGCTTATCTCAGATGCTTCTGAAGGCTGGTTTGTCTCTGAAGCGGTAGCCAAAAATCATCCTGAGATTAAAACAGTTGCTGACGCCTTAGCGCGCCCTGAATTATTCCCGAATAAAGAAGAGCCCGGTAAAGGCGCATTCATGAGCTGCCCAGCGGGATGGGCCTGTGAAATCGTCAACAAAAACATGACCAAAGAGACGGCATTTAACTTTGCTAAAGCAGGATTTTCAGTGGTTGACCCTGGTTCATCTGCGGGATTAGATGCTGCTATTGCCAAAGCATCACAGCGCAATGAAAACTGGTTCGGCTACTACTGGCAACCAACGGCTAATGTCAGTAAATATAATTTAAAATTACTGGATATGGATGCACAGTTTGATGAGAAAAACTGGCATGAGTGTTTAGTCATCGAAACCTGTGATACACCTAAGCGTTCAAACTGGGTCGAGTCTAAAGTGAACACCGTTGTTGTAACAGAGTTTGCAAAAAAGAATCCTGAAGTAATGGGGTACTTGAATAAGCGTACTTACAATTCAGCAGATGTAGGCCCGGTCTTAGTTTACATGAGCGAGAATCAAGCAAATGGTGAAGATGCTGCCTACCATTTCTTAAAAATCAATGAAGCACTCTGGAGTCAGTGGGTTCCAGCTGATGTAGCGGCTAAAATCAAAAAAGCGCTTTAATCAAGCACATCTTCAGAGGCCCTTTAAGGGCCTCTCTTTTATTCCCAATATACCTTCTGAGGTAACACAGTGAGTTGGTCCGAGTTTCCGAGTATGTCCAGATCTGACTTGCGCGAATTGCGTAAGTCTATCGATGAAAGTTTTCGATCCTTTACCATAGAGTATGGCGATAGCCTTGAAGCTTTTTTTGATCCCCTTTTAGATTTTTTGATTTTTAGTGAAAGACTTTTATTAAACACCCCTTGGCCTTTGATGATTGCTATTTGTGCAGGACTAGCCTTCAGTGCATCTCGCAGCTGGAAAATAGCGGTGGGTGTTATTGTCGCTTTTATGGTGATTGGTTATCTAGGTATGTGGGCTGATACGATGCGCACATTATCAATTATCACAGTTTGTACCATTGTCGCGATTGCCATCGGTATTCCGCTTGGGGTGCTAATGGCAAGATCCAACAAAGTACAAGCGGTCGTTTCTCCAATACTCGATGTGATGCAAACAATGCCGAGTTTTGTATACCTCATCCCCGTTGTTATGTTACTCGGTATTGGTAAAGTCCCAGGGCTTATTGCCGTTATTATTTATGCTTTACCGCCCGTTGTACGCCTGACTAACCTAGGTATTCGCGAAGTTGATAGTGATGTAATAGAGGCGGCAGATGCCTATGGTAGTAGTTCATGGCAGAAGTTGGTTCATGTGCAGATGCCACTTGCGCTTCCCTCTATATTTGCCGGTATCAATCAGACCATTATGATGTCTTTGTCGATGGTTGTTATCGCTTCAATGATCGGTGTAAAAGGTTTGGGTCAACCAGTACTTAAGGCAATTACTAATCAATATTTTGCTATGGGTTTGCTCAATGGTTTTGCGATCGTTGCATTGGCCATTATTTTCGACAGGGTGTCTCAGCGCTATGGATTACGTATCCAAAAGCACAGACAAGGTGATAGCAATGACTGATACCAAAAACGCAAAAATTAAAATTGAAAATCTTTCAAAGATATTCGGCCCAAAAGCGCATGCGTTAATACCATTATTAGAGCAAGGTATCGATCGACAGACATTACAAGAAAAGCATAAACATGTGCTGGCGCTTGATAACATCAATATTGATTTAGCTGAGCATTCCATTGAAGTGATTATGGGTTTGTCGGGGTCGGGAAAATCAACCCTGATTCGCCATATCAATCGCTTAATCGACCCAACTATTGGCAATGTTATTATCGATGGTGAAAATGTCTGCACCATGAGTGATAAGGCGTTACGCGAGTTTCGCCAAGCCAAGACAGCGATGGTTTTTCAAAACTTCTCACTGTTACCCCATCGTACGGTGATTGATAACATTGGCTTTGGCCTGCAGATGCAAAAGAAAAATGCCAAGCTGATTAGGGAACGTAGCTATTACTGGTTGGAACGTGTGGGTCTCAAAGGTTTTGAACATAACTATCCCGCGCAATTATCAGGGGGCATGCAACAACGTGTTGGACTCGCCCGGGCGCTCGCTTGCGATGCTGATATTTTGATGATGGATGAAGCCTTTAGTGCGCTTGATCCGCTGATTAGATCTGATATGCAGGATATTTTACTAGAGTTACAACAAGAAATTCAAAAGACCATTGTCTTTATTACCCATGATTTAGATGAAGCGTTAAAAATCGGTGATTCTATCGCTATTCTCAACCAGGGCAAGCTCATCCAAAAGGGCAGTGCTGAGCAAATTTTATTACACCCAGCGGATGATTATGTCTGTCGTTTTGTTGCTGATGTTAACCGTACAACAGTGTTAAAAGCGCGCTCAATTATGAAGGTGCAGTCTCAATCTAATGTTGCTGATGCCGTCGTGGTACAACAAGATGATACGCTCAAAGAAGTACTGCATAGCATGCTAAGTGCAGACTCTTTCAATGCGATCGTCAAAGATGCAAAGGGTCAATGTGTCGGTTGTATCGACTCTGATATGGTCGCGGCGGCTGTTAATAGCTAATCGCTAAACTTTTATGATAGGCGCGAGTGATGCTGTGGCATTCTTTAATGGAATGCATAGATTTATTCGCCGCCTATTTTAAAAATCAGTTTTTCTAAGCGTTTTAGTACAGTAAGATGCGAGGACTCTCCACGGAATTAATAGGTATCTAATGCTGCATTGGTCATCTGAGCGAAAAATAAAAATCTTGGTAACAGGCCCGAAAGAGCAAGTGGGAAAAGCGCTGTTACTTGCCGGTGAGAAAAATGCTGCTTTCGAGGTGGTAGGAGCAAGTTCCAATGCCCCAGATTTACGTGATAAACAAGATGTAGCAAAAGTACTTGCTCAAAGTAATCCCGATTTTGTCGTTAATACATTGGGTTACAACTCAGTAGTGGTGAGTGAGAAAAAAGTTGATTTGTGTTATTTACTCAATCGTGACTTTTTAGCCGTGCTCGCTGAAATTTGCAGTGAAAAAAACATCCCAATTATTCACCTATCAACTGACCATGTTTTCGATGGACACTATGCCAGTGGTTATAGCGAAGACGATCAAACTATTCCGTTGGGGATTTTTGGTAAAAGTAAGTGGGAGGGTGAGGAGATGCTGCGCAATAAACTTGATCAACACTTGATTCTGCGTGTGAGCTGGTTGTTTTCTCGTTGGGGTGAAAACTATCTTACCCGTTCTTTGAGTACCGCACGTGATGAAAAAGATATGTATGCTGCTGATGATCGGCGTGGCTGTCCGACATCCGCTGAAGATATTGCTCGCGTGGTCTTTGCGATTATTCTCCAGCTCAATGAAAAGGCGGGAGCTTGGGGAACTTATCATTACTGCGGCGCAGAAGTCACCACCCGTTTTAAGTTTCTAGAGGCAATTTTAGAGAAAGGTCAGCAGCATGAGCCATTAAAAACTCAGAGGCTGCACTCTGTTCCGCGCTCCGAGATATATGCAAAGGCTGAACGCCCTGCTTCTTCAGTTTTAAATTGCAAAAAATTACTCAGTGATTTCGGCATCCACCAACGCCCTTGGCGCACAGAGCTGGGTAAAGTGATGGATTCTATTTACACTGAGTAAGTCACTGAGCCTAGATGCCCCAAGGAAGGGCGTGTTTAGTCACCGCAACCGCAATCATATAGCCGATAACAATAAGTGCTAACAGCAAAAAGAAGATTTTTGTCAATGCACTTTTATTGCCTTTAAAGGCCAGAGTTCCCAATCCAATGTAGGCTATTAAGGCGACTACTTTGGCGCTGACCCAGTTATCGGCGATAGGGTATTGAGAAATTAAGGTCATAAGAATAATTGCGCTGATTAACAGTAATGTATCAATAATATGTGGTGCTATTTTAGCCCATTTCTGCTGTAGCCACTGCGCGTTTTGAGTGCTTGCTAAAACACGAATGATTAAAAAACTGACACTCAGTAGCATCAAAGTTAGATGAGAATGTTTAACGATCATATACATATTATTGCTCTTTTTTGGGTTCTTGGTGGAGTTGAACCTAAATTCCGCCAATGAATCACGAAAGTAAGCACAAGTTCTTGATGCACCAAGAAAACCAGAAAAACTCTCATCACCACCAAAGTGATCACTGATTCTCCTGATTTCCTATGCACACCAATTACTCGCACTCCTTTTTCGCGCTCAATCGGCGAATCTCGGTTGAAAATTCTTTGCGCTCAATCAAAGAAGCTGCTTTTTGCAATGCTCTTAGCTGTAAGTTTATTGCACTTACTGTAAGCTGATATCGCGCTAATATTAACGATTAAATGAGAGAAGATACATGAAAGAAGTAATCAGTAATGCAGATTTTAAACCAAGCCCTTTGATTCCGGTTGATGATGCGCTTAAAAAACTGCTCGGTGATGTTGTTGCCTCTCAAGAAACAGAAATTATCCCTTTAGCGCAAGGTTTAAATCGAGTGTTAGCGCAGCAGCCTGTATCCATAGTCGATGTACCACCACAAGATAATAGCAGTATGGACGGTTATGTTGTTGCAGCAGCGAGCTTAAGTGTTGATGGACCTACCAAGCTTATTGTATCTGCACGCATTGCAGCAGGGGACGATCCAGCACCGTTAGGAAAAGGTGAACTCGCCAGAATATTTACCGGTGCAAATATCCCCAAAGGTGCTGACACGGTCATTATGCAAGAGCAAGTTGAGGTAGAGGGTAGGCAAGTTATTTTACCTGCGAATGTCAAGAAAGGTCAAAATATTCGTCCTAAAGGACAAGATATTAGCGCCGGTGAGTTGTTGTGCCCCCAGGGGCGTAAGTTACAGCCTGCTGATTTGGGTGTACTAGCCTCGGGAGGCATCAGCGAGATATGTGTATTCAAAAAGCTAACAATCGCGGTGTTATCCACAGGTGATGAGTTGCAAGAGCCTGGGGAAGAACCGCAAGCGGGGAAAATATTTAACTCCAATCGCGCTATGCTGAGCGCTTTAATTGAGCAGCTAGGTATGCAGGTGTTTGATATCGGTAGGGTTGCCGATACTTTAGAGGATACTATAGCTGCGCTTAGCAAAGCTGCTGCCCAAGCTGATCTTATTATTAGCACGGGCGGCGTGTCAGTAGGAGAAGAAGATCATATCAAAGCGGCCGTTAATACGCTTGGGCAGCTTAATATGTGGCGTATAAAACTTAAGCCGGGCAAGCCTCTAGCTTACGGTCGTGTGGCTGGTACGCCAATCTTTGGATTGCCGGGTAATCCTGCTTCAGCACTGATTACTTTCTCGTTATTTGCCAGGCCTTATCTGTTGAAATTACAAGGTGGTTTGCCGGTATCGCCACTAAGGTTCAAAGTAGTGGCCAATTTTGAACACTTGCAAGGTGGTACTCGTGAAGAGTATTTGCGGGGTGTATTTACAGCCGGTGAAGTGGTCCCTTTTAAAAATCAAAGTTCGGGGATGTTATCGACGGCAAGTCGTGCAAATGGCTTGATTGTTATTCCAGTAGGGCAGGTTGTGAGTATAGGTGATCGTGTTGATTTTATTCCCTTTAGCGAATTATTTGCCTAAGCCGAATTGATACCTATTGCTCTGTACTCTAAGAGGCTGTTCGAAAACAGACTGATCTACTGAGAACAAAGCTATTTAGCTAAATTTAATACTCATTATCGTTAAATAGCACGTTATTGGCCTCAAATGAGCAATAAATTTGACTCAAATAGCCTTGCTCTTGTCACGATCGCAGTTCTCTGGCAACCTCCTAGGTTACTCTTTGTTTTTGTTGGTTTATATTTTTCAGTTGAAGGTATATACCAATACTATGCTCAATCGCAGAAAAGCCTGAAAAAACCACTTTCGGTGCTTTTACCGCCCTATTGCGTGTAATATCTGGGCTAAATAATAAACTTTAGATCATAGAGCTGCAAAAAAGTGCAATCACTATCACGAACCGCTAGAATAGGCGCTTTTAGCTAGCCAGGTATTACCACAGTGACCACTGATCAAGATGTATATAGTGATATTCGCCCGTATAAGGATACCGAAGTATCAAAGGTACTTGATGGGTTGTTACATAACGATGAGTTAGTCGGTGCTTTGTCCCAGTATAAATTCCCTAGATTCTATCAATGGTTGCCTGGTATGACTAAGTCGATGGTGCGTATTGGTTTGGCAAGGCAGTTTGGTGATATTGAAACGGTGCGCGATTTTCAGGCAATTGTGGCAGGTTTTATGAAAAAGATGATTGGGCGCACCACTGATAAAATCACTTGTTCTGGTATTGAAAACCTGGAACAAGACGGCGCTTATCTTTTTATCTCCAATCACCGGGATATTGCGATGGATCCCGCGTTTGTAAATTGGATGCTGTATCACAAGAAGATGCAAACTGTACGTATCGCGATAGGCGATAACTTGCTCTCAAAAGATTATGTATCAGATCTGATGCGCTTAAATAAGAGTTTTATTGTTAAGCGCTCAGCCAAAGCGCCGCGCGAAATGCTGAAAGCCTTGACGCATTTGTCGGCCTATATTGATCACTCAATCGTCAATGATGAAGCTTCTATTTGGATAGCGCAGCGTGAAGGGCGTGCAAAAGATGGCGACGATAAGACCGATGCTGCGCTACTCAAAATGCTGTACATGTCTGGGCGCAAAAAGTACGAGTTCTCGCAAATCGGTGAGCGCTTGAATATAGTTCCAGTCTCTATTTCCTACGAATTTGATCCCTGCGATGTCAATAAAGCAAAAGAGTTAGCGATCAGCGCCGCCGGCGGAACTTATGAAAAATCTGAGTTCGAAGACATAGAGAGTATTACAGCGGGTATTACTGGCAACAAAGGTAATGTGCATGTGCACTTTGGCGATGTTATTGACGCTAATATCGAAGAGCCAGCAATGTTAGCGGCCTTCATTGATCAGCAAATACATAGTAACTATAAACTACATGACTCAAACCTGATTGCAGCGAATCAGCTAGAGGGCATTAGTGAAGCCAAACAGCATGAGTTTAATGCACGCTTTTCAGAGCTCAATGACACACAGCGTGACATCGCAATTGCGATGTATGCCAAACCGTATTTTAATCAGCAGTTAGCTGCAAGCTAGGATTAAGGAGAGAGTATGTCTGAATTAACGCACTTAGACGCGCAAGGCAATGCGCAAATGGTAGATGTGACGGATAAAATTGTAAGCATGCGCCAAGCGACAGCATACGCACAAGTGCATATGCTGCCTCAAACCTTAGAGATGATCGCCAATGGTGGTCATAAAAAAGGTGATGTATTAGCGGTAGCGCGTATTGCGGGTATTATGGCGGCAAAGAAAACCAGTGACTTAATACCTATGTGTCATCCGTTAATGTTGACAAAAGTGAATGTGGATTTAACCCTAAACGCTGCACAAAACACCGTAGAAATTCATGCCACTTGTAAACTTGCAGGGCAAACGGGTGTTGAAATGGAAGCGTTAATGGCGGCAAGTACCGCTGCACTGACGATTTACGACATGTGTAAAGCGGTTGATAAAGGTATGCAAGTACAAAATTTAAAGTTGCTAGAAAAGCTAGGGGGTAAAAGTGGCCACTGGCAAGCGGAGTCATAAAGTGATTAAAATTGTATATTTTGCGAGTATTCGAGAGCAGTTGGGTGTGGGCGAAGAGTCGATTACATTGCCAGCTGATGTTAGTTCAATTGCACAGCTTTCACTCTGGTTACAGCGCGAGCGTGGTGATAAATGGGTAAAAGCGTTGGGTAATCCAAGTACTTTGATTGCGCTTAACCAAGAAATGGTTAGTGGCGATCAAACGATTAATTCAGGTGATGAAATTGCCTTTTTTCCGCCGGTCACTGGTGGTTAAGTTTTAAGGATTGATAGGATATCAATGTGAGCACAGTATTAAATTTTATTCGCGCTGTTTTTTATTATTCAGCGTTTTCAATTGCGACCATAATACACGGGATATTGTGTGTATGTATCGCAAGATGGTTACCCTTTGAACGTCGTTTTCGATTTGTTACATCACTGAATTTTTTCTACGTATTTTGGATTCGCTTTTGCTGCGGTATTAAAGTGAATGTTGAAGGTAAAGAGAACTTGCCTAAAGACGGTGCTTACGTCGCCATTGCTAATCATCAAAGCGAATGGGAGACCATTTTCTTTCAAGTGTTGATTAGGCCTCACTGTATTGTGCTAAAGCAAGAATTATTGAAAATTCCATTCTTTGGTTGGGCGCTAGCACTATTAGACCCTATCGCGTTAGATCGCAGTCAAAAACGCGGCGCGTTGAAAGCGTTATTAGGGCAAGGTAAAGATCGATTAGATCGCGGTATTCCTGTGATTATCTTCCCGCAAGGCACACGTTTGCCAAGTGGTGAAATGGGGGTGTTCAACAAAGGTGGTGCTATGTTGGCGTCGAGTGCAAAAGTACCGCTGATCCCCATGGCTCATAATGCAGGTGTCTTCTGGCCTGGTAAGAACTTTCTTAAAAGACCGGGCACTATTACTTTGCGAATTGGCAAGCCAATAGCAACAGCGGATGCTGGCGTGAGTGATTTACATAATGAATCGGTTGATTGGTTAAAAGCGCAGATGCAAGAATTGGATCAGCTCAGCTGATAGGCGGTGTGAAATGTGCAAAGAGCAGCGTATCGTTGTAGATTTTCTATTGGAGGCTCTTCCAGCCACTAGTCTGATATATTTATTTGGTTCGCGAGCGGATAACAGTCACTGTAAAAATAGTGATTGGGATATCGCTGTTTTATCACAGAGTGAGTTAGCTAATATACAGCGTTGGGAAATAGCACAAGAGCTGGCGGCAGAGTTAAATGCTGATGTTGACCTTATAGACCTTTATTGCGCTTCGACAGTGATGCAAAAGCAAATCATAGATACGGGCGTATTGTTATTTGAGAAACACAACGCGTCTGCAAAGTTTGATATGAAAGTACTTAGTATGTATGCGCGCTTAGAAGATTCACGAGCTGATTTAATAGAGGTTTTTGTTAAAGGGGTTAAAAATGCCGGTAAATGATGTATTGATTAACAAGGTATCTACGATCATTCGTTGTATTAAAAGAATTAATGAAGAGTTTACGGGTGATGAGCAGGAATTTCTGAGTAATTTTACTAAACAAGATTCTGTAGTATTAAACTTACAGCGCGCCTGCGAAGCATCTTTAGATATTGCTAATTTTTTAATAAAGAAAAATAGCTTAGGCATCCCGCAATCCGCACGTGATAGTTTCGACTTGCTCGCAAAGGCCAGTATTATTAGTGAAAAATTAGCGTTTAAGTTGAAGAAAATGATTGGCCTAAGAAATATTGCTGTTCATGATTATCAAAAACTAAATATGGATATTGTTATCTCAGTAGTATGTCATCATCTGTCAGACTTTGATGAGTTTTGCGCTCAAGTAGTATCCTAAGTATTCGTTTCTTGCTCTGTTGACTCTTCTTAATATATTGAATAAGCTGCTTTTTTATTCAAAGCAGTTATTTAATACGCATGAGTTCACTCTTCTTTGTTCACGCTAATGGTTTTCCTAGCCCCAGTTACAGTGCGTTTTTTACTGCTCTGCAGGCATGTGGTCATTCAACTGATTACATTCATAAAGTAGGCTTTAACTCACAGTTCCCTATTACCAACAACTGGCCCTACTTAGTTAAAGAGCTAGAGCGAGAAATAGAAAGTAGGCACGACGCTCCTGTTGTGGGCATTGGGCATTCGCTTGGCGGGATGCTAAGCTTCTTGTTAGCGCAACAGCGACCCGATTTATATAGCCATTTAATACTACTTGATCCCCCTGTCATTAACGGCTGGCAAAACGCTATTTGGTGGCTGTCCAAAAAGCTAAAATTCAGTGACTCTTTCACACCCGCTGGTGCCAGTAAATACCGCCGTACACATTTTGATAGCCGTGAGGAAGCCTATGAAAGCCTGCGAGGTAAGCGTCTTTTTAAGGGGTTTACTGAGGAGTCGTTTAAGGCGTACATAGAGCATGGCTTAATGGCTACGGATGACGGGCAAGTTACCTTGTCGATTAATTTAGAAACTGAGTTGGCGCTGTTTCGTACAGCACCAGATGATCTGTGGCGCTATCGTAAACCCCTGTCTATTCCAGGATTGTATTTAACCGCAAAAGAGAGTGAGTTTGCCAGTAAGCCTTTTGCCGCTAGATTAGCCAAAACTGCAGGGATGGATTACAAGGTGTTGGAAGGTGGGCATTTGTTTCCACAGGAGCATCCGCTTGAGACAGCGCAGGTTGTATCAGATTGGCTGAGTGAGCATTGAGCCTAATTCAGCAGTTGAATCACAAAAGGAAGCGCAAGTTATTGATGCACCAGAAAACTCTAAAATATTCTTATCACCAACAAGGTGACTTCAAAATTGCCTAGTCCCCTATGCACACCAGTTACTTGTACTGCTTTTTTGGGCTCTATCGGCGAATCTAGGTTAAGCATTAGTTATTAAGGTGTAGTTGTAAGAGTTGCAGAGCCCAAAGAGCGGGCACAAAAAAGCCAGCAATCGCCGGCTTTTTTAATCAAACATCAAAATCCTAAAAGATTAGATCTTTTCAAATACCAATGTTGAGTTAGTGCCGCCAAAACCAAAACTGTTAGACATAACGCGCTTTAGCTCAACGTTGTCTTGACGTTGGGTAACAATCGGTAGCCCAGCAGCTTCAGGGTCAATTTCTTCAATGTTTGCCGAAGCACAGATGAAGTTGTTTTCCTGCATAAGAAGGCAGTAAATAGCTTCTTGAACACCAGTAGCGCCTAACGAATGGCCCGTAAGAGACTTTGTAGAGCTTACAGGGGGCATTTTGTCGGCGAATGTTGCCTTCATGGCCTTGAGTTCTTGCATGTCACCAGCGGGTGTTGAAGTGCCGTGTGAGTTGATGTAATCAATATCGCCATCAACAGTGCTCATTGCTTGTTGCATGCAACGTACAGCGCCTTCACCAGATGGTGCGACCATATCGTAACCGTCGGATGTGGCACCGTAACCGACCAGTTCGGCATAGATTTTTGCACCACGTGCGATAGCGTGCTCGTATTCTTCAACCACTAACATGCCGCCGCCGCCAGCGATAACAAACCCATCACGGTTAGCATCGTATGCGCGAGAAGCTTTTTCAGGCGTTTCGTTGTATTTGGTTGATAGGGCGCCCATTGCATCAAACATAACGCTTAATGACCAGTGTAGCTCTTCACCACCGCCAGCAAAAACGATGTCTTGCTTGCCCAGTTGGATTTGCTCCATAGCGTTACCGATACAGTGTGCACTAGTGGCGCAAGCGGAAGTGATTGAATAGTTAACGCCTTTGATTTTAAAAGGTGTCGCAAGACAAGCTGATACCGTGCTACCCATAGTACGGGTAACGCGGTAAGGGCCTACACGGCGTACGCCTTTATCGCGTAAGATGTCAGCAGCTTCAATGATGTCAGCAGAGGACGCACCACCAGAACCAGCAACTAGGCCAGTACGGACGTTAGACACTTGATCTTCGCTAAGGCCCGCATCTGCAATAGCCTGTTCCATTGCCACATATGAGTAAGCAGCAGCGTTGCCCATGAAGCGGCGCAGTTTACGATCGATTTTAGCGTCGATGTCGAAATCTTCTATGCTGCCTGCAACATGGCTGCGAAAGCCCATCTCTTTGTATTCTTCTTGGAATTTAATTCCAGAGCGACCGGTTTTTAGTGACTCTAAAACTGTTTCTTTATCTTGACCTATGCAAGATACGATACCCATGCCGGTGATTACTACGCGCTTCATTGGGGATCTCCTTCTATGTAGATTAGTAATTAAAAGTCGTCAGTGGACTGGAACAAGCCAACTTTCAAGTTTTTAGCAGAGTAAATTTCTTTGCCGTCAACCGACATAGTAGCATCTGCAATACCCATCACTAGCTTGCGTTCAATTAAGCGTTTGATAGTGATTTTATAAGTGACTTTCTTAGCACTAGGAAGAACTTGACCAAAAAACTTAACTTCACCTGATCCTAGAGCGCGTCCTTTACCAAGGTTGCCTTTCCAGCCAAGGAAGAAGCCAACAAGTTGCCACATAGCATCTAAGCCTAGGCAGCCAGGCATCACCGGGTCTGTTGGAAAGTGGCAGTCAAAAAACCAAAGATCAGGGTTTATGTCTAGTTCGGCGATAATTTCGCCTTTACCAGCTTCGCCGCCATCAGCAGTGATAGAAACGATACGATCCATCATCAACATATTGCCTACAGGAAGACGGGCGTTGCCAAGGCCAAACATGTCACCATTGCCACAGCTTAGTAGCTCGTCGCGATTAAATGAAGAAGGTCTAGTCATGTGAAATTGTGTTCTCATCTTAAGAAATATCGGCCGATTATACCCATTGTCGCTCGCTTAGGCACCTTTTACCCGTTAAAAAGTTGGAATCTGTTAGGTTTTTTCTGTTTGATAAAATTAAATTCATATAAATCAGATTGTTATGGCTTGTTGAGTAAAGGGTTTTGTGGGGTGATTATTGGTGTTTTCTATAGGAAAGCGAGATAAACTAAGGCGTTATTAATGGCTGTAAAGAGTGTTTTTACTTGGAGGATAGCGGTAAAACCTGCCAGTTTTACCGCTGTTTTTAAGGGCGCTAATATATTTAGGTGGTTCGATCAACGGCAAGTTTTGCCAGTGTGATCAGTGTCTCTTTAAAGCTAGAGTCTGTTATCGCAGCTAAGCTATCGATGGCTAATTGCGATTGTTTTTTAGCTTGCTGCTGAGTATATTCGATCGCGTTAGTTGACATGATAGCGTCCAAAACAGGTGTTAGGTCCTCAAGGCCGCCTTCGCGGATTGCCTTTCTAATCAGCTTTTTGCTTTCAGGATCGGTTTCTTTCATTGCTTGAATGAGAGGCAGAGTAGCCTTGCCTTCAGCAAGATCGTCACCGGTATTTTTTCCCATCTCCTGCGCGGTTGATAAGTAGTCCATGACATCATCAATGAGTTGGAAGGCAATGCCTAAATGCATGCCGTATTCTTTCAGCGCTTGGCGCTCGCTAGGGCTTGCATCTGCTAGTATGGCGCCCGATTCAGTGGCGGCTTCAAATAGCATCGCTGTTTTGCCGATAATGACTTTCATGTAGTCATCTTCACTAAGGTCTGGGTTTCTGCTGTTTAGCAATTGAAGGACTTCGCCCTCTGCAATGACGTTAGTAGCGTTGGAAATAACATCCATAATATCGAGTTTGCCAATCTCTACCATAATTTGAAATGCGCGCGAATAAAGAAAATCGCCAACCAGTACGCTGGGAGCATTCCCCCACTTCGCGTTAGCAGTGTCTTTACCGCGTCGTAAATCAGAGTTGTCGACAACATCGTCGTGCAATAGAGTTGCAGTGTGAATAAATTCAATAATAGCGGCGAGTTTTATGTGGTCATTGCGCTCTTCGTTATCAGTGTATTGGCAGGCGTTGCTGGCAAGTAGTACTAGTAAGGGTCTAAAACGTTTTCCGCCGCTTTGCACTATATAGTGACCAATTTTTTCGACCAACGGCACGTTTGAGCCAAGATGGTTGATGATAAAGTCGTTAACTTGCTCGAATTGCGGTTCAATTTGTGGGTTTAACTGATGTGGCTGCATATTAATAATGATTCGATATTTTATTAAGTTAGGCGAATGCTAGGGGGTGGCTGTTGCTCTGTCAAGGTTTAGAGAAACTCTAGAGCTTAAAATAAGCTGAGTGCTGATTAAAAGGCTTTGGCGTAAGGTAGGTAAGTCGCAGCTTTGAATGGTTTAGTCTGTTCTCTAATTAAGGCTTGAGCTTTGCTGGCTTTTACTATAAAATCTCGCGCCCTAAGCTTGTTCAACCTTTTAGGGTCTGTTCGCAGTCTCTAAGCTCCCTGTTATATGGCAATGCCAATAGAAGCAGGTTTCATTTTAGTAGCCGAACAAGCGTAAACTGGAGAGAGAAAATGTTTGCAGTAATTGTAAGCGGCGGTAAGCAATACCGTGTAGAAGAAGGCTATACTCTTAAATTAGAGAAGCTAGCTGTTGAAGCTGGATCAAGCATCGATTTCGACCGTGTACTTATGGTTGGAAACGGAGACGACATTAAAGTCGGCGAGCCAGTGGTTAGCGGTGCTAAAGTTACAGCTGAAGTTGTAAGTCACGGTCGTGGTGAGAAAATTAGCATCATCAAGTTCCGTCGTCGTAAGCACTCAATGACTCGTCAAGGTCATCGTCAGCATTACACTGAAGTTAAAATCACAGGCATCAGCGCTTAAGCGCTTAATAGGAGATAACTCATGGCTCATAAGAAAGCTGGTGGTTCTACTAAGAACGGTCGCGACTCCAATGCCAAGCGCTTAGGTGTTAAGCGCTTTGGTGGACAGGTAGTTTCGGCTGGAAGCATCATTGTACGTCAGCGTGGAACTAGATTTCACCCGGGTGCCAATGTTGGTTGTGGTAAAGACCACACTTTATTCGCTAAAGCGGATGGTGTTGTTAAATTTGAAGTTAAAGGCCCGAAAAACCGCAAGTACATTACTATTGTAACTGCGTAATCGGTGTTTTTGACCATAAAGAGCTCCGCTAAGCGGGGCTTTTTTTTTGGCTGGTAGTAATTTTTTGCCGGTATGAATGCCAAGTTTAGATTAAGTCGTACTTGGTGTTAAAATGGTCTGTGGTTGGTGGGTGTTTGCAGTTGATTGCGGCGATTAAAATGGTTGTTGCAATGCAAGTGTTAATACTTATTAAAGCGAGAGATTGAGATTTTTAATTTAGTATTCTGGTAGGTTTTTGGGAGATACGTATGAAGTTTGTAGATGAGGCGACGATAACCGTTGAAGCAGGTAAAGGTGGCAATGGTTGTATGAGTTTTCGCCGGGAAAAATATATTCCCAAAGGCGGTCCAGATGGCGGTGATGGCGGTGATGGTGGCTCTATTTTTGTCGAGGCGGACCCCGGATTAAATACGCTGGTCGACTATCACTTTACCCGTAAGCACAAAGCGCAGACAGGTCAAGCGGGTATGGGTCGTCAGTGTACGGGCTGTAAAGGCGAGGACTTGACCTTGATGGTGCCTGTAGGCACAACAGTTATCGACTTAGATACCGATGAAGTGTTGGCGGATTTAGTTGAGATAGGTCAAGTAGAAAAGATTGCTCAAGGTGGTTTTCACGGTTTAGGTAATACGCGTTATAAAAGCTCTGTTAACCGTGCGCCGCGTCAGACAAGTAATGGATCTGCCGGTGAATTTCGCAATGTGAAGTTCGAGCTTAAGGTGCTGGCGGATGTGGGTTTGTTGGGTTTGCCTAATGCGGGTAAGTCGACCTTTGTTCGTGCGGTATCAGCTGCAACGCCAAAAGTGGCTAACTATCCATTTACTACCTTAGTGCCAAGTCTTGGTGTGGTAAGAACGGAACAGGGGCGTAGTTTTGTTGTCGCTGATATCCCGGGAATTATTGAAGGTGCAGCAGAGGGTGCTGGCTTAGGTATACGTTTTCTTAAGCATTTAGCGCGTAACCGTGTGTTGTTGCATATCGTTGATATGGCGCCATGGGATGATATTACCCCTGAGCAGGCGGCGGTTATTGCTGTTAACGAGCTAGGCAAGTTTAGTCAAACATTATCAGAACAGCCTCGATGGTTAGTGATGAATAAGATTGATATGGTGCCTGCAGAAGAGTTAGAGGCGCGGTGTAAGGCGGTCACTGACGCCTTAAATTGGCAGGGGCCTACGTTTAGGATTTCAGCGTTGACCAATCAAGGAACGGCAGCGCTTACCGGTGCTTTGCAGGACTTCCTTGATAAGCGTACAGCGGCGACTATTGCGGATCCTGAGTTGTTGGTGCGTGAAGATGAGATGCGTGCAGCGGTAGATGCTGAGGCGCGTGAGCATATTGATCGTCTGCGTGAGTTGGCGCGTTCTGAAGCGCGTGCAAATCGTGCGGCGCAAAAGGATGGTGATGATTTCGATGACGACGACTATGATGTTGAGGTTGAGTACGTCTCTGAGTAAGTCTTTGATTTAAGCTAGGTTTAAGTGTGAGGTCTGTGGAGTTGAGTAACGGTAGTGATCGGGCGGTATTAAAAGAGTCGCGTAGATGGGTTGTTAAGATAGGCAGTGCGCTGCTGACTAATGATGGCAAAGGCTTGGATCACGCTGCAATTGCTCGCTGGGTTGATCAATTGGTTATGCTCAATGATCAAGGAGTAGAGGTTGTTTTAGTGTCCTCTGGTGCAATTGCTGAGGGTATGACCAGGCTTGGTTGGCCTAAGCGTCCCGCCCAAGTGCATAAGTTGCAAGCAGCTGCTGCAATAGGTCAGATGGGGCTGGTGCAAGTGTACGAGCAAAATTTTGCGCGTCACGACGTGCGCACCGCTCAAGTATTGCTAACACATGATGATTTGTCTGATCGCAAGCGCTACTTGAATGCTCGGGGTACGCTCTGCACTTTGCTTGATTTGGGTGTGGTGCCTGTTGTGAATGAAAACGACACAGTGATCACTGATGAGATTAAATTTGGCGATAACGATACGCTCGCGGCGTTAGTGGCAAACTTGGTTGAGGCGGAGGCGGTCGTATTGCTTACTGATCAGCTCGGTTTGTTTACAGCGGACCCTAGATCTAATCCAGATGCTACGTTGATTTCGCAAGCGCAGGCGGATGATCCTATGATCGTAGCGGTTGCGGGCGATGGTGGTGTGCTTGGTCGCGGTGGTATGGCGACAAAAGTGCGCGCGGCAAAATTGGCGGCGCGATCTGGTGCTGTCACTATTATTGCCAGTGGTAGGTTGGATTCGGTATTGCTTGATTTGCGCTCTGGAGCAGATGTTGGGACTTTGGTGTTGCCTTCAAGTTCGCCTATTGCAGCGCGAAAGCAGTGGCTTGCTGGGCATTTGCAGGTAAAGGGTAGGCTTGTGGTTGATGCAGGGGCGGTTGTGGCCATGTGTGAGCGTGGCAAGAGTTTGCTGCCAGCAGGTGTCGTGTCTGTTGAAGGTGGTTTTTCGCGCGGAGAGATGGTGTTGGTGGTCGATGGCAAAGGTATTGAGTTGGCGCGAGGTTTGGTGAATTATAATTCGGCTAATGCGCGAGCTATTGTGGGTTTGCCTAGTTCTAAGATTGAGTCGGCGATTGGTTTTGTTAACGAAGATGAGTTGGTGCACAGGGATAACTTGGCGCTGAGTTGAGGAAAGTCGAAAATTAAGAGGTCTAAGGTCTAAGGTCTAAGGTCTAAGGTCTAAGGTCTAAGGTCTAAGGTCTAAGGTCTAAGATCTAAGGTCTAAGCTTAAAAGAATTAGTAGGAGTGGTGTGTTTTGCCGGTATTCTGCGACTCACGACTCACGACTCACGACTCACGACTCACGACTCACGACTCACGACTCACGACTCAAAGACGTATCTTTCAATTAGGCATAAAAAAACCGGCAAAAGCCGGTTTTTTTATGGATGCAATAAATGCATCGCGTAAAGATTAAGCGATTGCTTTGATCTTTGCGTTCATTCTGCTCTTGATACGGGCGATCTTGTTTTTAGTGAAGATGCCTTTAGTAACAGATGCGTCTAGAACAGGTTGTGCGCTTTTGAAAGTTTCAGCGGCAACAGTTTTGTCACCAGCTTCGATAGCTGCAGCAACTTTTTTCATGAAAGTACGAGCCATAGAGCGAAAGCTAGCGTTGTGTTGACGACGCTTTTCCGCTTGACGGGCACGTTTTTTTGATCCTGCGGAATTCGCCATGATCTTGCTCCTAATAAATATGTGTTCGGATAAGCTTATGCTTAGCCGTAAAATAAGAGGCGAGATTATTCATATTTATTGATCCGATGTCAATAAAAACAAGATATTTTCTGCAACAACGCGTAATATTTCTGCCCTTACTAAGGTTTGAGCGATAAAAGTGGAAAATAATGCATAAAAAGGACCGGTCCGTGAAGGGGAGTAAGCGCATAAATAGTGGGTATAAAAAGTGGAGCACAAAGAAGTAATGAAAGAGCAAAATAATGCAAAGTCGAGCTTATTGCGCTCATCTTTAGTTGTCGGTGTTATGACAATGCTTTCCAGGGTGCTAGGTCTTGCACGAGATGTAGTGGTTGCTAACTATTTTGGTGCCACAAGTGCTGCAGATGCTTTTTTTGTCGCCTTTAAAATACCTAATTTTTTGCGTCGTCTATTTGCTGAAGGCGCATTTGCGCAAGCATTTGTTCCCGTCTTAAGCGAGTACCGCACGCAGAGAGATCTATTGGCTGTGCAGGGGCTTATTAGCCGGGTAGCGGGTAACTTAGGGGTTATCTTGTTGGCTATTACTGTTGTAGCGGTGTTGGCGGCGCCTTTGTTAACAGCGTTGTTTGCACCAGGTTTTTATATGCATGCGCAGCAGAAGTTTGAGTTAGCCTCAAGCATGCTCGCTATTACTTTTCCCTATTTGATGTTGATATCGCTGACGGCATTTGCGGGCGCTATATTAAACAGTTACGAGCACTTTGTAGTGCCCGCATTTACTCCGGTACTGTTAAACCTTTGCCTGATAGGCTCAGCGATATTTTTAAGTCCGTACTTTGCAGAGCCTGTAATGGCGCTTGCCTGGGGGGTGTTGATGGCAGGTGCCGTGCAGCTATTATTTCAATTACCTTTTTTGATGCGCATTAAGCTGTTGCCAAAACCGATTGTTGATTGGCAGGATCCGGGTGTAAAGAGAATCCTTACACTGATGGTGCCGGCGTTATTTGGGGTGTCTGTAGCACAGATTAATTTATTACTTGATACCGTTTTGGCGACATTTCTAAAAACGGGCAGTGTCTCGTGGTTATATTATTCCGATCGATTAGCTGAGCTGCCGCTGGGTGTGTTTGCTATCGCTATTTCTACTGTGATATTGCCGAGCTTGTCGCGTAATAATGCCTCGAAATCAATGCAGTCATTTAGTGCTACTTTGGACTGGGCGTTACGCATGATTTTGCTGATAGGTTTGCCATCTGCGCTTGCCTTGTTTTTGCTGGCAGAGCCGCTACTGGTCACTTTGTTTGGTCACGGAAGTATGACAGAGCATGATATTGTCATGGCTGCTCAAAGCTTGCGCGCCTATTCCTGCGGTTTGTTAGCCTTTATGCTGATTAAAGTGTTGGCGCCTGGTTATTTTGCACGCCAAGATATGAAAACGCCGGTAAAAATTGCCATCAAAGCGTTGGTGGCGAATATGGTGTTTAATTTAATACTTATTTATCCTTTTGAACACGTTGGCTTGGCTGCTGCAACGGCATTGTCAGCGTTTTTGAATGCGGGGTTGTTGTTATACGGGCTACTCAAAACCGGTGTGCTGAAATGGCAACCTGGCTGGCTGATGGTGTGGGTTCGCCTAAGTATTGCTTGTGTCGTATTAGTGTCGCTTATCGTATGGCTCAGTGTGGATTTACAGCAGTGGTTAAGTTGGGGGGTTTGGCAGCGTATTGGCCAGATGGCGATCTTGGTGGTCGCAGGGGTGAGCTGTTATGTCTTTACCTTAGTACTGCTTGGTTTGCGCAAGAAAGATCTAAGCGCGCATTAGTGTAGAAAATCAAACAAGGGTCTTGTGAGCCACATGGATTTTATTTTCCTCTTAAGTGATGCAAGCTGTACCAGAAAGTAGATAACTGAGCTATAATCTTGCGCTTTTGCGAAAGATGTAAAAGCAATAGATGGAATTAATTCGCTCGATTCATAATTTGCGGCCCAAACACCGAGGTTGCGTGGCAACCATTGGCAAGTTTGATGGGGTGCATTTAGGTCATAAACAAATATTGACACAGGTAAAAGCTAAAGCGAAGGCGCTTGGTTTGCCTTCGTTAGTTATTTTGTTTGAACCGCACCCTGCTGAATTTTTTGTGGCAGATAAAGCCCCGGTAAGGTTAAATCCGCTGGCTACTAAGCTTGAGTACTTAGCACAAGAAAATATCGATCGTGTTTTGTGTCTAAGCTTTAATAGCAAGTTATCGCAAATGAGTGCCGTAGAATTTATCTCCCAATTGTTGGTTGAGAAACTCGCTATTGCACATTTTGTAGTAGGTGACGATTTCCGCTTTGGGCGTGGTCGTGATGGCAATTTCCAACTCATCCAAAAGCAGGGCGAAAAATTCGGCTTTGGGGTTGAAAGCACTTTGACTTACAAGATAGGCGGCGAGCGTGTCAGTAGTACAAAGTTAAGAAGCCTATTGGCGAGCAACGATTTTGAACAAGCGGCTAATATTGCTGGGCGAGCTTTTAGTATCACTGGCAGAGTGATGCATGGCCAACAGTTAGCGCGTACTTTTGGTACGCCTACCGCGAATATAAAAATTACTAAATACAATCCCCCTCTGAGAGGCGTTTACGCTGTGAGTGTTATAACGGCGCAAGGTGAATGTTTTCAAGGGGTGGCAAATATAGGAAAACGACCGACGGTTTCAGGTGTGAAACCGGTGCTTGAAGTTCATATTTTTGACTTCTCAGGCGATTTATACGGTCAAAAACTCAGTGTTGAATTTAAACAATTCTTACGTGCTGAGCAGAAGTTTGCTGATCTTGATCAGCTAAAACAAGCAATATTAAATGATATAGAGGTGGCAAAGAAATTCTTTGCCACGCGAAACCAGTAATGGGTATGGAAAACGCAAATGAGTGATTACAAACAGACATTAAACCTGCCAGATACCGCATTCCCAATGCGTGGTAATTTGGCTAACCGCGAACCCGCGATGCTTAAAGCATGGCAAGACATGGATCTATACCAGAAAATTCGCGATATTAGTGCCGGGCGTCCTAAGTTTGTACTGCACGATGGCCCTCCATATGCCAATGGCGATTTACACATAGGCCACGCTGTTAACAAAATACTCAAAGACATGATTATAAAGTCAAAAACTTTAAATGGCTTTGATGCACCTTACGTTCCTGGTTGGGACTGCCACGGCTTACCTATCGAGCATAAAGTTGAAACGATGATTGGCCGCGCAGGTGTTAAAGTGCCGCATGCAGAGTTTCGTAAAAAATGTCGCGAGTATGCCGCCAAGCAAATCGATGGTCAAAAAGCAGATTTTATCCGCATGGGCGTGTTAGGAAACTGGCAAAACCCTTACCTAACCATGAATTTTGATACAGAGGCAAACATTGTTCGCGCACTGGCTAAAATTGTTGATAACGGTCATTTGGTCAAAGGTTATAAGCCTATTTACTGGTCAGTGGTTGGTCAATCTGCACTGGCTGAAGCGGAAGTCGAATACCAAGAAAAAACATCGACCTCACTCGACGTTCGCTTTCCTTTTATCGATCAAGAGACATTAGAAAACGCGTTTACTCGTGTTGCTGACAATAAAGGTACGGGCACTATTTCATTAGTGATCTGGACCACCACCCCTTGGACTATCCCATCAAACCAAGCGGTTTCTTTACACGCTGAACTTGAATACTCAATCGTACAGTTTGGTGATGAGCGTTTATTACTGGCCACTGATTTGCTAGAAAGCGTCGCGAATCGTTGGGGTGTTGAGCCATTTATCACACTGGCAACTTGTCAGGGCAATGCGCTTGAAGGCATGTTGATGGAGCACCCTGTGTATGATAAGCAAGTATCTATCTTGTTGGGTGATCACGTTACCACGGATGCAGGTACCGGTGCGGTACACACTGCGCCAGATCATGGGATGGAAGATTTTGTAGTCGGTAAGAAATACGGCTTAGGTACGCTTAACTATGTGCAAGGCAATGGTGTCTTTGTCGATGCTACCGGTGAGTTTGCAGGTATTCATGTCTATAAAGCAGACGCACCCGTGTGTGAAGCGTTACAGCGTGAAGGTAAACTTATTTTCCAAGAGAAATTCAAACACAGTTTCCCGCATTGCTGGCGTACCAAAACACCATTAATCTATCGTGCGACACCGCAGTGGTTTATCTCTATGACAGAGAAAGGCTTACTGGCTGATGCAAAAGAAGCGGTTAAAGGTGTGCGTTGGGTGCCAAGCTGGGGACAGCAGCGCATGGAAGGCATGTTAGAGAGCAGCCCAGATTGGTGTGTATCACGCCAGCGTACTTGGGGCGTGCCAATTACTTTATTTACACATAAGCAAACCAGTGAGTTGCATCCAAACACTGTTGAGCTGATGGAGAAAGTTGCACAAAAAATTGAAGTCAGTGGTATTGATGCTTGGTATGATCTTGATGCCAGCGAATTACTTGGTGATGATGCCGATAACTGGGATAAAGTCACTGACACTTTAGATGTTTGGTTTGATTCAGGTGTGACACATCACAGCGTTTTGCGCACCCGTGATGAGCTAACCTTCCCAGCTGATATTTATCTTGAAGGTTCGGATCAACATCGCGGTTGGTTCCAATCTTCGCTTAAGACATCTATTGCTATCAATGGCGTTGCACCGTACAAGCAAGTGCTGACGCATGGTTTTGCCGTGGATGAAAAAGGCTACAAGATGTCAAAGTCACTGGGGAATACGATTGTTCCTAAAGAAGTGACAGACACCTTAGGTGCTGATGTATTGCGTCTCTGGGTAGCCTCTACCGATTACGCCAATGAAATGTCGGTTTCTAAGCAGATTCTACAACGTACATCAGATACTTACCGTCGTATTCGTAATACCTCACGTTTCCTTATTGCTAACTTAAATGGCTTTGAGCCAGCAGATGCGATTGAATTTTCAGCGTTAGTGGCACTTGATCAGTGGGCGATTGATAGAACTGCTAAGCTGCAAAAAGAAATTATCGAGCACTATGAAAACTATGAGTTCTTGCAAGTGTGTCAGAAAATATCGCACTTCTGTTCACTGGATTTAGGTGGTTTCTACTTAGATATCATCAAAGATCGCCAGTACACATCAGGTAAGAACTCACATGCTCGTCGTTCAGCGCAAACGGCGCTTTATCATATTGCTGAAGCGTTAGTGCGTTGGATTGCACCCGTATTGAGCTTTACCGCCGATGAAATCTGGCAGAATATACCGGGTGAGCGCAGTGCTAGTGTACAACTTGAAACTTGGTATCAAGGTTTAAGTGAAATGCCTGAAAGTGCAGCGTTAAACGCAGCGTTTTGGCAGCGTGTGATGGATGTTAAAACAGCGGTCAACAAAGAGCTAGAAGCGCAGCGTGGCGAAGGGCTTGTACGTAGCTCTTTAGAAGCTAAAGTGACTTTGTTTGCATCGGCGGAACTGAAACCAGTACTTGAGCAATTAGCCGATGAGCTGCGTTTTGTCTTGATTACCTCTGAAGTCAGTGTGCAGGACTTTACAGAGGCACAAGGTGCTGCTGAAACAGATGTGCCAGGTCTTGCTGTTAAAGTTGAAAAGATCGATGCCACCAAGTGTGAGCGCTGCTGGCACCACCGTGAAGATGTAGGTGTTGATGAAAGACACGAGCAGCTTTGTGCACGTTGTGTTGAAAACGTTGAAGGCACTGGGGAACAGCGCTCTTTCGCTTAAACCCATAGTAAATGCAAACCCGAAGGAGCCCAGTTGAAAAACTGTGCTCCTTTTTTGGATAAGTACGGTATCGAATTTGTACAAGAGGATTGAAATGAAGCAAATCAACCAATCGATCAGCTCATTACATTGGCTTTGGCTAGCGTTGTTTGTGCTCGGTGTAGACAGAGTGACCAAAGTAATAGCGGAGGCACAGTTAGTTTATGCTCAGGCAAATCCTATTATTGCCGGCTTTTTTGATTTAACACTGTTATACAACAAAGGCGCTGCATTTGGCTTTTTAGCCCAAGCCGGCGGTTGGCAGCAGTGGGTGTTTGCCTCTCTAGCTATCGTTATGAGTGTGGTATTGATTGTTTGGATCAAGCGTACTCCCGCAAAAATCTGGTGGCTTAATACCGGCTTAGCGCTCATCTTAGGGGGGGCGTTAGGCAATTTATATGACCGGCTGATGCAAGGTAAAGTGGTTGATTTCTTATCTTTTCACTTTGGTAGTTACAGTTTTCCCGCGTTTAATGCTGCTGATATGGCAATCTGTGGCGGCGCATTTTTACTTATCGTTGATATGTTGTTCTTTGAAAAAAAGCGACTATCAGCCCAGCATAAAGAATAGATAAATGACCAGTATTTCACCAGAATCAACCGTAGAACTTTTTTTTGAAATCCGTCTCTTAGATGGCGCTATTGTCGATTCAAACTATAATAAACAAGCGGCTACCTTTAAAATAGGTGACGGCAATATGCTCGCGGGATTTGAAGCGGTGTTAATGGGTTTGCAAGCGGGTGATAAACAAGTATTTAAACTCGCACCTGAGCAGGCTTTTGGCATGTCCAACCCGAGCAACATGCAAACAATTGGTCGCTCTAAGTTTACTGATATGGAATTAGAAGAAGGGTTAGTTGTCTCATTTCAAGACCCAAGTGGCGAACTTCCAGGGATTATTGCATCATTTGATGAGCAAAATGTGGTGGTCGACTTTAATCACCCATTAGCGGGGAAAGATTTAGAATTTCAAGTTGAAATAGTGAATGTTGTTTCTTAATGATCCTGAATGTTATATAAATAGTTGTAAAATATAGGGAAGGTAAGCGTGAAATGATTAAGCAAAAAGGAATGACATTAATCGAGTTGATGATAGTGGTTGCCATCATCGGCATTATCTCGGCCATTGCTTATCCTTCCTATCAACAGTATGTGCAGCAATCTAGACGTACGGTTGCACAGGGACACTTGCTGGAAGCGGCCCAATTTATGGAGAGGGAGTTTACTGCTCAAGGTAGTTATGCATCAGCGGCTTTACCTTTAGTTTTACAGCGTAGCCCAAAGGTTGGTGATCGTATTGATTACAATATAGCAGTAGTTGCAGGTGCTGGTACTTTCTTGTTAACAGCAACAGCCCAAGGTCCACAAATTGATGATGAATGTGGTGACTTAACCGTTAATCAATCAGGAACAACAAACGCTATTGTCAGTGGCGGAGCGCCTACCGATTGTTGGCGTTACTAAAAGTGAAAACTCGATATGGCACAGTACAACAGGATGGTTTTAGCCTTGTCGAATTGATAGTATCGATAGCTGTTCTGAGTATACTAATATCAGTGGCTATTCCGAGTTTTAATTCATCTATACTACGCGTGCGTGCTTCTAGCAGTGCTGATACATTGATAACAAGTATCAATTATGCCCGTTCTGAGGCGATTACTCGCAATCAGCGCATTGTTTTGTGTGCCAGTGATGATGGATTGAATTGTTTGGCGCCGCAGGGTTGGAATGATGGTTGGATAGTCATGATCCAAGCAGATGGTGCGGTGTTACGTTATAAAGAAATATCGACCCCAGGTGCCTCTATTACACTCACTGATGCTGCCAATACTAACTTCGCAGCCATGAGAGTGGTGTTTACTTCGTCAGGAGAAACTCATTTAGAGAACGCAGCAGGAGCAGAAACTGTGCAGCCCTACTTGTTTTTTGTACAAGTAAATGGTTGTAATGCCCCACAACTGAATATACGTCGTCAAATAAGCATCGCTATTTCAGGGCTAATGACAGTAAACCCGAGGCTGCCATGTTAATGCACAATGGTAATTCACAAGAAGGTGCTACCCTGATTGAAGTGTTGATTGCCATGTTGGTGATTTCTGTTGGGTTATTGGGAATGGCGGCGTTACAGCTTAAATCCGTGGCAGTGAACCAAGGTGCGTATCAGCGCCTACAAGCGGTTAACCTAGCCTATGAAATTGCTGACAGTATTGCAATTAATGCTGCGCAGGCAAATAACGGTGACTATGTGTTGGCTTTTGCTGATGATGAACCTCAGGTTGCTGCTGCGGGGAGTGTGGCCGATATTGATTTAAGGCGCTGGATCGCCGCTGTTGCAACTAGATTGCCTGAAGGGGATCTAATCATTACAGCCCCGACCCTCATAGGGGACATGACTGCCGCATCAAGTGCTCGAGAGCACAGCATTACTATTTGTTGGTATGATAGAAATGAAGAGCTAAATGTTAACAATGACTGCGATAATGGCAATCAATTTGCTTCATTTACTTTTCGCGCCAGTAGTCGAACTTAATAAACGGTCTATTTCAAATTAAATAACAAATGCAGCACGTTTATTTCAACAAACATTGATTGATAAATAAATGCGAATGATAAAACGACAGAGCCAACAAGCAGGTTTTTCATTAGTAGAACTAATGGTTGCGATGACTATTGGGCTTTTTCTGATAGCGGGATTAGTCAGTGTATTTATGGCTTCAACGCGTAACTATATCACACAGCAGGCAATCGTTGAAATCCAAGATAAAGGCCGTTTTGGTATTAAAAAAATGCGTGAGGATGTGCAGCGCGCGGGCTTTAAAATGGATGCCGGAGATGATGCTGTCAGGCTTGTGGCTGCAGCGGGGGCGAGTGTATGTGATAACAGCTTTGAAGTTCTTGAAATATATTCTGAAGATTCAGGTGTTGACACCGTCAGATGCTACTATTTGGATGGGGGCGAGCTCAAACGCAATACCAGGCCGGTAGCCAATGCATTTGTCGCTGCTAACTCTATCGTGATCATCGATGGTGTAGTGCAGCTAGGTTTTAAGTTTGTGGTCGATGTAGCCGGCGATGGCCCTGATGTAACTGCTGGCGAAATCTACCAGGCGGGTGCTGATGTCGCTAGCTGGGGTGATGTGATCGCCGTACGTTTGGAATTAATTGTTGCCAGCAATACACAGAACGTTGTAGAAGAAGTGCAGACTATTGAAAACCCGTTTAATGATGCCCCTGCTGTCGACTATACCGCCCTCAATTTACAGCTACATCAAGCCTATACTGCAGTGTTTTCAATCAGGAATCGGATCTAATGCAACCATCATCGCCTATACAGCAGCAGGGCGCAGCCTTGATCATCGGTTTGATTTTTTTGATCATCCTCTCGGTGATCGGTTTAAGCTCTATGAGCAATGTCATGGTACAAGAGCGTATCAGCGGTAACAGTTTGGCCGGCTACCGGGCGCTGCAAAACGCTGAAATTTCTCTTTTAGAAGCAGAAGGTGTCGTATCAAATGGTGATTTTGAGGCGGACAATAATTATATCAACGATGAAAACAATGGTGTCGATTATGTCAACGCAGCGCTGTGGATTAATTGTGACAATGCTGCTTTGGCGGATGACAACTTGTGTGAGAATTTAGCCTCAGGCTCATCAGCTAAATACGAGACCACTACTGATGAAGACAAATACGTGATTACTGTACGTGCGGTCGGTAATAATAAAGCAGTTGCTATGGTACAGTCAGTGTACGAAGGGAAGTTTGAACTGCAGGATTAGAGATATTAGGTGTCTTATGAAAAAGTTTATCGTCAGTTTTTTGGGCCTATCACTATTAAACCAGATGATAGTACTGCCCGCTAGCGGTGCACAATTAAGCTTGTCACAACAGCCTCTGCAAGTGACGGAATACATAGAACCTAACGTGATGTTACTGTTAGATACTTCGGGAAGCATGGCGTGGGATCTCTGTACGGGTTGTGGGTCTAGACTTCAGGTCATGAAAGATATAGCGACAGCACTGGTACAAGATAACGATGATATCCGTTTTTGTTTGGCAAGGTTTCGCTATGATCAGGGAGGGACTATTCTCTCTGAATGTGGATCATCCAATGCTAATATTCAAGAAATAGTGGATAACATCGCTTTACTACCGGCCTTTGGGGGCACTCCACTAGCCGAAGCCTATTACGAAGTTATCAACTACTTTGCTGGGAAATCACCTCAATATATTGGATTGGGCACTCATTCGGGTAATGATCAGAATATTCATGTACCACTAACGAGTGGTAAATATGTCAGCCCAGTGCAATACCGCTGTCAAAAAAATTACGCCATCGTCTTAACCGATGGGGCGCCATCTTTAGATTACCATTTTCCAAACTTTCCTAAAAGTGATCGTAATTATGGGAGTTTCAGTTCGTACTGGGGTCCGACAACGGGGCCTGATGCAAATTATGACGGTGTCGATAATGACGGAGGCAGTGGCGGAGTCTTTTATTTCTTAGATGATATGGCCAATTATGCTTGGAAAACTGATTTAAGAATCAACGGTCAAGACGGTGCCAGTACAGATTTAACTGGCGCAAGCTTTGATAGCAGTGATTTTGCAACGCAAAAACTCGCTACTTTTACGGTCGCTTTTACATTAACAGACCCAAGCTCTGAAGTAACTATGTTAAAAACAGCCGCTTTTTATGGAGAAGGTGGTAAAGCGGGGGAGTATACCGGAAGTGCTAATCGCTTCTTTAGTGCCAATAACAGCGCGGCGTTAACAGTAGCCTTTCAATCGGCTATTGATCAAATAGTAGATGAAAATAGTACCACCACAGAGGCAACGGCGAGCTCGGACTTGTTATCTTCTGCAGCGACCACTTATGTCTTTCAAACCCAATTTACCAGTAATAAATGGACAGGCGAGCTGATTGGTTACAAATTTGTTAAAAGCACCGATGGCAGTTACTCGTTGGTCAAACAATGGGCTGCACCTAATGCTTTTCCTGCATCTTGGGGTAATCGAGTGGTTGATTCAGGGTTAAATGGCGGAGTACCTTTGAAGTGGGGTAAATTAACCGCAGCGCAGAAGCTCTGGTTTGATGAGGATGGTGATGGAACGACCAATGATGGTAGTACCACTAATGGTGATAAACAGCGTCTCAATTACATTAGAGGCAAGACAGCTACTGCAATAAACGCCAGTAATTACCGTACACGGGAGAGTTTGATGGGGGATATTATTAACTCATCCCCTCTGTACGTTGGTCCACCAACAGCGAGCGAATATAAAAACACCGATCTAGAGAGCAGTTTTGCCAGTTTTATCACCTCTAAGGGTGGCCGTGACAGCATGATTTATGTCGGTGCCAACGATGGCTTATTACACGGTTTTGATGTCAATGGGAATGAGAAGATGGCTTTTGCCCCCTCAAAAGTTATCCCTAATATGGTGGAGTTTAGCCAGCAAGAATATAGTCATCAATTTTATGTCGATGGCACCCCGACGGCTGCTAATGTTAGAGCCCAGTTTGTTACGGGCTCAGACTCTTGGCGAACAGTATTAGTTGGTGGATTGAGACGAGGTGGGCAAGGCATTTATGCATTAGATATTACTGATCCTAGTCGCTTTATTGATGGTGGCAATAGTGTTGATAATACCCGCGCAGCGGCCACTTTATTATGGGAATTTAGCGATGATGTCGCTTTAGCTGCGACTGCCAATGACAAATATACCGCTGATGCTGACCTAGGTTATAGCTACAGTGATCCGCAGGTGATGCGATTGAACGATGGTAATTTTTACGTAGTGCTCGGCAATGGTTATAACAGTACAGAGGCCGATGGAAACGCCAGTAGTACCGGCGATGCCGTACTCTATTTACTTAACATAGCCACCGGTGAAGTGTTTAAAAAAATGAGTACGCAAACCGGCATGGAGGAAGACCCTAATAGGGCTCCTCTGGATCCTGTGACTAGTGGCTTAGGTAATGGATTAGCAACCGTAACAGGCTTTGATGGCGGTGAATTAAGTGGTGGTTATCTTACCGGCAAAGCTGATGGGAAAATTGACTACGTCTATGCGGGAGACCTATTCGGTAATGTTTGGAAATTTGATTTATCCAGTACTGACTCAGATAATTGGGGTGCTTCAGCACCGACTAGGCTCTTTACCGCGCAAGATGCCAGCGCAAACGCTCAACCTATCACTAGCCAAATTGAGGCAGTGCGTTTATCGAATAATGAAATTATGCTGTATTTTGGTACAGGAAAATTGCTTGAACAAGCTGATGCTCAAACGGCCAATATATCGACACAAACTTTTTATGGTATCGTTGATAGTGGAGCTACTTTAGCCCGCTCAGATCTGTTGCAGCAAAGTATATTTTTCCAAGATAACTATAATTTTTCCGGTATTACCAAAGAAGTTCGTCTGACAACCGATCATACGCGCAATCCTAGCCAGCATGGCTGGTATATCGATTTGAAGAAGCCTGTGGATGATGGTAATGGCAATATAAGCTATGAAAACGAGGGCGAACAAGTCATCGTTGGCGCCAGATTTATAGATAACTATGTGTACTTCGTCACCAATATTTCCAATCAAGATGCTTGCTTGACCCCCGTTGAGAAAAACTTTCTAATGGTGCTAAGTGCAAAGTCAGGTGCTAGTCTTAACGATGTAGTGATAGATACCAATGAAGATGGAACAATTGATAAAACAGGCGATAACGTCACATTTTCAGACGGTTCGAGTCACACTGTATCCGGGAGAACCGGTTTTGGCACGCAGTTACCCATCATTATTAAAACGGGTGATGTATCTGATGATGGTTCTGAAGGCAGTGTGATCTGTGATGTTAATAATAAATGTCATAAAGTTAAGTCACCTAAGAAAAGCTGGACTAGGCTTTCTTGGGAAGAGATAAGAACGCAGTAGGAGCAAAGAATGAAATGTATCAAAATTTGGCTGTTGTTTGCTGTACTGATAACGAGCTCAAACTCAGTTTGGGCACAAGTGTTCAGTGGTGAAATAGAATCCATAAATCAGCAGAAAAAGCAGCTAAAAATAGAGGGTAAAACCTTCTATGTTATTAAAAAAATAGCGGTAACTGCACTAGGACATGATCCTGGAGTCCTAGAGTTTAAAAACCTTAGCGCAGGTATGTTTATAGAAGTTAAATATAAGAGAGTGGGGGATAAAAAGCGCCGTCAAATATCAGCAATAAAACTGCTAGTACATTAAATCAGCCGTTGAACAAGATAAATTACGACTTCTATTTCTGGTGAAAATGATTAAACTTAAGTGAGTTAAAAAATGCATTTAAGCGCTATAGCGTTTTCAAATGCCACACTGGTATAGCTCCCGCATAAATAACATCTCTAGTCATTATGATTAATTACAATGTATGATCATACAAGCGTTCGTAAAAAGCTTTCATAGTGTAGCCAGGAAAAAATAATTTTATTAATATAAGCTTAATAATGCTTCATTAATTTAAATTGAGTCTGGTATGTATTTTTATCAACGCGGTCAATCCTACATAGAATTAGCAGTAGCGTTATTACTTATGAGTATTTCTCTCACAGGCATGGTTGCTTCTATTCTTAGCGCACAGCAGCTCAGTCGACACTCTGCTGAACGCTATGATATTGCGCTACTCTTATCCAATATTTCAAATGAGTTACACCTCAATAAAGCGGAAGCTGACAGAGATCAAAGTTACTACCTCACAGCTATTAATAAAGCTAAAACAATTTCCATTAATTGCTCTGCTAAGAAAGACTGCCCACAGCGATTACAAGCGCTGAGAGATCTAAAGCAATGGCAGGGGATTTTAAATAATTCACTGTCAGCTTACTCAATGGTTATGTGTAGAGATAGCACTATGCATGACGGTGAGTTTGATAAAAGCGACGGATGCGATAACAAGAACTCCAGCCCATTGGTCATAAAATTATGGTGGAAAAGCCAGCATACCGATGAAACTCACTTTTATGTGTTAGAGCACAGGGTTTGAATAAACAAACAGGCTTCTCAATGGTGCAATTATTGATTAGTGCTATGTTGGGGCTATTACTCAGTACCTCTGTCTTAAGTACGGTTATTGCCGCTATCTCTTCTCATCGATTAAGGCATGCAACTGAGACCGTACAAGAAAATATCGCACTGGCAGAATATTTCATCAGCAAAGATGTGCGCGCAATTGGATTCAAAAGCTGTTTTCAAAAATCACCATCATTTATCAATAATGTTTCAAAAGGCGTGGTAGGGAGTAAATTCAGTATATTTTCAGCGCCTACCGTGAGGCCAAGCAGCTACAAAAAATCTGACACTCTGGTCTTTGTAGCAGTAACCGATGCGGGAACTGAGCTTGCCGGTGATATGGCAACATCCCATGCGCAATTGGACTTGGTTGCAAACAATCAAGTACAAGAACAACAGGAAATGTTAATCACTAACTGTGAAAACGCTGATTTTTTTAAAGTATCTTCTATTTGGAATAACCGTTTATCACATGACTATAGCGTCAACACGGATGCTAATTTAAGCATTAACTACCTTAGTGGGTCACTGGTTTATCCCACTTCCCTTATCCATTATAAAATAGCGGTAGGTGCTAGTGGGCAACCAGGGTTATTTAGGAAAGTAGGCGAGAAGAACTATCAGGAGTTAATACCAAATGTTAATCATTTTCGGGTGGAGCTGGGTGTTTTCAATCCGCTAGGTAAAACAGTCTCGTATCATTTGTCAGATGAGCCAATAGAGACAGCAAACATCATAAGCCTCCGTCTCTACTTACTGATGAGCTCGGCTTCAGCTGTACTTAACCAGAAAATGTTTTATCAAAATTTTTCCGGGGATATGGAAAAAGCTAAAGATTTACGCTTTTACAAAGCAATTAGCATAGTGATTGCGCTGCGTAATTCCCAGTACTTACTCAACCTTGAAAATAATGATCTTAAAGAACCCCCTTTTGCCGGTTAACAAAGAGTGTGGGAGTTTTATCATATTGGTACTAGTGCTCACTGCATTTTTAGCCGGATTATCACTGTTAGGTTTTAGAAACACTATTCAAAGTAGCAAGTTAGCAACAGGGTTTATTAATAATAAATTAGCCTTTTCACGGGCCCGAGTTGCTTTAAATACAGCACAATCACGCATAAGGCTGGGGCAGGTATATAAAGTCAATGCAGATTTTTCACCGGTTAATTCAGGGAATTACCCGCAATTACTGGGCACTAGAGTATTAACCGCGCGTGTCTTACTAGATAAAAAAGAAGTATGGCGAGATAAGCAATATGTTGTGCTTAATTGGCAACTAAAATCTACTTTTGAAAAGGAACTGGTTAGCAGCTATATAGTAGAAAGGTTATTGCTGAGCGATGTTAATGGGAAAGTGCAATATTTTAGAGTAACCGCCAAAGGCTTTGATTATGACGGATTAAACCGAGTGACGTTACAAGCAATCGTTCGAGATCGTGATCAGTTAGAACGTATATCTTGGTTACAGATTCCTTAATGGAGCAATCATGAAGCGAATTCAAAAGGCTTTTACGTTAATTGAATTGCTCATGACGCTTTCTATTATGACTTTCTTGCTCTTAGTAGCGTTACCAAATTTAGCCACATTCATTGATAAGCGCCAACTAGAGAGTAACGTTGAATTGTTATTGCTCTCCATCAAAGCGGCTAAAGTAGCAATGATAAAGCATAACAATCAAATTATTATTTGTCGTAAGACTCGCTACCTGACCAGTTGCGCGGGTAATAGTTATAAAGGAAAAAAGGATTGGAGTGGTGGATGGCTGGTATTTGATGATCAAAATTTGGATCGGCAATATCAAGTTAATGAGCGACTTATTAACGAAATAAATTTAACCCAGAATGATTGTCTAATTATATGGAACAGAGGGGATTACTTGAGTTTTCGTCAGTTCGGATTGATACAAAGTGGTAGGGCGGGGAGTTTTAAATTATCTTGCAATGATAAACACACCCAGTTAATTATTAACTGGGTGGGGCGTGTGAGGCGTCAGAGTTAACGGCGCTATTAATCGTAGATTGTTGGAATGGGCTGGCGCTTGTGCTCTGTTTTCAGATAGATGCCAATAATCTTTTGCTCTACTTCAATGCTGACACCTTTGCCTTCTAAGAAGTCATCCAATTGATCATAACTGAGACCAAGGGCTAACTCATCTGCTTTTTGCGGTGCAAGTTCTTCTAAATCAGCAGTGGGTGTTTTCTCAATTAAAATAGCAGGCGCTTGCAGATGCGCGGCCAATTGGCGCACTTGGCGTTTGCTCAAACCAAACAGGGGTGCAAGATCGCAAGCACCATCTCCCCACTTGGTATAAAAACCAGTGATGTTCTCAGCTGAATGATCCGTACCAATGACTAACCCACCGACAATACCGGCAATATGATATTGCGCAGCCATGCGTTGGCGAGCTTTGAGGTTGCCTTTGCTAAAGTCGATCGCAGCAGCAGATGGACTTGTGATATTCGCCGCTTGTAAACCATCAAGTACTTGCTGGTGTACTCCTTTAGTTCCGGCTTCTATGTTCACCGTAACGCTTTGCGACGCATTGATAAATTTCAGCGCTATTTGCGCGTCGTCTTCATCTTGTTGCTGGTTATAAGGCAAGCGTACCGCTATGAATTGGTACGCGTTGCCCTCAGCATTAAGTTGATCAACAGCTAATTGGGCAAGTTTACCGCAAGTGGTCGAGTCGACACCGCCACTAATACCTAACACTAGATTTTTTAAACCAGAGCTAAGTAGCTGTTGCTTGATAAAATCAACGCGCCTTAGTACTTCAAACTGCGGATCAATGGTAGGTAACACGTGCATCAGTTTGCAAATTGCTTGGCTATTCATGTCGAAATCCTAAAATTAGTCAAAAAGGCCAAATGTCATTGTGTCAAACCATGAGCGCTTTTGGCTAGGATCTTTATCTTCAATAATTTCTTCTGGCGCTTGCTCTGCAGCCGTGTTTGGTGACCACAATGGCGGTTGGTTACTGGTGGCGCCAAATAAACCAAAAGTTGCCGTGCTTAATAGGCTGTCTACTTTGGTTTCATAATTAGATACGGTGTAATTAGGGAAGTTTTTATTGAGTACTAATCTACTGTCGGCTGCCAAGTCATCAAGTCCTAACTGAGTATAAGCTTGATACATGATTTCAAGTGCTCTTGGTGTTGCTATCGATTCTTGGTAGTTTTCGATCACGAAACGACCTCTGTTGGCGGCTGCAACATAAGCGCTACGTTCCATATAGTATTGAGCAACTTGAACTTCATGCGTCGATAGGCGATTTTTCAAAAATAACATGCGCTTGTTGGCATCTAATGCGTATTGGCTATCTGGGTGGCGACTCACTAACGTGGCGAATGCATCAAAAGATTCTAGTGCAGCACCAGGGTCTCGTTGGTTTTGATCAATTGGCAGGTACTTTTCAAGCCAGCCTGATGTTTGCTCAAAAGCAGCTAGGCCTTTCAAGTAATAAGCGTAATCGACATTTTCATGGGTAGGATTAAGGCGTACAAAACGATCGGCAGAGACAACGGTGGCATCAGGCTCATCATTTTTATAATAAGCGTAGATGAGTTCAAGTTGCGCTTGTTGAGAGAACTGCCCAAACGGGTAGCGGGCTTCCAAAAGCTCTAGTTTTTCAACAGCGAGCGCAAAATCACCTTCTTTTAAAGCTTCGATAGATTGTAGATAGAGGGTATTTTCAGGAATATCGGGTTTTTCTGTTTCAGGTCCAAAGAGTGAACAGGCAGAAGTTAGCGCACAGAAACTAATAATCAAAAATACTTTTGAAAAACTCATTCAATTTAATCCTAAGAAGGTATTGGTTAACACTGTTGTTTTGCTTAAAGAATAAGCCGAACAGCAGGGTTTTGTTATTTAAATATCGCCAAAGTTCATTGTTGATTTCAGCTAAGCCTCAGCAGATACCTATTTATGTCCATATTGTAACGGGTTATATGCTGGAAACAAGTGCTGTTAAAGCTCAAAAATCAACTAACACAGAGTATATAAGCACGTACCTTTAGCAACTTAAAACAAACTGTGATTTATTCACTTGTATTGCCTCTTATTGAGGTATAATGCCGCCATTGTAGAATATAAGTTTTGATTACACCGTTGATCAGAACTATTGATAAATCGGAAAGTTAATGTCAGAAAGTATTGAGTTAGAAAGTCGCGTTCCCAGTGAATACACCGGTAAACGTTTTGATCAAATAGTTGCACTACTATTTCCCGAGTATTCAAGATCACGCTTAACTGCGTGGATTAAAGAAGGGGCGATATTAGTTGATGGCCAAGTATTGAAGCCCCGCGAAAAGCTTTACGGTGGTGAGAAAATTTTGGTTGCTGCGCTGATTGAAAATATGGAGATACACGAGCCAGAGGAAATGGACTTAGATATTGTCTATGAAGACGACACTATCTTAGTGGTAAATAAGCCCGCCGGTTTAGTAGTACATCCGGCAGTTGGGAACCGTACAGGCACATTGTTGAACGGATTATTATTCCACTACCCTGCCATTGCTCAAGTACCTAGAGCGGGCATCGTGCATCGCTTAGATATGGATACGACCGGATTAATGGTGGTCGCCAAAACTATTCAAGCGCAAACAGACTTGGTCGGCCAGCTACAAGATCGCTCAATGGGACGAGAATACGAGGCGATTACCAATGGCGTGATGACAGGCGGTGGCTGTGTTGAGGAGCCAATGGGTCGCCATGCGACTAACCGATTAAAAATGGCAGTGGTCTCTATCGGTAAGGAAGCGATCACTCACTATCGCCTATTAGATAAATTTCGCGCGCACACTCACATTCGTTTGAAACTTGAAACAGGTCGAACTCACCAAATACGCGTGCACATGGCGCATATTAACTACCCTCTAGTGGGCGATCAGACTTACGGCGGACGTGCGCGTCTACCCAAAGGAATAGAAGAAGATACTATTGAAGCGTTGCGGGGCTTTAAACGTCAGGCTCTACATGCTAAGAAGTTAGAGCTTTGGCACCCAGGCACCGGCGAACAAGTCAGCTGGGAAGTCCCTTTACCTGAAGATTTTGAAAAATTGTTAGCTGTTCTAAAAGAAGATGCAAAAGGTCACGAAGAGTACTAATGCAGCGTATTAACGCCAGTTGGCCTGAGTTTGAAGGTATTGTCGCTTTTACCACAACCCGGTTAGATGGCAGCTCCTTGGCACCTTTTGCTGGCTTCAACCTAGGTTTGCATGTAGGTGATGAAGCAAAGGTTGTTGAGGGCAACCGATCTCTATTACTCAGTGAATGTGGCTTGCAAGATGCGCAGTGGCTAGAGCAAGTACACGGAATAGAATGTGTTAAAGCAGTGCGTAACAAAAAAGTTCCTGTGGCAGATGCCTGTTGGAGCGATGAAGCGCAGCTCGCTTGTATCGTCATGACAGCGGATTGTCTGCCAGTCGTTTTTAGGCAAGGTAAAAAAATAGCAGCAGCACATGCTGGCTGGCGCGGTTTGCTTGATGGCGTGCTTGAAAGTACGCTGAATCATTTTGATCCTTCCCTGACTGATATTTGGTTTGGTCCTGCAATAGGTGCCAGAGCATTTGAAGTGGGGCCCGAAGTGCGAGTACAATTTATACAGTGTGATGAAATTTGCGCTCGCGCTTTTAAGCCTTCATTAAATAGTGGTAAATGGTTAGCGGACATCTACCAGTTGGCACGTATTCGATTAATGTCAGCAGGTGTGGATGCGAATAGAATCTATGGTGGTGAGCATTGTACTTACACGAATGATGAACAGTTTTATTCCTACCGCCGTGATGGCGTAACAGGGCGAATCGCAACAGTTATTTACCGTGATACACCAATAGATTGAATAGAAACTCCATAGTTTTTTGATATTAAGCATAATTATTTCTAATTTAAATTATTATTACTTGAATAGACTAAATTTATGCAGAGCCTTTTCGGTACACTATCCATCTCAAGCTAAGGGCTTTCCTTTAGCAATTAAACGTAACCATAGAAGCCATAAATTGCTTGATGTGTGTTACGTTTCTCAAAATAGGAGAGTGGAAATGGGCGCTGAAAATTTTTATTTAGAACTGGGGCAACTCAGTGAAAAATCTGTGCATAGCTTAGAATTATCATTCAACAATCTTCCTAAAAGTGATTACCTCGACGGTGCTTATCGACTACGTCGCTTCTCACATTTTAATTTTAATGATGGACAAATAGCCCAACTTCCAACAAAAGCCTTTAGCCAAGATGCAGGTATTAATGAATTTCAAGGTAATGTTGTACGTGAGTATCAGGAAATAGAAACTTCTGTGGTGAGCTCTCATGCGTTTCAAGAGATGTTTAAGTCTTTTAAAGCAATGGCTAAATTTTCTGATGAAGCACCAATAGAAGTACACCAAATTCGCATTCTCGGTCACAGTGAATCTGCGGTGGAGACGGCTCCTGAAGGTGTGCATCAAGATGGTAATACTTTTTTGGCTGTATTTGTCATCGCTAGAACGAATATTGAAGGTGGCGAAATCTGTGTGCATCCAACAAAAGAGCAAGCCCCTATCTTTAAGCATGCCTTTGATAAGGGCGAGTTTGTGGTCTTAAATGATGAACGTTTTTGGCACAGTGCTGGTGCTTTAAAAGCGCGAGATAAAAATGAAGCGCATATGGATTTATTTGTATTAACAGTGAAAACCTAAATTTTTAAAAATCCTGCCATTACCTTGTATGAAAACTGCTAAAATATTAGAAATTGTAAATTGATTATGTGGTATCCATGCAAAAATTAGATAATACTGATAGAAAAATACTGGCGCTATTGCAGCGCAATAATAATCTATCGGCTTCTGAAATAGCAGAAAAAGTAGGGCTTTCTCAGTCTCCTTGCTGGCGAAGAATAAATCGCATGCAAGAGGAGGGAATTATAAGTAGCGGTGTTGCATTACTTAATCGTAAAGTATTGGGTTTGAACGTGGTGGTGTTTGTCAACGTTAAGCTTTCAATGCACGGTTGGAACATGCTTAATGAGTTTGAGGAGGCGATTGTTAGCTTTCCTGAAGTGCTTGAGTGCTGGACTATTTCTGGTGGTATGGACTTTACCCTCAGAGTTGTTACCAAAGACATCGATAGCTATGAGCATTTCTTAAGACGTAAGCTATTACAATTGCCGCATATTAAAGAGGCGCAGAGTCATTTCACCATGACAGAAGTGAAAAACACCACTGAACTACCGTTGGACCTTCTTTGATTTAGATCAGCAGTTCCTCTCCTATAAACTTGAAAATTTGCTAAACGCTCCAATATAAACGTTATCCAAAAGCGGTCACTTTTGAACCTGAATTCGGCAGTTGGACATCATTTTAGGCGTAGAAAAATCGTATTGTAACTAGGCATGATTAGCAGTCAATGGTTGTTCCCTTGACAAAAATCGTAACGACGTTACAGTGCGATTTAGCTAGTCTAAAGTGATGTAGTGTATTCACTCACTGAATGAATCGAACGTAGAGGATACAGCTAAAGAAAAACAATAGCTGGATTTAGATACGTAGCGGTCAACTGCCGGTTTTAGGTTGATATTTTCCTGAGAAGGATGAGGAGCACTTATGCGTCCAGAAAAATTTACAGCCAAATTACAACAGGCTATTAGCGATGCGCAGTCGCTGACACAATCAAATAACCACAATCAAATCGAACCCCTCCACCTACTGGTTGTTTTTCTGCAAGATAAAGCGAGTGTAGTGAGTACCTTGCTCGCGAACCTTTGCGATCTATCGCAGTTAAAAGAAGCTGCTCAAAATAAACTAGAAGATCTGCCGCGTATTAACACGCCCGACGGGGATGTACGTCTATCGCAAATGAGCAGTCGTTTATTCAATCTAGCAGAAAAGCTGTCGCTGCAACGAAAAGACCAATTTATCGCCACCGAAATTGTATTATTAGCTATGCTTGAAGATAGAGGGGATGCGGGGAAGCTGCTGAAAAAAAGCCAGTTAACAAAGGTCGATTTACAACAAAAAATAGATGCGCTACGCGCGGGGGAAACAGTGCAAGACGCTCATGCAGAAGATAATCGTCAGTCGTTGGATAAATATTGCATCGATTTAACTGAACTCGCCGAGCAGGGTAAACTTGATCCTGTGATAGGTCGCGATGATGAAATACGTCGTGCGATCCAAGTATTACAGCGCAGAACTAAAAATAACCCGGTGTTAATCGGCGAGCCAGGTGTGGGTAAAACCGCCATTGTCGAAGGGCTAGCGCAGCGTATCGTTAATGCAGAAGTGCCTGAAGGACTAAAACATAAACGTGTACTATCTTTAGATATGGGCGCATTAATTGCCGGTGCTAAGTTTCGTGGAGAATTTGAAGAGCGTCTAAAAGCGGTGCTTAAAGAACTATCTAAAGCCCAGGGCCAGATCATTCTTTTTATCGATGAAATTCATACTATGGTTGGCGCCGGCGGCGGTGACGGGTCGATGGATGCAGGGAATATGTTAAAGCCCGCCCTTGCCCGTGGTGATTTGCACTGTGTGGGTGCCACAACACTTGATGAATATCGCAAATATGTCGAGAAAGATGCAGCGCTTGAGAGACGTTTTCAAAAAGTAATTGTGGATCAGCCAGATGAGCAAAATACGGTGGCCATTTTGCGCGGTTTAAAAGGGCGTTATGAGGTTCATCACGGTGTTGATATCAGTGATTCGGCTATCATTGCAGCAGCCAAACTCTCACAGCGTTACATCACCGATAGGCAGTTACCGGATAAGGCGATTGATTTAATTGATGAAGCGGCTTCTGGTATTCGTCTTGAAATGGATTCAAAACCTGAAGAGTTAGATAAACTTGAGCGCAAAATAATCCAGCTAAAAATGGAGCGTGAAGCACTTAAAAAGGAGCGCGATAGCGCCGCTAAAGCGCGCTTATCTGAGCTGGTTGCCAGCATTACAAAGCTGGAAAAATCTTTTGCTGACCTGGAGGAAATTTGGGTGGCTGAAAAAGCGGTTTTCCAGCGCGCACAACAACTCAAAGAGCAACTAGATCAAGCCCGCATAGAGATGGATCAGGCCAGTCGTGCAGGGGATTTAAGTAAGATGTCGCAGATTCAATACGGCGCTATCCCCGATCTTGAAAAACAGCTCGAGCAAGCCAAACAGGCAGAGCAAAATGCCGAGCGCCATAATAAACTACTGCGTAATAAAGTGGGTGAAGAGGAAGTCGCCGAGGTGGTTTCTCGCTGGACCGGAATCCCTGTGCATAAAATGTTGCAAGGTGAGCGCGATAAACTGCTGGCGATGGAGTTTGAACTGCAAAAGACGGTCGTCGGTCAAAATGAAGCGGTGATTGCAGTGGCTAATGCTGTACGTCGTTCAAAGGCTGGCTTATCGGATCCTAATCGGCCCAATGGCAGCTTCTTATTTTTAGGTCCAACGGGTGTCGGTAAGACGGAGTTGTGTAAAACCTTGGCTCAGTACCTGTTTGATACTAAAGAGGCAATGGTGCGCATAGATATGTCTGAGTTTATGGAAAAACATTCAGTAGCGCGCTTGATTGGCGCCCCTCCTGGCTATGTTGGCTTTGAAGAAGGCGGATATTTAACAGAGGCAGTCAGGCGTAAACCTTACTCTGTATTACTGTTGGATGAGGTGGAAAAGGCGCATCCAGATGTGTTTAATATCTTGCTACAGGTATTGGAAGATGGACGACTAACCGATGGCCAAGGCCGCACGGTCGATTTTAGAAATACTATTGTGGTGATGACATCTAATTTAGGTTCGCACTTGATTCAAAACTTCAGTAGCTGCGATGATTACGCCCAAATGAAAAGCGCGGTCATGGATGAAGTGGGTAATCATTTTAGACCCGAGGTTATCAACCGGATTGATGAGGTAGTGGTTTTTCAGAGCTTGCAAAAATCTGAATTGACTAAAATTGCGAGTATCCAGTTGAATCATTTACAAGCGCGCCTCAATGAGAAAGATTTGAGTTTTGAGTTAACGGAACAGGCCATGAGCAAGCTCGTTGAATTGGGATTCGAGCCAGTCTATGGCGCTAGGCCGTTAAAACGGGCGATCCAGCAGTGGATAGAAAACCCGCTCGCTAAAGCGCTATTATCCGGTCGTTATCAAAGCGGTGAAAAAATTCGTATTGATGTCAGCGAGGGTGAGTTTAGTTTTTCTTAGTTAGCTTATTAAAGAGGGCTTTAAAGCTGCAAAACCCTGGGTGTTTTGCAGCTTTAAATGTGCTATTTAAGTTGCTACAGTTTCTTCAGACGTCACGCTTATCTCTTGCGTTGCATGACTAATCATTGCATTGATTTTACCTGCATCTTCATCATTAGCACCTTCCAACAATGCCTCCTGAATCATTGAGTTTATACGTTCTTTACGCAGTATAAATAAATCGTGTAGTGAATAAGTAATTGGCAGGCGTTGTTCAGGATCTTCTGCCACTAACAGTTTAATCAGTTCTCCAGATTGCTTGGGCAATGCTAACACCATATTGATAGCAATATCCTGAGCTTGTAACGATGAAGCTTCCATGGCCGTTTTAATTAAGATAGCAGGGTCTTTTGGCTGCTGCGCAAGTGCAACTAACAATAGCTTTATTTCAGGATCAGCAAGATCAAAATTATTAGCATCTAGACGTAAATCTAGTTCCGCAGAACCGGTAGATTGCATTGAAATCTGGTATGGTCCGGCCTCTTGTAGCGTTTCGGTTCGTACAAATAGCTTACGTACTAGCAAGAAGATAATGACAAAGAGGTGTATAGCAATAAGGAAGTAGTATAGCCAAATACTGCTGAACTGGGTCATTAAAAAGCCCGCTACAATAGGACCAATCACACCACCGGCACCCAATATTATTTGCATAGTACTGGTCGCAGGCATCGCATCTTTTAAATCGATATGGTCAAAAATTTGAGTCACGGCCAGTGGGAATAACGCGACACCTGATCCCCCTGAAATCAAAAATATCACCACTAACATTTGAATCGGCATTGGATAGAAGTACTCGGCCACAATCAGTAAATTACTGACAATACCCATCATCATTAAGCCAGATGTAACGAGACGCTTATCGTAGCGATCAGCAAGCCAACCCGTCGGTATTTGCGTGAGTAGTCCACCCATTTGGTAGGAACCTAAAATCAGCGAAAGCCAAATACCTGATACGCCGTGATCATAGGCATAAAGTGAAATTAATGAGACGCTGGTGGCGTTGATCAAACCTGCACAAAAGCAAGACATAGTGGCAGATGGTGAGTAGCTCCATAACTGCTTTAATGACATCGCGCTGCTGCGTTTAGGCATTTCAGGTAAAGGTAGTCTGCTCATCGACATAATGATCAATGCAATACACAAAAAGACCCCGATCAAGCCGAATAGTCTTGGGTCTTGCTCGTTTGATAAACTAAACAGGAAAGGGGCAGCGCCGAAACCTGCTGCAAAGCAAATTTGGTAAATACCAAATATTTTACCTCTATTACTTTTATCGCTGAGTACGTTTAACCAGCTCTCCAGAGTAATAAAGTTAGTCACAAAACAAAAACCTGCAATCATTCTAAGACCGCCAGTCACCCAAATATCATTGGTGTAACTGTGGGTGACAGCAACAATAGCCAGTGCCGCAGCCATTGTGCAAAAGGCACGAATATGACCTGATCTAATGACCACACGTGTTCCAAAAAGGCCTGCTAAAATAGCACCGACGGCAAACATACTCATTGCCATACCGATGTCAGTGGCAGAGAACCCACCGTCTTTTAAACGTATAGGTAACATTACAAAGAATAAGTTAATGCTGATAGCAACAGCAAATACGGTGATTAATATTGGGCGAACACGAGTTAAAATATTGGTATTCATAAATAAGGCTACAATTAGGGGACGTGGAATACGTCTAAGTTTTAAATTACGCGATAGACGTTTAAAATATATGACAGATATCCCGACAAGGATGTAATCTGTAAGTGAGCGCATTATAGACTATTTTTTGATCGAGTCGATCAAGAGTTAGTAAAATAACTACCTATTAATGTTTATTAGACTAAAAGTGAATTGAAACCAAGTTGTCATCTGTTACGTACTTATCAATAATCATTTTTAAACTTGGAATAGTACATGATTAACGTCAATCAGAAGGTCAATTCAATTGATTTGCTCATCACAGATTTGCAAGCTAGCCTAAGTCAGGAACAACGTATTGCGGTGATTGAAAACATGCATTTACAATTGGCTGATCTCGACTTTTATCATCATTTTGGCGCTTCGAGTTACGGCCGTAATTTAGTATTTAGTTGCGAAGAATTTGAAATCATATTGATGTGCTGGCAACCGGGACAACATTCTGTAGCACATGATCATAATGGTTCTTTATGTGTGATGAAATGTTTAGTAGGAGAGCTAGATGAACAGCGTTTCCAACAACATGATCAACGTATCCATCCGATTGGGAAATACACATTAACACAAGGCAGTACTGCCTTTATTACTGATGAGCAAGGATTGCACTGCATTGGTAATTACTCCGAGCAGGACGCTTGCTCTTTGCACTGCTATTTCCCACCTATACACAATACCAATATTTACGTTTTAGAAAGTGGTGCTACAAAAAAAGTAACCAGTTCTTTTACCAGTGAGTATGGCGTCAAAAAATAATTCTGTGCTGTCTCGTCGATTTTTTTCTTGTCTTATCCTCAACTGTTACGCTAAGCAGTGATCTCCTGTTAGAATAGCCGCTTCTTTGTCGCTCTTTAAGAGGCTCCCTTGTTAAGCTACCAACACAGTTATCACGCAGGCAACTTTGCCGATGTACACAAACACTTGTGTCTTTCTCTCATCCTGGACTCTTTAAATAAGAAAGCTAAGCCATGGAGCTATTTCGAGACGCACGCTGGCACAGCGCGCTACGACTTAGAGGGAGAGCAAGCGCAAAAAACGGCTGAATATAAGCAGGGCATTGCATTAATTTACCACGACAAAATGCCGCCATTTTTTAACAGTTATCTAAAAATCGTTGAGGATATGAATGTTAAAGGTGCGCCATTAGCCCATTATCCAGGCTCGCCTTTGATTGCGAGTGAAATGTCACGTGAGGCGGACTCTATCGCCTTAATGGAATTACACCCAGGCGAGTGCGAGTTACTTAAAGCTGTTTTTCGTCGCACCTCTAATGTAGGTGTTCATCATCGCGATGGTTATGAAGGTGTCATGAGCTTATTGCCTCCTAAACCGAACCGCGGTTTAGTATTAATAGACCCATCTTACGAAGTGAAAACAGAGTATTTACAGGTCGCTAAATTTATTATCAGTGCCCACCAACGTTGGAGTAATGGCTGCTTCGCTATATGGTATCCACTGTTAAAGGCGGGTAATCATAAAGAGATGCTGCACAAGCTAAAGCTGTCGGGGATTCGTAAAATCTTGAAAGTTGAGATGTGCGTGAAATCCTCAGCGGATGAGCGTATGTATGGCACGGGGATGGTGATTATCAACCCACCTTGGCAGCTTGATGAGCAACTGCAGCAGATCAGTGATTTGCTTACTCAGAAATTATCGGCCAAAGATGCCCTGCAACCGGTTGTCGAGTGGCTTGTCGAAGAATAAGCATTGAAGAAAGGATAGCTGAAGAGCGTATGCGCTCTTTAGCGTCATGCCATCGCGCTATACCGTATATAAAAAAAGCGGGATCAATCCCGCTTTTTAAACTTTAGTCGCGCGCCTTTAAATTAATACAGTGCGTTGGCATCTTTTGCCATATCGATCAGTAAATCTAAAAATAAGGTGTCGGCTTCTGAGTGTTCAACAGGAATTTTAACGTTCGTAGTGGCCGATAGCTCTTCAGCAATTAATACGTGCGAGTTCGTATCATTTAAGTGCTTACTGGCGATTTTTACTGCAATTTCACAGATTTCTGGCTCTGAAAAAATCTTGCGAATGACTAAGGTAAGCTCATTAATAGCGCGTTCTTTATTTATTATATCTGCATTTAACATGCTCTTCTCCTAAAGGTAATATGCATCAATATACCTGTCCATGCTTTATAGCGCATCTCAAAACTAAAATTTAGTTTAAAAATAGTAAAAATTGCTGTTTTATTCGCCATTTACAACGCCAGTTCGGTTGTATCAATTAAGGCAAAATGCGAAAATATTTGCCTTAATTTTAGTGAGGCTAAAATTATACGTAGACTCAGAAGTCAGGCGTGAAAAAGCTGTGCTAGATATTCGTGTGCTTAGGGGATTAGAAAATTTAGTGTTCACCTTGTTGGTGATGAGAATATTTTCTGGTTCACTAGGTGCATGAATAGATTGCGCAGACTTTCACGGTTGGGCTGCTGAATCTAAGTACACATCACTTACGCTGATTAAGTAACCCTGAAAAGCTTTAAGTGAGGAAGCAAACCCAGCTTAGTCCAGAAGTCTGTTGGTGGAGACGATCCTCTTACCTGCATTCATACGAACATGGTGTTATTTGGCACATTTGAGTGTCGAGTGGAGTAATAAACGGCTCCTTTGATGGAAAACCCGTCACTGTACGCTGAGCTAACAAGAATAGCGGCAGTCATGTTCTTCCTACAGAATCTCTGAACTTTTCATTCGCCGAGTTTTACGGCGACGATTTGAGGGTAACAAAGTGGAATTATTATCAGGCG
>Ga0209395_1000582_pt1 | contig 53147 bp, 43 predicted proteins | sample GOMGulsemesocosm_3_FD_184635 | JGI IMG/M metagenome (GOLD analysis project Ga0209395, IMG submission 184635) | Methane-oxidizing microbial communities from mesocosms in the Gulf of Mexico - GOM9D Gulf of Mexico (SPAdes) (version 2) | ecosystem: Environmental > Aquatic > Marine > Cold seeps... | reverse complement strand
ACCTGCAATCAAATAGGGAGATTCCTTACCTATTTTTCGGGCAGTTCCACGTTTACCATTAACCACTGCTATCATGCCATCGATAACAACATCCCAGTACTTGGAGTTGTTGAGTTGAATATTCTCGGGAACTGGATTACGACCTTGCATATCAGGTTGAGTTAAGCTGACATTACCCTTTGCATCGACATCTCGAAATCCCATCAACAGCTTCGGCTGTTTCCATACACCGCGATTTGCAAGCAGCATCGCCGATGTTGCCAACTGCAGTGGAGTAGTGACTAAATATCCTTGTCCAATACTTAAATTGAGCGAATCTCCTGGATACCAAGCTTGTTTGTAACGACGCCTTTTCCAGCCTTTAGTCGGTAGTAAAGCAGGGATAGCCTCTGGCAAGTCAAGACTAGTTACCTTACCTAAGCCAAACATATCCATATAATTAGAGATATTATCGACACCGGTTTTATGAGCAGCATCGTAAAACCACACATCGCAGGATTGCGCTAAGGCTAAATTGATACCGACGGTGCCATGTCCGCCACGCTTCCAATCACGGTATTTTCGTTTATATCGATCATCGGCAATAATGTAGAAACCGGGATCAAATACGGTATGTGTCTCAGGTATACTGCCGCTGTCTATAGCGGCTAGTGCAGATATAGGTTTTATGGTTGAACCTGGGGGATAACCGCCGCGTAACGCACGGTTAAACAAAGGCAATTCCGGAGATTCTCGCAGTGCATTGTAATCTTTATTTGAAATGCCGGTCACAAATAAATTGGGATCGTAACCTGGAGTGGATACCAGCGCTAAAATTCCTCCGGTTTTAGGATCAATTGCGACCACTGATGCTTTTTCCCCTGCCAGCAGTTTTTCTGTTACTTGCTGCAGCGGAAGGTCAATGGATAACTGAATATCTCTACCGGGGATAGGTTCAATATTTTCTAGCACACGCATCACCCGACCACGTGCGTTAGTCTCAACTTTACGCATACCCACAGTACCGTGTAGCTCTTGCTCATAGTACTTTTCTATGCCTAATTTACCGATATAGTTAGTGGCCGAATAGTTGCGTTCATCAACACTTTTTAATTCTTTCTCATTAATCCGCCCGACGTATCCCATCGCATGCACGAGAGTTTCACCATATGGATATACTCTGATAAGATCGGCCTCTACTCTAACCCCAGGGAGCCTATGGTAGTTAACGGATAGCTTAGCGATCTCTTCGACGCTTAACCGGGACCTTAAAAGTACCGATTCATAAGGCCTACGACGGCGCTTTAAACGCTTATTAAACCGCTCTAAATCACGCGCCGATAGCTCAATAATGTCCCCGACTTGTGCGACTATCTGCTCGAGGTCTCCCTCCATTTCCTCTTTTAATATAGTCACATTGTAGCTAGGTTTGTTATCGGCGATCAACACTCCCGAACGATCAAAAATCAGTCCTCTGGTGGGTTTTTCAGGTTTGAGCTGAATGCGATTTTGATCTGATATTGATGAATAGCGCTCGTTTTCAAGCACTTGAAGAAAATACATGCGAGACAACAATAGCCCCATTGCCACTAGTACCAGCATGAAGGCGATAAAAGCCCTTAACTGGAAAGTTCTGCGCTCTTCTGGATGATCTTTAAAACGTGCGTATCCTGACATAGTAACTAATACATCGGCCTATTTATGATATGGATGGCCCTGGATAAGACTCCAGGCTCTGTAGAGTTGCTCGGATAGTAATATCCGCACCATGGGATGAGGAAGCGTCAGTGCTGAAAGCGACCACTTTTGATTGGCAAGCGCAGTGCACCTAGGGTCAAGCCCATCGGGACCACCAATCAACAAACAGAGATTACGTCCTTGCAACTGCCATGATTCCATTTGTTCTGACAATTGCTCCGTCGACCAGCTTTTCCCGGTAACTTCCAATGCAACCACCCAATCGCCACTGGGTATGGCCGCTAACATAGCATCGCCTTCTTTTTTTATAGCCCGCTTTAAATCTGCACCTTTTCCTCTGGGGCCTATCGGCAGCTCTACAATTTCTACACTCATTTCGCGAGGCATACGCTTATTGTATTCATTAAAGCCGGTGATAACCCAAGCAGGCATTTTTGTACCGACTGCCAATAATTTTATTTTCATTTCTGAATACTTCTAGCGGTTAAGTTTTGATGTTTCAGACTAACAAGCTCGTTAATACAGCGTTAAACTTGTCTCTAGCGATGCATTTATCATACTAACCCCACACAAAGCTACACTCATAACGCTTTTGTTGCTAGCTGAGAAATTAGGCCTTCTTAAACTGCACCAACGTCATCTATCTAAAATCCCTGAGGACCGGCAACAGCAGCTGTCTGCACTACGCTTTTGCTGCCTTGTCTTATTGTTGCTGGCGAATATTTACAGGCTTATTGTGTTATTCAAACACTTTCGTCAATGATCTTTTCAGGCTGCATATCAAAGCGCCAAAGTTTTTCAAGGTCATAAAGCTCACGCGCTTCTTCAGTGAGTACGTGGATCACCACATCTGATAAATCGACGATTACCCAATCGCCACCTTTGTGACCTTCGCTGCCGATAGCATTAATTGATTGCAGCTTAAGCTCATCTTCAACGTTACCAGCGATAGACATCACGTGGCGCTTAGAAGTTCCACTACAAACCACCATAAAGTCAGTGACACTAGACTTTTCAGTCACGTCAATAATTTCTATGTTTTTAGCTTTTAGATCTTCAAGAGCAGCAACTGCTATTTTAATCACTTTTTCATTTTGCATTTTCTAATTACCTTAATTTCAATTTTACAAGAAGCTTAAAACTTCATGCGTATATCTGATACAAACCATGTTGATCAATGTAATTTGCCACTTCTATAGGCAGCAAATCAGCGTTTTGACGATGCTCTAGCTGCGCTCTAATTTCACTGGCCGAAATATCTGTTGTCGGCTGTTCAATAAAGAGCAGTTTTCCCGCGCTGCTTTTACACAGCTGCTGCACATCCTCTGTACGACTTAACATCAATGACTGATGCTGTTCGCTTCTTTCAATTTCATACTTAGGGCGTTGTAATACCAAGATATGACAAAGCCCGAGAAACATTTCATAATCACGCCAACTAGGTAGCGTTAAATAAGAATCCATACCGATAACCATCACTAAAGGGAGGCTATTACCCAGCTCTAAACGCAGCTGTTTTAGCGTTTCAATAGAGTACGATTTTGTCTGCGCTTCTATTTCGCGTCTATCAATGGCAATATTCGGGTATTGCTGCGCGACTAACTGCAACATATCAAGGCGCTGAGCATTAGAGACTATGGGCGCAGCTTTATGAACGGGCACTTTAGTTGGCAACAAGTGAACAACAGCGTTGTTATATAATTTGCTGACGTGCAACGCACCACGCACATGACCGTTATGAACAGGATCAAATGTCCCGCCCATAAAGATGTGCATTGTTTGAGATTGATTTACCTCGCTCATAGACATCATTAATTAACGACGCACTTCACCGTCGCCAAGCACAATAAACTTCTGCGAGGTTAGACCTTCAAGCCCAACCGGGCCTCGCACATGAATTTTATCTGTAGAGATACCGATTTCAGCGCCAAGGCCATACTCAAATCCATCAGCGAAGCCAGTAGAGGCATTTACCATCACTGAACTTGAATCAACTTCACGTAAAAAAATTCGCGACTTTGCGTAGTTTTCGGTCACTATAGCGTCGGTATGTGCTGAACTATATCGATTGATATGCTCGATCGCCGCTGTTAAATCCGCCACTATTTTAATCGATAAGATACCCGCTAAATATTCAGTAGACCAATCTTTTTCTGTCGCCTCAAGCATACTAGGCACTACTGCTCTGGCCAATTCACAGCCACGTAGCTCTACTTCTTTTTCAGTAAACTGGGCACACAATTCTGGTAGAACTTGCGCTGCGATATCGGCATGCACAAGCAAGGTTTCCATTGCATTACAGACCCCGTAGCGACGCGTTTTAGCGTTAATCGAAATATCAATTGCTTTTTGAATATCAGCCTGGTCATCAATATACACGTGGCAAATACCATCTAAGTGTTTGATCACCGGCACTTTAGCATCTTGGCTAATACGTTCAATTAAACCTTTTCCGCCACGTGGGATAATAATATCGACAGACTCAGTCATAGTAATAAGTTTACCGACTGCCGCTCTATCGGTTGTTGTTACCACTTGAACCACATCAGCGGGCAACTGTGCTTGTTCAAGCGCAATGGCGATACACTTGGCGATCGCATTATTGGAATGAATAGCTTCAGAGCCGCCACGCAAGATAGTGGCATTACCCGATTTCAAACAAAGGCTCGCCGCTTCAATGGTGACATTGGGACGAGATTCATAAATAATCCCAATCACTCCTAAAGGCACGCGCATTTTCCCCAACTGAATACCACTGTCTAAATAGCGCATGTCATCAATGCTGCCGACGGGATCTGCCAGAGAAGCAACTTGCTCTAAACTGGTCACCATTTTATCAATGGTGCTGTCATCTATACGAAGACGATCGACCATGGGCGCGGAGAGCCCTTTATTAATTGCGTTGTCAATATCTTTTAAGTTTGCCGCTTTCAATTGAGCACGGTTATCACTTAAAGCTTGCGCCATTTTGTGCAGCGCTAAATTTTTTGCACTGCTGTCTGCCCTTGCGATAAAGCGAGAAGCCACGCGGGCTTTCTCACCTAACTCTTGCATATATTGATCAACATTCATCATCTTCGCGCTCTTTAAAATACTCAATTAAAATAAATCTCGGGGCCAATCCACTCGCCTTTGCTTTCCCACGCGGGTATCTATAGCGACTTTGAGGTGTTATGCAATTAACGCACAAGGGCTGAGAATTACCCCTTGATCGTTTAAGCTCTGCCTGACTGATAGCTAATAAACTCTCATACCCCTCTAATCTTTGGCGAAATTGAGCTTTTGTATTGCAAGATTTTAGCAATGAAAAGTTCGCAGAGGTGCAAAGGGGAATAAATGTAATTATACTACGCCCTCAATCGCTTAATAACCCTTATTCAAGCAGATATCTTGTGCTATTTAAAAATAATTATAAATAATGACAAATAACATTTCCAATTCAGAGCTTACCACCACTTATCTCGAACCGTCGCCATTAAAACTGGTGCTGTTGACAGCTGTAATCATGTTCCTATGTATTTTTAGCAGCAGCGTTTTTCTCTACGCATTTACCCAAAATCAAGCCAGATCAAATACCCAAGAGCAGGTCAATATTCTGGCGAATCAAGCTAAAGTGACGCTTTCGCCAATGCTGTTAGTGAAAGATACCTTGAGCATGAACTTTTATCTCAAAACCCTCACTCAAACTAAACTTGTCGCGGGAGCCATGCTTGTTGACAGTAAAGACAACACCATCGCCCGCGCCGGTACTCCCAACAACGCCGCTCAGAAACTGCCTCTTTTTAGTAATCAGCTTAGCATTGGTGAATTAACTTTATTTATCAACGACCACCATTCTGCGCATTTTTTTAACCGACTGCTGTGGCTATTCGCAATTCTAGCAACCGCTAGCGGCATCATCACACTGTTGACCATTGCCTATTTTGCCAAAAAAATCATGCGGGAATTTAGTCAGCAGTATAAGCCCCTATTAGAGCATCGTTTCTCCTTGGAACTCGCCCAGGCGCAATCATCCAAAGAGCAATCGGATATAGCACCACCCAATGACCATAAAGAACAGCCAAATTCACATCATGCAACAGCTATCTCTCTTGCCATCGTCGATCTTGAATCAAGCAATACTACAACCGTTGACAGTCAACGAAACACCGCTCAACAGCGAGAGCCCTCTGAGAACAAAGCGCTAGTTTCTTTACTAAAACCTGATGCACAAGAGCGTATGCCACACTTCAAACCTTTCAATAATCAGTTGGAAGCAGAGCCCACACAGACTAAAAAAAGCAAGCTCATAAAAACGGAAATTGAGCTAACTGAATCTATATTACCGGTTGAGAAACCCGTTATAGAGAAAAGACTAGACAACCCTCTGTTTAGACCTCACCCCCATGAAGAACAGTTAGATCTATATTCCCTCGAGCACCAGACAGAACTTAATCTAAGTGCAATGGATGCAGCCTACGTTCTCTTCATTGATTGTAGCAGTGGTAGAGCGGTGATCGAAAACGCTGAAGAACACAACGCTCTGCTTAGCCAGTACCGCAAACTCATCACATTAGTCATTGGTATCTACGGTGGTCAGATGGAATTACTGGCCAATGGCGATATTCGAGTGATGTTTGATGAGCCTAGCAGTGATGACAGTCATGGTATTAAGGCATTGTGTGCAGCAAAACTCTTTAACCAACTCTACAAGTATTATAACCATCGCCAGATCACACGCATGCAGCATACACTTAATTTGCAAACATCCTTAGTACGTGGCAATCGAGATAAAATTGAGCTGCTACGCGAGGAATCTCATTTCCTTACGCGTACCACTCAATCTAATGAATTAATCAGTCATACTCCTTTAAGCGAAGTCAGCGTGCTTAAAGAAACACTGCTAGACAGCGCCAAGACAGAGCGACGTGAAGAAGATAAAATACTCATTTTAAGTTTGAGCACTAAATACCAAGAGCTGCTAGAAAAACAGGCAAGACATTTAGCGAAGAGCCTATAACAATCGTTTCTCGATCATACACAGCGACTTTACTCACCCAGTTACTCACATTTTCTGGCGAGAGAAACATGTCACTCTGCCGGTTGTTTTATACTTTCTTATATAGCACGCTAGTCATAAGCAATCATTTTTAATTTATCCCTAATGTTTTGTTTTATCTATCTTTAAATCAAATCATTAGCCAGAGAACCAATCTTACTCACATTCATATAGCATTCATGCTATACCTGCTAGTTTAGATTCGGGTAAAAATCAACATCAGATTGAATAACGCCTTATAAATAAATTATTTTGCTAGGGTTAGCATAACTTAAGACGAGCTTATCTTGCTATTGCTTGTCTTAAGTTTTTTAAATATTTCGCACTACTTCCTTTGCTCTATAATCAGCTAATGCATTTTTCCACAGCAAAAAAAGCCCCTTAAAAAGAGGCTCAGTATTTCTCTATTAATTATTCATCCACTGGATCTTCAGTGCTAATCACAGCAATCACTTCGACACGTTCTACTCGCTGATAACCTCTGGGAAGCTTATTGCCACGCCTACCACGCTCTGCTTCAAAATGACTGATATCTGCAGGCTTTAATTTCAAATGCTGCTTTCCTGAGTGGACCAACAAAGTATCACCTGCAGAAAAAACGGTCAACGTAATCATCAATTCTTCTCGACTAGCCGCCTTGGCCGTCGGTACATTGATAATTTTATTGCCTTTACCTTTGGCAAGTTCGGGAAGCTCTGCGATAGGAAAAACCAACATACGTCCTTCATTGGTAATTGCCGCTAACATTTTACCCTCGGGTGCGCCTATATTCGTCGATGTCAGCAACTGGGCATTCTTGGACATACTTAACGCAGCCTTACCGTTTTTAGTTTTACTCGACAAATCGGCAATTGTAGTTACAAAACCGTAACCGGCATCCGTTGATAGCAATATTTTATCACTTTGCGCTCCAGTCACGGCCGAGTCGATACTGGCCCCTTTTGGCATCGAAATTTTACCAGTGACAGGTTCTCCCTGACCACGCGCAGAAGGTAAATTATGTGTCTCTAAAGTATAACTGCGCCCAGTTGAGTCCATTAGAATTAACGGCTGATTCATACGCCCTTGACAGGCGATCTTAAAGCTATCGCCGGATTTGTAACTTAGTCCTGCTGGATCTATATCGTGCCCTTTAGCGGCTCTGATCCAGCCTTGTTTAGAGATAACCGCTGTCACCGGCTCTGCTGATAGTAAGTCTTTTTCATTAAATGCTTTGGCTTCTAAGCGGGCGACTATGGGCGATCGTCTATCATCACCATAAGCCTCCATATCTGACTTCAACTCTTTCTTGATCAAGGTACGCATCCGCTGATCCGAGCTCAAAATAAGTACTAACTTTTGACGCTCTTGCTCCAATTCATCTTGCTCAGCTTTAATTTTAAATTCTTCAAGCTTGGCTAAATGGCGAAGTTTTAAATCTAGCACTGCGTTAGCTTGGATCTCCGAGATATTAAAGCGCTGCATCATCACTTCTTTTGGATTATCCATGGTCCGAATAATTTCAATCACTTCATCAATATTGAGATATGCAACCATTAAACCATCGAGGATATGTAATCTTTCCAGTACTTTATCTAAACGGTACTGTAAGCGCTTACGTACCACGCCGGTACGCCAGCTCAACCATTCGGTTAAGATCTGACGTAAATCTTTTACCTGTGGTCGACCATCGACACCAATCATGTTCATATTGACGCGATAGGTGCGTTCTAAATCAGTTGAGGCGAATAAGTGCGCCATTAACTGATCTAAATCGATACGGTTAGATCTTGGTACAATCACTAATCTAGTCGGGTTTTCATGATCTGATTCATCACGTAAATCCGCCACCATCGGCAGCTTTTTCTGTTGCATTTGAGCCGCTATTTGCTCAAGTATTTTTGCGCCAGACACTTGATGAGGTAGCGCTGTGATAATCACATCGCCCTGCTCTTTATTCCATAGTGCGCGCATCCGCACAGAGCCTCTACCGCTTGTGTAGAGCTTGCGTAAATCTTCTTTTGACGAAATAATTTCTGCATCAGTGGGCATATCTGGGCCGGGCACAAACTCACAAATTTCTGCTAAGCTGGCGCGTGGATTTTCCAGCAAGTGTATACAAGCCGAGGTCACTTCGCGTAAGTTGTGCGGCGGAATATCGGTCGCCATCCCAACTGCAATACCGGTACCACCGTTAAGCAATATATTGGGTAATCTAGCTGGCAATACCGTTGGCTCGTTTAAAGTACCGTCAAAATTAGGCAGCCAATCTACAGTCCCCTGTCCCAACTCTTGCAGTAGCACTTGCGAGTAGTTGGTTAAACGCGCCTCTGTATAACGCATCGCCGCAAATGATTTAGGATCATCCGGTGCTCCCCAATTTCCCTGCCCGTCGATCAGTGGATAACGATAGCTAAATGGCTGCGCCATTAGCACCATCGCCTCATAACAAGCACTGTCACCGTGAGGGTGGTACTTGCCTAATACATCGCCCACTGTACGTGCTGATTTTTTGTGCTTAGAGGTACTTTTAAGACCTAGCTCACTCATCGCATAGACAATACGGCGCTGTACCGGTTTCATACCATCGCCAACATGCGGCAAGGCACGATCGAGAATAACGTACATAGAGTAATCTAAGTAAGCTTTCTCAGTAAAATCTCTAAGAGGCAATGACTCTATACTGTCATCGGTTGTGTAAGTAGACATAATTATTCAACATACCTTTTTCAGCTTACTGATATCTGACTCCGTGACTTTGCAGTGCAGACCGAGTGTAATATTGGTGTTACGTTAGAATAGAAAAATCTTTGCGGCACCCTTTGCATCAAAGGATTTTTCTCTAATACCACAGTTTCAATAGGTTGTGCTAAGAGCCCCATTGACATTATCCATTGGGCTCAAGTTTTGGCTAAATCGCCTTTACTTTCCAACCAAACTTTACGATCTGCAGCGCGCTTTTTCGCTAGCAGCATATCCATCATCTCATGAGAATCATCACCCGCGGCAATAGATAACTGTACCAATCTACGGGTATCAGGATCCATCGTCGTCTCCCGAAGCTGCATCGGGTTCATTTCCCCTAGCCCTTTAAAACGTTGTACGTTTATTTTAACGTTTTTACGCTCAGCTTTTATACGCTCGACAATGCCATCTCGCTCTGAATCATCCAGTGCGTAATAAACATCTTTAGCCGCATCGATTCGATATAGCGGCGGCATAGCAACATAGATATGACCCGCACTGACCAGTGGTTTAAAGTGACGCAGGAACAATGCGCAAATTAAAGTGGCAATGTGCGCTCCATCCGAGTCGGCATCCGCTAGAATACAGACCCTCCCATAGCGCAACCCACTGATATCATCACTGCCGGGTTCCACCCCTATCGCCACAGAGATATCGTGGATTTCATTAGAGGACAATACTTGTGAAGAGTCGACTTCCCAAGAGTTAAGAATTTTACCGCGCAGCGCCATGATCGCCTGAAACTGTCGGTCTCTGGCCTGTTTAGCAGACCCACCAGCTGAATCACCCTCAACTAAAAACAATTCAGAACGCATGGTTTCAGTCCCCGAGCAATCAGCGAGCTTACCTGGTAATGCGGGCCCAGCAGTAACCCTTTTACGCACCACTTTTTTACTTGATCGCAAACGCTTTTGCGCATTGGCAATGACAGCTTCAGCGAGTTTCTCGCCATCTTCAACATGCTTGTTTAACCACAGCGAGAAGGCATCTTTAATGGCGCCGGAAATAAACGCCGCAATATGCCTAGATGATAACCGCTCTTTAGTTTGTCCGGCAAATTGCGGGTCGCGCATTTTTGCCGAGAGAACATAACTACAGCGCTCCCAAATATCTTCTGCAGTTAATTTTACCCCCCGCGGTAACAGTGATCTAAACTCACAAAACTCACGCATAGCTTCAAGCAGCCCGGTTCTAAAGCCATTCACATGAGTACCACCCACCACTGTTGGGATCAAGTTAACGAAACTCTCGCAAGTCAACTCGCCACCTTCAGGCAACCATTGAACCGCCCAGTCAACTGCATCTTCGCTACCTTGCAAACTGCCGACAAATGGCTGCAGTGGTAGCGTTTCATAGACTTGAGTCATACCGGAAAGGTAAGCACTTAAACCATCTTCGTAGTACCAGCTCTCTTTTTCATTCTTTTTACCGCTCTGATCAGTAAAGGTCACCTTTAAACCCGGGCAGAGTACCGCTTTGGCCCGCAAATTATGTTTCAGCTTAGTGACATTAAACTTTGGGCTATCAAAGTATTGCGGATCCGCCAAAAATTTTACGGTTGTACCTGTGTTACGTTTACCGCAACTACCGATGACCTCAAGTTCAGAAATTTTTTCACCATCGGCAAAACCAATGCTATACACTTTTGCATCTCGACGAATTTGCACTTGCAAACTCTTAGATAGCGCGTTGACCACTGAGACACCAACACCGTGTAAACCGCCTGAAAAACTATAATTTTCATCGCTAAATTTTGCACCGGCATGCAATTTCGTTAGAATAAGTTCGACGCCACTGACCCCCTCTTCGGGATGGATATCAACTGGCATGCCTCGACCGTTATCGCTAACGGCTAAAAAGCCATCTTTAGAAAGCACTACATCAATTTGATCCGCATGGCCGGCCAGTGCTTCATCTACCGAGTTATCGATAACTTCTTGTGCTAAATGATTGGGTTTATCGGTTTCTGTGTACATGCCAGGCCTACGCCTAACAGGGTCTAGTCCACTGAGAACCTCAATCGAGTCTGCTTGATATTGACTACTCATTTATTCATGATCCTAAAAATTTGCTGATCTGCGAATTCAAAAATTTGTGCTATAACAGCCTCAAAATTTTCAAAGCTATGATTACCGCCTGCGCTCACCCGCTGTTCGATTTGTGGTAATTTCAACACCGCTTCTTTGTAATCGAGTGTTTCATCACCCATTTGGGATAACATCATAAAACGTGCTGGATCAACTGGGTTAGTCACATCCAACGCTTCAAGTTGATCAATATGCACAGTCGTTAACTGATATTTCTGCTGGCTATATAAATTCTGCTGCTCACCCAGCATCTGTGCTAACAAACGGTAGGGATAGACGGCAGGGTTAACCAATACAGCCACACAATGCGGATATTTTTGCGCCAGATACACAGCGTAATAGCCACCTAGCGAACTGCCTATTAACAATATATTTGAGCCAGCAGCTTGCTCAATCAAGCTCGATATTTGTGCAATTGCCACTTCAGGCTGATGATCAATATCAGGTACCAGCAGCTCAACACCTTTCTCACCTAATTGTTGGGCATCAAAATAGGCGCACAGCTGCTGAGCTTTGCTTGATTTAGGCGAGCTATTGAAACCGTGAAGATAAATCACCGTTAACGACATACTGTTAATCCTTACAGTGCTTTTTTACACTGCAAGTTACCTAAGCTGGCTAATAGTTGCAAGTATTTGTTCGTCCCACTTAACATTAGCCGGAGCCTAATGGCTCAAGAAACTCTGACGATTTCTGCACCAACAGCACCATTTGGATATAATTCGAACAACCTATACGCCGCTTTAGCAAGCTCTTGCTCATCCTCTATAGTCACCTCTTTTTGAGCAGCTTTGTATTGGTATGTGGTGGCGGGTGTACAAAATAGATCAATGTTATCACGCACTAAATGCAGCTCTTGATGCAAGTGTCCAAAACTAATAGCCTGTACTTTGGTGAGTGAATTAACAACTTGCCAAAAAGCGTAACTGTTAGACAACTTAATTTTATCTTGCCAAATGCTATTCACGCTAATCGGTGGATGATGAAGAACCAACAAAATGTAACTCACAGATAGCTGATCGGCCTGTGCCAGCAAATGCAGGTCAGCATCGCTGATTGCACCACTTCCTACGCCATCTGGATCGTTAGTACTATCCAGCAAAACGATTGCCCAATCACCTTGCACAACAACTTTCGCTGCCATATCAGAAAATTGCGACATGAGGCCTTTGTCATCATGATTGCCAGGTACCCAATGCCTATTTCGAGCAAGCCCCACGGTTTTATCTAATATTCTTTGATAAACCGAACTTGCGCCAAACTGGGCCAAATCTCCACTCATAATTAGGTGATCATAAGCTCCACTGTTCGCTGAGCGCTGACGAATATCAGCGATGACACTATCAAATCGTCGTTCAGGGTAATAACCTTTATACGCTTGAGCTGCATCTGCATGTAAGTGACAGTCAGTGAATTGAACTAAGCGAATACTCTCACTTAAGCGCTCTAATGTCATATCGAGGAACCTTGCATTGAATTTTACTAAAAAAAACTTATTAGTCTTAGCCGCAAACCCGGGAGTAGCAGAACAATCCAATACTCCCAGATGTATCATACTAACGATGTGAGCTGAGGCATTCTATATAACAATCCCTAGTAGGTCACAGCGCGTATCAGTGGCGCGCCCGCAGTAGAGCGTCAATTGCGCAAAGCGACTAATTACTATCGACAAAAGTATCAGACATCACTTCTGTATATTGATAGCCATGGGTTAAACAGTGTGAGAGCCATTGCGCGAGATACTCATTAAGTTGGATTTTCTCATCGACTTGTAGCATCGCTTTATTTGGATAGCTATATTTGCCGCTGTATTGCGCTTTCTTAGCAGGACTGATTACCTCTGCCATTTTGGCATCGTGATATAAGCGCACCAGCAAATCAGGTGAGATCAGAGCGCTGATGGTTTCGCAGTTTACAGCGTTCATTGGTTGCTGAGCTATAGATAGCGTACAAGTAAATTTAAAACGCTCAAGGACACTAATGCGCACTAGAGATTGCCCTTGTACCATATCCACGACGAACACGCGCAGCTGACAATCATCAATATCGGGCAGCAATTTTAACAACCGTGCATAATTTGCTTCACACAGCGCCATTTGCTTCGCTAAATCAGGGATATATTTTACTTTCATCATGAATACTTCTTGCTGCTAGCCCATCACTTGATACGCTTTTCTTCAAAGAGAGCTCAGCATAGCTGCTGCACTCGATCACAAGGTGTTAAAACTGACCCAACCTGCAAATTTACAATAATGCTCAACAACAGGGACACAGACTCCACTATTATGCCTATTTTTGTTAAAAACTTGCGGACTCTCTAAAGAGATCGTACTTATAAGCAGAGTCATACTAGCTACGATTTGCTTCGCATACTCTGTTTTATCATCACTCGCTGTGCTGTGAAAGGTCGCTCTATATTATAACTTACAACTTAAGCAATCTTCAAAGTCTAAACTTTCCAGTTCTTGACGCTCCTCTAAGGCCAGCAGGACACGGCTTTTCAGATCGAGCGCTAGGGTTTCGTCTTCACTGATCTTTGCTCTTGCAAAAACATCAGCCAGTACGGTTAATTCATCTAATGTAAAATCTTTCATAATATACTTCCTGTTTTATCAGACCTTAATATAACAACTACCCTCGAGAACACCGCTGTTAGTAGCTTCAACCCAGCTAACTTTGTCATCTGCATTAGTGCTGCCTTGGCTGATCCTCGTTCGAGACGTTATCCAAAAGGTATATTTAATCTCTAGCTATTCTATTGATCCAGCGCAATGTGTTCAACCATTAGCTGCACATTACGTTTACCACGAAACTCATTCACATCTAATTTATAAATAACTCTCGCATATTCAATAGATTCATTCGGCCATAGATCTTCATCGATATTAAAATAAATAGCATCAATCGCCAACCCAGTCGCAGGCTCCATCAATACTAATTTTAAATGTTTTTTGCCGACAATGCGCTGCTGTATAATTTTAAATTCATTATCAAACAGCGGTTCGCTAAAATGATGCCCCCAAGGACCGGCATCGCGAAACATGACAGCTTGCTGTACATTCATATCACTCGCACTAAGTGCTCCATCAGTTAGCAACGTCGCCTTGAGATCATCGGCAGTTAATTCCAGCGCAATCACTTTCTCAAAAGCTTTTTCAAAGACCCCGAGTGACTTAGCCTCGATGGTTAAACCCGCCGCCATCGCATGACCACCAAACTTTTTGATTAATCCAGGATGCATCGTATCGATTAACGCTAAACCATCTCGCAGGTGATAACCACTAATTGAGCGCGCTGAGCCCTTTAACTCTCCTTCGTCACCCGGCGCGAAGGCGATCACAGGACGATGCAATCTATCTTTGATTCGCGAAGCCAATATCCCAATAACACCCTGATGCCAACTAGGATTGTAAAGACAGAGCCCCACCGGAAAATCCGATCGATCACCGCTTTGAGATATCTCTATTTTTTCTAAAAAATGCAGCGCCTGAGCCTGCATACTTTGCTCTATACTACGTCTCTCAAGATTAAGCTCATCTAAACGCAGCGCATAATTTCTAGCGGTTTCTTCATCGTTACAGAGCAGACACTCGATACCGATTGACATATCATCTAACCGTCCCGCTGCATTCAAGCGCGGCGCAACCGCAAAACCTAAATCACTGGCGACCAGTTTATCAAGCTTGCGATTAGCCACCTCCAATAAGGCTTTTAAACCCGGGCGCGTTTTACCTGCTCTAATACGCTGCATCCCCTGATAGACAAGCGTCCTGTTATTATGCTCAAGCGGCACCACATCGGCCACAGTTCCTAGTGCCACAAGATCTAATAAAGAGGCCAAATTAGGCACGGCTAATGCTTTACTTGAAAACCAGTTAACTGACTGCAACTGGCGGCGTAAAGCGATTAATAAATAGAATACGACCCCCACACCGCAAGTAGATTTTGCCGCAAACTCACAGTCTTTACGGTTCGGGTTAACGATAGCGACAGCTTTTGGCAACTCTTCACCTGCTAAGTGATGATCTGTCACTACCACATCAATACCTAACGCATTGGCTCTATCAACCCCATCGATACTAGCAACACCGTTATCCACTGTAATAATTAGATCGGGCTGATCTTGCGCAGCGACAGTGACAATTTCAGGCGATAGCCCATAGCCAAATTCAAATCTATTGGGAATAAGGTAATCAGTACCAACCGAGCCCATCATTTCTAGCCCCAGTTTTAACACCGCAGTACTGGTTGCTCCGTCGCAGTCAAAATCGCCCACGATGATAATTTTTTCACCATTGATAATCGCGTTCGCAACACGCTCAGCGGCGATACCAATATCTTTAAGACCGGAGTCTGGTAGTAATTCTTTTAATGAGCGACCTAATTGGGACTGATCTACGATACCACGGGCGGCATAAACCTTGGCCAGTGGCTGCGCAACTTGAGAAAAGATATTGGCACTAAAATCAATCTCATCTCGCGTTAGTATTTCTACTCTACTCAAACGAACACCTGTCATAGGGATGAATTAGGCGCAGCCTAAATCATCAAATTAACGACGAATTAGGCATAGCCTAAACCATCAAAGATAAATTTTACCGCAATATGCTGCGGTTGCTGATTAATTTTTACGAGTTAATTACCCAGCTTCACAAAGTAGTCCTGAACTTTTACACATAGCCAGTTACTGGCCGGCTAGCCTGGGACCCACTAGCGGTTTTGTGGCTGAAAATGGAGCTGGAAATAAAGCATCTGTCTTTCCGCTATAGTAGTAAACAACCAAACCGATCCACTCTTTTATAGTAAAATTCAAGTCTCGCACATGCTGCCAATACTTTGGCTCTATGCGTAAGGCGTCAGCTGTTTTAGAGTAATAATCCACCGGATACGCGATCACATCCCAACCGCGTAAACGAAATATCCCCATGGATCTTGGCATATGAAAAGCTGAAGTGACTAATAACCAGCGCCCCTTGGGAACTCCGCCCAGCAACCTTTCAGTTAAAGAGGCATTCTCATAGGTATTTCGAGAGGCTTTTTCCCAGAGCACACGATCATCGACACCATGCTCTGTAAACCATGTCACCATCGCTTCATCCGCGACACTCTCTGGATGCAACAGTGACCCGCTACCTCCGGTAAAGACAATATGTGCCTTTGGATATTTACGCGCCAGCGCAGGAATAGCCATCATCCGTTCAGATGCCTGATTAAATTGCGCTGAACCCCATGTCAATCCTAGATCTCCGCGCTCTGCACCCCCTAAGACAATCACTCCTTGTATCTTTTCAGGAGGGCTAAGCGGAGCTGGAAAACGCTCTTCAAGTGGCCTTAAAATAACATCCGCTACCGGCAAAAATAATATCAGCATTAAACAAACAACAGCAGTACTTAATAATCTGAATCCCCACTTTGAGCCTTGATAGACTAAAACCGCAGATAGGCTAACTAGTAAGATTAAAAAATTATCCGGGCTTGCGACAAACCAAAATACTTTTGAAAGCCAGTAAAATAAATCCATTATTTAATCCAATCAAAACAAAACTTAAGAGTAGTCATCTGCAAGCCTAGCGGTGTGTAGCACTGACCTTCGCAAACATCCTTTAATAAACTCTCGTTGCTATCCGCGGCAATACGGCACATTCTGTACAGAATCCCACACAGTCATCCATAGCACCGGTAAATACCGTACATCCTGTCTCTTTGCCATCCCTGACACTGGACAAAACCGTACATCCTAGCTATAAAAAAGGCTCGATAAACGAGCCTTTTTTATGCGCTAAACCTTAAGAGAGCTTAGCCATCATAAATTGCTGCACATCTTCAAGCCTATTATCAAGCACAGTAAAACGCTCTTCTCGCTCAAAAAGATCAGTCAAATGGGACGGAAGCACTGGAGGTTCCAGACCCGCTTGTACAATTGCATCAGGGAACTTAACAGGATGAGCTGTTGCCAGTGTAATCATAGGCACTGCTGCATCTGCATTTTTATCACGCCCGGCTTTTACGCCGATGGCTGTGTGCGGATCTAGCAGGTAACCTGTTTGTGCAAAAACCTCCGCTATAGTAGCGCATGTCTCTTCATCATTGACACTTGCACTGTCAAAAGCCGATTGAAGTTTAACTAATTGGGCAGGTTCAAGGGACACAGACTGAGACTTAAAACGGTTCAATAACTCACTAACTGCCTGACCATCACAGTTGTACAAATCAAATAACAAACGCTCAAAGTTAGATGAAACCATGATATCCATAGAGGGCGACAAACTGTGCTTTAATTCATTTTTAGACATATCATTGGCAGAAATTGCGCGATGCAATATATCATTAGTATTGGTTGCAACAACTAGTTGCTTTATAGGCAACCCCATCTGCTTGGCTAAATACCCAGCAAAAATATCACCGAAGTTACCCGTCGGCACTGAGAAAGACACTTCACGATGCGGACCACCCAGTGCTAATGAAGCACTAAAGTAATAAACAATTTGCGACATGATGCGTGCCCAGTTAATCGAGTTAACCGCGCCTAACTTGCGTCCCGCTAAGAAGCTTTGATCGGCAAAACTGGCCTTAACCATTTCCTGACAGTCATCAAAATTGCCAGAGATAGCAATATTGTGTACGTTGGGTGCAAGTATACTGGTCATTTGACGACGCTGTACTTGGGATACTTTTTCATGCGGATGCATAATAAAGATATCGATATTCTCACTGTGACGACAACCTTCAATTGCCGCTGAACCAGTATCCCCAGAGGTAGCACCGAGAATAACCAGCTTCTCACCCCGTTTTTGCAATATATGGTCCATTAAACGGCCAAGTAACTGCAGTGCAAAATCTTTAAACGCCAGTGTAGGACCGTGAAATAACTCTAGCACCCATTCATTGCTCGAAAGCTCTTTTAACGGTGCCACTGCACTGTGATCAAATCCAGCGTAAGTTTCATCGATCATCGCTGTGAGTTGCTCATCTTCAATACAGCCAGCAACAAAAGGCGCTATGATTTTGAAAGCTAATTGCGAATACGACAAACCAGCCCAAGATGCAATTTCTTGCGCAGTGTATTTAGGCAGCTCTTGCGGAACGTATAAACCGCCATCTGCTGCAAGGCCTGCTAACAGTACTTCTTCAAAATTTAATACAGGAGCATTACCGCGGGTTGATATATACTTCATGAATCTAATACCTTTTAATGTTCTACGCGAATACGAGTCACGTCGCCTAAAATGCAATCAAGTGCTTCTATGGCAGTAATCGCTTGGTTCATTTGCGCCTCAACCACTTGCTGCGTTAGCAAAATCACCGGCACGTAATCTTCATCGGACTCTTTCTGTACGATTGCTTCAATATTGATATCGCTCTGGCCCAAAATTTTAGTGACCTCAGCCAACACTCCAGGTTTTTCCGCCGCTTTTAAATGTAAATAGTAACCGGTTTTAGTTTGATTCATGGCGAGAATTTCAGTATTGGCGAGCGCATCATTTTGAAACCCTAAAGGTGCGATAGCACTGCTTCCTTGGATATTGCGTGCAATATCAATGATATCTGCAATCACGGCAGAACCCGTCGCTTCATCCCCTGCGCCCGCTCCGTAATGCAGTGTTTGTCCTACCGCATCTGAGTCGACAACCACCGCGTTCATTACGCCATTAACGTTGGCAAGTAGCGTTTGCTTGGCAATCATGGTCGGGTGAACACGTAATTCAATACCTTGCTCTGTGCGTCTGGCAATACCTAAGTGCTTAATACGATAACCTAGTTCATCGGCAAACTTAACGTCTTCAGAGGTGACCTTACTGATTCCTTCCGTGTACGCTTTTGCAAACTGCAGCGGTACGCCATAGGCAATTGAGGCTAAGATAGTCAATTTATGAGCGGCATCAATGCCTTCAACATCAAACGTAGGGTCAGCTTCTGCATAACCTAATGCTTGCGCTTCTGCTAATACATCGGCGAAATCCCGTCCTTTCTCTTGCATTTCAGAGAGGATAAAATTGCCAGTGCCATTAATAATACCAGTAATATTATTGATCTTATTACCTGCAAGCCCTTCTCTAAGGGCTTTAATAATAGGAATACCACCGGCGACGGCTGACTCAAACGCCACTGTAACATTGTGCTTTTGAGCGGCTGCAAATATTTCATTACCGTGTTCGGCAATCAGTGCTTTATTTGCTGTCACAACATGCTTGCCATTTTCAATTGCCAATAGCACTAGCTTTAGCGCCACCTCATAGCCGCCAATTAATTCGACGACAATATCGATATCAGGGTTAACAGCAACTTCAAAAATATCGCGGGTGATATTGGTGGTTGTGGTCATGCAATTCGGGTTATCGCGTCGAGCACCAATCTGCTCGACAATAATTTCGCAGCCAACACGACGGGTAATTTCTTGCGCATTACGTGTCAACACATTGAATGTACCGCTTCCAACAGTACCTAAACCACATATTCCAACTTTTACCGGTTTCAAAATCATTCCTCGAAGTCAATTCACACCAAACCATCACTCCACACGAGCAACAGCGGATCGATAGTATAGCTAAGAAGACGTCGACAAACTATTAGAGGATTATTATTTAATCAAAGTATTTTTGTTATTTAATTTAATATTGCAAGACAATAGAGCAAAGACAGCTTACACCTACATAAACCTAACTTGAGTAGTGGGCTTTAGCCTCAAATTCTGATCTGTAAGCCTTACAAAGAGTGCGCACAAACGACCGCTGTTTCTTATGCGCAGCAATCAAAAAGCCTCTATTCAGAGGCTTTAAACTAGCGGTATAACATTTATAATCCAGTGGCTATCACTTTATATGTATAAAGGGGTCCCTACAAAATCCAAGCGTATAGTAACGAGCTCTTGTTTCAATGCAGCCGATTTGACCTCTAAGCATTCACAGATACCTCATACGAACAACTCACTAAACCCATGCAATCACTAATAGAGCGTGTTATTCGGATTCAGTAGAAACGCCCAGCTACTGACTCGCGCTTGCGAGTACAACATTTGTGGTGCCAGCGTTAATTTAGCACACCTATTTCACTTAATAACCTTTCGGCGGATGCAAAGCCCGATATTTTAACCCCTTCACTAGTAAAAATAGTGGGTGTTGCATTAACGCCCAATTGGCGAGCTAAATCAAATTGCTTATCAATGGGATCATCGCAAGCGAGAGACTTAACTTTCCCCGTATGTTTAGCCAGATCCATGGCCTCTGCTTTATCTGGAGCACACCAAATAGAGGCCATCTGCTGCGCAATCCCAGATCCTTTTCCCTCGCGAGGGAATGCTAGATACTTTATCGTCACGCCACTGGCTTGCAACTCTGGAATAGCTTTGTGCAATTTTTTACAGTAGTAACAACTAATATCTGTAAAGACGCTAATCACCGCTTTCTCTTCACCCTTGGCGGCATATATAATTTGCTCAGCGGGGTTAGCCTTAGCAAGCTCTGTCGCCACAGTCTTTTCAAATTTTTTCTGAGTCAAATTGACAAAACCATGTTCTTGGCTGAGATTAAACATTTGCCCCAGTACTAAGTACTCGGCATTTTTATCTGAAAAAATCACTTCGCCTGAGCTTAATGTCACTTCATACATGCCCGGCCAAGGTGATTCAGCAACCACCGATACTTGTATGTCGGGATTGATTAAACGTATTTTATCCACGATATGATCTTCCACTTCACCAGAGACCAGCAGACTAGTTGTCACTAACAGCAGCGATATCACTGACATCATTTTTACGAGTAAAGATTTCATAATTTTATTTATATCCCTTCAGCTATTTTTACACATCGTTTTATTCAAGCCGACAACTGACAACAAATTCAAGCATATCTAGCCACGCTAGCTGCTTGCTTGTGCCCGAGTACTTGCTGGACAACAGCAGTCTCAACACCTGATTGCAGTAAATGCGCCGCAAACGAGCGCCGCAATGTCTGCGGTGATATGTTAACACTCAATTTAGATTTCGCCACACATGCCTTGATTCGATACCAAAATGTTTGACGAGTCATCCTTAGACCACGCCCACTCAAAAAAATCCAATCATTATCATTTTTTATTGGTTGTATTATCCGTTTATTTTTCAAATACAGATTTAACCAATAACAACACTGTGATGTGAGATAGACATCTCTTGTCTGTGAGTGACTGGCCTGTACTTTTAATACTGCTTTATCAAGACTGAGCAAACCAATGCGCAGTGAAATCAACTCAGAGACACTTACCCCTGTGGAGTAAAGTAGTTCCAGCATCGCTTTATCACGCAACCCTATCGAGCTTGTAACATCTGGGGAAGCCATTAAACATTCAACTTCTTGCACACTCAAAACCCCTCCCGTCTTCAAGCGCACCTTTGGCTGGGCAATAGCGAAACAGGGATCGTGCAAAATAACTTCTTTAACCAACAAGTATCGATAGAAAGCTTTTAGGCTGACCAACAATCGCGCGTTAGAACTGGGCTTATATCCCTTAGCCATCCGAGCATATATATACTGATTGATATGCCCACTATCAACCTTCAGTAAGTCGATATTGGCGATAGTTAACCAAACAACAAAACTTTTTATATCTCGCCGATAAGCTTGGCAACTATTGTCAACAAGATCACACTCCTGCTGCAGATACAAATCAAACTCTAGCAACAGCTGTAAAGCATACGTACTATCATGAAACTCTTTTGTCATGACCGACACTAACGAGGCACTTTAATACTGGCAATATTATCCCTGTCAACCGGGTAGGTAACCATACCTTGCTCAACCCTGCGCTGCATGACAAGTTTGTCGGCTTCAATACGCAACAAAACACCATCCAATTCTTTACCTACCTTTGTTTTAAGGCGAATTTTGACCCCCTGCATTCCATTCAGTTCAGTAAAATTGACAAGGCGGTACATCGACTTTGACTTGATCTCTTTAGCTTCAACTACCGCTGCTTTTATCTCAGATAAAATTTCTTCTTTGACCGCCGCTTTCTCAAAATCAGTGCCATCTATTCCTTTTAGCAAGGGTAAATAATTGGTAGATACGGATTGATTATTCACGCTTAATGCTAGACCTGGCGCATTAAATAAAGAAAACTCGTGACCGAATACTTCGGGTAAATAGAGCGGATATTTTGGGGTAAATTGTAGGCTTACTTTTGACTTAGGCTGAAAAAAAGCAAGTACACTTTCATCTAGCTCAGGCAGCTCTGTCACTTCTTCACCAACCATATTGAGCCTAACAGTTGTATTATAAAAGTCAGGATAATGCTTTTCTTGAATATTTTCCTGTTTTGCACAATGCCTTATGCGCTTTAGATTAAAGCCCATATCTATCATTTTCGCTGAGGCGTGCGCAATCCTTGCACGGCTAAGCACCGCACGATCATAAAACTCAAAGGGAACTTGACTGTTAACTTCTACGGAAAACTCTGCTTTTGCCAGCCCTGGAACTTCTGCGGCCAGCACTGTATTAAACACCCGTGATGATGAATCCGAGCTAAGCTCGATATTCACGTTCGCCTGTAGCTTTAATAAACCTAATTGCTTTGCCAATGAGGAAAAATCGGTACTATCGACACAGGCCATTCCCCAAAGAGTTTTCTTTACGACACGGCTATTATCAACGTTATGCGACTTGGTCAAGAAGTCGGAGTCAACTTTAAAAATGACACTTTTAAGCTGCAACTCTAAGTTTTCGGGTAAGCTACCTTTAAACCATTGATCAGCGTCGATTAACGCTGCCGCACCGCCACTGATTAAATCAATTTTATCGATGAGAATAGCATCTTGATAGCCTATTGGAGAAAATCGCACCCCAACCAAACTCACTTTACCTTCTAGATTAACAGCAAGCTCAGAGTAACTGATATCAGCAACAGGTGCTAATTGCTCGATAAGCGAGATCACTATTTGTTTACTTTTATACTGATATAAGAAGTAACTGCCAATCACAGTCGTGGCTATCAACAATAAAACAAACAAGCATCCAGTTATTTTTTTGGACATTAACACCTACCTGTGCTCTTCACCCTATCCATCAGAGTAAATATAAACGACAAAGAGTTTTATATAAAACTCACGTAAAGGCTAGTTGCACACATCAGAAAATCCCGCAAAAACAAACATAACGACTAACATCTTTTCTTGTCGCTCCTCTATTGCGTCACTCTTCTAAACGCAGAACCTAGCAAAAATCTCACAATTTGTTTATATATTCTATATTATTATCAACAATATAAACCAGACTTAATTCCTAACACAGCTCGGTTTAGCATCTTTCGACAAAAGCAATCAACACCTCAATTAGCGATCTTTTTGCTGATCTCAAATTTTTTGCAAAAAAAAGACGACCTAAGTCGTCTTTTAATTAAAGCAGAACTATTGAGATCAGCCCAACTTTTCTTTGATACGTGCAGATTTACCACTAAGCTCGCGCAAGTAATATAGCTTAGCTTGACGAACATCACCGCGACGCTTCACTTCAATCTCTTCAACAACCTTGCTGAAAGTTTGGAATGTACGCTCAACACCCACACCGTGAGAAATCTTACGTACTGTAAACGCAGAGTTCAATGCACGGTTACGAACGCCAATTACTACACCTTCATAGGCTTGTAGACGGCTGCGAGTTCCCTCAACAACACGTACTTTAACGATTACTGTATCCCCTGGGCCAAAATTAGGGATTTCTTTAGACATTTGTTCAGCTTCAATTTGCTGAATGATAGAGTTCTTACCGCTCATGCGTAGCTCCTAATGTTAACTGCCTGACTTCTCAGTCTCGCAGATATATTCTTCTAATAACTGTTGCTGTTGTTTAGTTAGATCTAATGCTTCGAGCAAATCAGGTCGCCTTTCAAAGGTACGCCCCAACTGCTGCTTCAAGCGCCAGCGCTTGATTTTTGCATGATCTCCCGACAGCAACACTTCAGGTACTTTACGATCGTCAAAAATTTCTGGTCGCGTATAGTGCGGACAGTCTAAAAGCCCTTCTGCAAAGGAGTCTTCTAGCGCAGAGTCTACATGTCCCAAAACACCTGGAACTAATCTAGACACTGCATCGATCACCGTCATGGTTGGTAATTCACCACCACTTAGGACAAAATCTCCAAGGGAGACCTCCATATCGATATCCGATTCTATCAAGCGCTCATCAATACCTTCATAGCGCCCTGCCACCAAAATTAAACTTTCGTACGATCTAAGCTCTGTGACTAGCTGGTGATCCAATCTGCGTCCCTGAGGTGAGAGATAAACAACTTTCGCCTCACCAGGCGCTGATTCTTTAGCTTTTTGTATCGCCTCTTTTAATGGCTGTACTTTCATCAGCATGCCAGGACCACCCCCAAAGGGACGATCATCGACAGTGCGATGTTTATCACTGGTAAAATCTCTAGGATTAAAACAGTTAATTTGCACTAAACCACGCTTTACAGCTCTTCCCGTGACACCAAAGCGACTAATCGCTTCAAACATTTCGGGAAATAGCGATACAACAGCAAACCACACAGACTAAAACTCAGGGTCCCAATCGACCCGCATAGTACCTGTATCTAAGTTAATTTCTTTTACCACTTGATCCGGCAAGTACGGAATCATACGCTCCTTGTCATCGATGCTATTACTATCACCTTTAACAACTAACACATCATTCGAACCTGTCTCTATCAAATGGCTTACCTTGCCCAGCACTTCGCCAGCCAAAGTATGAACAGTTAATTGCTCCAATTGACTCCAGTAGAACTCACCTGCATCCAGTGCAGGTAGTTGCGAGCGCTCTATTGCTATATCAATACCGCAGTACTGACGTGCAACATCCCGATCATCTACTTTTTCCAATTTGGCAACTAAACCCTTACCGTGCTTCCTGGAAACTTCAACATTGACAGCAACCCACTGGCCATTTTGCTGGATCAACCAAGGCTTATAGCTGAGGATACTGTCCATCGGATCGGTATGAGAATAGATTTTCAGCCATCCTTTAACACCGTATACTGATGTGATTTGCCCAACAACGGTCAAATCTTCTGTTTTATAAGCTTTCATAAAAAACCTTTAAGGGCAGCCAATTAAGCTGCTTTGTTCGCGTCTTTGATCAGTTGAGCAACACGCTCTGATGGCTGAGCGCCTTTGCCCATCCAATATTCAACACGATCTAAGCTGATACGCAAACGCTCTTCTTGACCCTTGGCGATAGGATTAAAGAAACCTAGACGCTCAATAAAGCGACCATCGCGAGAATTACGCGAGTCAGCAACAGTGATGTGATAAAATGGACGCTTTTTAGCGCCGCCACGAGATAGACGAATAGTGACCATAAGTGATCCTTTATATATTGCGTGGGCGTTAATATTACCCAACGTTAGTTTTCCTACTCAATGTTCAGACAATAGCCTCACACAAAAAGTAGTACGGCTCCACATCTGCACAAAACGCACTGATATAGAAAATTTTCCGAGGCCAGATTCTACGCCACTTAGCGCTTAAAGTGAAGCCTTATCGGTTTTCTTTCGACCATATAACCTAAATCCACCCGTTACTCGCTTAATTCGCTAATCAAGTTATTGTTATGCAATAACTTGATTGCATTCTTTAATCTCACTTAACATAGAGCGATGACACTTCATCACTCTATAGCTGCTAAATCACCCAGTTACTTCGTTATACCCTCTTGATAGGGAAGGCTATAAAAAGAACAAACATTTAGTAGAGATACATTAGCCATTACCTAGAACACCTAAAGGTTATTGACACATAAAGCTTAGTTACTCGGTGACTTTGGCGCTTAGAACGATGCCCAACTGCCGATTTTTGGGTTTGAACAAAAAAGCCAAGCGTCGCTTTTCAGCAACACTTGGCTTAAAATTCCAAAACTGAAAATTATATCGGTTAACGCATGCCAGGGAAGCCACCGCCACCGCCCATTCCAGGAGGCATCATACCTTTCATACCACGCATCATTTTAGTCATACCGCCCTTACCTGAGACTTTTTTCATCATCTTGGCCATTTGCTTATGCTGTTTAAGCAGGCGATTAACATCTTGAATTTGTGTACCAGAGCCCATAGCAATGCGCTTTTTACGAGAACCACTAATAATATCGGGGTTCCTGCGCTCTTTTAGGGTCATAGAGTTAATAATAACCACGAGCTTACCCATGCCTTTTTCCGCTTGCGCCGCTTGCGCGGCCTGCACCATCTGCCCCATGCCTGGTAGCTTATCCATCATAGACATCATGCCACCCATGTTGTCCATTTGCTGAATCTGCTCACTAAAATCTTCCAAGGTAAAACGCTTACCTTTGGTCATTTTTTTAGCAAATTTCTCCGCTTTTTTCTTGTCTATCTTTCGCTCCGCATCTTCAATTAGCGAGAGCACATCACCCATACCCAAAATACGCGACGCTAAACGATCCGGATAAAACGGCTCTAACGCCTCAATTTTCTCACCCGTACCGATGAATTTAATCGGCTTGCCAGTAATTTGCCTTACCGACAAAGCAGCACCACCACGAGCATCACCATCAGCTTTAGTCAGTATGACACCCGTTAAAGGCAACACTTCACCAAATGCTTTAGCCGTGTTCGCAGCATCTTGACCGGTCATTGCATCGACCACAAAAAGTGTTTCAACAGGTTTAATGACACTGTGCAGATCTTTGATCTCTGCCATCATCTCGCTATCTACCGCCAATCGACCAGCGGTATCAACTATCAGCACATCAAAGTGCTGAAGCTTTGCGTGAGCCAAAGCGCTATTGACAATATCAAGCGGCTTTTGCTGCTCATTTGAATCAAAAAAGCTAACCCCTACTTCATCGGCTAATGTTTGCAACTGCTTGATGGCTGCAGGGCGATAAACATCCGCAGAGACAACTAAAACTTTTTTCTTTTCACGCTCTTTAAGTATTTTCGATAGCTTAGCAACAGTGGTTGTTTTACCTGCTCCTTGCAAACCCGCCATTAAGACAACAGCAGGGGGCGCTGCCGCAAGATTAAGCGTAGAGTTTTCCTCACCCATAATCCTGACCAGCTCTTCGTTGACTATTTTAACGAAAACCTGACCTGGCTTTAAACTGGCAGATACTTCTTGCCCTATAGCACGCTCTTTAACTGAGCTAACAAACTCTTTTACGACAGGCAGCGCGACATCCGCTTCCAGCAATGCCATACGCACTTCACGTAAAGTGCCTTTAATATTGTCTTCTGTAAGCTTTGCTTGTCCAGTGACCGCTTTAAGCGTACCCGTTAAGCGTTCTGATAAATTCTCAAACATGACTACCTCTAAATTTGATACAACAACCTAGAACAACAGGCACCCACTTAAAATCAAGGCCAGTTCAGAGTTTGATTGCTAATAATTACTAATATTGTAACTCAAAGTTATGACAATCTCCTACAGCAAATACAATTTAGCCAAGCTATTTTGACTTATCTTTGCCATCCCAACAATCCAGCCACCATCACTCACTCGCTATCCATTTCAGCCCTGCTAAGCGAAGCATTAGAATGTTCAGCTTTTAGCACTAAATCACTGATTAAAGCCGCATGCTAACTATAATCGGGCCATAAATTATGGCAAACTAGCGTCCCACAAGGAGATGTACAATGTTTAGTGTGTTAATTTTAGCTGCCACCCTCTTTTATCTTTTATCGGCAGGTATTCAGTACTTGCAGCTTCCCAAAAAAACCAACAATGGCGCGCTTGGTAAATACCCGCTCAGCAAACTTCTTGGCGCACTAGCCATTATTGCACACACTTTTTTACTCCAACATTCACTGCACTTAGAACAAGGCATCAATTTAAGCATATTTACCACAGGCTCTCTTGTGAGCTGGTTAGTGGCACTTGTCCTTACCATCAGCAGCCTGCGCCAGCGTGTAGATAATTTATTCATTGCCGTTTTCCCCATGGCAGCACTGCTCATTTTATGCGATGCCTTTTTATCTAACCCAGAACCTAAACCTTATGACAGCGGCCTCATCAGCCACATTTTACTTTCTATTCTTGCCTACAGCATTTTTACGTTAGCCGCTTTTCAAGCAGTTTTGTTGCATCTTCAGAATAACGCTTTAAAGCACAATATTGCCGGGCCGCTGCTCAACTCACTACCCCCACTGCAAACAATGGAAAGACTATTGTTTGAAATGCTCTGGACTGGATTCAGCTTATTAACCGCCTCCCTAATTACCGGCATCATTTTTGTCAATGATATATTCAGCCAACACTTAGCCCATAAAAGCCTATTTTCATCCGTCTCCTGGGTAATATTTGCAGTATTACTATGCGGACGGATTTTTTGGGGATGGCGCGGCAGCAAGGCTGTTCACTGGACAATTGGCGGATTCTTATCACTCATGCTCGGTTTCTTCGGCTCCAAGCTCGTCTTAGAGTTTCTACTCTAGCTCTACTTCACCACGCGCGACACCGGCTCCTTACTGCTGGTTTTAAATTCGACCCGCCCTGATTGCGTTTTGGTATTGACAGCAAGACGCTCGCACCTGACAATACGCTCAATTATATTACATAGGATCAACCACCTTGGAAGACGCGTCGATAAGCCTATTGCTAGGCATTCTCTGCTTCTTGATATTGTGTTCTGCTTTTTTTTCAAGCTCAGAAACAGGCATGATGTCACTAAACCGCTACCGCTTGCGTAATCTTGTTAAACAAAAGCACAGCGCAGCCATTAAAGCCGACAAATTATTAAAACATCCCGACAGGCTCATAGGTGTCATTTTAATAGGCAACAATTTTGTCAATATTCTGGCATCCGCAATTGCCACTATTGTCGCCGTTAGATTATGGGGTGATGCAGGCATTGTTATCTCCACAGCAGCTTTGACTATCGTGATCCTAATTTTTGCTGAAGTTACGCCAAAAACCATGGCCGCCTTCCACCCCGAAAAAATTGCTTTTCCAGCAGCCTATTTACTGGGACCTTTGCTAACACTACTGTACCCATTAGTTTTTATTCTTAATAAAATAACAAACGGTCTACTCAAGCTACTTGGATTCTCCACCTCCAATCAAGGAGAGCATGACTTGAGCACTGAGGAGCTGCGCACTATTGTCCACGAGTCTGGCTCAATGCTGCCAAAGGGCAAGCAATCGATGCTGCTCGGCGTTCTTGAACTCAACGAAGTCACCGTTGAAGACATAATGATCCCGCGCAATGAAATACTAGGGATTGATTTAGATCTAGATTTTGAGCAAATACTTGAGACAATCACCACCTCTGAACACACCTTACTACCCGTGTACAATACCGATATAAACAAAGCAATCGGCATTCTTCACTTGCGCAACCTCACCAAGCTAATCCGCCAGAACAACCTAACCAAAACCACCTTAGTGCAAGTTATCCGCGAGCCTTATTTCATACCTGAAAGCACCCCTCTGCAAGTCCAGCTCTTTAATTTCCAAAAAGAAAACCACCGCTTGGGCCTAGTGGTAGACGAATACGGCGACATTCAGGGCATTGCCACTCTCTCCGACATCCTTGAAGAAATTGTCGGCGAACTATCCAGCGTGCAGAAAAATGAAAGCAACGAAATCCACCAACAGGAGGACAACAGCTACATCATTGAAGGCACCGCTTTTATCCGGGACATTAACAAAGCACTAAATTGGACCCTCCCCACAGATGGCCCTAAAACGCTCAACGGACTCATCACTGAAACTCTCGAAGCCATACCCGATGCCAACATTTGCTTAAAGGTAAGCAATTACCACATTGAGACCCTGCAAATATCCGACAATCAAATAAAATCTTCACGCTTATTTGCCTTAGAGTCCGAAGAAGAGGGACAGGAAAATGAATAGTAATCCGTCGACCTTGCGCGCGTATCGAGAGCAAAGAGAGCGCTAAGTCAAATTTTCTTTTAAGTTAATTTCTCGCGATCAAACACTCGCAAATTGCTAACATGCCAGATTCCGACTACTCGCAACGCATTAGCGTTAAACCCACCTTACTGTTAGCTCTTAAGCATAAAATTAAGCACCTAAGAGATAGGACAAACAATGCAACCACTTTTGATCATCTACACTGGCGGCACAATCGGCATGCAACCAAGCAGCGATGGCTATAAAGCCTGCGAAGGCATCCAGAGCCTGATAGAAAACAACCTAAGCGAGCGAGCGCTCGCGAAAATCCGCCCCTACCATGTGCATGAATTTGATCATTTGATCGATAGCTCTAATGCACAACCCAAAGACTGGACACAAATTGCTCAGTGCATTATTGATAATTACGCTAACTATTCAGGTTTTATTGTCTTACACGGTACCGATACGATGGCTTATACCGCAGCCGCCCTGCACCATTTATTAGGCACCGCAATAAAGCCCGTCATAGTCACCGGCTCACAAATCCCATTGTGCGAACCGCGCAGCGATGGTGCTAGCAATTTACTAGAGGCCGCTTTATTTGCCCGCAGCAACCAACTATCGCAAGTCGCTGTAAGCTTTGCCGGCAAATTACTCGCGGGTTATAGCGCCAAGAAAGTCCACAGCAGTGCACTTGCCGCGTTTGACAGCCTAAACGCACCTTTGCTAGCGCGTGCCAACATCCAGCTAGAATTTAGTACTAACACTAAAGCAAAGTCGCATACCTCAACTTCTATTGCTACTGCAATAAAAGCCTTCAAGCTGCCCGATCTTACCGGCAAAAATGTCGCTGTCCTCTACCTCTACCCGGGTATTAGCAACGTACAAATTGAAGCGGCCTTCAATCATCAAGCATCAAAAGCGGTTGTGATGCTCAGCTTTGGTGCAGGTAACCCCCCCGACCAAAACACCTGCCTGATGAGCGCACTTAAAAAAGCACAACGGAACAAACTAGCCGTTGTTAACATGACACAATGTTACTCTGGAGCGGTATCACAAGGCACTTACGCGGTTGGCTCAGCGCTCACCAAACTTGGCGTCATAAGCGCTGAGAATAGAACACTGGAAGATGTGGTAACCGATCTCTATATTAACACCCAGACCTGAAGACAGAACACACAGGGCAATTGCTATCGGCTTTCAGCTTCAGCGATTGCCACTGCATACTTTTAGCATCAAAAATCATCAGTCGACCAACTAGCGGGTCCCCCACCTCGAGCAGTACTTTAAGCACCTCCAAAGCCTGCATGGAACCGATCACTCCCACCAGCGGCGCCAACACACCCGCCTCAGAGCATGACAGCTCTTCAACCTCTTCTTGACGCGGGTAAAGACACTGATAACAAGGACTCCCTGCAACACTGGGATCAACCGTCAACAACTGCCCCTCCATGCGAATAGCTGCACCACTAACCAACGGTTTGGCCGCTACTACGCACAGCTCGTTAATAAGATACCGGGTGGCAAAATTATCAGTGCAGTCCACCACCAAATCGACGCCAGTGATCTGCTCTGCCAACTGCTCTTTTAACAGCCTTTTCCCGATCTGCTGCACTTTAATATCTGGGTTAATCGCTTCAATGCGCATGGCAGCAGAAGCGACTTTTGCCAGACCTATGCCAGCTTGGTCATGAATAATCTGGCGTTGTAGGTTAGATAAATCCACTGCATCGTCATCTAGCAATATTAACTCACCAACACCTGCCGCAGCGAGATACAAAGCCACAGGACTTCCCAACCCCCCCAAACCAACGATCAACACTTTGCTGTTTAATAATTTCTCTTGCCCTTCAACATCAATATCGCCCAGCATTATCTGTCTCGAATAACGCAACAGCTGTTGGTCAGATAACATATCCATCTTTACACCTTAGTTTATAACCCACTGCGCCAAAGTTACGCGATCATTTTTGCCCAAGTCTTGTACGGTATGGGCTGTTTTATAACCGTTGCGCTCAAACAAACGGCGCACATCTGCGCCCTGCTCAAAACCATGCTCAAGCAACAACCAGCCATCGACCACTAAGTGATCACACGCGCCCGCTATAATATCTGCTAAGTCTCTAAGACCATTTTGCGCAGCCACCAGCGCCGATAACGGCTCAAACCGCACATCACCACGCACTAAGTGCGCATCATTCTCTGCAATATAAGGAGGATTGGACACAATCAGATCAAACTTACCCACAAGCGGCTCAAGCCAGCTACCTGTGAGTATTTCAACATTAGCCAGTGCTAAATAATCTCTATTGCTCTGAGCTAGCTGTACAGCGGCCGGCAAAAAATCAGTGGCAACTACTTGCCAAGCAGGCCGCTCTGTTGCCAACGAAAGCGCTACAGCACCTGTCCCCGTACCTAAATCCGCCACTCTATAGTCGCCATCAGCCAATAAAGACAATGCCTGCTCAACCAGCAATTCAGTATCAGGGCGAGGAATCAAAGTATCTTTTGATACTTTTAAACGCAAGCTCCAAAAATCTTGATAACCCAGCAAATAAGCAACCGGCTCGCCGTTAATACGCCTTTGCAGCAACTGGTCAAAAGCCTGACCTTGCTGCTGCGTGAGCAACTTTTCAGGCCAAGTGTACAAATAGCTAGTACTTCTTTCTAATACTTCAGCGAGCAACAATTGCACATCTAAGCCAGCGGTATCACTGACCTTTTCCAACATCTGACTTTGTCTCAGCGCACTGGCAATACTTCTATCAGCCACTACCTACCCCAGAAACTTTAACAGCATTTATCTTAAGCAAACTCAATCGCCCAGCTCACCCAGCAATTCAGTTTGGCGCTCAATTTGTAACGGCCCGATAACCTGGCCTAGCGCACCTTCCATAACCTCACCCAGTTTGTATAACGTGAGGTTAATACGGTGATCCGAGATACGCCCTTGCGGATAATTATAAGTGCGAATTCGCTCCGACCTATCACCACTACCCACCAGGGATTTACGAGTATCGGCCTGCTCAGCCGCCTGCTTCTCATCTTCTGCCGACTGCAATCTTGAAGCGAGCAGAGACATCGCTTTAGCGCGGTTTTTATGCTGAGAGCGCTCTTCTTGGCACTCAACCACTACCCCTGTTGGAATATGCGTAATCCGGATCGCCGAATCTGTTTTGTTCACGTGCTGACCACCGGCACCCGATGCGCGATAAGTATCCACCCGTAAATCCGCTTTATTAATTTCCACTTTATCCACTTCATCCATTTCAGGCATGATAGCGACAGTACAAGCTGAAGTATGCACTCGCCCTTGAGACTCTGTCTCAGGAACACGTTGCACCCTATGCACACCAGACTCAAATTTAAGATGCGAGTACACATCGGTACCAACAATACGCGAGATAAGCTCTTTATAACCACCGTGCTCGCCCTCGTTAGTACTGATAATCTCGATGCGCCACCCCATAGTATCGACATACTTAGAATACATCCTAAACAAGTCACCTGCGAAAATAGCCGCCTCATCACCACCGGTACCAGCACGCACTTCAACAAATACGTTGCGCCCATCATTGGGATCTTTTGGCAACAACAACACTTGCAACTGAGACTCTAGCTGCTCTATTTTACGCTTGGCGCTGCGATATTCATCGGCAGCCATCTCGCGCATATCCGGATCATCATCTTCCGCCATCATCTTGGCTTCTTCAAAATCCTCTTCTGCGCCACCAAATTCTTCAAAAGCCAATACTATCGGCTCTATTTCGGCATACTCTTTAGAGTGGGAGCGAAACTTTTCCTGATTCGATATAATATCCGGAGTACTCATCAACGCCGCGAGCTCTTCGTACCTTTCCGCTAATTTTTCCAGCTTCAATCTTACGGATTCTTTCATCCTACATTCCTCAAACACCTACCTCAGCAATGAGGTAAGCAAAAATCATCATTAAAACTAAATTAAGTAATTGGCTATCATCAATGAACAATCCTTGGATAAGTTAGATTTCATCTCAATCATTGCTATTAACGATTTGTAATATTGGTTTTATTTTACAGTATCAACTATTCACCCGTTAGGAGAATAGTGACGCCACTCCCTACTTGATAAGTACGGAGTATCCGTGTTTGATGCTTTGCACAAGAAGCAACTATTTAAATCCCCCTCAACTTGTCACAACAAAATATACTGCACTTAAAAAAACATATAACGGCGGATTCTCGGTTAAACGCTATTGCATATCATCCGGCTTAAGCTGAAATATTTCTTCAACTAACTCCGGCAAATCCGTCCGACCCTGAGCGCTAGCCTTGCGTAACTGGATGCTTGGATGGTGCAGTACTTTGCTGGTAAGACGCCTTGCCAGCTCAACAACCACCTGCTCTGCACCCTCTCCTTTAGCGAGTTTTTTTAACGCATTCTCCACTTCTTCATCTCTTAACATTTCTGTTTGAGAGCGCAGTGCAGTTAACGTGCTGACAACATCTCTTGAACGCTGCTCAAGCAAGTACTTATCAACACCTTCTAGAATAATTTTTTCCGCTTCAAGAGCTGCTGCCTGACGTTGCTGCTGATTCTCTTGAATGACGTGCTGCAAATCATCGACTGTGTATAAATACACATCTTCAAGTTCTTTTACCTGCACTTCAATATCACGCGGTACCGCGATATCAATCATAAACATGGGCTGGTGTTTACGCTTTTGCAAGGCACTCTCGACAGCCCCTTTTCCCAATATAGGCAACTGCGAGGCAGTCGATGCGATAACAATATCTGCCCGGTACAATATATCCGGGATATCACCGAGCAAAATAGCCTCACCATCGAAGTTAGCCGCCAACAGCTGTGCTTTATCCAAGGTGCGATTGGCAACAATGATATTCTTCACACCAGCATTGCTCAAATGGCGCGCCACTAGCTCAATCGTCTCTCCAGCACCAATCAAAAGTGCCGTACTATCACCTAAATTAGAAAAGATATGCTGCGCTAAACTAACAGCCGCAAAGGCCACTGAGACAGGGTTTTCTCCTATCGCCGTATCGGTGCGCACTTTTTTAGCGACAGCGAAGGTTTGCTGAAACAATTGCCCCAATTCACCTTTCATTAGCTTTAACTTCTGCGACACGGCAAAACTCGATTTCAGCTGACCGAGAATTTGCGGTTCCCCCAACACCAGAGAATCCAGCCCACAAGCGACTCTCATCATATGCTGGACAGCATCTAACTCGTAGTGCAAGTACATGCTCTGCTCAATTTCTGCCAGACTTAACGACTTATACTGACTTATCCACGCCAATATATGCTGTGCATCAGCAGTGTTAGCAGAGCAGTATATTTCAGTGCGATTGCAAGTGGAGAGAATTGCGACTTCATTCAGCCCAGCACTATCACAAGCTGCAATTAACGCGTCTTCCATGATAGCAGGCGAGATCGCAATACGTTCGCGCACTTCCAGTGAAGCAGTTTTATGGTTGATACCCAACGCCAAAAGGGTCATATAAAAAGAATCTAATCCTGTGAACTAAACACTACTCGCTGGAAAAACAACGACAGGGCTAACAAAAATGATATTTAAAAACGCGTCATAATAACAACTTTAATAGACAATTTCGCTATATCTCCTTTTTATTTACATAAATCTTAGTGAATATGCCAGGTGCCCTCTTTTGTAAAAGCCGGAGTGTGATGATGCTGACCAAATGGCCACATTGCAGCACAACTGGCTATAGCCGCTTACTCACTTAATGCAACAATAGTTAGCTACACTGAGCCTACTTTAACACGCTAATACAACAGGAAATTGTTTTTGGGCTCCTGCTATAAAGTCTAGACATATTCTACGCACCACTGATACCAAGCCTTCAAAGGCATTCTGAGTATGACCTATAACCCAACAAAAGCAGCCAGAATTTATTTTTCAACATCTAAGGCATACTGCGCTTAACAAACACCGCAACCCAAAGGCTGGTTAAGCTGACTAACATGCCTATTGACAACAAAATAACAAAAATATATTTCTTAGCCATTTTGTAAACTTAACCCTCCAAAGCTTGTCTGATCGATTATACAGTTTGTAACTGCTATGCTTAATAAAGATAGAAAAGTCTAGTACTCTATCAGCTATAGAACTTAACCGTTTCGCTTACAAGGACACGACCTAAACGTGATAACAGTACGCACCGTTATAATCATCATCAGCTTCCTCAGCCTGTTCGGCTGCGCCATGCAAACTCACTCTTCTTCCGACGCTTCTTTTGAGGGGGAATATCAACAAAACAGCCTCCATCCACAAACTTTATACGACATACTGGTGGCCGAAATATCCGGACATGCTGACAACTACCAGCTCAGTCTTGAAAAATACCTAAAGCAATCAGCACTCACAAAAGATCCTGCTATTGCTAAAAGAGCTGTGCGTATTGCCCAACACTTAAGAGATACAGCTTCGCTGACTCAGGCTGTAGCGCTATGGATAGACAGCGCCCCGGAAGAGGCAGAACCGCGACAACTGCTCGCAAGCTTACTCATTGCCCAGGGTAAGTTTCAGGAGGCACTACCTCATTTCAATAAAGCATTAGACCTCGGCCAGCACAAAGTACTATTACTGCTCAATTCTCAATTAAAGAACATGAGCAATAGTGAGATCAAAACCTACATACAGTTGTTAACAGACATAGACATTAAAGAAGATATAGAGAGTGACCGCCTGACCACTCTTGGAGTTTTATACAGCCAGCTCAACGACCAGCAACAAGCACTTGCAAACTTTGAACTCGCGCTCAAATCATCCCCAGAACACCCCAACGCACTTTACCATAAAGCTGAGACATTAAAAAAACAACAGCGCTACCCACAGGCGCTGTCAACTTTAGACCTCTTACTCGAAAAATACCCTAAAGACCGTCAGTACAACGCACTGCATGTGCAAATTCTGTTTTCGATGAACAAGCATTCGCAAGCCATCGACAAAATCAAACAATTGATTAGCCTTTCGCCCCACGACAGGCCACTGCACAACTATTTAGCATTAACAGCACTTGATCACAATCAACTCGCAGACAGCCAACAGATTTTCGAAAGTTTTTTACAGCAAACCCCTGATAACACCGCCCCATATTTTTACCTTGCCATTATAGCTGAGCGCTCAGAAAGGTTTGAATTGGCAATAGAGCATTATTTAAAAGTCGCACATGGCAACAACTTATTGCAAGCCCACTCACGTGCGATCAACCTACACCGACATATTCAAGACAAGGCAAAAGTTGAGCAGACAACTGAACTGCTCATTGCCAAACACCCGAAAGAGACAAACACTTATATATTGATGCTGGCCAACTGGCTGCAAAAATTCAAACTCACTGAGCAAGCGATTACCCTTTTAGACAGACAAATATTGCACGAATCAACCAACACAGACCTTCTTTACGCAAGAGCAATGTACCTAGAACCCCTTGACTTCAAAGCTGCCGAGCAAGACTTTAAAGCGATTTTGGACATCACCCCTAACAATCCAACCGTACTCAATGCATTTGGGTACACTTTAACCGTTCACACAAATCGCTATGAAGAAGCTCTAAGCCTGATTGAAAGAGCACTAAAATTAATCCCTAACGACCCAGCTACAATAGACTCCATGGGCTGGGTACTTTATAAACTGAACCGCTTCGACGAAGCTATCAGCTACCTGACAAAAGCATTTTCGCTGTTTGATGATCCTGAAGTTGGCTCTCACCTCATTGCCGCATTAACCAGCGCCAACCAGTACGACAAAGCCAATCAAGTCTTTATAAAAATAAGCACAAACCACCCAGATAACAAATTCGTAAAACAAGCACGCGCACTACTAGAGAAATAATAATGAAACTGTTTTTAAGCCTTTTAACTATCATAATGCTCAGCGGATGCAGTACCCAGCAAGCCGTGCAAGATACAACGCAACTCAACCCCCTGAACTGGATCGAACACGCCAATCAGATTAAACAGATCAAAAACTGGCAGAGCAGCGCCCGCATAGCCATCAAAATTGACAACAAAACTCAGACTGCCAGCATGCACTGGTTACAGCAACAAGAGCAGTTTAAAATAGACTTTTCTGGCCCCTTTGGACAACGAGGATTAGAACTCATTGGCGATGACCAATCCGTCACTTTGAATATCGCACAAGAAGCACCGATCAGCGGCAAAAATACCAGTGATATTTTACGCCAACGGCTGGGCTGGAACCTACCCGTAGAGAACGTTAAACACTGGATCCTCGGCCTCCCATCCCCTTTAAGCAAAAGCAAAGCAACTCTTAAAAATGAAAGACTTAGCAACTTAATTCAAGATGGATGGAATATTTCTTACCCTAAATACAAAAGATTTGGCGAGCAATTTTTACCGGCAAAAATTGTCATCAGCAAAGACAACACCCGTTTTCTGTTAGCGATTTATAAATGGGACATCCACCCTGCGACAAATCAATTATAGGTTAAGCAGTTTATTTCTTGACCTTTTAGGCGTATTACCGCAAAATACGGCCGCTATTTTTGGCTGATTATTTAATCTCCATTGACTGTTTCTCGCCCTATAATAACAATCGACATACCACTGTTGTTTGTCGGTGAATTCAGCTGGATCAATAAATAATACGTCTATACGATTAATGCTTATAACGACTATCTAAAAGGTACAATCCATGTCACAGTTAATGGTTTTCAGTGGGAATTCCAACCCTGAACTAGCGCTCAAGGTAGTAGAACGTTTAGATATTCCAATGGGAAAAGCCCACGTCGCGCGTTTTAGCGATGGCGAGGTAAGCATTGAAATTCAAGAAAATGTACGCGGCAAGGACGTCTTTATTATCCAGTCGACTTGCGCGCCAACGAATGACAATTTAATGGAATTAATTGTCATGGTCGATGCCTTAAGAAGAGCTTCAGCAACACGTATCACCGCCGTCATCCCCTACTTTGGGTATGCTCGCCAAGATAGACGCCCACGCTCTGCACGGGTAGCTATCAGCGCTAGAATTGTAGCAGATATGATCACCAATGCAGGCGTTGACAGAGTCATGACCATGGATTTACACGCTGACCAGATTCAGGGATTCTTTAGCATTCCTGTTGACAACGTCTACGGTTCACCAGTGTTACTCGATGATATATTTGAGCAAAATTACGACAACTTAATCGTCGTATCTCCAGATGTCGGGGGTGTGGTAAGAGCGCGCGCTGTTGCCAAACAACTTGATTGCGATTTAGCGATTATCGACAAGCGCCGTGAACGCGCCAATGAATCTCAAGTGATGAACATCATCGGTGATGTCGCCGGGCGCACCTGCATTTTAATCGATGACATGACAGATACTGCTGGCACATTATGCAAAGCAGCAGAGGCATTAAAAGAAAATGGCGCCGCTAAAGTATATGCGTATGCAACCCATCCTGTACTTTCAGGTCCAGCCATTAGCAACATCAGCAACTCGTCCATTGATGAGCTAATTATTACTGATACAATCCCCTTAACGGAACAGGCTGCAGCTTGCCCTCAAGTACGCCAACTTACTGTTGCGCCACTACTAGCAGAAGCACTGCGGCGTGTATCAAACGAAGAATCTATCAGTGCGATGTTCCGCTAATTAGCGGCATCTCATAGATAAAGGCTTTTAACAATACGGTTAAAAGCTATTCAAGCAAGGCTTTTCTCAAAGCTGAGCTTTAACTACAGCGTTGCTGGTCGCGGCTTCGCTGGACTATTAATAGGTAATAAAATGAGCAATTTTTCAATCGAAGCAGTTATTCGTGAAGATCAGGGCAAAGGTGCGAGCCGCCGCCTGCGTAACGAAGGTCTTGTACCTGCCGTTGTCTACGGTGGAGCCAAGAACAAAAAGCCACTTTCACTTTCTTTGATCAACAAAGATTTTATTAAGCTAACTAATAACGATAACTTCTTTTCTTCTATCATCACTCTTGTCGTTGATGGCAAAGAAGAAAAAGTAATCATCAAAGATCTACAGCGTCACCCTGCTAAGCCACTTTTACTGCATGCTGATTTTCAGCGCATTACAAAGTCAAACGTCATTAGCATCAAAGTGCCTATCTCTTTCATCAACTTCGAACAGTCTGCTATTGCTAAAGCAGCTGCTAAATTCGCGGTTGAAGCAAACGTTGTTGAAGTGCTATGTCTTGCTGACAATCTACCTGAATCTGTAACAGTTGATCTTTCAGAAGTTATTGAAGGTCAAGTTATTCACTTGTCGGACATTCAAGTTCCAGCTGGTGTTGAAGTTGCCGCTCTACGTCGTGGCGCTGACCACAACCAGAGTATCGGTTACGTTTACGCACCACGTGGCGCCAAGGCCGAATAAGCCTTTTCTGCGAGATACCGGCATGATAGATAAAATAGAACTTATTGTAGGCTTAGGTAACCCTGGGTTAAAATACGCTCAAACCCGTCATAATGCCGGCGCAGAATTTGTCGAGCAGCTTGCTAGCAAGCTGCTCGTCAATCTCAGTGAAGATAAGAAATACTCAGGCCTATATGGCAAAGCTTTAGTTAGCGGAAAAACCATCCACCTACTAATACCAACCACTTATATGAATTTAAGCGGTAGCTCTGTGGCATCTCTCGCTAATTTTTTCAAAATAGCCCCGACGAACATTCTCGTCGCCCACGATGAACTAGATATCACTCCAGGCACTGCTCGCTTTAAGAAAAGCGGCGGCCATGGCGGACACAATGGATTGCGAGATATCATCAGCAAATTAGGCAATAACAAAGACTTTTACCGCCTTCGTTTAGGCATAGGCCATCCAGGTCTAGCTAAAGATGTCGCTAACTTCGTCTTGGCAAAAGCACCGCCAAAAGAACAGCAGATGACTCAAGACGCGCTAGAAGAAGCCCTATACCACACAGACACGGTTATCAATGGCGATTGGAATCTTGCCATGAATAAACTGCATAGCTTTAAAGGCAAAGTAGTATTTACACTTTAAAAACCCTACCTAACTCCCTGCCAACTGGGCCCGCGCACCAAACCGTTTTTTAACGGACCAAAGCTCTAACATTACCCACTTAAACCAAGCTATTCTGATTCTAAAAAGATACCTATTAAGTGCAATTAAGATTACAATACCGCCATTTTTAAATTTAGTGCATTTTTTATGCGCTAACACACATTATTAATCTCTTTATATCTTGAGTAATATTCGAGCGCTATCGAGATAACAGCAATTCTAAGGATCACCATCATGGGTTTCAAATGCGGCATTGTCGGCTTGCCAAACGTCGGAAAATCAACGCTTTTTAATGCACTAACCAAAGCGGGCATCAGCGCTGAAAACTTCCCTTTTTGTACTATAGAGCCAAACTCGGGCGTCGTTGCTATGCCGGATCCGCGTTTAGATAAACTATCTGCCATCGTCAACCCCGAAAAAGTCATCCCCACCACAATGGAGTTTGTCGACATTGCAGGCTTAGTGGCCGGTGCATCCAAGGGAGAAGGACTGGGTAATAAATTTCTAGCAAATATTCGCGAAACTGACGCGATAGCGCATGTTGTACGCTGCTTTGAAGATGAAAATGTTATTCACGTTGCCAATAAAATTGACCCTGCATCAGATATCGATATCATCAACTTAGAACTCGCGATGGCAGACCTTGAATCTGTCGAAAAACAGTTATTGCGCAATAAAAAACTGGCGAAAGGTGGCGACAAGACAGCCGTTGCAGCACAAGCTATGCTTGAAAAACTTCTGCCACATTTAGAGGAAGGAAAAGCTGTTCGCGCAATGGACCTCAGCGAAGATGAACTACAAATTGTTAAAACACTTCATCTCATCTCTGTTAAGCCCACTATGTACATCGCCAACGTCGATGAAGAAGGCTTTGAAAACAATCCCCACTTAGACACTGTGATGGAAATCGCCCGAGCAGAAAAAGCGGTTGTGGTGGTTATCTGCAACAAACTAGAGGCAGAAATTTCAGAATTGGACGATGAAGAACGCGCCGAGTTTTTAGAAGACTTAGGCATGCAAGAACCTGGCTTAGACCGTGTTATCCGCGCGGGTTACCAGCTGTTAAACTTACAGACTTACTTCACCGCTGGTGTCAAAGAAGTACGTGCCTGGACAGTTAAAGTCGGTGCAACAGCGCCACAAGCCGCCGGTGTTATTCACACTGATTTTGAAAAAGGCTTTATTCGCGCAGAGCTAATTTCCTACGACCATTTCATTGAGTTTAACGGCGAGCAAGGCGCTAAAGATGCTGGCAAATGGCGCCTTGAAGGCAAAGATTACATCACTCAAGATGGCGATGTGATCCACTTTAGATTTAACGTCTAAGCAGATAAATTTTAATTCTAATATTCGCTGCAATCTGATTTTGCTGATATTTTGCACAACTTAAGATTGCCAGTGAATATTTTTTAACAAAATCGCGATAATTCTTGGTTTTTTGTAGAAATACTGTTGACAGAAAAACAGAAAAGTAGAATAATTCGCGCCTCAAATGAAGAGGCAATGTAGCTCAGCTGGTTAGAGCATCGCATTCATAATGCGAGGGTCGCAGGTTCGAGTCCCGCCATTGCCACCATTCGTTTGTTGCTGGGGTATCGCCAAGCGGTAAGGCAACGGGTTTTGATCTCGTCATGCGGAGGTTCGAATCCTCCTACCCCAGCCAATTTTATTTAAGCTGTAACTCTTAAATAAAATGTTGTGCTTAGGTACAATGGCAATGTAGCTCAGCTGGTTAGAGCATCGCATTCATAATGCGAGGGTCGCAGGTTCGAGTCCCGCCATTGCCACCATTTAAAAATTGTTACTGGGGTATCGCCAAGCGGTAAGGCAACGGGTTTTGATCTCGTCATGCGGAGGTTCGAATCCTCCTACCCCAGCCAATCTTTATAATATTTAAGTAGCTCGCTATTTAAATAGACGGTTTTGAATACGCTCACTTTGTTCGACAAAGTTAACTGAACGTCCCTACAAATTAGTCACCATTTACAAATTGTTACTGGGGTATCGCCAAGCGGTAAGGCAACGGGTTTTGATCTCGTCATGCGGAGGTTCGAATCCTCCTACCCCAGCCAATTTCTACACTTCTTAGCAATGCTTAAACAACTCTCCTTTCTAAACCTAAGACTTCCAATAGACAAAAGCTCAAAAAACATTTGCTCCTTTCTTACCAACTTACCAACTTACCAACTTTCTAACTTTCTAACTTTCTAACTTTCTAACTTTCTAACTTTCTAACTTTCTAACTTTCTAACTTTCTAACTTTCTAACTTTCTAACTTTCTAACTTTCTTTTCTCCCGATAAAAAGCGCTATAATAAAATATCGCTGCACCTGATTGGCATAGATACAACTTACACCTATACTTTATGTAGTCGCTTTCAACACAAAGAAACCTCAGTACAACCTTAACGCCATCATTAGGCAGTATAAAAGTGAGCATGAAAAGGATTTCTTGCGATGTTAAGGATAACTAGGAGTGCAACGTCAGATGGATACCCCCGCTAAATCAACCTCTATCAGCACGTTCTCGAGTCGCCTCAACACTAAGACCTCGCGCGCAAATATTTATATCATCTTTATTGAGTTTGACAGCGAACAAACCAGCGCCATAATTTCTTTTTTACGTGACAATCGCTTTGCACCGCGTGGAAAAAATATAGAGACGATGCCACAGTTACATCAGGCACTGACTGAGCGTTCATGGGATGTCATTATTTGTAAAGATCAACGGGGCAGTTTTAATCCCTTTGTCATGACCAAGGAGTTGGCAGCCCATGAAAAAGACATCCCCGTCATACAACTTAGCGAGCAAAGCACTTATAAAGACACGACACAAGCGCTTCTAAACAATGTCCAAGCTGTTTTACCGATAGATAGTAGAGAACTACTACTGCTATACATTAAACGCGAGTATGCGCAACTGACGCAGCGAAGAAAAGCTCGCTATTTAGAGCAGCAGCTCGAGGAAAGTCAAAAGCGCTGTAAACTATTAATGGACCACTCTTCTCTGGCTATCGCTTTTGTCAAGGGACAGAAAATCATCTATTTAAATAACGCTTTCAGTCAACTGTTCGGCTATCAAGTTGCTACTTTGCTGCTCAATAAATCTATACTTAGCCTAGTCGCTTCACAAGAGCGTAATAGTCTCAGCCAAATACTGTCAGAGACCGGTAACGCCTCTCAGAACAAACGGACCATGCAACTACTGGCGCAAAGGTCTGACAGCAGCAATTTCACTGCCCATATAGAACTACAACACATTGAATTTAATCAAACACAGTGTATCGAAATATCGATCAATTCAGATCAGCAGCCAATCCACAAAAACAAATTTAAAGACATTGATGCTATTACTGGTTTATACAACTTAAACTACTTCAGCAATGCGTTAGAAAGCGCAATAAGGCAAGCACAGCGCGGCGGTAATGACTGCCACCTCATTTATATCAGTATCTTAAACCTCGTGGAAGTACGCGCTCAGTTAGGGTCTGAGGCCAGTCGAACACTGGCCCGTGATGTTGCCGATATTTTAAATGACGAGTACCCTAAAGCTCATATAAAATCCAGACTCGCTGAGAACATATTCAGTATCATTTACTCTGATCCTAATACGCAAAAAACCAAGCAGCTGGCCAACGCTACTTTCGATCGTATGTCTCAACATGTCTGCCACTATGAAAGCGCTGAGTTAACCTTGCAATGCATCTTTGCACTGGTCCCTTTAAGCGATGCATCTCCAGGGGTGCAAATGGTGCTAGAGCGGGCTCAAAGCTCAATCTTTGAGTGTGCAAATACGCCGCAAGTGATCGTTTTTAATTCAGAACAAGATCCGCTCGCCAACAGTGATCAACAGAGTATAAAGCAAGTACAAAAAGCGTTTGAAAAAGAGCAATTACGGTTGGTTTTCCAACCTATAGTACCTTTGGTTCTCAATAGTGAATGTCAGCACTACGAAGTGTTACTCAGACTCATTGATGAGCAAAATAAAAGCATCTTACCCGCCCAGTTTTTAACCAGTATAGAAAATGCCGATCTCGATGAAAAAATGGACCGATGGGTCATAGCCACCAGCATCAGCCGCTTTCGAGAAGAACTTGATACTCACCGCCAATTAAAGCTATTCATATCTGTCACTGATACAGTATGGCAGCGCCAAGAGCTGCTGCTTTGGCTGGCAGAAAAACTAAGGTCTTCTCGTATTCAAGCCGACCATATCGTTATCCAAATAAGCGAGGCTCAATCCGCCAATAATCTTGCTGAAGCTGAATATTTCGTGAAAGGGCTACGCCAACTTAAATGTCTGATCTGCCTAAAACACTACGGCAGCACCAACCGCTCCAAAGAAATTTATAGGGCGCTCGATCCAGACTATATAAAATTTGATGGCAGCTTCATTCAAGAGCTCGCGGATGATATTATTTTAGATACTCACTTCACGGCTTTATTGAATAACTCCAAACACTCCGGAAAAATCACCATCGCGCCACAAGTAGAGAATCCGCAAGTCATGAGTCTGCTATTCAAATCGGAAGTCGGTATGGTGCAAGGTTATTATTTGCAACCGCCTGAAGAGGATATGAAATACCAGTTTTAAGCTCCTTTAATCAACCACTGCATTGATAAAGCCGGGATCTCAGTCAGTATTGACGCGCTTTTATTTGCCTGCCTATCGCTGTTATACATTCGCCACACATCTCTCACAGAGCGACTGTTTTGCAGACGTTCAATCTGTATCAGCTGATCACCTTGTTGAATTAGCCCCGGCTTTAATACTCGGTAATACCAGCCAGTAATACCTAAGGAGACTAACAGCGCAGCAATATGCGCATTGTGATACTTGTGATTAACTTTCCAACAGGGCCTTCTCGGCTGAGAGACTTGTATTAAAGAACCGCCTAGCTCAAACACATCGCCAATGTGCACTTGTTTTTCTGACAGCGCGCTTGTCGAAATATTCTCACCGATACTGCCCGGTATAAACTTATCGCTCAGATGAGCAAAGGCTTCTGCTAAAAGTGCATAATTGTCGGCATTATAGTGATGTAACGCCTTTTCTAAGCCGCCGTGAACCCTTCTATCGACTTGGAAGTCACCCTGCAAGCCTAAGTCCGTTAGCATTAACGACTCTTGGACAGGCTCTTTAAAAATACCTGTGGCAATTTTATCTGTCCCAATGGTCGCCTTACTTGCTATAAGCACTAAATCAACCGTTGTCGATAATGTTATTTCCGCCATAAGATCTTCCATAATCAAGCCAAATTACCGCTAACGCTGCGATTAAACTAGCATCAGCTTTGCGCATTGTCTAGAGACCGACAAGTATCTAGGCAACAGTGCGCGAGTGAAGTAAAGGGATACTCATGAGGCATTCATCACCATGACAGCAATGATAATCAGCAAGTATATTATGAGCAAACGTACCTGCTAAAAAGGCAACCATGGTAAGCATTTTTTTCGATTACTTATGCGCTGCTATCCCAGTCAGTGATCAACTCTAGGTTAAACGCCATCATCTGCTACCCACTAGCCACGGGGATAATCACATATGAAAAAGCTCACACGAGTGTGTGAACTCTATCAAACTCTCTAAGTGATTAGAAAAAACCTAGCGGGTTAATATCATAGCTCACTAGCATATTCTTAGTTTGCTGGTAATGATCTAGCATCATTTTGTGGTTCTCACGACCAATTCCCGATTGCTTGTAGCCGCCAAATGCAGCATGGGCTGGATACAAGTGGTAGCAGTTTGTCCACACTCTGCCCGCTTCAATACCGCGTCCCATACGATAAGACCTATTCATATCGCGCGTCCAAAGACCCGCCCCTAAGCCAAACTCGGTATCATTGGCAATAGCCAACGCTTCAGCTTCGTCTTTAAAGGTAGTAACACTAATCACCGGGCCAAAAATTTCTTCCTGGAAGACACGCATTTCATTGCTGCCTTTGAGTAGCGTAGGCTGAACATAAAACCCATCGTCCAATCCGGAAACATTTTCGTAGGCACCGCCGGTGAGCACTGTTGCCCCCTCTTTCTTACCTATCTCGATGTACGACAAAATCTTATCGAATTGCTCTTTCGAAACCTGCGCACCCACTTGGCTATCGGTATCAAGGGGATTACCTTGCACAATCTTTTTAGTGCGAGCCACTAAACGCTCGATAAACTCATCCGCAATAGACTCTTGAACTAATAGTCTTGAAGGACAAGTACAGACTTCGCCCTGATTGAAAAAAGCCAGCGCCGCGCCTTCCAGGCACTTATCAATAAAGGCATCTTCCTGTTGCATAACATCTTCAAAGAAAATATTTGGCGATTTACCACCAAGCTCTACTGTAGAAGGAATAAGGCTATCAGCGGCGCATTTCAAAATGTGCTTGCCGACCGGAGATGACCCTGTGAAAGCAACTTTTGCAATTCGGTTAGAAGTCGCCAGTGCCTGTCCAGCCTCTTGGCCAAAACCGTTAACGATATTTAAAACACCCGGTGGCAACAAATCTCCAATAATTTCCATCAGGATTAAAATAGATAATGGGGTTTGCTCAGCAGGTTTTAATACGATGCAGTTACCCGTCGCCAAAGCCGGCGGAATTTTCCAAGCAGCCATCAATAGTGGAAAGTTCCAGGGAATAATTTGGCCGACAACCCCTAGCGGCTCATGAAAATGATAGGCGACAGTATTATTATCGATTTCACCAATCGACCCTTCTTGGGCACGAATACAGCCGGCAAAATAACGAAAATGATCTACCGATAAAGGTACATCTGCTGCCATTGTCTCACGGATACATTTACCGTTATCCCAAGTTTCAGCCAGTGCTAGCAGTTCAAGGTTTTCTTCAATCCTATCGGCAATCTTCAGTAGCAGGTTTGAGCGCTCTGTGACGGAAGTGGCAGCCCAGCTCTCTTTTGCGGCATGTGCTGCATCTAATGCCTTATCAATATCTTGTCCATCAGAGCGGGCAACTTCACAGATAATCTCGCCGGTGACCGGCGTAACATTTTCAAAATACCTGCCAGCAACAGGGGCAACCCACTCACCGTTGATATAGTTTTGATAACGATCTTTGAATTGTACATTTGACTGCGCGGTACCTGGATTTGGATATATCATAAGCATTACCTCTAGTTATTTTTGTTTTCTTGTGTAATATCCTAAGAGCAATCTAGGCATAGCACTGTGCTGACAATTCACTTTTTTTGCCTGTCAGTCCAAAAAAACTCTAAAAAAGGCTATTTTATGATTAAGGAAGTCATAGAAAATCAGCGCAGAGACCCTCAGGTCTTGATTGAAAATAAAATATCGTTTGCCGCGGCTAACTCGGAACTGAGCATCTACGATACTTTTGAAAAAGCCTCGAGAGTAGAGCTGGCATCTGACCAGTTAATGTTTTGCGGTATGGTCAGTGGAAAGAAAGTGATGCACGCCAATACCGATAACTTTGAGTGCACTTTCCTGCCACACGAATCTTTTGTGATGGCACCCAACAGCCCAGTAGAGATAGATTTCCCCACTGCTAGCTTGAACCAACCGACAACCTGCTTAGCCATTGAAATAGGTTCAGAGCGCGTTAAAAACATTATTAGCGACCTCAACAGTACTGCCCCCTTGTTGCGCTACCAAAGAGAATGGCATTATGAGACACAGTTAGTACACACTCACCACAATACACAAACTCAGGCTTTGCTTAACCGCATTGTGCAAATTTATACTGAGAACCATCAAGATAGAAGCTTTATGATAGATCTCGCTGTCTCTGAATTAATAGTGAGGTTGTTAAGGCATCAAACTCGAGAGTTCATTATCTCTCACTGCGATACCCAACCTGATCACAATGGTATTAATGCGGTCATTGCTCACATCAGACAAAACCTTGAGAGCAACTTAGATTTTGAGCAGCTAAGTAAAATAGCTTGCATGAGTCGAACCAAGTTTTTCAATGAATTTAAGCAAAATCTCGGCTGTACGCCAAAAGATTTTCTATTTCAAACCCGGCTAAAGCGCGCCGCGCAGATGCTCGAGCAAAACGAGAACATAACAGCGGCCTGCTTTGCGACAGGTTTTAAAAACAGCAGCCATTTTAGCCGCAGTTTCAAAGCCTTTTACGGTATGAGCCCCAGCCAGTATAAAAACAAACATTCAATAAATGAAGCCTCTGCATCTTGATGATATTCGCTCACCTCGCTTAGGGATGTGGCGAATAAGTGCCCTGATGCTCTCTGCTTTTTTATAACCTAAGTCTAAACGGTCGAGTCCGCTAAAGGATGCGAAGTGAATGGCTAGTCATTGACCAGCGTTCTGGTTAAGGAGTGTGCCGCTTAGCTTTCTTGTGGGACAATAGACCCCTGCGGGGCGTCTGGGACTTGTTCGCGAGAGTGTTTGGCGGGAGCGGCACTTAATGCAGGATATAAATAGGGCTGGCGCCGATATAAATGTCACCTTCAATCGGCCCACCTAGCTTATTAAAAACTTGTTTCTCACTGCTAAAAAGTTGCTCTTCTTGATGATTCCATAACACTTCAATTTTATCAGTACCTTTGACACACACTAGACGATGCCTACCCGCTGTATAGTTGTAGGATTCGACCAAGCTTCCCTGTAAATAGATAAGCATCGTTTTGAAGACATAAAACGCACTGCGTTTCCTTAATCCATCACGCGCATCAATCAACCCATACCCAGAGGCGATCAACTGATGCCAGTACACAGATTCTACTTTTCCACTGGCAAAAGCCAGCAGATAATACCTGAGCATGAAGTTCGCGTAATCTTCTTCATTAACGCATTCTGTCTCACTGGTTGGCGCCCAAGGTGCGGTATTCGATAGCGGCCAGTTCGCTTCGGTAATCAGAATATCACTGCTCGATTTAGGGCTTAACTTACAAAGGGCATACAGAAAATCAATCTTCCTAGTGGTATTAAAAATACCAGTCTGGGCATTCTCTGGAGCTCCACGCCTATCTACATATAAAAGCGCAGCTAATTTATCAAACTTCAGTGAAAAGCGATTAAATAATGCTCTAATTGTAAAATGGTATTCATAGTCGATGACAGCAGGTCCCACTAACTCAATCTCGGGGAATTCATCATCCCGAATCGCCTGTACACACTGATAGAATTTTAAATACTCATCAACCGAGAAAAAGCCCCATTTTGTACGATTAATCGCATTACCGATTTGAAACAACGCCGAACGTCCTTTAAATGCCGAAAAAATCGCGCGGATGTTGTTCGTGAGTAATTGGTGATCTTGAATATTGTCTCTATCTTGTAAAATATTAATTAACACATGGCAGTCGTTAAACTTCTGACTAAAATCCACATACTGTTGCAGCTTGCCAATATCCGCTAACGGCATGCGTATTTGTATATTAGAGCAGTCTAACTCCTTCACTAACCCGGCTTGCTCCTCACCTTTATCTAAATTAACGCAAAGCGCAAAAAAGCGTTCACGCGGCTGCGGCTGACCTTTATAAAAGAAAGCCACTAGGATACCTAAGGGGAAAAAGAACAAATTGAAAGCTAGCAGCGGTAGTAGATCTTTGCGATGCTTTTTTTTCATCGCTTTTTTATATGCTCTATCTTTAAGCTGATAGGGCTGATCTGAATAGTGATCCCAAGCAAATTTATCTTTCATAATCTTTATTAATCAGTCACTGGACGGCCTTTAAGGCGTTTCTTAAAATTCTTAATGCGCTTATTGCGCTGATTAAATGCTCTCGCAAGTTCCTGACACAGTTCAACATCTAACTGCGCGATACGGGCATATTCAGCGATGATTAAATCCATCACGTCATCACTGGCCCAAAGCATTTTAAAACTGCGCATACGCGCCTCTACCGACAGCTCACCAAATCCCATCCGATTAATATCAATAATTTTAAACTCAAATTGATCACCGCGCTTTTTAAGCAATATATTGCCCGGAGAGAAATCTTTATGTAATACGCCTCTCTGGTGCAACTCATAGCTAAACTTAGCAAAGGCTTTAAAGATAGACTCACGTTGAGCAAAGTTAACGTCTAACAATGGCTCGCGAATGGTAAATTCATAGTCGTACATCTCACTGACAAAATAACTGTTTGCGATCAACCCGCCTTCATAACTCTCTGAAAAACCAATCGCTTGCGGTACAAAATCAGCTATTTTTAAAGAGTATTCATAAGAGCGCTTAGCCTTGGATGGACGCACATAGGTATAGAGTAAACGATTTAATAAATTCGGTCTTTTAAAGGATTTAACCACATAGTCGCACTCCTCAAATCGTACTTTTTTGATCTGATTTCGCCCATCTTGTAACACCACATCACTGGCTTGAAAAAGCGCTTCGACACTCTCAATAATGGCCTGAGAATTAGAATTTTGGGGGTTTGTCTGGCTTATCATCACGACCTTTTATCAGTGCTATTATAAATAATTATTCATAGATTAAAGTTTGAACTATAGATCCATGTTGTGCTGCGCGCGCATTATAGCCTGTTTGAGCGATGCAAAATAGCGCGCTGTGACACTTATAATTCACGACCCCACCGGGTTAACTGCTCGACACTCGCGCCGACTCCGCCACAGACGATCACTAAGATATTTTTCTTATCTTGAATCAATTCACACCCTTCATAAACAGCCGCCAAGCTAGCCCCACAAGCAGGCTCTACAATCACTCGGTGATCTTCGACAAACTTTAAACAACTATCCACTGCCGCTTTATCGCTCACCACATGTGAATAAATGTTAGGCTTAGCCAGATGAGCAAAAGCTTGATCTGCTATTTCAGTCGCTCCTAAAGAAGTCGCGACGCTGTCAATAGCATCAAGCGTAATGTGGACGCCGCTGTTAAAACTTTGCGCTAAACAATCAGCGCCTTGTGTTTCAACACACAACACTGGAACATCCTCCCACTGGTTGTTTTGCAACCCCTGAATCACACCACAGAGTAAGCCACCGCCGCCCACTGAGAGCACAATTAAATCAGGCTTTATAGCTTGCTCGGCCACTTCATCTATCAGGCTGGCATGACCTGTCCACAGCAGCGGGTTATCAAACGGATGAATATAGATAGCTTTATCGTTGCTAAGGGACAGCGCGTGCTCGTGTGCTTGCAGCCAAATATCGCCTTTAACGATAACCGTTGCGCCTTCTTGCTCAATGAGATTAATTGCCGTTTTCTTAGTGCTAGTGGGTACAACAACAGTGACTGGCACACCTAGTTTTCGACCGCTATAGGCAACAGCAAGGCCTGCATTGCCACCGGAGGATGAGACAAAGCTGGTTGCACCGCGATTGACATACTCAGTACAAGCGTAACCGACACCACGGGCTTTAAATGAGCCACAAGGTTGCATGGCTTCCATTTTTAACCAGACTTTGGCCGGCAATTGGCGTCCGACACTCAGTGACTGTAATAGCGGTGTTTGGATGTGTATTGTCATTTAATTACCCCTAATATTTGATGGTATAGCAGATGATAATGCTTAAGCCGTAACGACTATGACCGTTTAGATATTAAAGTAACATACTGGTTCAGATATAGGGATTAAAAGACTTTAACAGATTTCATTTTTGATGATTAAAATCAAGAGACTGCAGCATAACTCTTTTAAACTTAATCTTTAATCAATTAGCTTATAAAAAAGCTAATCGTACCCCTAAACATATACGCTCCAGCGCATCCATGGCATCGCGCTATACCGTACCTCCTGTACATCGAGTAGGGTGAGGCGTTACCGCCTCATCCCTCTCACAGAACCGTACGTACGGACCTCGTATACGGCTCATGCAATCTTCTATTCTTCAACTATG
>Ga0209395_1000581_pt1 | contig 53190 bp, 43 predicted proteins | sample GOMGulsemesocosm_3_FD_184635 | JGI IMG/M metagenome (GOLD analysis project Ga0209395, IMG submission 184635) | Methane-oxidizing microbial communities from mesocosms in the Gulf of Mexico - GOM9D Gulf of Mexico (SPAdes) (version 2) | ecosystem: Environmental > Aquatic > Marine > Cold seeps... | reverse complement strand
TTATTAAGGTTGATTCGACCCGTTTCATCTTCATCAATACTGGCGATGTCATTGGCAGGTAACATTTGAAAATGTGTTAAACCTGCATCAGCAAGAGATTGTAAATGCTTAACAGGAGTCGATGCTTCCTCGGTGAACGCTAAGTAGTTGCCTCTGTTTTCTATTGAGGTGCTGGCATCTAAAATACTAAAGTCACGAATATGACCTTCATAAATAACGCTATCTTCAACGTTAAGCACTTCTGGGATCGTGTGTGCGTCCCAACCTGTTGGTTTTAAATCGCTGTCGGCTAAGTTTACAAACTGAGAATAATCACCATTAGTTGATAAAGAAATCGAATAAGGGTCGGTTGCTTCAATTGTCTCAATACGTTGATTTTGCTGATGGTAAACCGTTAACTCATAACGATAAAATAAACGGTCTACTGAATTTGGCGCGGTAAATGACCAAATACCAGTGTCGGCATTAACCAACATTTCATGACTAGACTGTAGGGTTTTACTGGCATTGTAAACTTTTAAGGTTACTTGCTGGGCGGTTGGAGCCCATACGTTAGCGATTATTTCACCACTGTTATAAATAATGCCTAAATCTGCTTCGTTTGCGTCATCGTTTGCCGAGGTATATAAGGCATCTAAAATACGAGGTGTTTGTACATAAGTCGCGGCAATTAATGAATCGTCACTAGCATAAGAGATAGCGAGCAATTTTCCCGTTAACATAGCCTTTGCTTTGCTTGTTGAAGCTGAAGTGGCAGTGAAAGCAGCTAAACTCTCATAGCGTGGCATATTAAGCGTTGTTGCAGGATTTTCGTTACCAGAAGCGGGTAAGTACTCAAGATAGTTATCACCTGAAATGCCAGCTTCACCATCAAAAGCTAAGTCGGTGGTTGATGAGCTGTAAAGACGAACTTTAGCAACGTTACTGCCAGCATTCCAAAAAACAGTGTTTTCATTGACCCAATGTGCGGCAACATCGTTAATTAAAATTCCCGCTGGGAGCTGTGTCGGCTCCGTGTATAAATCGCTAATACCTGAAAGTGACCATGTCATACGGTCGCCGCTTAAGTCGGCTTGGTGATCTATGCCACCTAAGTCTTTATCATCACCTTTATGAACAATAAAGTTGGCACAGTCGTCATGACCTGCTTTTAAATCGATAACCCAATATGCGCCGTAATTTGGATCTATTCCTGTTTGTGCTTGCCCAGTTGCCCATTCGGTATCGGCATTGGCGTAAGCGTCACAAGTATCGTTATTCCACAAATGCAGTATCCAACCGCTGTAACTTGCGTCAGCGCGGTTATAAAATATCACTAATTCGTTATCACCTGCAGTCACTACAGGAATAGGTAAACCAGCCTCAGCAATATCAAAAGTTAGTTCATCGGACGCACTGGCATTACTCGGGTCGGAAACATTCAAGCTTGCTTGATAGTTGCCTGGGCCTGTAGAGGGGATTGTTGTACTGGTATTGTTTGCACAATCTGCAATGGTAACGACAGCTAGGCCATTACCTGGTGAAAGAGTACATGACAGAGTATCGCCATCACTATCGGCCACAGACCATGAATAGACAATTTGTTCAGGTGAAGATTCTACAACTTGATGGCTAAAACTTGTAATAGTAGGGGCATTATTCACATCAATAGGTACTTTGGGAGTATCTGCGCCACCCCCTCCGCCGCCACAGGCAGTTAATAGCGAAGTGACCGTTGCTATTAGGGCAACCTGCTTAAATTGAATTATTGTCATGGTTATCACTCTTTTGTTTATGTAATACTTTCCTGTTGCACATTTACTTGCAGCCGGGTAAATATTGTTTTTAATTATCCTTTCATACTAAAGAGTCGACTGGTTAATGAATAGCCGTTACATACGTATTCAAACCAACTTTATCAGCTGAAAGTTGCTTATAACTTAGGATCTTCACCGATAAAAAGGCATAAAAAAACCGTGATAAATCACGGTTTTTGTATCGAGTGTCTGTTTATTATATAAACTAACCGATTACTCAGTTTTCTCGGTAATCGTTAACATTGGTCTTGATGGGTTAATTGCATTTAATGTAAAGATATAAGTCGCTTCTTTAGTTACATCAAACGTAATATTGTCACCTGGCAATGTTAAGGTTTTAGCTTCACCAGCGGTTAATACATTATCGTCTGTTATACCACCAATTGTTGAGTCATCTTCCCAATCAGCAGAAGCAATTTTGAAGTTGTAGCTACGAACCGGTAACAAGGTTTCAATAGTATAAATACCAGCAGCATAAGTGAGCGTATAAGCATCATCAGTTGCCCAACCGTTCATGTCGCCCTTAAGGTACATAGTACGTTCTTGGTACGGTACGGGTGCTTCAGTTACCGTCAGTTTTGGCGCTGCGAAATTTGTCGCATCTAACGTGAATGTTAATATTTTATCTTCAGTCACTTCGATGGCAATATTCTCTTCACCAGGTAAAGTTAATAACTTTTCTTCACCAATCACTACATCGCCTTCGCCTGTGAAAGCGCCCATGGTTGAATCGTCTTCCCAACCTTCAGAGGCGATTTTGAAACCATATTTTTTCGTGTTATCAATTAAAGCGTTTACTGTATAAATGGTATCGGTAAGTGCTAAATCAAAACCAGGAGCGACTGACCAGCCGTTCATGTCACCTTTCAAGTACATAGTACGTCCTGAATAAGGAACTGCATTTTCAACGGTCAATACAGGCGCATCTTTAATCGTCGCATCAAGTATAAATCGGTAAGTACCTGCAGCAGCTACAGTGAAGTTAATATTCTGTGCAACACCTTCACCAAAAACTAAAGTGGTGGGTGTATCAAGTGCCACGATGTCTCCTTCGGTTGCGATGCCGAAATTAGTTGCTTCAGTCCAGTTGGCATCAGCTACTTTAAACGCGTAGTCTTGAGCTTCTAATGCATAGATTGAGGTGTAAATACTCTCACCTTTATATTCCATAGGAAGGGTATTTGACCACTCGTTCATTTCACCTTTGACATAAAGTACTTTGTCGTAGGTAACTTCAATAACGGATAAAGAAGGTGCTTCTGTATCTGAAACATCGAGAATGAATTGGTAGTTACCGTCTGTAGGAATGGTAATACTAATGTTTTTACCAAGCTCTTCACTAGCAATAAGTGTTTTGCTTTCGCCTAAAACAACCGCTTCTTCACCTTCGTTAGCGCCAAATGCATTAACAACGTTCCAGTCTGCGTCGGCAACTTTGAAGTTGTAGGCTTCGCTTGAGCCTGTAATGGCTAGAGCCATCGTATAAACACCTTCAGAATAAACAAATTTATTTGTATCGTCAGTAGTATCCCAGTCAATTAAGCCACGTAAATAAAGCGCAGCCTCACCGTCAACAATCGTTGGCACAGCATTTGGGTCAGTTATACATTCATCCGCGGTATCATTAAGAATAAGTGGCGCTTCACAAACTAAAGGTTCAGGTGTTGAACCACCAGGAACAACTAATGAGGCGAAAGTACGTGGAAATGGGAATACGGTTGCTTCTTTTTCTAGTAAAAATAATGCACCAGTATTTACTTCGCTAATATCAACCATAATGTCAGCGTCGCCAGAAAACTTAACCGAATCAATAGCATCATAAACAATGAAATTAACACAATTTGGCGGATCAATCGTGTTCATTACCCAGTAAGCACCAAAGTTGTCATCAACACCTGTCCACGCTAATGAAGAACCCCAAGGCGTTGTGCCCTCAGGACGGTCATAGTCAGCGTAAGAGTTACAGTCAGCATTATTCCATGCATGTAAACCTGCAAGGTTATAATCTATAGAGCTACCATCTGTCGGTGTTTCAAATTGAAAATAAATAACTAATTCATTAGCACCAGGTGTATAAGCAGGTATTGGCATGGTGATGCCATTTGAACCGTCAATCCAGGCATCTTTGCTCATTTCACAAAGTTGAGTATCAGGGTTCGGGACTTCAGGGTAATTACATGGGGTGATCACTAATTCACATGCATTGCCTGCTTCGTTGATTGTTTCTGGTGACTTACACCAAAGAGGGGATTCAGTAACAACTGTATTTTCATCACTTCCCCCACAGCCTGCTAATACACTAACCATAACGGCCAACGTAGCAAACGATAATTGTTTCATATAACCAGTCATAAATGACATCTCCACTTAAATGTTGATAAGGTGCTAAGTCGGTTACTTATTCCCAAGCTTAGTACGTTGTTTTAATTTTATTAATTGTTATTGCTTTGTATTGTTACTGTCACGTAATCAAAAAACGGTCTTAATCATCCATTAAAAAGTAGCTTCAGGTTATGTTGAATCTATTTTCATCATCCTTTCACTGGGGAACGATGTTATGCCTCGTTGGCCCTAAAACCTAATGCTGATGTTATGAATACGTATTCAAAGAGTTGCACTAATATGCTTTCACTCAACCTTTAAGTTTTCAAGTTCATGTAATAAAAGGAAAAAGTTGGATGGAGGGCTGTTTTATACCGTCAATTCACTCAAATGTACGCAGCTGTAATCGGTTGTAACTGTGCAAAAAATGATTACTATGAAGTTGTCACCGTAAATCTTGAAACATAAATGGATAGGGAATATCTCATAACAATTTGACTCCGACTTGCTGCGAACTATAAAACATAGGTGTAAGTATAAGTAGGGGCTTCTCAATAATAAATATTATTAGGAATATGAAACATGAACACATTCAAGCCAAATATATTAACACTCAGCTTAATTGCTGCGGGTTTATCATTTGCAACTGTTCCCAGTTTTGCTCAAGATGCTCAAGAAGAAGTACAAACGCAAACTGTTAACAAAGCAAAAACTCTTAAAGAAAAAGAAGACGCGGTAGAAGTTATTGAAGTAAAAGGTTTTAGAGGCAGTATCATTAAGTCTTTAAATACTAAACGTTTTTCAGACACTGTTGTCGATGCTATCTCAGCAGATGATATCGGTGGTTTACCTGACGTATCAATCGCAGACTCATTAACACGCCTACCGGGTGTTACTTCAGTACGTATTGATGGTCAATCAAGTGAACTTAACATTCGTGGTTTATCAGGTGGTTTTGTATTTTCGACGCTAAATGGTCGTGAACAAGTTTCATCTGCGGGTGGTCGCTCAGTTCAGTTTGACCAATTCCCTTCGGAATTAATTAAGCAGGCACAAGTTTATAAGTCACAAAAAGCTTCTCTTATCGAAGGTGGTATCGCGGGTACTATTGAGCTTGAAACAGCTAACGCGCTAGACAATGAAAAAGAATCGAGCTTTCGTTTTTCTGCCCACGGTAATTGGAATGATGCAGCAGCAGACAATGAAGACTCTGATGACTTCGGTCGCCGTTTAACCGCTTCTTATCAAGCAAAATTCTTAGATGACACATTAGGTTTTTCTGTGGGTTATGCAGGAATGTTCCAGCCAACAGTTTCAAGTCGTTTTGTAAACTACCAGTTTGACGATAGAGATTTATCAGCGACTTATGATGGTGGTCCAGAAAGCTTATTAGTTTCTTCTGGCTTTGAAATAAATGAACGTGGCGGTGAAGATACCCGTGATGCATTTGTTTTAGCGTTGAACTGGGAACCACGTGATGACGTACGCTTCCAATTTGATGCCTTTCATTCAAAGTTTGACTCAGAAAAATGGGATCGTGGTTTACGTATTTCAGGTATAAACAATATTGCCAACCCGGGTTCTTCGTTATTGTTAACTAACCCTATTATTGCTAACGGCGCATTGATCGGCGGTACAATTTCACGTAATCCAAATGGTGATGCGATTGCTCCACCTTATAAAGGTTCAGAGCGTAGTTTGAATATTCAAACGCAAGCCGACGATAATACCACTAACAGCGAAATAACCTCATTTGGTTTGAACGGTGAGTGGGAAATCAACGATGATTTAATGATGACCGTTGACTTTGCACACTCTGAAGGTAAAGAAACCGCGAAAGATCAAGTTTTACGTCTGGCTTATTTTGAAGACTCAAGCGCAGAAACACCGATTATTGATAACGACATCATCTTTAGCTATGAACTTAATGGCTTAGCAAATCCGAATGTATCGTTTAATCAAGACTTTACTGATACTACACACATGATGGCAACCAGTGCAGAGTCTTACCCACATATAGAGTCTAATGAGTCTAATGCAGTCCGTGTTGATTTCGCTTTGCAACTTGAAAGTGAGATTTTTAGCTCTGTTGAATTTGGTGCTCGACTATCAGAACGTGAATATGAATTAGGCCGTGGCCGTTTCTTATACGGGACGACAGACGGTAATATGCGTAATGGTCAATACATTACCTACGCAGGTACTGATGATGAAGGTAACCCAATTGAAACAGAACGTTTTGCTCCGTTCCCGTTAGATAATTCAAATTCAACGGCTACAAGTATTAATGGTGACTTATCAGGAATGCCTGATTTCTTAGCGGTAAACAACAATGCTATTTTAAATGCTTGGATCCCAAATGTTGACCGTACACCAGTACGCGATTGGAATCATAGCTGGACCATGACACAGAATAATATTGTTGAAGAAGAAGTGTCTGCAGCTTACGTGCAATTAAACCTTGATACTGAATTTATGGGGTTACCATTAAGCGGTAATGTTGGCCTTCGTTATGTCGACTCAAAGCAAAGTAGTACCGGTTTGGTGAATGTTGGCGCTGAAAATGGTGACGTTATTTATGATGATGTTGGCGGAACTAGTAACGAATTTAGACGTGAAACTGTAAGTGAAAGCTACAGTGATTTGCTACCATCATTGAACTTAAATATTCAATTATCGGATAACGATCAATTACGTTTTGCTTATTCAAAAGTAATGTCTAGACCAAATATGCCATCAATGGCTAATAGCGGTAACTTTAGATTTAATTCAGCTGATGATGGCAGAAACTACATTGATTTAGATAGTTCAACGAGTCCAGCAATACGTCCTTTCTATGCGGATCAAATTGATATTTCTTATGAACATTACTTCTCAGAAACTGATGGTGCACTTGTTTTTGCTATTTGGAACAAAGATATAGAAAACATGCCAGGCACTACTACTGACAAGAACTTTGATTATGCAGCGAATGGTATAGAAGTTCCGGCAATTCCTGTTGATCAGCAATATGCTGAGTATGACGTTGATGGTAACCCTATTGGTGAACCACTTGTTTGGGAAAATGGTACCTATTCACGTGCGGCGAATAATGCAGAAGCAGGCTATATTCGTGGTATTGAAATTGGCTATACGCAAACCTTTAACTTTTTACCCGATCTTTGGAAAGGTTTAGGGGCTAACGTTAACTTTTCTTACACCGAAAGTGAAATTCAGCGTCCATCAAATGTACCGGGTGAAGATGGTGCATTAGCGCCAATGGAAGGGTTATCACCACGTGTATTTAGTGCAACAATTTTTTATGATTACGAAGACTTGTTCACCGCACGTGTAAGCGCTCGACATCGTGCCGAGTACTTAAGTCAGCAAATTGCGATTGGTGATTCACAATCTGCCTACTTCCAAGAAGAAACTATTATTTCTGCGCAAATGTCGTATAACTTTACTGAGAACCTACAAGCGGTTGTTTCTGTTGATAACTTAACAGATGAACCGAATGTATCTTACTTTGGTGATACTTCGCGTACCGGGACAATTCAGTACTTTGGTCGTACCGTTTACTTTGGTATTAATTACTCAATGTAAAGATGAAACTCAAAAGGTGCGGCGTAAAGTCGCACCTTTTTTATGTTCAGGATGAGCGTATATTTTACCAATTGGTATGAGCGTTAACTTATGAATTCAGTCAACCCCCTTAAAAGTAATAAAAAAGCACTTAATATCGTGATATTAGGTGGTGGTACGGCGGGTTGGATGACGGCTAATTTAATGGCCGAAAAATGGAAAAATTACAATATTTCGATAACATTGATTGAATCTCCTTCAATAGGTGTTATTGGTGTTGGTGAAGGTTCAACACCACAATTAAAAAGCTTCTTTGATAAAATAGGCGTAACAGAAAAGCAGTGGATGCCTGAGTGTAATGCCACCTATAAAAATGGCATATTATTCAAAAATTGGTCAACACGAGCAGGCTTTGAAAGCTATTTTCATCCGTTTACTTCTCTTATTGATGCTCATACTGCTCCTGCATTTGTTCATAACACTCAATATCGCCGTAAAGGTTTTGACGTTGATTGTCATCCCGAACGTTTTTTTCTTTCAGCACAATTAGCTAAGCAACAAAAATCTCCGGTTGGTGAATTTAATTTTCCTTTTGATATTGGTTATGGTTATCATTTTGATGCTGTTTTATTGGGCAAATACTTAAGCAAGGTTGCACTAAGTAAAGGTGTTGAGCATATTTGTGCACAGGTTGCTGATGTAAACTTGACCAAAGACGGTGATATTTATACTTTAAAGCTAGATGATGAACGTGTTATCAAAGGTGATTTCTTCGTTGATTGCTCTGGTTTTAACAGCGAACTTTTACAGAAAGCCTTAAACGTACCGTTTATCAGTTTCAAAGAAAACTTATTTAATGACCGCGCAGTAACGATATCTGTTGCGAGAGAGCCTTGCACCCAACAAAAGATTAATTCACAAACCATTTCTACCGCGATGAAGTATGGCTGGGCGTGGGATATCCCATTAACAAACCGCACCGGTAACGGCTATGTTTATAGCTCAGATTACTGTAGCGCAGCAGAAGCAGAACAAGAATTACGAGAAAAGCTAAACCTTGTTGGCGTAGATATAGACGTACGCCATTTAAAAATGAAAGTGGGGCGAGTTGAAAAGCACTGGCATAAAAACTGTGTAGCCATAGGATTGTCGCAAGGCTTTATTGAACCACTTGAAGCAACTGCGCTACATTTTGTCCAAGAAAGTATCGAAGGATTTATTGATAGCTTTACTGCCGGCGATTTTAGCGATCATTACCAAGCGGCATTTAATGAAAAAATGAATAACCGTTTTGATGGCATACGCGATTATATTGTCGCTCATTACCGTTTTAGCTCACGAGTTGACACACTATACTGGCGAAAAAACAGTGAAAACCCAAAAATCTCAAACAACTTGAAAAAAATAGTGCAGTGTTGGCTTGCCGGTGACGATTTAAATAAAGCGCTTATTCAACCCGGTATGGTAAGTTTTTACCCTCCGGTTTCTTGGCATGCCATTCTTGCGGGGTACGGTATTTTCCCTGAACTAGCCAATCAAAAATCATTAACTGAAAAGTTTGATGAACATACTCATGCTGCCGCACATAAATATGACTTAGCGCATATCGACCAATTTATTCAACGCTGTTCAGTAAATTTTGCTGATCATCGACAGTTTATTAACGACAAGATCGTTACTAAATAAAACTATTGATAGGTATTCCCATGAATATTAACAACTCATCTCAATACCCATTACCCTTACTGCTTTTATTAGGTATTACGCTTAACTCACTTGCAGGATGCGGCGGTGGAGGTTCAAGTTCAAGTAATGAAAAAGCCACTGAAAAAACGGCTATTGAACCCGTTGTTTTAATTGGCCCACAGGTTTCTGGCAGCGCTGCAAAAATATCAACAACCGCTGCAATTGGCAGTGCTAGTCATCAATGCCATGCCATTGAAAATAATGCCGACTCATTGCAGTTTACCGAAATTACCCAGCAAGCCGGACTTACCTTTAGCCATTCTATGCCTGATGGCGATGGTGTATTAGGCATGTCTGGTGGTGTTGCTGCAGGTGATTTTGACAACGATGGCTGGGTTGATTTATACGCGATTGGTGGTGAAGGCCAAGCGAATGTGTTGATGAAAAATCAAGGCGATGGCACATTTACCGATATGGCTAATTTTTCAGGTGTCGATCAACAAAATAAAGGTAGTGGGCCAGCATTCGGTGATTTTAATGGAGATGGTTTATTAGATTTATTTGTTGGCGGAGTCGGTGGCGATGCTGCCAAACTTTATGTAAACCAAGGTAATGATAAATATCTCGATATAACTGAAAATTCAGGTCTTGTACTGCCCGGCAATAACTTTTCAGGCACTTGGGCTGACTACGATAAAGACGGCGATTTAGATTTATTTGTTACTCATTGGACAGAAGAGCGCAGCGGTTACTTTGCATATTTCTGGAAAAACAATGGTGATTCAACTTTTTCAGATGTTACTTTTGAAACCGGCATTAAAAATACCAGTAATGCAGATAAAACGTTAACCGCAACTTTTTCAGATATTAATAACGACGGTTGGGTTGATTTATTACTTGTGACAGATTATGCGCAAACCCGCCTTTATCAAAATAACCAAGACGGTACTTTTAAAGATATTACCGACCATGACGTGATAACCGACAACACGGGGATGGGATCAGCTGTTGCAGATTATGACAACGATGGCGATTTAGACTGGTTTGTAACAGCGATATCTTACCGAGATGAACCCGCAAAATTAGGTTGGTTGTCACCGGGAAACCGTTTTTATCAGAATCAGGGGGACGGTACCTTTCTTGATAAAACGGATGAACTAGGCGTTCGTCACAGTTCTTGGGCATGGGCAACTTGTTTTAGTGACTTTAACAACGACGGCTTACAAGATTTATTCGTGGTTAATGGCATGTATGGCAATAATATTGAAGAAATGTTTTTAGATGACCCTTCTCGATTGTTTATGGCAAAGGGTGACGGCACTTTTACAGAGTCTTCAATTGATGTGGGCATTGATGATAGGTCGATGGGAAGAGGTTTAGTGTGCTTTGATTACGACAAAGATGGCGATCAAGATATTTATATTGCCAATCACGATGAGCCGCCGAAACTTTTTTGCAATAACGGTGGTAGTTCAACAGGACAGAATAACTTCATCAATATTAAATTAATTGACGCAGCAAGTAATTCACAAGCGCTAGGCGCAAGAATATACGTGTTAAGCGGCGATGTTCGTCAGATGCATGAACTAAAGTCAGGTAGTAACTATGTATCACAAAACCCTGTTGAAGCACATTTTGGTTTAGGTAAAGCGTTAGAAATAACCAATATTCGCGTGGTGTGGCCTGATGGTGAAGAGTCAATTATAACGCAAGTCGAGATTAACCAATTCGTGACTATTGAGCGTATTTAACAATTTTACAGCTTAACAATTTAGCAAGTTAATAATAAAAAGAAGATGTTATGAAGTATAAGATAAGAAAATTAATATTTACGCTCGCATTAAGCCCCTTGTTATTAACGGCTTGTGGCGGTTCAGGTAGTGATGCCAAAGTACAAGTTGATGAGCCTAAACTCACGACGGAAAGAACAGGGCAATCCATAGCAAGGCAGTGGAATGAAGTGGCATTGTTTGCTATTCGAAATGACTTTGCTCGTCCAACGGTTCATGCGCGAAATTTATTTCATCTTTCATCTGCAATGTTCGACGCGTGGTCGGTTTACCGCGCTGAAGCTACCCCTTTTTTATTTGGTAATAGCGTCGCGGGTTTTGATTGCGTGGCTAATGCGGTCAATGTTCCTGCTGATATTTTACCTTTGCAAGAGCAAGCTATAAGTTATGCAAGCTATAGAATGATTAAGCACCGTTTTCGTTTATCCCCAGGCGCTGAAGATATTATGCTCACCGCTAATGCGTTAATGACTCAGTTAGGTTTTGATATTAATAATGACTCTGTTGACTATTCACAAGGGTCTGCGGCGGCGTTAGGTAATGCGATTGCAGAATGTTATATCAATTTTGGCTTGCAAGATGGTGCTAACGAAAAACAGTTTTACAGCAATACCAGCTATCAACCGGTAAACCCTGCGCTAGTTCTAGGGGCAGGGCAATCAGGTAACCCGACCATTGTTGATTTGAATCGCTGGCAGCCACTTTCTATTGAAGGATATATTGACCAAGCAGGTAACCCTGTTGATGATGCTCCTGAATTTTTAGGGCCTGAATGGGGGAAGGTTGTTCCTTTTTCGTTATCTGAAAATGATAAAACTGTATTTACTCGTGATGGTTTTGATTACCAAGTTTACCACGACCCGGGCATGCCACCTTTGATAGGCTCAGAGATGTCTGATTTATACAAATGGGGATTTTCGTTAGTCGCAATATGGTCAGCTCATTTAGATGAAGATGATGATGTTTTATGGGATATATCTCCTAAAAGCCTCGGCAATATTCAAAGCTTCCCGACGACTTTTTCTCAATATAATGAATTTTATAATCAACTTGAAGGTGGCGATACTAGTACCGGCTATACCGTTAACCCTGTCACTAACCAACCTTATCAAGAGCAACTTGTGCCTCGTGGCGATTATGGCCGGGTATTAGCTGAATTTTGGGCCGACGGGCCTGACTCTGAAACTCCTCCAGGGCATTGGTTTGTTATTCTCAATACAGTAAGCGACCATGATCTACTTGAAAAACGTTGGGCAGGGCAAGGTGAAACTCTTGGCAATTTAGAATGGGATATTAAAACTTATTTTGCCATGGGCGGCACAATGCACGATGCAGCAATTACCGCATGGGGAATAAAAGGGCGCTACGATTACATAAGACCTGTTTCGGCGATTCGAGCGATGGCTGATTTAGGCCAAAGTAGTGATGCACAATTACCTTCTTATCATGTTAACGGTATTTTGCTTGTTGACGACTATATTGAACTTGTGAAAAGTGGTGATAGATTGGCCGGCGAAAATAACGAGCATGTTGGCAAAATTAAAATTTATGGTTGGAAAGGGCCTAAATATATAACGGATCCTGCGACTGATAAAGCGGGCGTTGACTGGATTTTAGCCGAAAACTGGTGGCCTTATCAGCGACCATCATTTGTGACGCCGCCTTTCGCGGGGTACGTTTCAGGACATTCTACTTATTCAAGAGCTGCTGCGGAATTAATGACCGCAATGACCGGCTCGTCATATTTCCCAGGTGGTATGAGCGAGTTTGAAGTGACCGCTAACGATTTTCTCGTTTTTGAACAAGGGCCAAGTGTCAACATGACCCTGCAGTGGGCAACGTACCAAGATGCATCTGATCAATGTAGCTTGTCACGTATTTGGGGCGGAATTCATCCACCTGCTGATGACATACCGGGTCGTTTAATTGGCGAGAAAATTGGCAAAAATAGTTTTGATTTTGTACAGGGGTATTTAAGTCAGTAATTACTCATTCGAAGCTTAGTTCCTGTTATAAATGAGCGTTCTATTTCTAATAATAAAAAGAGAATAATTATAAATGTTAGCGATTCAAAAAAATCTCAGTAAGTCGTTTTATATGCTTTTAAGCTTACCCGCGACAGCGATGGGCTTTGCTTTATCGGTGCAAATATCAGCGCTCAGCTGGATTTTAACCACACAATACGGCCTAGATATTCATGAAGTCGGTCTTGTTTGGGCGGCTGGTCCCATTGCTGGAATTTTAGGGCAAGTTATTGTTGGTATCATTAGTGACAACGTTTGGTTTTGGAATGGTCGTCGTCGTCCGTTTATTCTTATTGGTGGTGTTTTAGCGGGCATGATGCTGTTGGCTTTACCTAACATCGATATTGTTTCTTCAACGCTCGGCATATCTGGTTTGTTAGGTGTCGCCATTGCAGTGGCATTGACTTTAGATTTATCCATTAATATTAGTTTTAACCCAACGCGGGCCATCATTGCCGATGTTACCCCAGAAGGTGATGCCAGGACAAAAGGTTATACTTGGATGCAAACAGTCTCAGGATCCTTTGGTGTTTTAGCTTATGCCGTTGGCGCTACGTGGGGAAATTTTGCGCTTATTTATTTAGGTGCAGGTTTAGTACTTATACTATCAATATTTTCCCCGTTATTTATCACCGAGCCTAAGGTACTGTTATCTAATCAAAGTGATATTATTCAAGAAAAAGTATCCTTTAAAATGGTCTTGATGAATATCAAGCCATTATGGGGGTTTATCGCTTACGATATTTATGCGATGGCGCTACAAATATCAGGCATAAAAACAGATCATTATTGGGCTGAAATTATTGCAGCGATTATCACTTTATATTTTGTGGTAATAACGTTATTTGCTAAAGAAACCAACAGTGATAACAGTATTGGTTTTAGAAAAGTATTAGCCGCTCATTCCTTTAGTTGGATTGGTGTGCAAACCATGTTTGTTTTTATTATTGCCTTTCTTCAAGACAAAATGCCAAGTTTGTCTGATGATGAATTAGGTAAGGTTATCGCGATGAGTTTTTTAATTCTAAGTGCCGTTTCAGCATTGTTACCCGCATTCGTGCTTGAACCCATAGCGAAAAAAGTTGGTCGAGTAAAAACTCACACCTGTTGTATTGCCAGTATGGCAATTGGTTATGGTTTAATTGCGATGTATGGTGATGTTAAAGTCGTGCTCTATTTACTGATGGCATTATTAGGTATTGGTTGGTCAGCTATTATTAGTTTACCGTTCGCCATTATGTCTGAAAAGGTAGAGCAATCACGTATGGGTTTATATATGGGCTTATTTAACTTGTCCGTTGTTTTACCACAATTATTAGTAAGTTTGGCTATCGGGTTATTTATCAGCAAAGTTGCGGATAAAAGTTTAGTCTTTCAAATAAGTGCTGTTGCTCTAGCTATTTCAGCATTGGCTTGGACGAAAGTTCAAGAGCATACAAAAGCATAAACTTTATAAAATGTTGAATCTGACGAAGTGACGAATTGTAAGAGATAAGTATTCAAGAGGTAAGTATGTAAATTACTTATCTCTTGTTCTGTATTGTTTGCCTAACGTTCAGTAAATCTTTATTTTTTTTAATTATTAGTCCTCTATAGACAAGCCCCCCCTAATTAAATTATAAAATGTGCAATCATTTACTTTAGGAATTTACATGAAGGCTTTTCAACGACTCGCATTAATCATTGTATTGGCAATAATTGCTTTAAATACCCAGGCAGAAATTAATCAAAGCACCACCATTAACGATATTCACCTGCAAATGGAAAGTAAACAATTAACCAGCGAGCAATTGGTGCAATTCTATTTACAACGCATTGCAGAATTTGATGATAAAGGTCAGCAATTAAACTCCGTAGTGCAGTTAAATGAAAATGCGCTAGATCAAGCGACAGCACTTGACCGTTATTTCCTTAAGAATGGTTTTAAAGGTAGCTTGCATGGTATTCCTGTTTTGCTTAAAGATAATATCGATACGACAGATGGTATGGCAAATACCGCCGGTTCAGCGGCTTTAGCCAAAAACTACCCCAAAGATGATGCCTTTTTGGTTAAACAACTCAAAGCACAAGGTGCGATAATTCTTGGTAAAACTAATTTGAGTGAATGGGCCAACTTTCGCTCAACGGCTTCATCAAGTGGCTGGAGCGGTCTATACGGGCAAAGTAAAAACCCTTACGACACAACAACCAGCCCTTGTGGCTCAAGTGCTGGCTCAGGTGTCGCTGCTGCTGCACACTTTGCCACCGTGACCATTGGCACTGAAACAGACGGCTCAGTAACTTGTCCGGCAGCAATGAACGGTATTGTTGGCATTAAACCGACGCTAGGAACAGTCAGCCGCGACGGTATTATTCCTATTGCACATAGCCAAGATACTGCTGGTCCTATGGCTCGAAATGTTACAGATGCGGTTATTCTTTTAACGGCAATGGTAAAAGCTGACAAAGATGATCAAGATGTGGTGTCGTCAAATATAGAGTATTTATCACACTTAAAACTTGATGGAGTAAAAGGTAAACGTATAGGTATTGCCCGAAATTTAATGGGTTACCATAAAGGATTAGACAACGTTTTTGAGCAAGCGGTAATCGATTTAAAACAGCAAGGTGCTATTATTGTTGACGAAACTAATTTTGAAAAATCTGAGCAATGGGGAGAAGCTGAATTTGAAGTTTTACTCTATGAATTTAAAGATGAGTTGAATAAATACTTGGCAAAAACCGTTGATGGAATCCCTAAATCATTGAGTGAAATGATTGAGTATAATAAAAAGCATGCTGATATCGAAATGAAGCATTTTGGCCAAGAAATATTTTTAATGGCGCAAGCTAAAGGTCACATCACTGATAAAACGTACCTGGATTCACTTGCTAAAGCTAAAAAATTAACACAAGAGCAAGGGATTGATGCCTTACTTGCAAAGCACAACCTTGACTTAATTATTGCACCTACAACAGGTCCTGCATGGAAAACTGACTGGGTTAATGGTGATCACTATTTAGGCGCAGCATCTTCAGCTGCAGCAATGTCAGGCTACCCTCATATAACGTTGCCAATGGGTTATGTTCATGGTTTACCTGTTGGTTTATCGATGTTTTCAGGAAAATTACAAGAAGGGGTGTTGATTGAAGCCGCTTTTGGCTATGAACAAGCAACGACACATCGAGTTGCACCAAACCTACAGTAATATGTTCGAGTAGAGCCGTAAGCGCTTTAGCTGAAATTGAAACCTATAAAACGGTTTTAGTTTCAGCTGATTTATATTCAAAATAGTCATCATTTAAGTCAGGTAATACGCTTTATCAGACCGCCCACGTTATTTATTCACTTTGCTATTTTAAGAAAATATTCGAAATGATCCACCTCTTGTGTGCATTCGTTTTCCCATATTGGTGCCTTGTGTACAATCTTGTGTAAAATTTGTCATTACGTACTTTGAGCCTCAAAGATGTTATTCCCATCTAAGGGAATAGAATTGTCCCACCAGTGGGAAATACATATTCCCAATCTTTAATGTTTGCGCAAAATCAATCACTTACAGTTTTGGCATGATCCTCGCTATATCTCGGTTAACTTTTATAAATGCTTTACTAAAGATAATCATTATGGACAAGAAACGAGATATTCAAAAAACCGTATGGTGGAAACAACGCAAGGTCATAGGTGTTATTACTGGATTGGCGTTATTTTTTACGTTTTATATGGTCAGTCAAAAATTTACCTCGGCAGATATGCAAGTTAATGCTGATCATTTGATGTATTCAAAGGTATTGCAAGGGCCCTTAACGATAAGTGTTAGTGGTAATGGTGTTTTAGTCCCCGAAAACATCCAGTGGTTGGCGGCTAGAGTGTCAGGTCGAGTAGAACAAGTGGTCATTAAAGCAGGAACGCAAGTTACTGAAGGTGATGTAATTGCTATTTTATCAAACCCTGAACTAGAGCAGAGGGCAGAAGAGACGCGCTGGGATTATGAAGCTTTTTTAGCTCAATCTGAAGCATTGAATGCTGAATTAGCCTCAAGTTTATTACAACAAAAAGCACAAGTGCTGCATGCCCAATTTTCTTACGAGTCAGCAAATTTACAATTAACGGCTGAAACTCAGTTAATAGAAAATAACACCGGTGTGGTCTCAGAAATAAACTTCAAAAAAACCCAAATGAATGTTTCTCAGTTAAAGCGAACTTGGGAAATACAACAACAACTGGCTGCTAAATTCTCATTAACGATGAAAGCTAAAGTTAAGGCCAATGATGCTGAATTAAATAAGTTGTCGAAAGTATTACAGCGAGCAGAAGAACGAGTTGTTGCACTAGAAATCACAGCACCTATGAATGGCATTGTTCAAGAGTCTGATCTTAAGCCGGGCCAACAAATTGCAGTAGGGGGGTTAGTGGCGAAAATAGCAGATCCAAAGAGCTTATTTGCTGAAATTCAACTCTCTGAACTCAACATTGGGGACGTTGCTCTCGGGCAAACAGCCGTGATTGATACCAGAAATGGCAAAGTATCAGGGGAAGTTATCCGCATTGACCCCAATGTGAATAATGGCAATGTGCAAGTCGATATCAGGATATTAGAAACTTTACCTAAGAATGCACGTCCAGATTTAAGTGTTACCGGCAAGATAAATGTCTCCGAACTTGATAATACTTTATACGTTCAACGCCCTGCGTTTGTACGTGCCAACGCCAGCAGTAGTTTATATCGCCTTGATGAAGAAGGATATGCTCGAAAAGTTACGGTGAGTTTAGGGCAAGGTTCAGTGAGTCAAATACAAATAATTTCAGGACTACAGGCAGGTGACGAAATTGTCTTGTCTGACACCACCAATTGGCAAAGCCATAACACAGTTTTATTAAACTAGGTTTGAAAATTACTCATTTTAAAATTTTGCAATAAAACGATCAGCAAATAAATAATCGACATAAAGATAAGGGAATTACGATGAATAGCATTATAGAACTAAGCACTATCGACAAAACATTTTTAACAGATGAAGTAGAAACATTGGCGTTGTCTAGTATTGATCTAACAATTAACAAAGGTGAGTTTGTATCGATAACAGGCCCTTCAGGTTGTGGAAAGTCGACGTTACTTTCTTTATTGGGGCTATTAGATACCAGTTCACAAGGACAATTTGTGTTGAATGGTCATGATACGAGCAACTTATCAAAAAATGAACGTGCAAAAATTAGAAATAGGGAAATTGGATTTATCTTTCAATCGTTTAACTTGATATCTGATCTTGATGTTTATGAAAATGTAGAATTACCGCTGACTTATCGACATGATCTCACTGCTGCTGAAATTAAAACACGAGTCAATGATGCTTTAGCTAAAGTTGATATGGGACACCGAAACAAACACTTCCCTTCGCAGTTATCAGGCGGTCAGCAACAACGTGTCGCCATTGCTAGAGCATTAGCAGGTTCGCCTTCAATTTTACTCGCCGATGAACCAACGGGTAATTTAGACTCTAAAAATGCCCAAATGGTGATGGACATACTGCATGAGTTACACAAAGAAGGGGCAACCATTTGTATGGTAACTCACGACCCTCATTGTGCAGATTCAGCGTCAAGACGTATCAGCTTATTTGATGGTCGAATTGTAGAAGATACCAATTTAGCGAATCAAGCGGCCTAGTTTTTAACGCAAACATTTAACCTAAGCAATTAACCAGAGATTTTATTATGTTTAGAGATATCAAATATGCATGGCGCTTATTATTAAAAACGCCAAGTTTTACCAGCATTACCATTGCCGTGTTAGCCATAGGGCTAGGTTTATCCATTTACATGTTCTCAATAATCAACATGCTAGCCTATAAGCAATTAGATATTCCTCACTATGAGCGTTTAGTGATGGTAGATGCCGTTGTAGATGGTATGGAAAACCAAGGCAACGTTTACGCCCACGATTATGATTACATGAAACAACGTCAGCAAAGTTTTGAAGCTTTTAGTGCTTATATATCCATAAGTTTAAGTTTATCAAATGGCAAAGAAGCCCAGCGTTACGACGGTGCATTTATCGAACCTAAGGCATTCTCACTATTTGGTGGGCAAGCCCATTTGGGTCGAACATTTATTGAAACTGATGTTAAAAAAGCTTTTGTTGATACCGAAAGAAACCCGGATCACTCTGATGCTGTGATAATCAGCTACCAAGTATGGCAGGAGTATTATAATGAAAATCCTGATGTTATTGGCAAAACCGTCCAAGTAAATGGCAAGGTACATACCGTTATAGGCGTAATGAATGAAGGCTTTGCTTACCCGATGAATGAATCTGTTTGGGTACCTATAAAAGTGGCGGCGAATCAGCAGGCTGGTCAAGGTGGTTGGCAGGTGTCCATTGCAGCACTTTTAAAACCTGATGTAACGTTAGAAATGGCGCAGCAAGAGTTAATGACATATTCAAAAGAGCTGACCGAAAAATACCCCGAGAGCAATACCAATGTTTCTGTACATAGTCGAACGTTAGTGAAAATGGTGATGGACAATTCAATGATGATTGTTTATCTACTCACCGGAGCGACCATTTTTATTATGGCATTGGTTATCGCTAATGTGGGCAATTTGATGTTAGCAAGAGCTATGGAACGCAATAAAGAAGTCGCGATTCGCAGCGCGTTAGGTGCGCCGAGAAGTCGAATTATTCGTCAAATGTTATTTGAAACCTTGATTATTTGTTTTATTGGTGGTTTTTTTGGCATTATTCTCGCCGGATGGGGCTTAGATATTACCCGACCATTATTTCAAACGTTTGGCAACGGTGTATCATGGTGGACATTTTCGTTAGGGGCTGAGGAGTTAACTATTGCCGGAAGTATAATCTTTTTAACCGCAATGCTTACCGGTTTATTTCCCGCCATTAAGGCTTCAAATGCTGATATTAATAGTACACTACGAGATGGTACGCGCGGTGCACAAAGTAAAAGTTCGGCAAAACTCACTAAGGTACTAGTTTCCGCTGAAATTTTCTTATCGTGCGCTTTATTAATTCTTGCTGGAGTAATGATTTTTGGTGTGAATGACGCAATTAATGCCGATTATGGTTTTAAACCTAAAGGAATATTAACCGCTCGTTTTACCTTAAATACCGACAACTACAAACGTACCGCTGAAAGAAATGTTTATCATCAACAGTTAATTAATTTGTTGAAACAAGATCCTCGTATTGAAAATGCGACCACGGCTAGCGCATTACCGGGACGTTCTTCTGGCCGACAGTCTATACAAATTGAAGATATGTCGAATCAGAATAAACAATTTCCTCGTTCTTACTTTATGACTATTTCAAAAAATTATTTTGAGTTTCTAGGCGTACCGATATTGGAAGGGCGAGCATTTAATGACGCGGATACAGTAGAAAGTTTACCCGTTGTAATTGTTAGCAGTCGTTTTGCCAAAAAATTCTGGCCAGATAGCAGTGCTATTGGAAAACGCATTAAAACAGAGCCAAATAATCCAGATAGTGAATGGCGAACTATTGTAGGGGTGAGTAATCATTTAATACATTCACAACCTTTTGGTGAAGAGCAGTTTAGGCCTGCTATTTATGTGCCGAATGCTCAATTAGCTTATCAATATCAATATGTTGCGCTGAAAACCACATTGGAACCTTATCAATTACAAAGAACGCTTATTGATACTGCAGCTAAAGTTGATAGTAATATTCCTCTGTATCATGTTTATTCATTAAGTGACCGCCTTGAAAATAGAGTCGGTGCAATGGTATTTGTCGGTAAGATATTTATTATTTTTGGTGTGCTCGCTTTGATCCTTGCTGCTGCCGGTATCTATGGCATCATGAGCCGAAGCGTAACACAGCGTACTCAAGAGTTTGGTGTTCGCCGTGCTTTAGGCGCCATAGATAAAGACATTTATAGACTGTTATTAAAGCAAGGTTTAATTATGCTACTTACGGGGATTAGTATTGGCGCAGTGCTTGGTTATTTGGCGGTAAATGCTTTATCGGGTGTATTAATCACTTTAGCAGGCTATTACTTGGCCGTTACCGTCACTGTTCTATTAGCAATTTCGCTAACTTTTATTGCCGCAACGTTAATCCCTGCTTTTAAAGTACTGAAACTAGAACCCAATAGTGCTTTACGTTACGAATAATAGCTTTTAAAGTAGATTGATAAAAAAGTGAATTTCAATCGTCTTGAAATTCACTTTCGTTATTTTTACCAGCGTTAAATATTTCAAAAAGAGTAATAAAGTATGAGTTATAAAGTTTTACTTGCTGATGATGACGTAAATATTTTGGCTGCATTAAAACTGCAATTAAAAGTGGAAGGCTTTGTCTCTACAGCAGTAACAACGCCTAAAGAAGTCTTAAACTTGCTGAAAGAAGAGTGCTTCGATCTGATTTTGATGGATTTAAATTATCAACGAGATACAACGTCAGGCGATGAAGGGCTAACATTGATCACCGAGATTCGCGAGATAGATACCTTAATCCCCATTGTGGCAATGACAGGCTGGGGCACGATTGATATTGCCGTAAATGCGATGCAACGTGGTGCTAATGACTTTATTGAAAAGCCTTGTGATAATAATCGACTGTTTAATATTCTGAAAAACTTACTTGCCCTAAGAGATAGTCAACATCGTAGTCAAAGGCTAGCCACAGAAAATGAACTACTCAGAACCAGTGCTCAACCACAACACTGGGTTTGCCAATCTGATTCAATGAAACAAGTGATGAATGTTGTCAATAATGTTGCGGCAACGGATATTAATATTTTAATAACCGGGGAAAATGGTACCGGAAAAAGTCAGTTGGCGAATATCATTCATCAATGTTCACAACGAAAAGACGGTAGTTTTATCACGGTGAATATGGGGGCTATTAACGATGCTATTTTTGAATCTGAGCTTTTTGGGCATGTGAAAGGCAGTTTTACCGACGCTAAAGTAAATCGCATTGGCCGCTTTGAATTAGCGGATCAAGGCAGTTTATTTATGGACGAAGTGGCCAACATCCCATTAGGTCAACAAGCTAAGCTGTTAAGAGTCTTAGAAAGTGGCGAATATGAAAAACTGGGCAGTAGCAAAAGCCAAACCGCGTCAGTACGTATTATTAGTGCAACTAATGCGAATTTAGAAGAAATGGTGAGTGATAAAGGTTTTCGACAAGACTTATTGTTTCGCCTTAACAGCATTGAAATTAATATTCCCTCTTTACGTGATCGTTTAGCAGATATCCCCATACTTGCGAATAACTTTTTAGAAAAGTACCGTCATAAATACCAACGTGATATTGAACAAATTTCAATTGCTGCTATGGATAAATTATTAGCGTATCAATGGCCAGGCAATATTCGTGAATTAGACCATTTAATTGAACGTGCAGTATTAATGGCAACATCAAGGGTCTTACAAGCAGATGACCTATTGTTAAAAGCCGGTGCTACTGTCGAGAAAAATTCTTTGCAAAGTCGCGAGAAAAATACCGATTCAGATGATGATTGGGCACAATTATCCATGGAACAAGCAGAAGAAAAGCTTATTGGCCTTGTTATGAAGCGATTTCATGGAAATGCGAAAGAAGCGGCTAAAGCACTGGGTTATAGTAAAAGCGCTTTTTATCGTCGTTTAGATAAATTTGGTTTGTAGGACATGACATAACATGGCGATAGGTCACAGAAGTTTTTCTCAAAAAATATTCTCTTTGGTGTTAGTTGCTGCTATTCCTTCCTATTTGTGTGCCTTGATTTTTTTGTGGAATATTGACTATTCAGCCTATGCGAAAACGTTATTAACGACACTGTTATCTTTAAATGTTTTTGGTTTTGCATGGCTGATTAAACAACAATTAAAGTTTCAATTTCAAACGTTGTCAAATTTAGTAGAAGCGGTTCGTGGCGGCGATTTTACTTTGCGGGGCAAACAACGTTCACTTGATGACCCTTTGACTGAATTAACCGGACAAATCAACTTATTATCGAGTAGCTTAAGTGAGCAAAGGGTTGCTTCAGAAGAAGCTTATCGGTTACTTGATAAAACCATCGCTCATATTAATGTCGCGATTTTTGCTTTTGACGCAAGTAATAAAGTGAAATTAGTGAATCCTGCGGCAGGACGATTATTCGCTTGCCAATATCAACAACTTTTTGGGAAGTCCGCAACTAACTTATCTTTAAGTGATTTTTTAACCGGTGAGCAGTCACAATTAATTGAACATACCTTTCCTGGTGGCAGTGGTCGTTGGCAAATTAGGTTAGACAGCTATCGTGATAAAGGTATTCAAGGAAAACTACTTTTTATTACTGATTTAAAAACAGTACTGCGAGAGGAAGAGCTTAAAGCCTGGAAAAACCTGATCAAGGTTATTAGTCATGAGGTAAATAATTCGCTTTATCCGATTAACTCAATTAGCCAAACTTTAAGTAAGCTGGTAAATCGAGAACCATTAGCGGACGACTGGAAAGAGGATATCAGCGAAGGTTTGTCGGTTATTGGCGAAAGAGCAAATAATTTGACTGACTTTATCAAGCGTTATGCCAAAGTAGCTAAGTTACCTGAGCCCAATAAAAGCATATTTTCAATGTCTCAATTGCTTAACCAGACGGCGATAATTCAGAGTAATCAAAAAGAGATAAATATTGATGAGCACAGCAAGGTGAATATGGAACTCTTTGCTGACCAAAGTATGATGGAACAAGTGATGATCAATTTACTCAAAAATGCGTTAGAGGCAGGTGCGCCAGTAGATTTGTCATGGGGAGAAAATAACAGCACGCAGTGGGTACATATTACAGATAATGGCGTTGGAATCAAAAATCCAGCTAACTTGTTCGTGCCTTTTTATTCAACCAAACCTGAAGGCTCTGGTATTGGCTTAGTGTTATGTCAACAAATTCTCGACAAACATCAAGGTTCAATAACCATTGAAAATAGAAACACGGGGGGATGTTTAGTTAGTCTTCATTTACCTAAAATATTATAAATACATTCGTACAATAGAGATCACATTTCTATAGAGACGAGTTGTTATTCCAATACTAAAATCGATGTAAACCTTAGCAATATGGCTGGTAGGATAATGCTAAAGTCGGTCAATCTATTAAGCGAACAAACTAATCATAAAAAATAATTAGTTGCTCGCTTTATCAATAGACTGGTTTAGCGTTTAAATTCTGAAGTTTTACTCCACTGTGGCCAAACATTTTCTTTGGATAATTCATAACCAATCTCAAAGAATGCTTGCATGTCTTGAACAGAGCCAGACATGTCCCAAGCTTCACTGTATTCATCACATAGGTTGTGATAACACTTACCTAAACTCTCTTTAAGTTTGGCACGCAATGCTTTAGTTGCTTCGTCAGCTGGAGTTTGCCCCGACTTTGCATATAATGCTGGAATACCAATGTTAGCAAAAGCGAAATGATCTGAGCGATAATAAATACCTGCTGCAGGGCGAGGATCACCTGCAATCACGCGGCCTTGTTTTTTTGCTGCTACAGTTAGGAAATCGTCAAGCTCAGATTGACCTAAGCCATATACCGAAACATCACTACTTCGGCCATTAACACCTAATGCATCCATATTAATATTAGCTACAGTTTTAGCTGCTGGGATAATAGGGTTAGCGGCGTAAAACTTAGAGCCTAATAAACCTTGTTCTTCAGCGGTTACTGCCATAATAGTGATAGAACGCTGTGGTGCAACAGGCAGTTTAGCAAACGCTTCGGCGACTTCAATAAGCGCGCCAGTACCTGATGCGTTGTCTACGGCACCATTATAAACTTGGTCACCACTAAGGCTGGTATCTTTGCCCAAATGATCCCAATGCGCGGTATAAAGAATGTGTTCATCAGGTATAGTGCTACCTGGTAAAGTTGCAATGAAGTTATACGAAACAGACTCTTTTACCGTATTCTTTACTGTGATCGAGGCATTTAAATCGCCCATATCAACATGGTAACTACCTTTTGCTGCTTGAGTCTTAGCTTCTTCGAAATTCAAGCCCGCTTTTGCAAATAACTCTTTGGCAACGTCGCTATTAACCCAACCTTCAACGGCAACACGGCCTTTATTTTTATCTTCGCGTACAAAGCCAAACTGAGGCCCCGTCCATGAATGTTCAACTACCGACCAGCCATATGATGCCGGAGCAGTTTCATGAATAATAATGGCGCCTTCTGCGCCTTGACGGCTAGCTTCTTCATACTTGTACGTCCAACGACCATAATAGGTCATTGCATTGCCGTTAAATAACGCAGGATCTTGAGTTGCAAAACCAGGGTCGTTTACTAAAATAACAACCGTTTTACCTTTTACATCTAGGCCTTCGTAATCGTTCCAGTTATATTCTGGAGCGTTAACACCGTAACCAACGAAAACTAATTCAGAGTCTTTAAGCTGCTCAAAATCGCTTATACGGCTAGAGCCCATCACCATCTCAGGTCCGTATTGATAGTCTTTGCCACCAATTGACAATGTCATTTCAGGTGATGCTTCAATTGACACCATAGGTACTGCTTGTAAGAAACTATCACCGTTACCAGGCTTAAAGCCTACCGACGTTAATTGTTTTGTTAAGTAGTCAAGGGTTAGTTCTTCGCCTTTACTTGATGGCGCGCGTCCTTCAAATTCGTCAGAAGCAAGTACTTTGATGTGTTTAATGAGCTGTTCTTTATTAATGCTGTTATAACTAGCAGTAACATCTACGGCAGTATTGTTTTTTACAACATCTTTGCCGCCACAACCACTTAATACAATGAAGGAGAGTAAGGTTAAACCAATTGTTTTTTTCATTTTTTATTCTTATTTTGAGAATGAAGAATGATTATAAACAGATCTTGCAATAGTTAGATAGTTCTCTTGAAAAATTCACGTTTAAAAGACCGTTAACTTAGATTAAGTCGTTATTATTTTTCATACAAAAGCAAGAACCTAAATGCAAATAATGTTTTGCTTAGGGATAGGTGCTTTCGATTTCATTTTGATCAAGTTCTGTCAATAGTTCATCGATTTGGGAATCGAAATCATCGAGTTTGTCTTTTTCGGTGTTGGTTAATTTTTCATAACCTTGGCTGATTATGTTGTCAATTTTTGAAAATATATTTTCTACACCTTTATCATCAATTTTGTTTTTTTCAAAGAGCGAACTAAGTTGTTGATTAAGATCATCGAGAGATTTTTTCTGCTGTGTGGTTAGTTTTGACGTCAGTAAATTTTCACTTTGCTGAAATAGTTTGTCTATATCATCATTCATTATGTCTCCAAGTTGAATATCTTCTGCGCCAAGAAGTTCATCTAGTTTAGTATTAATAGTCTCTAGCTGCTCTTCTTCCATGGGAGTCAGTCTTTTTTCAGCTTGTTCAAAAATATTGTTTATTTTGTCAAATATTACATCAGCAGTTTTTTGCTCATGATCTGATGGGGAGTTTTTACTGAAAATATCATCAAGCTTTTGATAACTCTCATTTAAAATCTTTTGTTGGTTTGGTGTGATATGAGACTGATATATAGCGTCTGCTTGCTCAAACAAGGAATCAATTTTTTGGCTAGTTTTACCAAAATAAGACAGCGACACTTCATCAACGGTTGACAGGGGACTTGCCATAGTTTCACTTTTACTTGGCATATTATTAGTACTTTTAGCCGATTGCACAGTGTTTAAAGGGGCGTCAAAACGATGAGTTATTTGCATATCGATTCTTAATTGTTTTGTTATTTTATATGGATAAATTAACAAAACATTAGACCCAATAACATATCGTTTTGTACCCCAATGTATCTGAATGTACTTGTGTAATATTTCTAATTAAATGGGCATTATTTAATAACGAGTGAGTCATGATGAACCATAAAAGCTGTCGGTTAATTGTACAAGTATTAAAAAGTAGTTTACTTTATCGTTTTACATGTTTATAGTGGCGTCGTTATTTATCCCCCTCTCGTTTATTTAACAGGTTATCCTTTGTGATAATCAATGTTTTGTCTTTCCCTTTCACAGTCAGTCATCACTCAAATTATTAAGCCTAAATTGTTGTCTGAGGTTATCGAGATCTATTTTTTCTTGATCAGATATTTATGAATATCTAAACGTTTTCACACAGTAATATGGCTTTTCTTATTCATGCGCGCTAGCGCAAATTAAAGAGTTTTATTATGTCTTATACATATAAAGGAACGATTTATTCAATTAAATCACCTATTAATTCCATTTCAGTTAACAACTATAATGTTGTCGTTAACGACCAAAATGGCACAAAGTTAATTAAGTTTAGCAATGTAACCGATTCTAAATGTTTTTTAGAATGGGTATATCAAGCTTAGTTGGCAGGTTAAATCAACCCTCAACTAAGCTGTCTTAGCTGAGGGAGATGTTTCAAATTGAGTTTATATTTTAACGTCTAACACCTAACTTCTAACATATCGATTCAATCCAATTTCATGAACTTCACTTGCAAGCATTATGTTACAAAGCCGAGTAAGCTTTTATAAATTGTATGGTTTTTTTACCTCATATTCATCAATTGTTCATTCCCGGAAATTGAGATAAACCGTTAAATTTGGTCCCAATAGGGATTATCCCCTAGTCGTAGCGCAATAAAGTCAATTAAGGATCTGCATCGCTCAGATAAAAATCGTGTTTGTGGATATACCGCATAGGCGTGAATAATAGGTAATTGATAATTATTCATCAGCGGCACGAGTTGCCCGTTTTTAATCGCTTGATAGGTAATAAAGGTGGGTAGATAACAGATACCTTTGCCCTTAATGGCCATTTCTTTTAAAAAGTCACCATTGTTTGCTTTCATTATCGTTTTTAGTTGCACTGAATGATTTACTCCATCAGGAGCCGATAATATAACTTTGTTTTGAATATTGCTTGTTTGACCAATATTACCGTACTGCAAAAAATCATGATTGGCGAGTTGGCTTAACGTGTTAATACTGCCATGTTTTTTAATATAATCGGGGCTGGCGCATAGTACGTGCTTAATGGGAGTTAATCGTTTTGCTTTTAAACTAGAATCTTTTAATTCAGCAATACGTATCGCCAATTCATACCCTTCTGCGAGTAAGTCGATATGTCTGTCAACAAAGTCTATTTGCAAGTTTAATTCTGGATGCAGTTGAGAAAATTCATCAAGCAATGGAGTTAAATGCAGTAAGCCAAAAGATAAAGGCATGGTGATTTTTAAGGTGCCAGATAATGACGTTTTTACTTTAATGGTTTGTGCATTAAGTTCAGCAACTTCATCAATAATACTTATCGCTCGTTGATAGTATAACGACCCCGCTTCAGTTAACGCCGATTTACGTGTCGTTCTCGACAGTAATTGCGTTCCCAACCTATTTTCCAACTCTTTTAGTCGCTTGCTTACCGCTGATTTAGCCATATTCAACTGATCAGCAGCTTTACCTATACCGCCTGCGTCAATAATACGCACGAGTAGAGCCATGTCTTCTAATTGTCCCATAAAACCAATTACCATTGTTCACTTTTAGAGAATTATCTTTTGTAAATATTACTGTTTATTGAAAATTGGTCAACAACTAAAATTCACTTACTGAAACGAAACAGACAAATGATTAACACTCATTCGTATTAATTTTAAACATAGGAACAATCAAATGACTAATCAAGCCAATAATTCAAAAACGAAGTTCATCAACGAGAACACCGTATTACAGCAAATCAGTGCACCTGCAGGACGAGTATTTTTAGCCACTATTTTCTTTATGTCGGGGTTATCTAAAATATCTGGCTATGCGGGAACACAAGGGTATATGGAAGCAATGGGCGTACCCGGCATGTTGCTACCACTAGTGATAGCGCTAGAAGTGATAGGCGGCCTTGCTATTATTCTTGGCTGGAAAACCAAACTCGTTGCATTTGCATTAGCGGGTTTTAGTATTATTTCGGCTCTTTTATTTCACGGGGATTTCTCTGATCAAATGCAAATGGGTATGTTTATGAAGAATGTCGCAATTGCAGGTGGTTTTCTGATGTTAGTTGCTCAAGGCCCCGGTGCTTATGCACTTGACAATCGTATAGCTAAGTAATTGTTATTTGTAGACAAACTTTACCTTCTTACAGCCTTTGGAATTCATTATGAAAAACAGAACGCTAATTAAAGCATTAACAGGTATTGAAACCGCAGACGGCGATGGCGTTAAGTTAACCCGACTTATTGGCTCACCTAAGTTGGACATGCTTGACCCTTTTTTATTACTAGACTGCTTTGAAAGTGACCAAGCAGAAGACTACATCGGCGGCTTTCCTGAGCATCCACACAGAGGATTTGAAACAGTCACCTACCTGCTCAATGGACGAATGCGTCATAAGGATAATGCCGGTCATGAAGGGGTTATTGAACCGGGGGGCGTGCAATGGATGACCGCGGGGCGCGGTATATTACATTCTGAAATGCCCGAGCAAAAAAACGGTCTACTGCAAGGGTTTCAATTGTGGGTAAATCTTCCCCGTAGCGCGAAAATGTCGCTTCCACGTTATCAAGAATATGTACCAGAGAGTATCGGCCTTGAAGAATTGGACAATGGCACAGTTATTAAAGTCATTGCTGGAAAAACAGATAAAGGTACGCTTGGTCCCGTAGTAAATGACTATGTTTTTCCTACCTACATGGATATTAGTTTGCCTGAAAATGGTTGCTTTAGCCAAGCATTAACTAAAGGACACAACGCCTTTATATATGTACTCGAAGGCAATATCGCCATAGGTGAGTTGATTAAAAACAAAGGCAACAATAAGCAGCGAACTCTACAGGCTAAAACCCTAGGAATACTTAGCGATGGTGAACAGGTACAAGTAACTACAACAGGCCAAATAAGCCGGTTTTTATTAATTGCGGGTAGGCCATTAAATGAATCGGTTGCGCGCGGAGGCCCGTTTGTAATGAATAGTCAAAAAGAAATTCGCCAAGCTTATATTGATTTTCAGCGTGGGATTTTTTAATCGCTGGGCTAGACAAACAACACCAAAAACACACTTAATCGAAGTTTAAATTTTTATATTTGGAGTATTAACATGGGATTATTAGTAGCAGGAAAATGGCATGACCAATGGTACGACACTAAATCATCAGGTGGTCATTTTGAACGCAAAGCCCCAAGTTTTCGTAACTGGATAACGGCTGATGGCAGCGCAGGTCCTTCAGGAGTTGGCGGTTTCAAAGCAGAAGCTAATCGTTATCATTTGTATGTTTCTCTTGCTTGCCCTTGGGCACATCGCACGATGATTTATCGCGAACTAAAAGGGTTAAAAGAGATGATTTCAGTCTCTGTGGTAAATGCTTTTATGGGCAGTGAAGGCTGGACTTTTGCTTCTGGTGAAGGTGTCATTGCCGACCCCATTTTTAACGCGAAAAACGCTCATGAAATATATACAGCAGCACAGGCCGATTATACTGGTCGAGTTACGGTGCCTATTCTATGGGATAAAAAAACGCAAACTATTGTGAGTAATGAATCGTCGGAAATTATTCGTATGTTCAACTCAGCATTCGACCAAATAGGTGCGCTACCAGGAGACTTTTCTCCAGCAGATCTTTTAGCTGAAATAGATGAACTAAATCGCTTTATATACCCGAGCATTAATAACGGTGTTTATCGAGCCGGTTTTGCGACGACACAAGAAGCATATAAAGAAGCCGTTGCGGAAGTCTTTTCTGCCTTAGATACCATCGAAAATCGCTTAGCGGAACGTCGTTATCTTACTGGAAATACTATTACCGAGGCTGACTGGCGTTTATTTACGACGTTAGTGCGTTTTGATGCGGTGTATGTTGGCCATTTTAAATGCAACTTAAGTCGAATTATTGATTATCCCAATTTATGGGGCTATTTACGCGACTTATATCAAGTCCCTGGTATTGCTGAGACCGTAAATATGAGTTATATCAAAGCTCACTATTATGGCAGTCACGAAACTATAAATCCGACACGTATAATCCCTAAAGGACCAGTACTAGACTTTAGCAAAGCGCACAATCGAGAATTGATTGGCAAATGGTAATCGTTTGATTATAAATTAAACCAAAGAATGTTTTTAATAAGATTATTGATGAAGCTCTAGTATAAAAGCTCATAATTTTACGGTAGATTATAAGCAACACAGTGGATGAGTTAATTTAATCTACTTATACCAAGTTTTATGGAGAAAGAGACTAAAGTGGATCTTATCAATTATTTGCAAGCTCACTATCTAACTGAGCAAGAGCTGTTAGCGTTAGCAAAAGTCACCGAAAGCGAATTGTTAGCATATCAACAACAAAACGTAATGCCTAGTTGTTCATATACGCTAGAAATGGACTGTAAAAGTGATTCATTCTTTGGTGTGTTCAATGAGAAAAGTAATACACGATACTATGCTAAAGGTTATGTATCTTGGCTTGACGTTATTAAGTCATCGAGTGAACTTCAAGATATTTACACTATCTTTTCTCAGCGGTATAGAGCAGCTGTGGAGCATTTGAAAAGTCTCGGTTATTGCTCGACAGACGAAAAAGTTAACTCAAAGCTTAGTTTGCATATTGAGCAGGAGTGGGGGCATTTTTTAAACGGTACCTACGGTTTATGCACTAAATCTGGATTGCCGGAAGATATTGCAGGTAAGGAAATAGCGATACTGCTCATTAATGAATCTTTGACGCTCGACGACAGTCAAAAAGATCTAGCAGAATTAACTCATGCCGTTGATTTATTAGACGTATCGAGTGCCATGTTTGCGCCTCATGAACGACTTAATAGTTCTAGACACCGTTTGGTGAATGAAGTTCGTCGTGTTTATAAACTTAAATCAAATACAGGGAAAGTATAAATGAACAATGTTAAGCATGACGGTGTTGATCTTTTTCCTTCAAAAGTTGTTTGTATTGGTAGGAATTATGTTGAACATATTAAAGAACTAGACAATGAAATACCTACAGAACCTGTCGTTTTTATTAAACCTAATTCGGCCATTTCTCGTCATGTTGAAAGTAGTCAAAATGAAGAGATACATTACGAAGGTGAAATTTGTTTTATTATTCAGAATAGTAAAATTGCGGGTATAGGTTTTGGCTTAGATTTGACGAAAAGAAATGTGCAAAAAGTCCTTAAAACTAAAGGTTTGCCTTGGGAGCGAGCAAAAGCTTTCGATAAATCGGCAGTGTTTAGTGAATTTGTAACATGTGATGAAGATTATCAAAGTTATAAAATGGAATTATTTATAAATAACAACCTGCAACAATTTGCCAGTTTTGAGCTTATGATCAACAAGCCTGAAGCATTACTGACTGAAGTACAAACTTTTTTAACTCTTGAAGATGGGGACATCCTAATGACAGGAACACCAAAAGGTGTTGGAGTTATAAATTCAGGTGAGTTATTTAGCGCTAAAATATATAAAAATGAAAATATTATCATTGAACAGTCATGGCTTGTTCAGTAATACTTAAATGAAAGCTTAGTGGCAAGGCTGTTAAAGTTAAAAATGTCACAATTCTTTGTGGTTACATCGTGGGAAATTTTAGTCGTTTTTTACTTGGTAGTTCGATGCCATATCGCTATAAAACCTTACATCAGGCATTAACATGAAATTATATCTTTTATTATTATTACCATTGCTTTGCATGAGTTCATTCACTAAATCAAAAGAGATAGCGATCACTTTTGATGACTCTCCACGAAAAGCCATTGGTTATTTTAATGGCCCTGAACGTGCCATTAAATTAATAGAGCAATTAAAAAGTCATAACGTTGCCCAGGTAGCATTCTTTTCTAATAGTGTCAGGCTCAATACCGAAGGTATACAAAGACTGGAAACTTATAGCCAAGCGGGTCATATCATTGCTAATCATACTGATAATCATCCTGACTTTAATAAAGTCAGTTTGGATGAGTACGTTCAAAATTTTTTACTTGCGGACACAAAGCTAAGTCAATTCAAGAACTTCAAAAAACTTTTTCGTTTTCCTTACCTTAGAGATGGCGATAATCATCAAAAACGACAAGGCATGCGGTCCGTTCTGAAAGAACATGGTTATATCAATGCTTATATTACGTTAAATAATTACGACTGGTATATTGAAAAGCTCTTTCAAAACGCGGTAAAAAAAGGTGTTTCGATAGACTTTGACCGACTTCGTCAGTTTTACGTACAAGTGATGATGGAAAGCATTGAATATTATGACGAAATGGCAAATAAACACTTAGGACGTTCTCCTAAACATATATTACTTCTGCATGAAATGGACATCTCTGCGTTATTTATTGGTGATTTAGTCGATGAACTTCGCCGTACTGGGTGGAAAATAATTACGCCGGAACAGGCGTATTCTGATGAAATAGCTCAGTATCAACCTGAACAAATTTTCCGTTATAATCCCGGACGAATTGGTGAAATTGCGCGAGATAAAGGACAAAAAAAAGGGCTGTGGCACAAAACATTGGATGAAGAGTATTTAGATAAACGATTTACAGCAGAAGTAGTAAACCCTCAGTAGGATAGTTATTTGACCTATCCTTTTTAGAATAAAATACCGTGTATCATTCACTATTGAATTTTTAGGCAACTTTTTCAGTGATGTCGTCTATTATTTAATGTTAACTTTATATCTAAAAGTTAACATTAATATTTGCAATGAGATAGCGAGGTTTATTATGGAATTAGGTGCCTTTTCAGTGAGTTTAGCGGTAAAAGATATTGAAGTTTCAAAAGTGTTTTACCAGAATATAGGCTTTAAAGTTATTGGCGGCGATCAAACTAAAAATTGGTTAATACTTAAGAGTGGCGACCATACTATTGGTCTATTTCAAGGAATGTTTGAAAGTAACATCATGACTTTTAATCCTGGTTGGGATAAAAATTGCGAAACTCAAAAATCATTTACCGATGTTAGAGATATTGTAAAAGAGCTTGAAGCTAAAGGGGTTACTATTGAACATAAATCGATTACCGGTGAAAGTGGCCCATCGAACTTTTCTGTTAAAGACCCTGATGGCAATTCAATTCTGTTTGATCAACATGTATAGTTACAGCTGATGATTATAACTTTATATGATAATGGGGTTTTCTCTTGAGCCACAATGAGTCTGATAATACATTAAGAAGTCATTATGCTATTTAATCTAGTTACCACATAATAATATGACCCTTCCAAAAGTAATTGCAATTAGTGGGGCTTCGGGCTCAGGAAAGACCACCAGTATTAAACAATTAGCTAAGAAATTTGAATGCTCTTTCTTACTATTTGACGACCATACAAATAAAGACACTTATCCGAAAGATATGAAAGCTTGGCTTGAAGATGGCGCTAATGTTTCTTTAATCGATACACCTGATTTTGTCATCGCGTTACATGAACTTCTATCAAATAATAATAGTCCTTATATTTTTATCGAAGAACCTTTCGGTAAAGAACGTGATTCTATATCTGCTTTAATCGATTATGTTGTCTTGCTTGATCAACCATTAGAGCTTTGTCTTGTTCGTATTGTAAAAAGACATCTTGAAAACCCAGGGCCTGATTCACTAAATTCCATTGCTAGTTTTTTACATAAATATGAAGAATACTTTCGGATTATTTATAAATCATGCGTTGAACAAGTTAAAAAAAATGCTGACCTAATCATCGATGAAGTGACTTCTATCGAAGAGACGACAAACGTTATAAGTCATTGGTTAGAGAAAAATGCTCGCTAGTCAATTTTTTAATCTTAGTTAAATTCAGTTTACATTAGCAAAAAATCACATTATCAATCTCTTGCCATAATGATGGGCAGATATTAAAAATAAGGCTTACATCTCGATGGTTCAACTTAGAAACTTTACTGATTTAGATGCCGACTTGTTAGTTGTTTATCTTAATAATGAAGAGGTGACAAAACATGTGACCGCTGCCATTCCACAGCCTTATACAAAAAAGGATGCTCAGTGGTGGATAAATAATTACAGGAACTCAGAACATACTAAAGCAATAGAGTTTAACGGGAAGTTCGTTGGCTGTATTTCGATAACCGTTGGCGATTTTGAATATAATTGTGGTGCAGAGTTAGGTTATTGGATTGGTCGTGAATTTTGGAACCAAGGTATAGCAACCCAAGCGGTGAGAACTTTTACTGAAACTGTCTTTCAAAAGACCAACATTGTCAGATTATTTGTATCTGTTGTTTCTCTTAATGTTGCTTCTATAAAAGTATTAGAGAAAAACGGTTATGCCCTTGAAGGTGTATTGAAAAAAGCATCATATAAAAATGGTGAGTATTTTGACGAACATTTACTGTCGAAAATTAATATTTAATCACCGGATTATCTCAACAGAAGAAGTGCAGGCTCATGTAATATCATGATTAATTTTTACCTTTCTGTTTTTTACACCTGTAGATATACGTTAGAAAGCGATCAGTTATCAATAATTGATTCTTGAATTACATGATTTATTTTATCTAATGTTTCTGGGGATTTAGCTAAATATTTTTTACTGATATAGATACCAAATGGTTTTTCTATTCCGATATGTTTCTGAAACTGACTTAACTTTATATTGTCTCGTTTCATTGCTTCTTCAAAAACTAACTCTGCTATAAAGACAGCATCAACTCTAGCCTTGAGTAACATTTGTGGTAGCTTGTTAAGCTTCATTGCTGGCACGACGGAAAAATTATTTTTTATCAACCATTTATGAGTGTTGGTTTTGAAGTGACTACTGACTTTTGCTTTTCGTTTGAAGCTTTTATCGCTAGGAGTTAATTTGGCATCATTGCGTAAATACCAACACCAACGATTTATCATTAACGGTTTTGTAAATGTAGCGATATAATCTCTTTCGTCATTTTGAGATATGAGTAAAATCGCATCTCCTCGACCCTGTTCAAGCTCATGTAAAGCTTTAGCATAGTTAGGTAAAATACGGTAGTTAACACTTATTTCTGCTTGTTTAAAAACCTTATTCGCAAGGTCAATCCCTATTCCTGAAATCTGGTTATCATTTTCAAATGTATAAGGGGGGAAGTTGGGCACTAAAACCTCAAGGTGTGTTTTAGCGCTAGCATCTGGCAGGGCAGTGATTATAAATATAAAATTAATTGCTAAGGTTCTTTTAAACCATTGCACAATATTTAAAGTGCCCACTAAAAAATACCTCACCGTGAATTATAAATTAAGTGTGATGTCCTGCTTTAATCTTAGGCAATGTATTGAGATAAGTCTCTATTAGACATTATAGTTGTTTTAAATAGCAGTTTAAGGGAATCATATTTATTGTTCCGTCGTAAACCAGCCAAACGAGTGAGACCAGAATAGGGGGGTCATAAGCCGTTTCTTCTGAATATTTTTACTACGGTAAACCTAGATGATTATCGGTCAGTATGTAGAAGTCATAAAATATCTGAAGATTTTATAGCGTTGTAATTTGTTTTTAGTACGTTCTCTTATTTTAAGAATAGAAATGAGCCTATATTCTAATTTCTTAACTTAACTTTTGTTATTGCATTTTATGCTTAGAATATATTTTTTCCATGACGCCATTAAGTTTTAACTCTGTTATGACTTCATTCACCGCATCTTTTAATGACGGGTCTTTAAAAGCCATATGCGAATAGACATAAGGCCACAAGTAATGCACATCAAAATTATCATAAGCAACGTTTTGAGTGTTTTTGTAATTTTTACTGTGTAAGTCATACAAGAATATGTTGATATCACCGACCCTAATATCTTTTTTTCCCGACAACATTAGCAGAGTTGTGTCTTTTGGATGAGCATGCTCTGAATATGTATAGTTTTTTTTAGCCATCTGTTTATAGTCATTCCCGAGAAAGTCGGTAGCACCTTGATAAGCTGCAATAGATTTTCCTTGTAAGTCAGATACATTATTGATTGTTAACTGGGCTGACTTTTTCGAAACGGCAACGTCCCTATATCGAAATAAAGGCTCTGACAAATAAGCATTTACCTTTGAATTAGGAAAAATATTACAAGCAACATCAATTGATTTTCCAAGGTTGATTTCATGTAATATTCGATGATTACTCATAAATACATATTCAACTTTGTATTTCGGCAATTGTTTGAATATTTCGTCAACGACTTCGATAAATATACCTTTATTGCCACTTTCAATAAAGAAAGGAGGAAAGTTACCCACACCTACTTTTATTACTTGTTGCGCCAATGATGTTGCAGAGGTCGTTAGTAAGTAGACAACCAAAAGACAATTAAATAATTTTCGCATGTATATTTTTAGCACTTATATAATGACCATTAATAGACAATTAGCTCAAAGTATAGGTAATTATTAATAAAGAAAAATAGTTATCTAAGTATAAAAACTAAACCCATTTGAGCTGAGGTAATACCACTTACCTTTTGTTTTAGCATTTCCTGTGCTATTTGTCCTTTTTAATTTCAGTATTTGCTGAAAGTACCCTATGTTTTATCAATGCTTATGTTCAAACGTGCTCTGTTGCTCTTGTTTATAGCTATAGAGATTGGTTTTATGGTTAACTTAAGTGGAGTCTCTTTAATTTACAATATTAATTTTATTAACCAAATAAGTGCAAATGATTGGCAACGTTTAATTAATTTATCATTGTATAAAACACTTGCTTTTAAAGGTGCGATTAAAAATAATTTGCCAACAAGTGCAAAAACATATGCTAACGTATCAACAATAATGTCAGCAGTTACTACCTTTCAAAGCATAGCTTTTATTTCAAAGGTTAATAAAATTAAGAAGATATAATGAATCAACCTTTTTCCCAAGCATGTGAAAATAACAAGCGACCAATTTTAAGTATTTTAAGTAAAGCATTTACCCATTCAAAGCATGTTTTAGAAATTGGTTCTGGAACGGGGCAACATGCCGTTTTCTTTGGGCAGCAACTACCTTACCTTACTTGGCAAACAAGTGATTTGTTGAGTAACCACCAAGGGATTAACATGTGGCTTGATGAAGCCGCTTTAAAAAATGTCCAAAAGCCTATTGTAATTGATTTAAATAAAGCTTGGTTGATGCCCGAAAATAACCTACGCGTAGATGGCTTATATACTGCCAATACTCTGCATATAATAAGTTGGCCATTAGTGGTTAAGTTTTTTGACGGTATTTCGCAATATTTATCGGCCCAAGCAAAAGTTTGTATATACGGTCCGTTTAATTATCAAGGCGAATTCACTAGCGAAAGTAATGCTAATTTTGATCAGTGGCTGAAAGAAAGAGATGTAAATAGTGGTATTCGCGATATCGAAGCTATTTTAATATTAGCAAATTCAGCAGGTCTGGACTTAATTGACGATCATGAAATGCCAGCTAACAATCGTCTCTTGGTTTTTTCAAAAAGATAAATATGTACTTTATTTCTTTTTAGGGATTTCACTCCCAGCTTATTTGTCAGTTAACTGACAAATAAGCTGTCATCTGTATTGCCAATTATTGTGCTGTTGCTGGCTCACTTACCATAATGGACTCTTTTTGTTGCTTGTCTTCAACACTACCTTTGAAGCGAATTAAAATAAATAATACTGCAACACTGACTATAACTGAAAATATACTGGCTTCAGGGCCAAAGTCTCCGCCTGTTAGCCATTGTTCTTTGCCATGAAAAATAGGTTTCAACCAACCGCTCTTTTCAAAGCCGCTGACACTAAAACCCAAAATGTCACCTTGTGCCCAATTCCAGCCGAGATGCAAACCAATAGGCAGGGCAAGGCTTCGTGTTTTTAGGTAAGCGAGTCCAAAAATTAAGGAGATCAAAAATAGATCTAAAGTGGCAAATAATTGCGTTAACCCGTCCATGCCGGGGTTTCCCCAATGACCAAGGGCAAATAAAGAGGCCATTAGAATTTGTGCCCACCAAACACCAATACCATCTATCAATCGTTGAAATATAAAACCCCGATGTAATATCTCTTCCATTAATGAGCCGATTAAAAACAGGTAAAGCCCATAGCTAAGTCCTTGCAGACTCCGCTCTGCATCTAATTCAAACGTCACACCGCCAATCATCCAAATCATGCCTGCAGTAACAAGTAACATAGTTATGCCAACTAAGGTTCCGCTGATTAGCCCTTTAAACCAGCGTAGGTTTATGGCAAAACCGACATCGGCAAAGGTTTCTTTGCGTAGTAAAATACAAATCCAAGTCACTAATAAAAGCAGTAAAAAGGAAACTGGCTCTAGCCATGCTTCGCTAAACCCTAATTCGCCGAGCCCGAGCTTAATTGGTTTGTAAATTGGCTGGGTTAATATAACCAGACCAATAAAAAGTAAAATCCACCAGCCATTACGGATCTTATTATTATTGTTAAAAAATATTTTTTTCATTTGAATTTTCTCTAAAATCATGATGGTTTTGATTAAAGGTTAACCGCTAAAAGCTAACCGTTCCTTTAGTAGGCGTAGGACAAAGATCTAAAGTTAGTGCTAATCCTTAAAGCTTTGCGATCCGAGCTTTTATGCGTTCAACTCGACGTAGGTCTTGTTCACTCTCTTTCAATTTATTCAATATCATCACTTGTGCTGTATTAAGAGCGTTTTCACTTTGCACACGAATATCAGGGATAACACCTTTGCCTTCCCAATTCGTTTTAGTTATTGAGTTAAGTGAACGTTCACTTGGAATGAATACTTCAAAATGTGGTGATAAGCGTATGAAATCACCTGGATGTGCTCCGCCACCTGTTGTTGCGCCAATAATTGTTGCTCTCTTAAGGTGCTTCAGTGTATATGCGAAATCTTCTGCGGCAGAATAGGTATCTTGGCTGGTAAGTATATAAAGATCCCTCTTCTGTCCGTAGCGTTTACCTCTAACCGAATTTGATGACCACATCTGTTCACTAACATTTCCTTCGCGGTCCAACATATCACTTAAGTGAGTACGCTTATCTAAGAAATAACTCGCTAATAAGGCAACTGTATCTGGATCCCCACCACGGGAAAATCTTAAATCGATAATTAATGCTTCGGTATTGGAAACCGTAGTCATTGCGGCGGCTATAGTTTCAGCAGCATGCTCAGTATCGGCAAACATAGATAACTCAAGATAACCAATATTAAATGAAAAACGTTCAATCTTTTCAATGCCCCAATTAAGCGAACGCATCATCTTTAATTGTGCATTTTTTTCCAGCTTAGTCTGTTCGGGATCATTAGATGGGCTTGGCACTTCATGTTCACTGTATGACAAGACCAAATGTCCATCGTTTGTCACAGAGCTTAATTGTTCATTTAAGATCTTTTCGAGCTTTTGTGAACTGATGATATTGTGGTAATCACCATTAGTTTCTTTCTCTCGCACCAAACGTTCAAATGCTTTTGCTTTGTCCGGAAAAATATAGCTTTGATTCATTTTTATTATTAGTTGATTGATAACACCTTGTTTCTGCTTAACAGTGATCGATTTATCTGCTTGTTGGCGGGTGTATTGATCCGCATTGCTAATTCCAGTAAAAGTGAAGCTGACGGCTAGTGCAATAACACCGGTACGGATATGATTTGTTATACATGATGTAGGTTTTATTGTTTTCATAATATAATTTATTCCTCAGACTCATTTATTTTTTGTGTTGTTTTACTACTAATATTTATCAGAAAAGACATTACTTAATTGAAGTTCACACTTCTTATTAACTTTTTTGACCTCGACTACTAACCCTAACTTAGTTTGGCTACGTACTGGCTGTGGTGGTCAGAAGGTATTGATAGTATGCCAATCGTTGTTCACCTTATTATTTTCTAATTGTCATTTTTTTTTCACTTAAAATTGAAGTATGCTTGTCTACTAAAAATTTCCAAGGCGGTAAAATGAGGTTCATCAAACTTTCTGACTTTAAAATACGCTACGTGCTGACCGCCATTTTTTATCTAATAGCCAGTGTCATATTGGTTAAATCGATTAACTTTTTGGGGGTAATGCTCTGGGGGTTAGACTTCTTAAATTGGTGGCCTATGGGCCAATCTGTATTATTCGGTCTTGGCGGGGTACCAGATTCAACACTATCAACTTACAGTTCTGGGCTTGCTCTTGAATTAACCGTGCCAGGTTTAGGGACTTATTTAGAGACCCATTGGTTAACTCGGGCAGGATTATCATTAATCACTATGGTGGTGTTCTTAACTATTCTCGGTACTTTCAGACGGATGTTGATCACTGTAGATGTTAAACAGCCTTTTGATTTCGCTAATATTCGCCGAGTACAATTTATCATTGTACTTATTCTGATCGAAATCTTTGGTCTTGATTATTTGCGCACAAAAAGCATGGAGCCTGTTAAAGCATTAGTTAGTCAAATGAATAATTCTTTAATAGCTACAGACAGCAGTTATCAAAATGCCGATGCGTATGCCTATGTATTGCTTTTGTTATTATTGACTTTACTGGCTGTGTTTCGTCGAGGTGTGGCTTTGCTTCAACAACAAAGAGATTTAGAGAAACAGTTGTATCAAAAACGAAAGCTCGAAGCTGTTGGTACCTTAGCCAGTGGTATTGGTCATGACTTTAATAACATACTCACTTCTATTATCGGTTATGCTGAATTGGCAAAATCAGAACAAAAACCTGAAGATATTCACTTTGCTTTAGACCGGGTGCTGGACTCTTCTTATCGGGCAAAGCGATTAACTCAGCAAATTAGAGCCATTGGTGGACAGCAGCAAGTTACGGATCAAGAAGAATTCATTGATCTTAAAAATGAAGTAAATGAGTTGCTGTTATCAATTGCACCTACCATACCTTTAAATATTCGCGTGCTAAAACAATTCGACCAACAAAAACGTTATGAAATAATTGCCGATCCTACCAAGATATATCAAGTATTATTAAACCTCTGTACTAACGCCTTACAAGCAATGGCATCTGAACAAGGTCAATTAAGTATCGATATTTATGATAAAAATCATGGTGAACAAGCAGGTTATTGTCTATCAATAAAAGACAATGGTTGCGGTATGAACAAAGAGCAACAGGAACACATTTTTGAACCTTACTTTACTACTCGAAAACAGCAAGGCGGTACTGGCTTAGGTTTATCTTTATGTTATCGCATCATTGAAGGCTGTTTCGGGCACATCACTATTTCAAGCGAATTGAATCAAGGAAGTTGTTTTAATATCTGGTTACCTAAAGCCACGTCTAACCAACAACAGTTAGAAAAAGTAACACAAAATAATCGCATACTTTTACTTGATGACGACAAATCAGTGCTTAATTTGGTAAAGAGAAAGTTATCGGGGTTAGGTTATCAGGTAACAGCATTTACCGATTGCAATGAAGCATTAACTACTTTTAGTTGTGCGCCTGACAACTTTGATTTATTGATCTCAGACTTAAATATGCCGCAAATGACTGGCGTACAATTTACCGAAAAGGTTCAAGCTATTAGTGCTGATAAACCGGTCATTATTATAACCGCAACACCAGAACAAGTAGAGCTTGGTAGTGCTTTAGTCGTTGTTAATGCGGTTATCTCTAAACCGATTGCCTTTAGTGAATTACAGAGTGCAATGATTGGCGCTTTTGATAAATAAAATAAAGTTAAAAAGCAAAATATATGACAAAGCGAAGATTTAGCCCGAAAAACGGTAACCAATTCCTGATACTGTCTCAAGGTGTTTTCCTGCCTCACCGAGTTTCTTTCGCAATTTATAGATTTGGTTATCAATAGCACGATCGGTAATGTAGTAATTGTCTCCTTTACTGTGAGAAATGAGCGCATCTCGTGAAAACACACGATTAAGCGATGACATTAAGAGAAAAAGAATATCAAACTCCATTTTTTGCAGTGCGATCAACTCACCGTTTAGTGTAACTTGACGAGAAGGCACATCAATAACAACGCCGAAATGTGAAACGCCTTCACTTGATACGGGGTCAGATATTCCCGGTTGTCGTCGTAAATTGGCCTTTATCCGCGCCACTAAAAGGCGAGGATTAAATGGTTTAGCAATGTAATCATCCGCAAAACTTGCTAGGCCTTTTTCCATATCACTGACATCTATCAAATCGGTTAACATAATGATCATAGGCATGTTTTTATGGTGGTGCTCAAGCAATCTTTCACAAAATTGATAGCCATTTATACCGGGCAATTCAATATCAAGCAGAATTAAATCCGGCTTTTCAATATTACAGTGTGATAATGCGTCTTCGGCACTGCCAACACCCGTTACTGAATAATTTTCTTTTTGCAATATATAGGTAACCATTTCACGTATATGGTCGTCATCTTCAACTATTAATATTGTATCCATTGTGCTCTTTCTGATTTAGTTCGTATGCTCACATCGACTAGATATAAGAAATAGGTAAGTACTTTATTGTGTTATCAGCAACATTACCATTTTTGTCTATAATTAATTAAATTAGAGCATTTAAACAATAATCTGGGACTTATATGTATAGCAATAAAAAGGGAACACTATTGTTATTCATTGTATTTAACCTATTGATTTTTAATTCATCCCAAGCGAAAGAACCTAATATTGACAAGCCAATAAAAATAATTTTAAACGATTGGACTAGCCAAATCGTTTTATCTCATATTACTGCCGGAATTTTTAAAAAAATGGGATATACCATTACTTTCACTCAAAAAAGTAGTGGTACCCAATGGGGAGCACTACAGCGGGGGTTAGGCCATGTGCAAATGGAAGTATGGCAAGGGACAATGGAGAAAATGTATAACCGAATGATTAATACCGGCGGCATTATTGATGCTGGTTCACATGATGCGAAAACACGTGAAGAATGGTGGTTCCCGGATTATGTGCTAGACGTTTGTCCGGGGTTACCTGACTGGAGGGCACTCAATGATTGTTCTCACCTATTTAAAACTAAAGAAACTGCTCCAAGAGGGCGTTATTTAGGCGGCCCTTGGGAAAAACCCGATGGAGCAAAAATAAGAGCTTTAGGGCTCTATTTTAAAGTGGTCACCGCTAAGAATGGTGATGCACTATGGGAAGAACTAGATAAAGCTATTAACAATAAAAAGCCGATAATTTTATTTAATTGGACACCTAACTGGGTTGAAGCAAAATATAAAGGACAGTTTGTCGAGTTTCCAAGTTATCACCCTGATTGTGAAACAAAACCGGAATGGGGCGTAAACAAGGAGTTTTTGTACGATTGCGGTAACCCGACAAATGGCTGGTTAAAAAAGGTGGCTTGGCACCAAATGCCAACAAAATGGCCGTGCGCATTTGAAACACTTTTGAAAATCAACTTTACCAACGCGATGTTAGCAAATTTGGCTTACCAAGTGGATGTAAAGCAATTCACTTATCAACAAGTAGCAAAACAGTGGTTGGCAGACAACCAAGATAAATGGAATCCTTGGATTTCAACGTCGTGCTTAATTAACAACCAAAAAATGGATGAAGTTGAGTGAAAAACAATAAAATATCAATGAATCACTCCATAGGTTTTACTTTATTACGTGGTGTTTTTTCTATCTACATTATTGTCGCAATTCTTGTCACTTTGGCACATATGGCAACGGAATACTTTAATGTAAAAAAAATGATTGAAAATGATCTTATTCTTTATCAAACCACTTATGAGACCCCCTTATCTGATGCGCTTTGGGATGTTGACGAAAATCGTATAAAAACCATTATCGATGGGGTTATTAAGTTACCTTCAATTACATCTGTGCAAATATTAGATACAGACAATAATATAATAGCGGCACGAAATAGTACGAGCCATGTCCCCGCTAACGAAATGGTTACTGCTAATTTTTTGATAGAGCACCGTTTCGATATTGGATATCATCGCGAAAATGAAAACTCACAGGTTGGTGTTGGGGTATTCTATTCAAATAGGGATGTTGTATTGAGTAAGCTAAGTACAGGCTTTACATTGATTATTATCAACTCAATAATTAAAACACTTGCGCTTTGGGGAATATTTCTTTGGCTAGTGAAACCTATGTTAATTAAGCCACTTGAGAAATTTAGCAATGCCGTTGAAGCGTTAAATGTTGACGATTTGCATAAATTTAATATAGAAATTGACTCTGCTAATAGAAATGAATTAAACGTGCTTGCCGATAGTTTTAATCATATGGCCTTGCGTCTTAGTTGTTCGCTTCAAGAACTTAAAAAAAGTAGCTTTGCGCTTAATCATGCGAACAATTATCTTCAACAGTTACTGTTAAGTGCTCAAGAAATGATGCAGGTAACTACTAAAGAAGCGTTATTTGAACAGTACGTGCAGTACTTACATAAGGGCATCGAAATATCTCAATGTAATGAGTTAAATTTTGTCTATTTAAATAGAACAAATAAAAGTGACAATGAATTTGTCAGTGTAGATCAACAATTGAACTTTCGAACTAAAGATGGGGGGGCATTCATTGGTTTTAACAAATTCAATGAAGATACGTTAGAAAGACTACCCGCAAAATATGTTCAGTTAGACAGGCACGCTATTATCAAACTCAGCGCAGTATCATCTGAACTTGTTATTCCATTCAAATCTAAAAACAAAGTGCTGGGGGGAATAACATTAAGCTCACTAAAAGGTATAACTTTATCTTCGGCAGATAGCTCGTATATAGAAACGTTGACTCAGCTCTTAGTTCTTATTTTTAATCAACTTGATAATCAGCAATTTTTGGAATTTCAAGTCAAAAAACGCACATGTGAACTCGAAGGTTCATATCAAAAAATAGAACAAAAAGCATTGGAATTGGAAAGGGTCAGCCATTATAAAACACAATTTCTCGCCAACATGAGTCACGAAATACGTACACCAATGAATGGCATATTTGGTTCTTTACAAATATTACAAAACTCAGTGGATAATAAAGAAACACATGAACTTATTTTAACCGCATTATCGTCATGTAAAAGTTTGTTAACCATCCTTAATGATATTTTAGATTTTTCTAAAATTGAGACGGGGACAGTGGAGTTTGAGTCTAATTATTTCGATTTAATGAAACTTCTACAAAGTATTTACAAAGAGTTTGAGCCCATAGCTGCTGAAAATTCAACCAAGTTAGCATTGAATTTTAATGATAACTTCCATCAATATTGGATCGGTGATGAAACTAGAATAAAACAGATGTTGATTAATATTGTCTCTAACGCAGTTAAATTTACTCATGGGGGTAGTATTAATATTAATATTTCCAGTTCACGCGAAATAATTGTCGAAGTGAACGACACTGGAATAGGCATATCTGAAGAGGCTTTAGCTCGTATTTTTGAGCATTTTGAACAAGCAGACAAATCGACCACAAGAAAATATGGGGGAACGGGGTTAGGGTTAAATATCGCCTTTAATTTAGCTAAAATGATGGGGGGAAATATCGAAGTACAAAGTCAACTAGATGAAGGAAGTATATTTGTTATTCATTTGCCGTTAGTTAAAACCAGCAGCCAAAAAATATCGAAAGAATCAGAAACATTGATAACACCTGAATTAAGCCATGTTACTGCATTACTTGCCGAGGATTCTGCAATTAATAGAACTATTTTTAATAAGTTAATGGCACCAACGAAGGTGAATATAGTCGTCGCAAAAAATGGATCTGAATGTCTTGAGCTGTTCAACATTCATCAGCCAGATATCATATTTATGGACATTCAAATGCCGATTATGGATGGTGTTGAAGCTTGTAAAATCATTCGCGAAAGCTCCAGTCTTCCGATCATCGCTATTACTGCCAATGTAATGAGTGATGATGTTAAGTTATACCAAGAGATAGGGTTTGACTGCATATTAAGTAAGCCCGTGGAATTACGCGATCTATATGAAGCTTGTGCAAAACACTTAAAGTAGTAAAATTGAGCGTTTTACACCAATACTTAACGGCTATACTCAATTATCGAATTTCTAAAAGAGTTACTTCAAAAATGAGTAATGAGCCTGGAGTTATCTTACCTGCGGCTCTGTTGCCGTATGCTAAATTTGAAGGAATAAAGAATTTGAATTTATCACCTACTACCATTAATTGAACTCCTTCAGTCCAACCACTTATCACTTGTTTTAAACCAAAACTGATGGGTTCATTACGATCTACTGAACTATCAAATACTGTACCGTCTAATAAAGACCCATGATAATGCACTTTTACTTTCGAATTTATTGATGGGTGCTGTGTTCCGTCGCCTTGTTCTAATACTAGATATTGCAAACCAGAAGCCGTTTCAACGACATTTTCAACCGTTTTATTTTGTGATAAAAAATCTTTACCGATAGTAATATTTTTAATCGCTGCTTTTTTATTATTTGAATTTTTAGTGAAAAAGTATAGTGCTAATGCAATAACTATAACCACAACAATATATTTCATAACTCGTCTCATTAATTTACATATTTGTACATTCTAGCATTTGATTCTTTCGAAAATAAAATTTAAATAGACTACCCAGATAAATCGATATATTTATTCATAACAGGTGAACAACCTTGAACACTAGAATTTATTGATCAGCGCTTATACAATACTGTGTGAAACGATAAATAAAGGTAAAGCTCCTGTGTCTGAGAAAGTAATTAAATTTGAATTTGAAAAACACAATAAAAACAGTATTCGATATAAAGAAGTACCTGAAAACGGTATGCCACCTGTTTTAGGGTCTATATACGTGCAAAAGTGGTTTGCGGGCGATAATAAAAACATCGAAATAACGATTAAGACAAAAGACTAATGCCAAATGAACCAAGTCAAATGAACCAAGTGGAAAACAAGCAATATTCCATTGCGCAATTAGGTAATGCCGTATTAAGACAAAGAGCGGTTGAAGTTGACAATATACTGGCCGATGATTGCCAGCAATTAATTAGTCAAATGATGTTGGCAGTATCAGAAGCCGGCGGTGTAGGCATTGCTGCACCACAAGTTCATCAAAGTGTGCGCATTTTTATTATGTGCTCTAAACCCAACGCTCGTTATCCTGACGCACCATTAATGCCGCCAACAGCAATTATTAATCCTGAAATATTGCGTTATTCCAGTGATAAAGTAAAAGGTTGGGAAGGCTGCTTAAGTGTACCAAGCATGCGTGGGTTTGTACCGAGGCATAGCCAAATTACCGTTCGTTATTTTGACCAAGAAGGCCATGAGCAGCAGAAAGAATTAACTGGCTTTATTGCTCGTATTTTTCAGCATGAATTAGACCATTTAAACGGGCTAACTTTTATTGACCAATTGGAGTCAGCGACAGATTTGATCAGTGAAGAAGAGTGGTATTTACAGTTCGCTGTTAAATAACGTTAAAGATAAAATGTATTTGTTAAAATTCAATTGTTTACGGTGAATTTTAAAAATAACGTTAATAAAGTTAATGTGGATCAAAGGCTAATGTTTTATTTATAATAATATCGTTATGGGGCTACAAGTGCTGTCTTGATAGCATTTATATTTTGAAAAGTCGTTGTTTTCAAAATACAAAACTTTAAAGGATATTTCTATGTATAAAACAATTATTTGCGCAATAGAAGCGAGCAAAGAAGGTGCGGAAGTACTTTCTAAGGCCTGTGAATTTTCACGAACTTTTAATGCTAAACTGTACGTGACTCATATCATTCCATACACATTATTACCTCGAGATTACCAAAAAGAGCTAGAAGAAAATGCATTGCCTGAAATTAAAGCAATAACCTCATCTTTAGATATCCCAGAAAGTGATGTATCTATTAGTTTTGGTAAACCTTATGAGAAAGTTTGCACTTTAGCGGAAAAGAAGCATGCTGATTTGATCATTCTAGGAACGCACTCCAAAAAAGGTATACAAGCATTGCTTGGTTCAACGGCTAACGGTGTCGTTAATTATGCGAAGTGTGACGTTTCGTTAGTCAAGGTATAGTGAACTTCTCGATATCTCTGTTGAAATACCATACCTCGCTTCATTTAAACCAGCAAAGAGGTAACTTAACACCATGACAGACAACATCTTTATTTAAAGAGTGTGTAGTTAATTTCCTTAGTTGTAATAATTAAGCCAATCAATTGATTGGCTTAATGTCGTCGTATTTCAACTATTATTGTAAATATTCGTATAACCGACCGTTTTCAAGCGCGGTAATTCGGGCTCCTTCTCCCTCGAACACTTTTAGTTCAACCAACATGCCAGCGTCTTTAAAAATATCGTGAGCTCGCTTATTAATTTCAATGCCTACTTTATCTTTTTCACCTAAAAATAAATGTGTTGGCTTTGCATTAAAATTTTTCAATGAACTATCTTGCCAGTTTTCCCAGTAATAATTTCCTATCGTGGTTAGCCCATTAACATAGTCGCTCGACATTTGAGAGTAAGTTGCCGCGGGGGCTCCTCCGTTGTGATAGCCCAGAAAGTGAAACTTACTGTCTGCGATTTTATATTTTTCGCGTTGATGAGTCATTAAGTCATTCAGAGCATGATGAGCGGGGTGGTTTATCAGCCCTTTTTCAGGGGCCAAAACAACGGTAATTATCCATTCATCATTGCTATGATTGTTGAATAGTTTATCAATCATCCAGTCTGCTGATGCCGTACCGTAGTCGCCAGGAGGAAATGCGACCATGCCTTTATACGTTTTGTTCTTATCGTATTCGCTCGGTAATATTGTCTTGAAAGGTACTACAATTCTATTGTGTGCGGTAAATTGCTCATATTGCTGCTCAGGTGCAAAATCAAACGCTTGATGGTCTTTTAAGTTTTTTAAAAGCTTTTCATTTTTCAAACGGTCGAAGTTTGTATACCCTGCATGAATGGCATGGTTGATATTTTTAAGTGCTTTATTAGGTTGCTCTAATCCAGCATAAGCTAAGCCTATGTCAAACGTTGCATATTTAGCATAACTGTCTGACAAGTCGATTGTTTCGCCATATACTTTAATTGCATCTTCATATTTCTCCATTCGCAATAAAGAAAGTGCTAATTGGTAACGAGCGTCTGCATCTTTAGGATATTTTTTTACCAGTGAATGTAATTTATGTGCGGCCTTTTCATATTGCTTACTGTCCATCATATTATAGACAGCACGCAAATTTGCTTTATCTTGAGCACAAACAACACTGCTCGCCACGAAAAGTCCTACTCCGACAATTGATAACCATTTTTTCATCATTTCTTCCTTTTAGTAAAATTTACAACATGGGATTATTAATGCTAGAAATAGAACTTATCTTTAACGCTAATGAGAAAAAACTAATTTGTGAGCAATAACATTGTCAGTGCTAGAATGGTGAGAATGATGACATCAATCACTAAAAATGGTGTTCGTCACACAACATGATATGTATCAGTACGGTTGAGTTTAAAATGGGTAATCACGAATATTGGAGGAATTTTCATGCATAAAAAGCTTGTTCCGTTTTCTTTTTGGACGTTAATAGGAGGCTGTGCTTCAATATCTGCTATATTTTTTCTTCAAGCCTTGATCCCATATATATCAAATAACCAACTGGATAAATTCGATTGGCTCTTTGAAAGCCTTAATATTATTATGCGTTACTTTCTTTGGGCGCTAGTAATCCCCCTTATTTATCGTTTTCTGCACTTGCTTCTATGGAAAAAAGACCGAGGGTTTTATGCTAATGCTCTCTCGATACTCAATGGTATATTAATAGCGATAGCTCATAGTAGTATCTCATATTGGATGTTTATAGGAATTTTCTCTACACAGAGTGATATGAATATTTCATCAGCAATGAGCCATATAATGTCGGCAATTTATGTGGGTTGTGTAAGTAGTTTTGTTGAATTGTGGGTATTGATTGGTTTGTTTAGCGCTATTGACTACTACAAAAAATATCGACAACAAATGGTTAAGGTGGCTAATCAAGAAAAAGAACTCGCTAACGCCAAATTAACAGCCTTTCGCATGCAATTACACCCGCACTTTCTCTTTAATTCATTCAATTCTGTTATGTCACTGATCGATATTGACAAGTTACAAGCGAAAAATATGTTAGCCGAACTTTCAATTTTAATGCGACGATTATTAGAAAATGATCGACGACATACGGTTACGGTAAAAGATGAATTGAGTTTTATTAGCAGTTATTTAGAGATTGAAGCTTTAAGGTTTCAAGATCGATTGGAAATTCAAATTGATATTGATGAAGAACTTAAAGATGCTTTATTGCCCAATCTTATTCTTCAACCTATCGTAGAAAATGCGATTAAACACGGTTTTAACCAATCCACTGAGCAGTGTAGGATCAGTATTAAAATAAGAGAAAATCAGGACCATCTATTCATAGGAATTGAAGATAACGGTTTTGAAAACCCGGTAATTCCGAAATTACCTCAGTCAGGGGGGATTGGTTTGCAAAATGTTTACCGACGCCTTGAACAGATGTTTGATAATGACTTTATTTTTACCGTTTATGCTGTTAACCCAAAAGGCTTTGGTGTTCAACTTCAAATGCCCTTAACGCGTTCGAGTTTTTCATGAAAATAAGAACTATTATAATTGACGATGAGCCCTTAGCTCGGCAAAGAATTGAAGGCTTAATATCACACGTTGATGAAGTTGAGGTGATCTGCCAATGTAGAAACGGAGCTGAAGCTATTGAAGCTATAACAAAACATCAACCCGATTTAATCTTTCTCGATATTCAAATGCCTGGAATAGATGGATTTGGTGTTTTGGATAAAATAGAAATATTGCCCGTTGTTACTTTTGTTACCGCGTACGACCATTATGCGATGCAAGCATTTAATTATCATGCCATTGATTATTTATTAAAACCCTATAAAGATGAAAGGTTCTATGAAGCGCTTTCGCATGCTATTAAGCAGATCCAACTGCAAAACCTTTCTAGTGTTCATCAAAAGCTTGAGTCATTAAGGACATCAACAAGGCAAAAGGAAGATTATTTTAAGGGGATCAATTTCGAAATAAAACATTTAGGACGACTCATTAAGGTCAATTCGAATGATATCGACTATGTGAATTCGGCAGGAAATTACGTGGAGCTGCATGCTAAAGGTGTAGTTCATTTGATCCGAAGTACTATTTCTTCTTTAGAGTATGACCTCGAAGAAAATGGCTTTCTTCGAATTCATCGTTCAATTCTTATTAAAGAGTCTTCAATTGAACGAGTTAACTATATGAATACTAATAATCAATATAAGTTCGTATTAAAAAGCGGCGAACAACTTCAATCGTCTCGCTCATTTAAGGAACGGATTGTTAGCTACTTAGAAAGAGCCAATCATTAAAAGGGCAGTGCCAGATACTTCTTCCTAGCAACTAAGCCATTAGGATTCGCCTCTGTGTTAGCAAAGTTAAAGGGTTGGGAGTCGCACTTCCCCAGAGGGACGTTTTTTACTCCGGGTAATCCTATACAGGGGTGTAATGAAACATGTAAATGTGGCAGTCCGCCTGTATTTCCGGTATCACCACTGAGGCCAACTAAATCGCCTTTATCGACTAATTGTCCTTTGATCACCAGTACACCATTGTTTGTCAGGTGGGAGTACAAGGCAATCGTGCCATCATCATGTTCAATTAAAATAAAATTGGTATCAATTCGTACCCCATCTTCAACGCCATCATTCGTATAGACTACTTCCCCTGAACGCATGGAATGCACAGGAGTTCCAATATCCATAATAAAATCATAACCATATAACCAATAATCGCTATGACCATACCCTGAACAATTTGTTTGATTAACAACATACTCTTGGCTCACGGCATATGGAAGTACATAAGCTGATTTACTCCAATCAGAAAACGGTCCGCATACTTCATTTTTCGTGGTTTCATTCGAAGAGGCAGTGTCAGATTTACAAGCATATAATCCGCAACAGGCGAGCAAGAGCAAGCATATTAAACTAACTACTTTTTTCACATTATTCTCCAACTCATCAATTAACGAATGTTAAACGTGATAATTTTTATGCTTTTCTAGCCAGTTAAAACAGTAATGACATATAAATAGAGTGTAAACTTGTAGCCGTAGAGCATATTTACGGAACTAAGTTTTACAGGGAACATTCACCATATTGTTACCTGCAAAGTATTAACGCTATAGAAATATATAGCACAAATACTGAGTGATTATTCGCTGGAAACGAATAATAGCG